>Ga0137359_10001380_pt1 | contig 19285 bp, 17 predicted proteins | sample Mad1_40_16metaG_FD_108281 | JGI IMG/M metagenome (GOLD analysis project Ga0137359, IMG submission 108281) | Vadose zone soil microbial communities from Angelo Coast Range Reserve, California, USA - Mad1_40_16 metaG | ecosystem: Environmental > Terrestrial > Soil > Vadose zone | place: USA... | reverse complement strand
GTCAAGGACAACATCGCAACTGATGACCAAATGCAAACGACGGCGGGATCGCTCGCGATTTACGGCAACCACGTGCCTGGCGATGCTGTGATTATTCAGCAATTGCGCGCAGCCGGCGCCATCATTCTTGGCAAATCGAACCTGGGCGAATGGGCAAATTTCCGGGACGATGAGGCTGAGACCTATCCTCTAGCAGTCGGTTGGAGCGCGCGCGGTGGGAGTACGAACAATGCCTACGACTTGAGTTACACATCGTGGGGCTCAAGCTCTGGTTCCGCTAATGGTGCTGCGGCGAATCTCTGCGCGGCGGCGATTGGCACGGAGACCGATGGATCAATCACAGGACCGTCGGCCGTTGAAAACATCGTCGGTCTAAAGCCGACACTCGGTCTTGTATCGCAAGACGGAATCATTCCGATCGCACACGAGCAGGACACGGCTGGACCGATGGCGCGCAGCGTCACTGATGTCGCGATCCTGCTTGGAGTGTTGCAGTCGCCGTTTGGTGAAGTGCTTGGACATCAGTTGCCCAGCGATTACACGCAATTTCTCGATCCGAACGCACTCGATGGCGCAGTGATCGGACGCGATGTGCGCTTTTTCGATTACAGCTACTACGGCAGCGGAATTCCAGGCGATGAGCTGACCGTCGCGTTTGCGGAAAATGCGCTGAGCGTGATGGAAAGCCTCGGTGCGACTGTCGTTGACGTTGATACGGGGGACGTATTCGCTTACAACGGCGACGAGTTCACAGCGTTGCTGTATGAATTCAGAGCGCAAATCGCGGACTACCTCGCGACGCTCACGCACACCGATATGCACACGTTGGCCGACCTGATTGCGTTCAACGACGCGCATTGTGTGCAAGAGATGCCCTACTACGACCAGGACGTATTCTTATTGGCGGAACAGTTCCCAGGTTATCCGAACGATCCCGCCTACATCGCCGCGCGAACGCATGCCCGCACTACTGCGCGCTCTGGCATTGATAGTGTAATCAACTCGGGTGTCGATGCGATCGTCGCTCCGCACTTGACGAACTCGACCGGACCCGCAGTGGCGGGTTATCCAAATTTATCGATACCGGTGGGCATTCGCGATAGCGGCCGACCGGCGGGAATGCTCATGTACAGCACTTTCCTGCATGAACCGCAGCTAATCGGCTTCGGCTACGCATTGGAGCAGGCACTGAACGTTCGCCAGCAGCCGCAGTTCCTCGGCTCGATTATCCCGATCCCGAACGGCGGATTTTGCACCGGCCATCAGAATCATGGCCAACCGCATCTGCCGCACGGCAAGATCTTCTAAGATCGCGACGCTTCAGTCTTGAGCATGCGAGCAGAATGACCATTCTGCTCGCGTGACCATCTTCCTTAGCTGCGGCTTTGCGGTGAAATCCTAAGCCTCAATCGCTGCGAGAATGGTGACGTGAAATACAAAGCCGTTGATCGAACTGTTATTGTTTTGACCAGAACAGTTCACCGCCGCTTCGATTCTTAATTCAACCTGTCCCGATTCATCATCCCAATCGGCATCGACGTTTAAAATTTGCCAGCCGAAATTTGCCGGCGTCGTATTGATGCTGAAACTAGTTTTCGCCAAAGAAGCTGTGGCAATTGCTCCAAAGAACTGTTTCCGAGTCAGGACTGGGCCAACGAGGACACTGAACGTTTCTTTTTGTTGTACGAAACCGGATCCCTGAGAACCTGCGAATACTCCTCCATCAAACTGTCCATCGATTACGAAGAGACGGTCTGCATCTTCTGGACCAGCAACTACGGCTTCGATCTGCTGAGGATTCTGGATTTGATTGGCTGCGATCCTGACTGCCATATGACCTCCTGGTTTTTTGGTGCGATAACTACTTTTCTGTCTTCGATTGGATCAGACAAGCCAAATAGTTGCGTTTCAGCCGGGCCGAGAGCAATTCTCCGACAATGACGATCTTCCTCGGCTGCGGCTTTGCGGCGAAGTATCACGAGGGCGGGGGAAATTTTTCGGTGCCGCTCCAATGGATGCTCGGGCTGCAACGACTGAAGCTGGATGCAATCTGGTTGGAGTTACTGCCGGCGACCGATGATGTGGCAGCGGACGAGGCGAAGATCAAAAACTTCCAGAGGCAACTGCGCGCGCACGGATTGGCTGGTCGATACTGTTTGCTTTATCAAAAACCCGCATCCGACACGCACGATGTGGCCGGGATGTGCTGCATCGGAATTTCAAAACGTGCATTCCTTGATCGCCTCCACGGACCGAATGTTCTGCTTAATCTCGCTTACTCAATTCATCCGCCGTTTCTGCTGAAGTTCGAGCGCCGGGTCTTTTGCGATCTCGATCCGAGCGAAATCTTTTATTGGATGACGAAGATGGAAATGGGCCAATCGTATCACCACGAATTCTGGACCATTGGACTTAACGTTCACGGAGCCGACTGTCGGCTGCCGAAATCGTCCCTTCGCTGGAAGACATTTTACCCACTGGTGGACACGAAATTGTTTGGGCGACAACCGCGGCCGCGCGCGCCGAAGCTTACAACTGTCGGACAATGGTATTGGGGTGGCGCCGTGGAGGTTGCCGGTGAATTTCCTGATTTATCGAAGAAACACGCGTTCGAGCCTTATCTGAACCTGCCAACTTGCATACCGGAGGCGCAGTTCGAACTGGCGATGAACATAACGGCCCAGGACCCGGAGCGGGAACGGCTACACCGACTCGGCTGGAAAATTGTCGATCCGCATCGGGTGGCCCGAACGCCGAGCGCCTACCGCCGCTATCTTGCCAGCGCGCTAGCCGAATTCACGGCGATTAAGGGCGTTGATGTGGCGTGGCGAACCGGCTGGATCAGCGATCGCGCTGCGGCTTTTCTTGCTCTCGGGCGGCCGGTGATTACCGAAGACACTGGCGCCAAACCTTATCTTCCTGCGAAGAATGGATTCAGTTTTGTGCGAGATGCGGACGAGGCGGAAGCCGCTGTGAAAGAAGTGCTGCGGGATTGCCCGCGGCTATCCAGGCAAGCGCGCGATTGTGCCGTGGAAGTTTTCGATTCGGCTAAAAACCTTCGCCGAATTCTCGATTTTTAGGGCCCCTCGATTTGGCATTGCAAAACGATTTTCGGGTGATACTCGTTGTCCCGTTATGGCTGACTTAATCAAAGCTGCGGAGCTGAAGGACCGCATGAAAAAGGTCCCCGAATGGGAGCTGGAGAAGAAACATATCGAGCGCACTTTCGAGTTTGATGATTTTGCCGATGCGATCGATTTCGTAAATGCTGTAGCCGAGGTTGCGGAGGATGAGGAACACCATCCCGATATCGACATTCGCTACAACAAGGTGCGTCTGGTTCTCTCAACGCATAGCAAAGGCGGCTTGACCGAGCTTGATTTTGGTCTGGCCGAACGAATCGATACGCTGTCGGAATAGGCGTCGGAAAATCCCAACCTCCGAGTTCCAAAGAGATTCCAAGCTCTAAGGCACAGCGCGTCGTCGCGTTGGGTTTGAGATTTGGATGCTGAGATTTCTCTGGAATTCGGGGATTGGGATTTTGGAGCCTTTGGCCTAAGTCAGGCGCCCTTCGTCGGCATCGATAAATTGGAACGCCGTCTCAATGTCCGATCTGTCGGACATTCCGGCCTCGGTTTTCCGGCGGTTCAGTATCTCGGATACTTCGTCGTTCCAGCCACGCTTGCGCATGAATTCGTTCCAGACGTAAATATCGTCTTCCGACGGTCTGCGGCCAACGCTGAAGCACCATTGCAAAATCTCCTCATTATGACCGCCCTTTTTCACGCGCTCGACTAACTGATCGTAATTCACTCGGAGCAAACGTACGCATTTCTCGTCGAACCCTTTTCCAAGGTTGGCGTGATAGTCTGAAGGTAATTCGTCTTTGGAGTGCAGCCGGATTTTGTCGAGCATCCGGCCGAAATAGAAAAGGCCACCTACCTTTTCAGAAGGACTGCGAAGCGGAACCGTTGCCACCAGATCAAGTTCGAACTCTCTGCGGCATCGTTCAAGCGACTGAAAACAATCCCTCACCTCAATCCTCTCCCTTTGGCGAAGGGAGAGGCGAGCTTCCTCGCATTGCGGAACTGATCAGCATGTCGCATAGGATTCGCCTCTCCCCTTGGGGAGAGGACCAAGGTGAGGGGAATATTTTTCGCTTAACCAAATCTCGATTCGGTGCGTTAGTTGGTCTCGATGGATCGGATCGTTGGAATCGAAACCGAATACGGCTGTCTTCTGAGTGAAGACGAACCGCACGTCAATTCGGAGCTGTGGCCGGCGAAGGTTAAAAACTATCTGTTTCGAAAGGCAGATGCCGGCACGATCGATTTGCATTACCGCGACTACGAGGAACCGCCGGGAAATGGAGGATTTCTCCTCAATGGCGGACGTCTCTACCTCGACATGGGACATATCGAGTATGCGTCACCAGAATGTTTGCATTTGCACGATCTTGTGACCTACGAGCTAGCCGGCGACGATTTGCTGCAGTCTTCACTCGCGGCGCTGGGTGCGGAGGATCGTGTGTCGTTCATCAAGAACAATGTGGACCATCACACCGGAGCGACGTTTGGCTGCCACGAGAATTATCTGATGAAAAGGGAGGCGCAGTTCACGCCTCCAATTCTCGGAACGCTGCTAACTTTTTTGGCAACGCGGCAGATTTTCACTGGATCAGGACGAGTCGGTCAGTCGAATCCACTCGCGTTCGATTTCGAGCCGCCGCAATCGGAGGCCCAGGTCAATTTTCAGCTCAGTCAGCGCGCCGATCACATTGTCAACGACATTTATCAGTGGGTGCAATTTAATCGCGCCATCATCAACGCGCGCGACGAGCCGCTTGCTGATTACCGAAAATATCGCCGGCTCCATTTGTTGATCGGCGATTCAAACATGAGCCCGTATGCCGCCGCGTTAAAAATCGGGACGACTGCCTGTGTTCTGTCACTGCTGGAAGAAGGCCGTTTGCCGCGAAACCTTGTTCTGGCTGATGCGGTGCAGAGCACGCGTGATATCTCTCGTGATCCCACACAGCGATGGGTCGTCCATCTTGAGAATGGCAAAACCATCAGCGCACTCGACGTGCAGTGGGAATTCCATCAGCTCGCGCAGAGGTACCTGCACAATACCAGCGCGGAAACCAACTGGTTACTGGAAAACTGGGGATTCGTTCTCGAAGCAATCCCACACAATCGCCAGGCGCTGATCGGCGGCGTTGATTGGATCACCAAGAAATGGTTGCTGGAAGAGTTTGTCGAAGCCGAAGGACTAAGTTGGGACGATCCGTGGCTGCAAAGTATCGACCTCGAATATCACAACATCGATCCACGGCGTGGATTGTTCTTTGGCGTCACGCCGGGCAAGCGAATCGCGGAGTGGAACAACCACGTCCGGCGTCCTGGCGCGACGCATGTGCCTCCGGCTAACACACGCGCATCAGGTCGCGCGCGCGCAGTCGCGTTTTTCCAGACCTGCAATTTTCCTTATGTGATCAACTGGGATTCGATCGCCTGCGACAGTCGCGATTTTCTCGTCATGGGGAATCCGTTCGAAACTTACAATGAAGAGGTAGAACGCTTTTTGGCAAAGCCGCGCGTGACGGATACCGGCACCGATTGTGCTGATCGCTAAAAGTTCGACCAGAGTGGGGCGCCGATTGCAGCGAGGTTACTGCAGCCTTTGTAGCGAAGAGATTCCGTAGTTCTCTTGAAGCTCCGGGGCTTCGGCGGCGACTTGTGCTGCATCGAGCTCGATCTGTTTTGGATCTTCTTCGGTCTCGATTTTGATGAAACCTCCGATTGGTTGTTTCACTGCTTCAGCTAGCTCGTCTAACGATTTGATTTCTTTTCCGTTAACCTTCGTCACGGTTAGATACGCGAGATCATCATAGCCGATTGTGCTGTTGGCAGGAAGGACCTGGCTGAGAATCACAACGCGGCGATTCCTTTGTGGAAACAGCTCGGCTTGAAAATGGTCGAGATAAACCAAACGCTGGGGAGCTTCCCGTTGCCAGTTTAGTCCCCATTCCTTGAGATATTGACGGGATAGCTCCTGAAAAATCAGGCCTCCGACAACATAATATCGCGGTGGCTGATCGAGATAATACGGGGGACTAACGTAGTCTTTCGCATCGCGATGTTCCAAAGTCACATTTAGCTGCATCGCCTTGCCGTTACGCTGAATGCGGAAAGGGACAACATCGCCGGCGTAAGCGTGCGCTGTCAGCAGATTTGTGAATTCGATCTTCCCGTAAAGCCGATCGACGTAATTGCCATTTTGGTCGATTTCATTGTTCCCGACCGCTGTTACGATATCGCCAACCTGGAGGCCAGCCTTCATCGCCGGCGTGCCGGGTTCGACATTCGTAACGTAAACGCCGCCTCCTTTGCCTTTTTCTCCGGAGAACTCACGTAGCTCCGGATCGCGAGTTGGGAAAAATGAGAATCCAGCGGAAGGAAAACCACGATAGTTCTGGCTTTCGGCCTCTTTCAAAAAATGTGTGATAATTGGCGCGGGGATGGCGTCCACCAGTTGCGAGCGCGAATCGTAGCGCAGTAACAATCCAGCCAGTTTGTTATTTTTAACCAGGGGAACCGTGTAACTGTTCTCCCGATACTGCATTGGGAGGCTGATGCGGTAAGTGAGGAATTGGCCAACGTCGACGGGGTAGGGCATCATTTGCACCGTCGTCACCAAACCTTCCGTGGCGAGCAAGGCGCCCGTCGGTTCCAATTGCCACGCCGCGAGCCGGTCGCCGACCACCGTATCAGGTGTGATTTCGAGCGGCGTAATTCCGTCGAGAAAGGTTTTCTCGGTTGGTTCAAGAAGCGCCAGGTTCGCTTCGTAATCAATTACCTGAACGTTGGCTGCCGTTTTCTCACCCGACTCCGCGCGCTCGAGCTCGACGAAATTTTGGTTTGCAACAAGGTCGGCAGTAACTAGGACACGGCCTTTGGACAAAACTGCTCCAAGCGCTCGCTTTGAAAACGGCGCTTTCTTTTGCCAGGGGCGAAAGTAATCATAGCCTTGGCCCGTCACATTTACGCGAACCAGCGCCAGTTGTTTTTGCTTACCTGGCACGGGTGGAACGGCAGGCTCTTTTTTTGCCAGCGACCCACTAGCTCCGACAAGAATAATCCCAAAAGCAATAAGAGAACGTCTTAACATATTAGATTTTGTTGGCCTGGGCCGGCGCGCTTGCCGACGTTCGTTCCTCAAGATTTTGCTCTTTCGCTACATTGTAACGCGCCTTGATGCGTTCGCGCGCAGCTTCCACCTTATTGCGATCAAGCACCAGCGGAGGCCCATCGCCAATCATGCGAATGACCAGCCGCTCGGGCCCTTGGGCAAAAATAGTCGCCAATTCATCCAAAGTCCGAATTTTCTTGCCGTTTACTTCATCTACGATCGCACCGCGGTAGGGAGCCAGATAGGTGTTAATCGGGTCCGGCAAAATGTTGCTCAACACAATGACGTCCGGATGCTGCAAATAAATTTGCTCCTGAACGAAATATTCGAAGAAATGACGGAGGCGCAGATCCGTTGTCCGGTACGCTTCCAGCATGTCCAGGTTCAATGGTTGAAAGAGCAGACCGCCGTAAAGGACGTAGCGGGGTCGCACATCGTAACTGTGGCCCAGGACCGAGTACGGCCAGGGTTTGTACAAGTTAATTGTCACCGTCATCGGCTGCTTGTCGCGCAACATATCGAACTTAACCGAATCACCCTTGAACTTTCTTTCGACGACTTCCTCGAACTGAGCGCGCTCGCCTTCTAGCTCAACACTCGCATCACTGGCGATCGGATGACCGTCGATCGCAAGTAGGACGTCACCCGGCCGAAGAACGCCATCTGATGGGCCGGCCGCGATCACAGAGCTCACCAGCACGCCGCGATCGTCATCCTTAAGTCCGAGAAACCGTCTCTGGGCGGGATTTTGTAATTTCGCGTAGGTAATCGCCAGATCGGGATACTCGTCATAATGCCCATTGCTGATGTCCTTCAAAAACCGGTTGATTACCGGCGTGGGAATCATGTAGGCCACGCCTTGAGCGACGTCGCCGCTGTAACCTTGAAAAGCGACTCCGACCACTTTGGCGTCTTGCATCACAGGGCCGCCGCTGTTGCCCGGGTTGATCTGCGCGCTGATCTGGATTGTCAGATGCTGGTCAACAGATGAATGAGTATAGAGTTGGAAGTCAATTCGTGACACGATTCCGGTCGTAACCGACATCCGTTCGCCGCCAATCGGGTAACCATAGGCCGAGACGGTTGATTCCAGTGCAGGAATTCCGCCAAATTTAAGCGGCACCATATTTTTGAAAAAATCCGGAGCTGGCACTGTGATTAGCGCTAAATCGCAATCGTTCGCGATGAACTGAACTGTTGCCGGGTATTTATTCGGATCGCCGTCGCGTTCCACGGTGAGATACCGGCTGTTGGCGACCACATGCGCGTTGGTCATGATGCGATTGCCACTGATCACAAAACCGGCGCCGACGCCGCGCTGGAGCGCTCCTGCATTCCATGGCGCCCTGTAATCAGGCTCGACCGATGTTGCTGTGATTCTGACAAGACTTTTCTGGACCGGCCCGTTTGGTTTGGGCGGCGCAATGGGAACCGGAACCGGCACTACTACCTGCTCAGGCGGACTCGATCTCGGAGGTCCTGGCTGCCGCGGAACCTCTGGTTCAACAGGAGGAGGGGCTGGCGTGCTTTGCTGCGCGTCTAAAATAGGCGAGAGCAGCAAGGCAACAAAAATAGCAACAAAAACACGCTTCATGGGCAGAAAGGCTGGAACCTTAAACACGGTAATCGAAAATCAAGACTGGGATGTAAACTTGCAACTGGTGTTGGGGACATACTGACATGCCACACGCCTCATGCGTTCAAATCAAGGATTGCAGCCTTACGACCAAGAATCCCCTTGTCGATTAAGATCAACTCGCAACACCTTCAAAGCAATCCCCTGTGGTTCATCCGCCGACGATCGGCTCAAATTCCGGCGCGATCGAGAATCGATTTGAGCACCTTTTCCGCCTCGAAGAATTCTCGAGCAAGATCGCAGGCAGCCCGCGAATGTTTTGCGTAATCGCGATTGATTTGTTTCACCGCGTCAACAATTTCCCCCAAAGATCGAAAGGCTAAGAGCCCTGCTTTCCCGCCATAAATTTTGGTGAAGCCGGTTTCCTGAATGATCACCGGGCAACCTGCTGCCAGGTAGCATGCGCTCCGGTCGCTGAACCAGCCGGTGTCAAGCCGCACGTATTGGTCCTTGGCGACAGTGAACTCGCCTTTGGAGCGCTGGATGTAATCGCGATACAGCCAGTAATCGACGCTCATTTGCAGCGGACAGCGCAGGCGCCAGCCGTTTCGTTCGAATTTTCTGCGAGTCGCGGCGTGGTCGATGTTTGTCGCCAGTTCAAATGTTTCACCGGCTTTTTTCGGCGCGGCGATGAAACGCAGAAATTCACGCGACTTGCTCCAAAGATATTTCCGTCCGCGCCAGGTGATGTCTTTCAACCCGCTTGTGGACCAATTTGCGACTGACGTAAAAACTGGTGCATGCGAGGCCGCACGACTGGTTTTCCAAAGATCTGTTACAACCGGTTGCCGCGTCGGGAGCCATTTGAATGCATGCGTCGGAACGGGAAAGCGTTTCGTACCGATATTTTCGCCAAATGTAAAAAGCGCGCGATGCCGTCGCAGATATTCGATTGTCGATTTTACTCCCTTGTTGATCTTGATTTGCTCAACGCCGGGGTCGCTCTCGATGTAAAGAATGTGATCGGAAACGAGCAGGTCGTCATTAAATTCCTGCGTCCCACAAACATTCAGGATGGCATCAGCTTCGCGATAGAGTTGCCGGATTTTTTTTAATGGCAGGCCGGCAGTTGGATTGCCTGGCAAATAGCGCGCGCAAAACCCCCAGCGATTTTTGAATCCGAATTCTCGCGATAGCCGGCTCAGGAGCCGCGCTGCGTAATCGAATTCATTCGTGATTTCGAAAGTTTCCGGGTTGTACGGCAGGCGCGCGGAGTCTTCGATGTAATAAACATTATGCCCGAGCCGTTGCAGGCCGACGACATAATGAATGTGCTGCCAGATCACGCCTGCGATCGGCATCGAGCCCATGAAACCCATCACGACGATTTTCTTTTTCTTCATCTCAGCAGCTTTGGCGGAGTGTGAACCGTGATCAGTGAATGGTGAATGGCGAAAAGGGCTCTGCACGATTCACTGATCACCAACCCCTATTCACAATTGCCTAACGGCAACGGCCGGGTTTCCCGCGACGACTGTGTTCGGTGCAACGCTTTTGGTGACCACTGATCCGGCAGCCACAACCGAGTTTTCACCGATTGTGACCCCTTTCAAGATCACGGCGTTCATCCCTATCCAGACGTTGTCAGCGATTTTAACTGGAGCAGTTTTCAACTTGGGGCGGGCCGGCCTGGCCTTGAAATAGGGGGCAAGAGCTTGCGCGTCGATCAGGCGCTGTGCCGGCTCAAGAGGATGAAAATCGGAATCGGCGATACCGACATTCCATGAAACAAGGCAATAGGATCCAATCTCGATTTTTTCCTCCGCCATAATCAGGGCGCCATTGAGCAGCGTGAAATCGCCGATCGTGCAATGGCCATTCTCGCCGATCGCGAATGAGCAGCCCGCGTAGCACGAAACATGCTCGCCGACAATTACTGCGCGCGGCTTCTTACTGCGGAGCTTTCGGAAGATTTGCGCGGTCTCGCAATAAAATCCCTCGCCAAATTCAACATTACGCGGAATTGGCTCCGGCCACCAATCGCCTTCGACATGTCCGTCTTCTTTAACGTTGCTCACGAAGGAAAATGTCCCGAAGTGTAAAGCTTCGCGTAAAGGCCGCCACGCGCCACGAGTTCCGGGCCGCGGCCTTGTTCGACAATCCGACCGTGTTCGAGCACAATAATTTGGTCCAGATTGTGAATCGTCGCGAGGCGATGTGTCGCGATCAACGTTGTCCGGCCACGCATTAGTTCCTTAATGGTTTCCATAATCGCAGATTCGGTAGCGGGATCGAGCGCCGAAGTCGGTTCGTCAAGCAACAGGATGGGCGCGTTTTTCAGAAATGCTCGCGCGATTCCAAGGCGCTGCCGTTGACCGACGCTAAGATGTCCACCCCTTTCACCAACAGGGCTATCGTATCGCTGCGGCATCTGACGAATAAACTCATCCGCCTGTGCTCGACATGCCGCTTCAATAATTTCTTCTTCGGTTGCATCGGGGCGGCCGTAGGCGATGTTTTCCCGAACGGTAGTTGAGAACAGCAACGTGTCCTGCAGCACGATCGCGATCTGTGCCCGCAAACTTTTCTTTGTGATCTGGCGAATATCGCGGCCATCAAGCATAATCGAACCGGTAGTCGGATCGTAAAAACGCGGCACGAGACTGAGCAGTGTGCTCTTACCGGCGCCGGTGCCGCCCGCGAGTCCAACGATTTGATTCGGTTCGATTTGAAGATCGATGTCCCGCAAGACGCATCGATCCGGCGCGTAGCCGAAACTTACCGTTTGAAATGCAATCGCACCTTTAGCGGATGAAATGGCAATCGCGCCGGGAAAATCGACGACGTCATGCTGCCGGTCCAAGATTTCGAAGCACCGTTTCGCGCCTGCAGTCGCGCCTTCCATTGCCCAGGTTGTGTACGTGAGCGATTCCAGTGGCTGGTAAAGCATTAGGAGATAGGCGCTGAAAACCAGAAGCGAGCCGAGCGTGAGCGTCCCGCCCAGAACGTGAAGCGTACCGATATAGTACATCACCGCAGTGCCGACCACCATCAGCGTGCTGATCACGAGCGCGCTATTCACGTTGGTCAATGTCAGCCGCAGGTTAGCTTGTAAGCTCTGGGCCGCTTGTTGCTCGAATTGGCGAACTTCAAACTCTTCGCGTCCAAACGCGTGCACCATTCGGATCGAGCTCAGTCCCTCCTGCGCCTGAGCTAGGACAGCGCTTTCCTGTTCCTGAATGGATGTCGATTCACGCCGAATCCGATGCGCAAAAAGATAGATGGCGCCGACAACCAGGGGAACAATTCCAAGCGAAACTAGCGTAAGCTGCCAGTCCAGTCGCAGCATGATGACGAAAGTTCCGATCAATGTGATTACCGACCCAAAGATATTAGTGAATCCTTTGTTGTAGATTGTCTGAATCGATTGCGAGTCGTACGCCACGCGAAAACTGGAATCGCTCGAGCGTCGTGCGTCGTGGTATTTGAGTGAGAGCGACTGGAGATACGAGTACAAATCGGTACGTAGCTTAAGCAATGCCTGGAGACCGATTTTTACGAACAGATAATTTGTAATCCAATTGATAATCCCCCAAAGAACCTGGATACCGATGAGCGCCAGACACAGCAGCAGAATCCAGAAGCGCCAGTCGGGGCGCATTGCTGATCCTGCACGCAGAAAATCGTCAACAATGATCTTGAAGGGCCACGGCTTCAGGAGGTTCAGGCCTATTCCCAAAAGGGCCAGGGACAAGCCGAAAATCGTTTGCCCTAAAAACGGCCGGTAGTAGCGGAGAACGCGCCGATAGATCGACATGTAATTTTCAGATTGCAGATTGCACTATTTGTATTGAACTACACGCGGCCTGAATGCACTGAGGCTAAATCCGAAATTCATTAGATGCATCATCTTCTTGAAACGTGGTTCCATTGGGTGCTGACTGGCGGTTACCCTGGAATCGTTCTGTTGATGGCAATGGAGAGCTCAATCTTCCCGGTCCCCAGCGAGATCGTCATTCCGCCAGCTGCATTTTTGGCGGCGCAGGGAAAACTGAATCCCATCGGGGTGGTATTGGCCGGGACGTTGGGATCATATTTGGGCTCAGCCATCACATACTGGGCATCGCGGTTCGTCGGACGTCCGCTGATCGTAAAGTATGGCCGGTTCATTTTGCTGACTCCAAAAAAACTGGAGCGCGCCGAGCATTGGCTGGCCCGCTACCAAGCGGGTGGGGTCTTCTTTGCACGTCTGCTTCCGGTGGTTCGCCATTTGATCTCAATTCCGGCAGGGATTGTTCGGATGAATTTCTGGGTTTTCAGTTTGGTTACGATCACTGGATCGGCGCTTTGGTGCTCAATTCTGGCTTACCTCGGCGACAAAGCTTATCGGATCGAGCCGGAACTTTTGACGAGCCCGGAGGCGCTTGTGCGCTTCATCCACGGACAATCGCGCGGGATTCTGCTGGTGATCGCGCTTTTTGCAGCTTTTTACATGCTCACGCTACGGTTGATGAAGCCGCGTTCCAACGCTTAAGCAGCGCGCTGGCAAACCTGGCGACAAAAGATCGGATAGGTCCGTTTTCGATATTCGGATTTCGGATTTTTAGACCGCCGCCAAAAACCCCGCTGCAGGCGGCTTAAGCGAGACGCTCCCTTCGATAGCGGGAGGCTGCCAAAGATTTGTGTTTGAAAATTGAACAAAAGTGTCGCTCGGCGGTCAGTCCTAAAGTGCACAAGGAGTGAATAACCGCACGCATGAGCATGGACGAAATATTCACAAGGGAAGATGGCATTAAAACTGCCTGCAACAGAAATGGTAGGAATGGAAACGACATGAAAAGGAATCGCCAAATACTAAAGCCGCGAACCAGATTTTCACTGGGTGATCTCATTCTCGCCGTCAGTTCCTGCACCAGCAGCAACAAAGAGACGGTCGCAACGGTTGCGGACCTTCTAGCCAGCGGACAGGTGCGTTTGCACGACAACGGACGTTTCCTGCGCGCCCGCGTTTGTTAAACGCCCGATCGGCGAAACGATTTCAACAAGTCGATCCGGCGTTTCATCGCTGGCGAATTCTCTTTTCGATCCTGGTCAGGTCGCTTCAGAGCGAGGCCGGAAAAGCAGAGTCTATTGCATGGTGCTGCTGTAGGGTCCGTTGTCTCAGCGGACTTGCGTTTTTAAGCCTGATGCGCTGAGGACGGCGCACGCAGCAGCATCGACTCGCAGCGTCTGGCTCGGTAGTGTTGAGGAGTCAATCGCATCAACAAAACACTTTTCGGGTAAGTCGGTCGCTTTTATCTTAATGCAGTGATCGACCGTTATTCCCGACCAGAGATGAGCAAAATCTGGTCGGACGAGCGCAAGTTCCAGATTTGGCTGGATATTGAGGTCCTCGCCTGCGAGGCGATGGCGAACCTTTGCCAGATCCCAAAGGAGGACGCCGCCGAAATTCGGAAGCGGGCGCGATTTTCGATTCCTAAGATCCTGGAAATCGAAAAGCGAACGAACCACGACGTCATCGCTTTTCTCGAAAACGTTGCTGAATCAGTTGGCCCGGCAGCGCGCTGGATCCACCAGGGGCTGACCTCGTCGGACATATTGGACACGACCCTCGCTGTCCAACTAAACGAGTCGTGCCAAATTCTTCTGGAAGATCTGAAATTTTTACGGACCGCGATCGGAAAACAGGCGCGTCGGTTCAAAATGACCCCGATGATCGGGCGCAGTCACGGAGTGCACGCGGAGCCGATCACGTTCGGGCTGAAGCTCGCGCTTATGTTCGATGAATTCGGACGCGCGGAGGAACGTCTCACTCAAACACGTGAGCGCATCCGTGTCGGCAAGATAAGCGGAGCGGTTGGTACGCATGCGCACATAGATCCGAAGATTGAGCGCGCGGTTTGCGAGAAGCTCGGCTTAAAACCGGCACCGCTCTCAACGCAGATCGTCCAGCGCGATCGCCATGCGGAATTTATGACTGCGCTCGCCGTGATTGCCTCCAGCATTGATCGTTGGGCGACTGAATTTCGTCATCTTCAGCGGACTGAAGTTCTCGAACTTGAAGAATTTTTCGGCGAAGGCCAGAAAGGCAGTTCCGCGATGCCGCACAAGCGCAACCCGATCACAAGCGAGCGCTTGAGCGGTCTGGCGCGCGTCATTCGCGGGAATGCAGTCGTTGCGTTGGAGAACGTGGCGCTGTGGCACGAGCGCGATATCAGTCACTCCAGCGCCGAGCGAATTATTCTGCCGGACTCATGCATCCTGCTCGATTACATGCTCGTGAAATTGCGAGACATCGTCGAAAAGTTGCAGGTCTATCCGGAGCGCATGGCGCAAAACCTCGCTCTCACGAAGGGCCTGTATTTCAGCCAGTCGGTCTTGCTCGCCCTTACGCGAGCGGGCGCGGAACGCAAAGCTGCGTATGAGGCGGTGCAGCGTGCCGCGATGAAAACGTGGAAAGGCGAGGGGACGTTTGCCGAAAACGCAAAAAGCGAACCGGAAATCGCAAGCCGGCTGTCCGCAGCCGAAATTGATAGGCTTTGTTCGCTGGACATTCATTTCAAACACGTCGATGCAACGTTCAAAGCTCTCGGCTTGGATTAACTCGGCGTCCGGGATTCCGGCGTACACCCTTCTTTGTGTGCTTTGTTGCGCGCTTTGTCACTGCACACAGCATTACGATCAGAAGGAAGCCGAACGTTACATTATTGAGAGCGAGCGCCAGTGGGCAGAATCAGTCGCCAGCGGCGACACGACTGCTGTTCAACGCATCCTTGCCGATGACTTCGTCGGCGTCGATCCGAAGGGCCGGCATTACGATAAATCGGGAATGGTTTCCGACACGCGGAAGGCACCGAAATATTTCGTTTCGAATCATCTCAACGCCGTAAAAAGAGGTTCTACGGCGACACAGCGATTGCGCGAGGAGACGAATCCTGGCAACAAACACAGCGGTGAGCATGGACGATTTGTTTGGACCGACACTTGGATTCGGCGTAACGGCCGTTGGCAAATCGTTGCAGCGGAGGATCTGATCGCGCCCGAATCCCCGCGTTAACGATTACTAGTCATTCGTATCGTAGCGCCTCGATCGGATCGAGGTTTGCGGCGCGATAGGCGGGATAGAGTCCAAAGCCGATGCCGATCGCCGAGCAGACGAGCAACCCGGCAAGCGCCCAGCCATAAGGGAAAATCACGTCCACTTTGATCCACGCTGCCAGCAGATCGCCGACCACGATTCCGAGAATGATTCCCAGAACACCGCCGGCCTCGGAAATGAAAACGGCCTCGGTCAAGAATTGCCGCAAGATATCTCGGCTGCGAGCGCCGATCGATTTGCGGACGCCAATTTCCTTCGTGCGTTCGGTCACGCTCACCAGCATGATGTTCATGATGCCGATTCCCGCCGCGACGAGCGCGATGAGACTTATGACGAAGGCGCCTACTCGCACATATCCCGCTACGTTAACAAACGCGCTCTTGAGCGAGTCGTTGCTGTAAATCTCGAAATCGTTCGCCTGGTCTGGGCGCAAGCCGCGCGCGATACGCATGGCGCCAATGCCGCGATCAAATGTGCGATTGTAAGTGTCTTGTGTGAACGCTTGGGTCGCGATGTTGACAGTGCGTTTCGCTTCGCCGTAGTCCTCGAAGAAGCGTGTGATCGGCATGATGCAAAGGTCGTCCTGGCTTTGGCCAAAGGCTGTCCCTTTTTCGGCCAGCACACCAACGATCGTGTAGGTGTGCCCGCTGACGCGAACAACTTTGCCAATCGGCGTTTCGTGCGGAAACAGTCTTTTCTCGACCATCTTTCCCACAACGATCACGCGCCGCGAAAGATCGACGTCTTCATCGTTCAAATTTCGGCCATAACCAAGCGTGTAAGCATTCGCAGTGAGAAAACTTCGGTTCGTTCCGACAATGAGAAGACTCGGCGTTGTCTTTACTCCGTTGTAAACCGCCTGGCCTTTCACTTCATAACCAAAACTCTTGAGGCAAATCTCGCGCGCCTCGCCTTCCATCAATCGATAATAATGAAGCGCCTGTTTGTAGGAAATGTTGTGCCGGTTGCGAAATTTTTCCTGCACGTCGCCGCTCGCGCTGACATTGGCTGGATATTTGGCAAACTGAAAAATATTCGACCCGAGAAAGCTCAAGCCGTTCTCAATTGAGTATTGCAACGCACCGATCGCAGTCATGACTGAGATTACTGAAAAGACGCCGATCGTGATGCCGAGCATTGTCAGCGCCGAGCGCAGTTTGTTCGCGCCCAGGGACGACCACGCCATCTTGATAATTTCGCTAAATAGCATCTCTTTTTTTACTCGTATCTGAGCGCCGTGACGGGATCGAGGCGGGATGCTGTCCAAGCCGGCGCGAATCCCGAGAATAAGCCCGTGAGTATTGAAACAATCATGCTCACCATCACGAGGGCGACCGAGAAGTGAATCGGAAACGAGGGGAAAGCTTTGCCGATGCCGAAGCACATTAAATAAGCAAACACGAGTCCGATAAATCCGCCCAGGAGACAAAGTGCTGTCGATTCGATAAGGAATTGCAGCAGGATCGTTCGCCGCCGTGCGCCGAGCGCTTTGCGTGTTCCAATTTCTTTTGTGCGCTCTTTCACACTAACGAACGTGATATTCATGATGCCAATTGCGCCGACGAAAAGGGACAAGCCGGTGATAAAGAGCCCGGCAATCGCAATTGAGTTCTTCACCGGATCGAGCGTGCTCTTGAAGGCCTGTTGCTCGTTTATCGAGAAATCGTCCTTTTTCTCCGGTGGCAATCCGCGCACGCGTCGCATCAAGCCGGTGAGCTCATCCTTCGCATCGGCGAGCTTGGTCTTGTCTTTCACTTTCACGCGTACGTCCGATTCGCTTTTGGCCGAAAAATATTTGTTAAACGCCGCGAGCGGCATCGCCACCATGGAGTCCCAACTGAACAAACCGAGAAACGTCCCTTGTCGCGTATTTACGCCAATGACTTTGAACAATTGGCCGTTGATCAGCACTGATTTGTCGATCGGGTTTTCAGAAGGGAAAAGCGCGTCGGCCACGTCATAGCCGATTACGACAACATTGGCCCCGCCACGCGATTCGAGTTCGTTAAAGAATCGCCCGGACGTACAATCGATTGTCGATGTTACGATGAAATCTGATGTGGTCCCGAGAACGAACACGTTGTCCACTTGATTGCCGCCATATTTGATCGACCGCATCAAATTCGATGTCGGTACGGCCAGAACCAGATTGGAGTTCGGTGTTGCCGCGATCATGCGATTCAAAGTCTCGGCGTATTCGGTTTTGATTTTTTTGCGATCGCGATAGTTCCACCAGTCGTCCACCGGCTTCCACGGCCATTGCGTCACATACAGAACGTCATCGCCAAGCACTGCCATGCTTTTATCGAAACCTATGGATATCCCGTTCACGGCGGTGCCCATTAACGTCACCGCGATGATGCCGATAATAACCCCGAGTGCCGTGAGCGTTGAGCGCGTCAGGTTCGAGCGCATCTGCGCGGCCGCGATCTTCCAACTTTCGCTCAGCTCGTAAAGAAGACGTTTCATGCCGATGGTTATTTCACAACCGGCATATCGAGCTCTGCAATAAATCCAGCGTGATCCATCTCGATGAGTCCGTCGCGCAAATGCACCGTGCGCCGCGCGTGCGCGGCGATGTCCCGTTCATGCGTCACAAGGATGATAGTGTTGCCGCGTTGATATAAATCCTCGAACAACTCCATGATTTCTTCGCCGGTTTTCGAATCGAGGTTACCGGTCGGCTCATCCGCTAGGATGATCGACGGTCCATTCACGAGCGCTCGCGCGATCGCTACGCGCTGACGTTGACCGCCGGAAAGTTCATTGGGTTTATGATGAATGCGATCACCCAAGCCGACATCTGCCAACACCTGGGTCGCGCGTTCCTCGCGTCGTTCGGGCTTGACACCAGCATAAATGAGCGGCAACTCGACGTTACGCAACGATGTTGCTCTCGGCAGAAGGTTGAATGTTTGAAAAACAAATCCGATCTCGCGATTACGAACGGCCGCGAGCTCGTCGTCATCCATTTCGGCAACGTTTTTGCCGTTGAACTCATAGCGGCCGGAACTCGGGGTATCAAGGCAACCGAGCATGTTCATGAGCGTCGATTTACCGCTGCCGCTCGGGCCCATGATGGCGATGTATTCGTTGCGGCGAATCTGCAACGTCACGCCGCGCAGCGCGCGAACCACTTCCTCGCCCATGACGTAGTCTTTAGTAATGTTCTCAATGTCGATCACGACTGGCCCGAGCGGCCTGACTGAATTTCGAGTTTCCATCGTAACGTCGACAGTCGCTCGCCGAGACTACTTCATTCCTTCTTTATCAAGAGCCACCTTGGCGCCGTCTTTCAACTTTCGGCTGATCGCACTATAACTTCCCGAGATTACCTCATCGCCGGGTTGAACGCCGCTTTTGATTTCCGTGTAAGTGTCGTCGGAAATTCCAGTCGTCACTTTCGCTATCTGTGCCTT
>Ga0137359_10001377_pt1 | contig 19294 bp, 18 predicted proteins | sample Mad1_40_16metaG_FD_108281 | JGI IMG/M metagenome (GOLD analysis project Ga0137359, IMG submission 108281) | Vadose zone soil microbial communities from Angelo Coast Range Reserve, California, USA - Mad1_40_16 metaG | ecosystem: Environmental > Terrestrial > Soil > Vadose zone | place: USA... | reverse complement strand
TCTGGGGACGTTACTACCAGTCTCCTCCGCTGCTCACGGTCTCCGGGCCGCTCATCGAGCAATGCAACACCACCGATTGCGGATTCCTTCCGTTGCACGGCGAACGGGACGAGCAGCGGGAATTCGGGCTCACCATCCCCCTGGCTGGCTGGACGTTCGATGTCGCACATTTCCGCACCGCGGCCAGGAACTTCTTCGATCACGATGTGCTGGGCAATTCCAACATCTTCTTTCCGCTGACCATCGATCGGGCGCGTATCCACGGCTGGGAAGCCACCGCGAATTCTCCGCGCATCGCGGGCCGCGCGCAGTTCCACCTGGCATATTCGCACCAGTATGCGGAAGGGGCGGGCGCCGTGACCGGAGGTCTTACCAATTTCGCTCCGCCGGACCAGGGCTACTTCTTTCTCGATCACGATCAGCGCGACACGGTCAGCACGGGTCTGAACCTGAGCCTCCCCGGGCGTCTCTGGACCGCTTTCAACGTCAACTATGGGTCCGGGTTCCTTGATGGGAACGGACCCGGGCACCTGCCTTCACATACCACAGTCGACTTGTCGCTTGGGAAGTCGTTCGGGGAGAACTGGTCTCTGCGTCTGAGCGCGCTCAACGTCGGCAACAACCACTACATGCTCGACCACAGCAACAGCTTCGGCGGGTCGCATTTCGCCAATCCGCGCGAGATCGCCTTCCAGCTGAAATACCGGTTTCACTTTTAGCCGGACGCGTGGGGCGGCTTCGGCCGCCCTCGCGACGACGCCGATGGGAGAGCGGGTCTACCGAAACACGATTGTGGCCGGTCCGGTGTGGTGGCTTGACCGGCGGAGTCAAAACCGCTTCCCGCTGGCCGCGACGTCGATCTCCCCGGGACCTCTCCCTTCATCACTTTCTCAATCGCGGCCCGCAGGTCCGGGTAAGGCAGTGCTCCCGGATGATAGAAAGCGATCTTGCCCGTGCGGTCAACCAGCACAAGTGTCGGGGTGGTGCTGGCTCCGTAGACGTTGAAGTTCTCGTGGCTGACGGGGACGCCAACGCCCTGCAACCCGGGGTAATACTGCTGCCACACGGCATTGATGTAGGCCAGCTCAGCCGCCGCTGTGGCATCCTCACCGCGGGCCGCGTACCCGTAACGTTGGGTGGGCGCAACGATGGTCAGGTCCTTGAATTCGGAACGCAGTCGGGCCAGGATTGGGGCCTCGCCTTTGCAGTCCATGCACCAGTGGGCCCAGAAAAACAGCAACACCGGCGAGCCCTTGAGCTGAGCCAGAGAGGCCAGTGGCATCCCGAGATATTCCGCAGTCTTGAGCGCTGGCGCCGGCCGGCCCACGAAGCTTAGAAGATTGAGGTTTTTATGGAGCCGGGCAGCGATGGAAGTACTTCCATAGGTGACGAGCGCGCTCCGCAGCAGCGCGACTCCTTGCGCTTTCTTCCCTTGCGCAGCTAAGGTCTGGGCCTCGACTTCCAAAGCGGCTCCGAATGCGATGGGCAGATGCGGTTCCGCATCAAGTTTCCGGCTCTTCAGTTGCTGAACCGCAAGCGCGTGGGTCTGCTTGGCGTAGTGTTCTGCTTGCGAATAGTGCTGGTCATCCAGAGCAGCCCGCGCCATCCAGGAGAGACCTTCCAGGTACTCGGGAGTGACTCCGCGCTGTGCCCGGTAGGCATTCAGCGCCGATTCCGCCGCCGTGAAGCTGTTCTGGGCCAGTGCGACACGAACGTCGTCGACGATTCCCGCAAACGCCGGGCTGCTTGCAAATAGCAGAACCAGAATGAACCGGTCGAACCGCATCCTTGGATGATGAATGGAATCGCTGGAACTGACAAGGGCCTGGCAGGCGGCCTTGGCCAGCTCGAAATCGCCAGGCGCGCGACCCCGGGCGCTTCTGATTCGACTGGATGAAACTGAGTCCCCTCAAGGTCCCTTCGGGAGAGGATATCCACGACCAGATTTGGCACGGGCAGCGCATATGGCAGAGTCCTCTGGAGAAAGACTCGGCACACAGTACAAAGGGCGGCCTCGCGGCCGCCCCCTGATTCAATTTTCTGAGAAAGTGGTTTAGACAGCCTTCACGTTCTCGGCCTGCCAGCCTTTGGGGCCTTTGACCACGTCGAACTGAACCTGCTGACCTTCCTGCAGGCTGCGGAACCCACCCGACTGGATGGCGGAGAAATGTACGAATACATCCTCACCATTCTGGCGGCTGATGAAACCATAACCCTTGGCGTCGTTGAACCACTTTACTGTTCCTGTTTCCATGGTGTTGCTTTGTTTCCTTTTACTTTGATGTAGCGCTGAAGCTCGCAGGACTGGTGCAGGCAGGTCACGCCGGTAAGCGGAGAAACTGCAGAGTGCATCGAACCGCAAAGATCAAACGCGCTTTTATTGTACGTTATATCCCCTAGAAATATCCATGATTTCCGCAAGCCAGAAGACAACCCGTTTTCTATCAACAGCTTACGGCAGTTATGCCGATGTGGACCAAGACGACAGGAGCGCCTGGCTGGCTGGAGGTCTGAAAGGTCTTAGTCCCTCTCCTTCTTCATCGTGTCGATCAACTGGAACAGCTGACTGCGATCGACGACCTCCACAAACGGCGTGCCGGAACGCTTGTTGCTCACCACGTACAGGGTGGGCGTGTGCTGCAGATTCAGCTGGAGTCCAAGGTCACGGTCGGCGTTAACCTGCGCCGCGAGTTTGCCCTCCGGATCAACCACAAAAGGCAAATCGATCTTGTGCGCGGCGGCGAACTTCTCGGCAAACGGCCGCAACGTATCTTTCGTGATTTCCAGCTGGTGGCGGAAGACGGTGTCTCGAAACTCGTTGCCGAGTGCGCGCGCATGGGTGTCGAAATAGCGGGCCAGCACGGCCGCATCGTATGCCCACGGATGCATAGGGAGCGGGAAGTCGTGGCGCACGAGCGGGATCTTGTAGGTCCGCGACGCCTCCGCCACCAGGGGCGCTGCGCGAGCGCAGTCCGGACACTCCAGGTCCTCAAAGATCACGATGGCAACGCTCGCACCCTTGGGCGGCTTGAGAATGGAGGTCTTGTCCTGGGCCGCTGCCAAAGACGCGATCAGCCCCAGAAGAGCTAGCAAAGAGAGCTTCTTGGTCATAGGTAGTTGATCGGCGGTGAAATTCCCGGATACCGTGAATCCGGACTTGTTTCTATGTTAACCGAACCCGTTTGCAAGTGTCAGGTGACAGGTCTGCAGCAAGAGGAAAGGGCGGCCGCGGCCGCCCCGTGAACCTTAGCCGGTCCGTGATTACCGCACGGCAAGCGCTTTTTCTTGGGCCATCATGGACGCAATGGTCTCCAGGATTGACTCGATGCTCCGGCCCGTATCGGTAGCGGCGTCCACGTAGGGATGCCGTCCGCCGTCGGCGTGCATGACCAGGACTCGCGTGCCCTGGTGTGATTTCTTGACCATGTAGGGCAGGTGGTGACGGTCGTTGCGGGTGAGGGTTGGACCGAGAAGAACCAGGTCAAAGGCATCCTGTTTCAGGGCCGTCTCCACACCCTTGCGGCCGATGACGGTGGTCACCTGATGGCCCGCCTTTTGAATGGAATCTGCCTGCGACGCCAGCACTTCTGCGTCGCCCTCGCCGTACAGAATCTTGAGCTTAAATGAGGATTTCGCCATGGGAAAAGCCAGACCTGTCCTTTCTGGACTACTCGCCTCAACGGTAGCAACCGGGCGGGCGGGCGAGTAGGTCACCGAAGACCTAGCCCAAACGCGACGCCGAACGCCGGCGTTTGACGGCATAGGAGACAGATCCTTCCACCGTTGCACCGTAAACCCGTCCTGGTCAGGAAAACGGGGGCACAAGCACCATTTTCGCGGGAAGTTTGGCATTTCCGGGGAACCCGGGGCGGGCATACGCGCGTGAGCAGGGCGCGAGCGAGGTTGTGAGCGTAGCCTGATGCGTTACCACGCAGAGCAAGACATCATCCGAGCAACAAGATACGGCCCCAGTGGGGTCACTGAATTGGAAGCGGTGCCGCCAATCGCTCGTTTGGCGCCGTCGTCTCCCATCGCGCGCGCATAAGTTGATTCATCGGCTCTGAATACGATCTGGCTACTCCTCCTCCGAGCAGACCCGCGACAGCCACAACAATAAGGAACAGCGCCGGTACTGCGGCGATTAGGCTTGCCCACCAGCACGAAGACTTGAAATAGTCCGAAAACGACGAACATGTGCGATCGCGGCACGCGATGTGGCCGTCGCGAAACTCAAGAAAAATCGCAGCACGGTCGCGCATCTCACTGCTGGGCAGGAGGTCCTCGATTTGCACGGCGGTGATGCCGACCCAATCAATTTCCAACGCTACTCGATCCCCATCCGCCAGCATATTCGTAATCGTATACGTTTGGCGTTTGAAGAACTGCCTTCCACGTTCAGCGCCCGCGCTTTGGTCAAATCGGAGACCGACCCGTGCGGTGCAATCCGATTTGGCATTTCCCGAAGTTCTACGTCAGTTGTGAAGAATCTGCCCAGTGCGTCTCCTGTCGCTCCAGCCTCAATGGCCTTGATGTACTCGCGCGCAATATCGATATTGGACATTTGTGGTCTCCGACGTCAGAAGCTTTGGATGAACTCGGTTGGCGATGCTAACACGGATAGCTATTGTCAACAGTTATAGGCGCTTACACTCAGAGCCCGGTTACCTGAGATCGCGGTAGCGAGGTTGGGCATGCTTCTATTGTGCCTGAAACGCAACTGTTGTCATCACGCCTTTAGATGAACTGAGAAATTGGCCGACCGGGTGAGCGTAATTGATTCCATGACAATGTCGGCTCCCTACAGAAACCGGAGAACTGCAAGAGCGAGCCTTGCAGCACCGCGAGGAAGCGGAGAAGTTCTACCGTGACCTAGCGGTCCAGGGCATGAAGGTGTGCGTAGGGATGGAGGCGAGCGGACATGCGCGCTGGTTCGAGCGACTGCTGGCGGAACTGAACATCGAGTTGTGGATCGGGGACGCCGCCGAGATCCGCAGGAAGCGTCCGGAGGCAAGCTGTCGACTGAAAATCCCGTCGGTAGACTTCCAAAAGACTTTGCCGACAGCCTTCGCACGCCGCTCCTGAGCTGGTTCGCGCTCTTGATCGACAAGAACGGGATGGACGCGATCAAACTGTGGAGCGAACTGTTCCCGAAGCACACGAAAGAAATCAACGAGACTTGGGCGCGCATAAAGCCGGCATGGGAGATCATTCGAACGTTTCGAGACAGAGCGGGTTTCCACGCAGACAAACCAAGGGCCTTCTTCAGGGCGCGACATGACGTGACTGCACGTCAGCGAGAGTTAATGGTGGCCCTTAAAGATTTCCGAAAGCTCTTCAGCATCATTCTTCACGCGGAGCAGTCCGAACTGCCAGACCTGGCAGAAGCCGTTGACGAATTCTTGGACGAAATGGAGGCCGAGCGCAACTCCAAGTACGACCGGGCAGAGTTTAAGCGGTACCTCATGATCCATTGAGCTGTGACGGGGTCGAGGCTGTTTCTTACCAGCGGAAATGTATTGATCTATTGCGTCAATCTCGCCGTGTCGCTGGGTTACGATCTCCTCGACAATGTCACGATGGTGAAGCACAGCCTTGTATTCTAGCAACCCGACATCGGACCTGCGCTCGTCAACTGACGCTATCAGGCGATAACGCTCAGTGAGAATTGTTGGCGAGAACGCGATAGGAACCGGGGATCGCGACCCTAGTTCAGCGAGTCGAGGAAGTAATAAGCCTCGCCGACGCCTTCGACCTGCTTGATGACAAAGCCGCGACGCTCAAGTACCCGCCTTAGCTTGAGATTCGGCTTGGCGCAAGAGACAGCATGGACAACCCATTCGATGGCCGACAATTCGTGCAGGATCGAGTACCGCCGCGCAAGAGAACCCAGAGACATCAGCACACCTTCCCCACCACCCTCGATCTGAGCAAGCTCAATCACCAGTCTGTTCGCTTTGGTCTGAAACGATCCGAGCAGCACCGCTGACCCCGCTCGAAAGACAACCGGCTCGCCAATCAAAATGAGTTGTTCAACGGTGGATTTCGGGAGACTCAGAATCTCGTCTTCCGTTAAGCGCTCGAACAGCAACTCTCGTCGCTTCACGTGACAATGCAAACGCCAGGTCCAGCCTTGAGTCGACAACATCGCCTCGTACCTGACGTTATCAGGCGTCGCTTAGTGAGGATTCTCTGAGAGTGAACGCTCGCCACCCCCCGCGCACGCGCGCCCCAGCGCCCCCATCCAGACCCAAAGCGTTTACTAATCGGTAACAGGTGCACTTTCAGATCGTTCTACCTCCTATCCCCGCCGGCGTTTGACCCTCCCCCTTCCCTCCTTTAAACTCAAGAGTTTCAGCACACTACGAGCAACTACACATGGCCGACAGCATTCACATCAAGCTTCCTGATGGAAGTGACAAGGAATTTCCCAAGGGTACGACCGCGCTCGACGTAGCCAAGTCGATCAGCCCACGGCTCGCGGATGCGGCCCTGGTCGCCAGGACCAATGGCGAGCTAATCGACTTGACCCGGCCGCTCGAGAAAGACAGCGAGCTTCGCATCCTCACCGAAAGGGATCCAGAGGCGCTCGCGGTGTACCGGCACTCGTCCGCACATTTACTGGCGGCAGCGGTGCTGGAATTGTTTCCGGAAACCAAGCTCGGGCACGGCCCCGCCACCGACAACGGATTCTTTTACGACTTTTATCGCCCCACCCCCTTCACTCCCGAGGACCTGGAGAAGATCGAGAAGAAGATGCAGGAGTTGGCCCAGCAGAACCTTCCTTACGCACGCGAGTTTCTGCCCCGCCAGGAGGGCCTGGAGAAATTCAAGCGTGAAGGCGACTTCATGAAGTGCCACTTCATCGAGCAGTTCACCCAGCCCGATGAAAAGATTTCGATTTATAAGACGGGTAAGTTCCTCGACTTCTGCCGCGGACCGCACATCCTGTCGACGGGGAAGATCAAAGCGTTCAAGCTGTTGAATATCGCTGGAGCCTACTGGCTGGGCGACGAGAAAAATCCCCAGCTGCAGCGCATCTATGGCACTTCTTTTTTTTCGAAGAAGGATCTGGACGCCTACCTGAACGGAATCGAAGAGGCGAAAAAGCGCGATCATCGCGCGTTGGGCAAACAGCTGGATCTGTTCTCGATTCAGGATCTGGCGGGGCCGGGGCTGATCTTCTGGCATCCGAAGGGCGGGATCATCCGCAAAGAGATGGAAGACTGGATGCGCGAGCAGTACGTGAAACGCGGCTATTCGCTGGTGTATACGCCGCACATCATGCGCCGGCAGCTGTTCTTCACTTCGGGCCACGAGGGCTATTACGCGCAGAACTTTTTCGATTTCATGGAGCTCGATGACGCCGAATACCGCGTGAAACCCATGAACTGTCCGGGACATATTCTGATTTACAGAGACTCACTGCGGTCGTATCGCGATCTGCCGGTTCGGTTGGGCGAACTGGGAACGGTGTACCGCTACGAACGCTCGGGCGTGATGCATGGCTTGCTGCGCGTGCGCGGGTTTACGCAGGACGATGCGCACATCTTCTGCACTCCCGACCAGATCGAGAAGGAAATCGCCGATTGCGTGGAGTTCGCCCGCGACGTACTGAAAGATTACGGCTTTGAAAAATTCCAGACTGAGCTTTCCACCTGGGACCCGAACGACCGCAAGAGTTTTGTCGGCAGCGAAGAGCAGTGGAACATGGCGACCGGTTCGCTCGAAAAAGTGCTGAAGAAACTGGGCATCGAGTACAAGACGATCCCCGGTGAGGCCGCGTTCTACGGACCAAAAATCGATATCAAACTGGTGGATGCGATCGGCCGTCTCTGGCAGCTTTCCACCGTGCAATTCGACTTCAATCTGCCGCAACGGTTTGAGCTGGAGTACGTGGCTGAGGATGGAACGCGCAAGCAGCCGCTGATGGTGCATCGCGCGCTCTATGGGTCAGTGGAACGCTTTTTTGGCGTGCTGATCGAGCACTATGCCGGGGCGTTCCCAGCGTGGCTCTCGCCGGTGCAGGTGGTGATGATCCCGATTTCCGAGCGCCACGCCGACTACGCGGCCCAAGTCGCGACCCAACTCAAGGCCGTGGGAGTGCGCGTGGAGGTCGACGCCCGCAACGAAAAGATGAACGCGAAGATCCGCGAACACGCCATGCAGAAGGTCCCGTTCCTGCTGGTAGTCGGGGACAAGGAAGCCGAGGCGGGCAAGGTGAACGTGCGCACCCGCGGCAAAGAGAAGACCGAAGACATGGGTTCGGCCGAGTTCGTGGAAAAGATCACGAAACTGATCGCCGACAAGAGCCCGGGGCTGTAGAGGCGTCTCGCCCTGCGTGGCTCTTGCTGGGTTGTACTATGTTGGCTTGCATCCGCTGACGCAAAAAGTTCGGGATCACATTCGCCGGGTGGAGCTTGTGAAGCCTGGCGATCGTCTCGGCGTAGCTGTCTCCGGTGGAGCGGATTCGGTCGCTCTCCTGCGCCTGCTCCTCGAACTTCGATCCGAGATCGGTATCGTCCTATCGGTTGTCCACTTTAACCACAAACTGCGCGGCGCAGAGTCGGACGCAGACGAGAAATTCGTCGCCGCTCTGGCACGAGATTCTTCGGTGGACTTTCACGCCTCCCGCGGCGACGTCTCTGCCGAGGCTGCCGCCAACCGGCTCAGTATCGAAACTGCCGCCCGGGAAATGCGTTATGCATTCTTCCGCTCCCTCCTGATCGCCCCCCCCGAAGGTTCCAGGCGGCCCGACAAGATTGCTACCGGCCATACGCTCGATGACCAGGCGGAGACTGTTCTGATGCGCATCCTGCGCGGAACCGGGACGCGCGGGCTGAGCGGCATCCGTCCTGTGGTCGAGTTGCAGGATGAAGATGAAGAAGAATTCGTGGGTGAAGTGATCCGCCCGTTGTTGACGATCCGCCGCAACGAACTCGAACAATTCTTGCGGGACGTGGGTCAAACCTGGCGCGAGGATTCGTCCAACCGCGATCCGAAACACACCCGCAACCGGGTCCGCCACCTCCTCCTCCCTTTGCTCGAACGCGAGTTCAACCCCGCAGCAACCACCGGACTTGCGGAACTCGCCGAGATTGCCCGGGGCGACGAGGACTATTGGGACAATGAAATCTCCGGATGGATGGGCACGGCAATCCACTGGACAGAGCCTTCATGGGCACCGTCCGCTGGAGAACCCCAAGGGCTGGTGCAGGTGCATCCGTTCAATCCCGAGCTTCAGAAACGAATGCAGGAACCCGGTCCGCTGGTGATGAACGCCTCGGTCGATCTTCTATGGCTGCTTTCCGAGCCGCTTGCGGTGCAACGTCGGGCGATCAAGGCCGTGAGCGATCTTGCCGGGTTTCCGCTTGAGTTCAAGCACGTCGAGGAGATCCTGCGCTTCGCCGCCGAGGAGGACAATTCCGGCAAACAGCTATCGGTTCCGCTGGGTTGGAAGGTGGTGCGCGAGCCGGGAGCCCTGAATTTCGTGACGCCGGACCTTCGTACCGAAGAGCGCATCCCGAGCGACTACGAATACCCGCTCACCCTCCCCGGCCGGGCCATAGTGCCGGAAGCGGGCATTGTGGTAGAAGCGGTGCGAGTGCCATGCGTCCACGATTCAGCGGACTACAATGGCGATCGTCTTTTGAACCCGTCGTCGGTGTCGAAAGCACTAGCGGTGCGCAACTGGCGGCCCGGGGACCGGTTCTGGCCAGTGCACACCAAAGCACCGAAAAAGATCAAGGAGTTATTGCAGGAGCGGCACGTCCGGGGACCGGAGCGCAGACTCTGGCCGGTGGTGGTTAGCGGCGACGAGATCGTGTGGGTGCGCGGATTTCCGGCTCCGGCGCCACTTCAAGTGACCGACAACGCGGTTGAGGCCATCTTGATCCGCGATTTGCCCCTGGAAGATGTATGACCCATAACGGGCCCAGGTATCGTTCGGAGGCATGCATTACAACATGAATCGCACTGCGAAAGGGGAGCCCCTGCGTCCCGTGATTTCCGCCGAGCAGATCCAGAAGCGGGTCCGGGAAATCGCCCGCCAGATCTCCGACGACTACCAGGGCAAAACCATTCAGGCCCTCGCCGTCCTGGAAAACAGCTTCATCTTTACCGCGGATCTGGTGCGCGCCCTGGAAGTGCCCGTAGCCTGCGCGTTTGTGAAGCCACGCTACCGGCAACAGCCAGCCAGCGGACCTTCCGATGTTCTGGAGATTCTGTTCAGCCATGAAGTCGACATGCGTGGCAAAGACGTTTTGCTGGTGGAGGGGCTGGTGCATTCGGGGGTGACCAGCGAGTTTCTGATGAATGACTTGCGGGGGCGCAGCGCCGCCTCGGTCAAGCTGGTAACCTTGCTCGACCGGCAGTCGGCGAGGCGGGTGCAGCTTCAGCCCGACTACTTCGGCTTCCTGGTAGACGACGCGTTTCTGGTCGGTTACGGCTTGGGAAGCACGGAGCAGACCCACCGCAATCTGCCCTACCTGGCGGCTGCAAACCAAGCTGCACCCATGACTTAAGTCGCGGAAAGAAGCGGAGCTTTTTTGCGCGCGAAGCGAGTAGAATGACGGTCTAGGCCAGTTTGCCAATCCAAGTGGCAGCGGCTGGCATCTAATTGATGTGTAACGGCCTTGGCAAGGGTACAGTGGTCTTTACATCCGCAAGGCCCAGTTCTAGAGGAGTTTCTGAGTGAATTCGACAGTGAAAACGGTAATTTTCTGGCTGGTGATCGTGCTCTCGGCCTTCCTGCTGTGGCAGGTCGTTCGCACCGGCAGCACCGGTCAGAAGGAAACGCAGGTCAATTTCTCGCAGTTTCTGACAGATGTCGATCAAGGGAACGTGAGCGAGGTCACCATCACCGCGCAGGAAGTGCGCGGCAAGTTCAAGGACGGAAAAGCCTTCAACACCACCGCCCCGGCGAACTACCCGGACATGATCAAGAACCTTCGTGACAAGGGTGTGAACATCAACATCCACGATGTCACCAGCGGCAGCTGGCCGCTGCAGCTGCTGGGAACCTGGGCGCCACTAATCCTGCTGGCTGCCTTGTGGTTCTTCATGATCCGGCAAATGCAGACCGGCGGCAATAAGGCGTTGTCGTTCGGCAAGAGCCGGGCGCGCCTGCTCTCCATGCAGCAGAAGAAGGTCACCTTCAAGGACGTGGCCGGCGTGGATGAGGCCAAGGAAGAACTCCGCGAAATCATCGAGTTCCTGCGCGAGGCGCAGAAGTTCCAGAAGCTGGGCGGACGCATTCCCAAGGGAGTGCTGCTCGTCGGACCTCCGGGAACCGGCAAGACGCTTTTGGCCCGGGCGGTCGCCGGCGAAGCGAATGTGCCCTTCTTCTCGATCTCCGGTTCGGACTTCGTCGAGATGTTCGTTGGCGTGGGTGCGAGCCGCGTGCGCGACCTGTTTGAGCAAGGCAAAAAGAACGCTCCCTGCATCATCTTCATCGACGAAATCGACGCGGTCGGGCGGCACCGTGGAGCTGGCCTGGGCGGCGGACACGACGAGCGCGAACAGACCCTGAACCAGCTGCTGGTCGAGATGGACGGGTTCGAATCAAACGAAGGCGTCATCCTCATGGCGGCGACCAACCGTCCCGATGTTTTGGATCCGGCGCTGCTTCGTCCTGGTCGCTTCGACCGCCGCGTGGTGGTCAGCCGTCCGGATGTACGGGGCCGCGAAGAAATCCTGCGCGTGCACACCCGCAAGATTCCTTTGGCCGAGGATGTCGATCTCAGCGTCCTGGCCCGCGGCACACCAGGCTTCTCCGGCGCAGATCTGGCGAACATGGTGAACGAGGCAGCGCTGAGCGCGGCGCGGCAGAACCGCAAGGCCGTGTTGCACTACGACTTCGAGCTGGCCAAGGACAAGGTCCTGATGGGCGTGGAACGCAAGTCCATGATCCTCTCCGATGAGGAGAAGAAGGTGACCGCGTACCACGAAGCAGGGCATGCGCTGCTTGCGGTGAAGCTGCCGCATTCCGATCCGGTGCATAAGGTCACGATCATTCCTCGTGGCATGGCGCTGGGCGTCACCATGCAACTGCCCATCGACGACAAGCACAACTACACCAAGGAATATCTCGAGACTGAGATCGCGATCCTGATGGGTGGTCGACTGGCCGAGGAACTGTTCCTCAACCAGATGAGCACCGGTGCCGGAAACGACATCGAGCGCGCCACCGAACTGGCCCGCAAGATGGTGTGCGAGTGGGGCATGAGCACGCTCGGCCCCCTGACCTTCGGGAAGAAGGAAGAGCAGATCTTTTTGGGTCGGGAGATCGCGCAGCATCGCGACTATAGCGAAGACACCGCGATCAAGATCGATCTTGAAGTCCGGCGCCTGGTTGACGAGGGTTATACCAAGGCGAAGGGACTGCTTTCAGGCAACCGTGAAACCCTGGAGAAGATTGCCTTGGCCCTGCTGGAGCGCGAGGTGCTCGACGCCAACGACATCAAGCTCCTGGTGGAAGGCAAGGAACTGCCGCCGGTAAAACTGCCCTCGAAAGATGACGGCGTGCAGCAGGTTCTGAAGCCCGAGCCTGGGCGCCCCGGAATCGCCAAAGGTGGCGAGAGTCCGGCGCGAGCCTGACGGAATAACATTCACAGAAGGGGCGGCCTCGGAGCCGCCCCTTTAATTTCAGGACTGAGTCGCAATCGATGCGACTATGCGACCTTGTTCCGGGTGGCCTGGGTAAACAATTCGGCCATGGCGCGGTTGAATGCCGGAATATCGGAAGGCTGGCGACTGCTGACCCAATTCCGATCCTGGACCACCTGCTCATCTTTCCAGTCAACGCCGGCATTGCGCAGATCATCCTGGATGGTGTAGTAGCTGGTCATTTTCCGTCCTCTGGTTAAACCTGCCGAGACCAGCAGCCAGGGTGCATGGCAGATAGCCGCCACCGGCTTTCTGGCATGGTCGATTGCCTGCACGAACCGCTGCGCCTCCGAATTCACGCGGAGGCGATCTGCGTTCAACGCCCCGCCCGGCAGCAAAACCGCATCGTAATCAGCCGGGTTCGCTCCTTCGAGGACCCGGTCAACTCTCAATTTGTCGGCCTTCTCATCATGTTGCATGGCTTGAATCTGCCCGGCCCTCGGAGAGAGCACAGTCGTTTGCGCTCCCAACTGCTCCAGAAACTTGCGCGGTTCGGTGAGCTCGGACTGTTCGACGCCGTCGGTGGCCAGAATCGCCACCCGCATTCCTTTCAAATCTGACATGGTCTGGACTCCTGTTTTCACTAGACGGTTGCTCATCCAATGTTTGCGCCACCCCGCCGCCTGCCGACATCGGGTTAAGACTCCAACATTTCTGGGAAATGGCAGTACTCCGTTTCTTCGAGCGCACACCAACAAAAGGCCCGCCACAACGGGCGGGCCGGAAAGAACAGGCGCGCAAGGCGTTGCGCTGTTATTGATTAACCAAGGTCATCACGTGTTCGGGATAACGTAGCCCTGCTGCGGCGCCCGCCGGGAACACTTCGTCAATCTGGCGCAGGTCGTGCGCGCTGAGCTGTACCTGCAACGCTCCCACATTATCTTCCAGATATTTTCGCCGCTTGGTCCCGGGGATGGGGACGATGTCTTTCCCTTGTGCCAGAACCCAGGCGAGCGCCAACTGCGACGGCGTGCAGCCTTTCTGCTGCGCGATCTGCTCGACGCGACCAACCAGCTCCAGGTTCTTCTGGAAATTCTCCCCTTGAAAGCGCGGAGACTGCCGGCGGTAGTCATCGGCGGGCAAATCGTCGAACCGCTTGAACTGTCCGGTCAGGAAGCCGCGTCCCAGCGGGCTATAGGCGACAAAACCGATACCCAGTTCGCGGCACGTGGAAAGGACTTCGTCCTCCGGATCGCGCGTCCACAGTGAATACTCGGTCTGCAGCGCCGCGACCGGATGCACCTTCACGGCCCGCCGCATGGTTTGTGCGCCCGCTTCCGAGAGTCCGATGTAGCGCACTTTCCCTTCCTTCACCAGCTGGGCCATGGCGCCAACAGTTTCTTCAATCGGAGTCTTGGGATCCACCCGGTGCTGGTAGTAAAGGTCAATGTGATCCACGCCCAGACGCTGCAAGCTGCCTTCGCAGCACGAGCGTACGTAGTCCGGTTTCCCGCTCACACCGCGCAGCATGGGATTGGCCGGATCACGAACAATGCCGAACTTGGTGGCCAAAACGACCTGGTCCCGCTTCCCCCTGATTGCGTTCCCCACGAGTTCTTCGTTGGTGTAGGGACCATAGATGTCCGCCGTGTCGAGGAAGTTGACACCCAGTTCGAGCGCCCGGTGAATGGTGGCGATCGATTCGGCGTCGTCACGTCCGCTATAAAAATCCGACATGCCCATGCACCCCAACCCGAGTGCGGAAACCTTGAGGCCGCTCGGGCCAAGTTCACGTATTTCCATAAGAAAATCCTCCAAAAATAGCGGCGACTGATCTGTCGTTGTAGAAACGCTGCCCACCGCCGGACGAGCGCCTCGAGGAAGAAAAAACAAGATTCCTTTTAGAGATGCAGGCAGGTAGTAAATGGGTTCTCGGAAAGCCGGGGGCCGTTTGATCAGCGGGGCTCAATCGGCGCGTTGCTGGGCGCCATTATTTGCCGCAGGTTCTCGAGCGCCGGAACCCCCTGCATGCCGTTGTAGATGCGGAACAGGGCATAGGCATGGAAAGCGAGCCCGAGGTAATCTTTGAAGGGCACCAAGATGAGCCCGTCGACCGCGTAGAGTCCCATTCCAGCCAGAAACGCCCATTTCTCGCCCTTGCGCGCGAAATTCCAGAACAACAGGAAAACTCCGCCGATGAACACGTTGACGACCAGTCCGAGCGCCGAACCCGTCGTGCCCGACTGGCGGCCGATTGCATCCACGATCTCGGTGACCCCGAGTCCAAATATGAAATGAAAATGGGTCCCGCTCATGGTGAGAACAGAATTCAGAATTGACAATCCGGCAATCGCCAGGAACCATCCCGCGCCATTCTTGACGATTTGTTCCGCGCGCAGTTTTCGCTCCAGCAGCGCCGCTGTGGAAGGCAAGCTTGTTCCGGTCGCCCCGAATCCGCCTGTCGCCATTTAACTTCCTCGCTTGATCGGAAGATATCGTCCGGGTTTGCTGAGTACCCGAATGTTGGCGCCAGACAGTATCACAGCGAGGACAAGAAGCAAAGCGGAGACTGCAGAGGCACACGCCAGGGGCAGTCCTGGCGCGATCGAAGAGTCACGAAACTTCAATCGCAGGTTTGGCTGACGCCTGAACGTCTCCGATGCAGCTGGCCGGCAGCCCCAGATCGATCAACTCGCGAACCAGTGCTTCGGCGGCCTCTCTCTCCAAGGAAATTAGGAGCCCCCCTGCAGTCTGCGGATCGTACAGCAGAGTCTTCCGTTCCACCTCGATACCGTCCGCGTATGCCACCAGGCACTCGGCGAAGTCGCGATTGTTCTTGAGACCTCCCGGAATGTAGCCAGCCCGCACGCATTCGATCGCCCCCGGAAGCAGCGGAATGTTCGCGGAATACAAGCGCAGCAAAACCCGGCTGGCGAGAGCGAGTTCCCGGGCATGACCGATCAAGCCAAAACCAGTGATGTCGGTCATGGCGTGCACTCGATGATCATGATCGGCGAGAAGATCGGCAGCCTTTTTGTTCAGAGTCGTCATGGACGCGACCGCCGCATCGATCCATGCCTGCTCCGCTTTCTGCTGCTTGATCGCGGTCGAAATCACGCCCGTCCCGATCGGCTTCGTGAGAACCAGGGCATCCCCGGGCTGCGCGCCGCTGTTGGCCAGAACTTTCTTCGGATCGATGAGCCCGGTGACCGAATAGCCAAACTTTGTCTCGTCGTCGCGTATGCTGTGGCCGCCGATCACCGTGCAACCGGCCTCCATCATCTTTGCCAGTCCTCCGGCCAGGATCCGCTCCAGAATCTCGAGGTCTCCTTTCTCCGGGAAGCACACCATCGCCAGAGACGTGAGAGGACGCCCGCCCATCGCGTACACGTCGCTGAGCGCATTGCTCGCGGCGATCTGACCGAAGGTGTACGGGTCGTCGACGATCGGGGTGAAAAAGTCGACGGTCTGCACGAGCGCCAGGTTGGGCGCGATTTGATACACGCCCGCGTCGTCGGCGTGATCGAAGCCGACCAGCACATTCGGGTCCTGTTGCCGGGCTAATTTCCCAAGCACCGAGTCCAGCGCCGCTGGACTTAGCTTGGACGCTCAACCCGCAGCTTTTACGGACTCGGTCAGCCGGAATGGCTTGGTGTCAGGCACCAGGCCATTGTAAAGGAGGGAGCTGAGTACCGAGTTGCAAGGAGCGCGTATGGAGACAAGAAACCGACGCTCACCCAGGTCACCACCAAATCCCAGCCTACTTCACCGTGACGTCTGTGACTTTCAGCGCCGGATACTCGTGGTTCCACTGCCCGGAGATGCTTTCAAAGGTGAGCCGGAAGGGCTTGCTCTGCCCGGGGGCAATCGGCGACACACTGAGGTCAACCGCATCAGGGTACGGGCCACTGGTCTGCAGCACGCGCAAAGGAACCGTTTCCCGCTGGGCAAGCTGGCCCATCGAGTCCCGGAACGTGACTTCGACCACCGCATGCGTGACCGTCTGATTCCCGGAGTTGGTAACCGTTCCGTCGATGTAGGAAACCGTCGCGCCCACGAAGTTTTCCGCGGCACTCATCTTCAAGTCCGAAAGCTTGACGTTCGCGGCGTAAGGGTGGGGATTGGCAGGCGGCTTCTGCCCGGTGCGGGAGGTCAGGAAAAGGATGACGACGATTCCGACCACCACGGCAATCGCGATCCCGATGGCGCGCCAGTTGGTCTCGCGCTCTTCGGCTCCGAGCGTCGGCTGGATCGGTCCGCCCATGGGAGGATTGTACTATTCGCGGTGAACAAGGAAGGTTCCGCCAGAAGACACAGCGAAGACGCGAAGAAACACGGGGGACCGGGTCACCTCGGTGATTCGGTGGTGAAAAAAGCCTACGCGCCGCCTACGGTCAGGCCGTCGATGCGCAGCGTCGGGGAGGCCACCGATCCGCGAAACTCAAGATCGTTCGCAATTTCCGAAATGTTGAAGAACATGTCCTTCAAATTGCCCGCGACCGTGATTTCCTCCACCGGATAGGTGAGCTCTCCGCCGGAAATCCAGAGGCCGGACGCGCCGCGCGAATAGTCGCCGGTCACCAGGTTCGCTCCGTGACCCAGGAACTCGGTGACGTAGAGTCCTTCCTTGATCTCGCCGATGACCTCTTTGGGGGTCTTTCTCCCCGCTTGCAGAAAGTAATTTCCCGGACCGATGCCGGGCGTTCCTGCCAGTCCGCGCGAAGCGTTGGCGGTGCTCTGTAGCCCCAGCTTTCTAGCGGTGTAGGTGTTGAGTAGGTAGGACTTCAGCACGCCATTTTCGATCACCAGCGTGCGCCGGGTCGGAATGCCTTCGCCGTCGAACGGGCTGGTGCCGAATCCGCCGGGGATCGTGCCATCGTCAATGACCGTGACGTTCTCACCGGCAATCTTGTGTCCCAGCTTGCCCGCCAGAAACGAGGCTCCCCGATAGACGGAGTCTCCGTTCACGCCTTCGAAGATGTGTTCGAGGATGGACCCGGCCACCATCGGATCGAAGATGATGGGGACTTGTGCGGTCTTGGCCTTGCGTGCTCCTAGGCGTCGAATGGTGCGTTCCGCAGCGATGCGGCCCACTTGCTCGGCCGGCTCCAAGCGGCCCAGGTTGCGCGCGACGGAAAACCAATAATCACGCTGCATCCCGCCTTGTTCGTCCTGCGCGATCGGAATCGCCGCCACGGAACAATACGAGCGCCGGTACTCACCGACAAACCCGTGCGAGTTGGCCAGGACTTTGTGCCCGGTGGCGGCATCGAAAGAACCGCCTTCGGAATTCTTGATGCGCGGATCAAAATCGAGCGCCGCCTGTTCCGCGCGCCGCGCGTAGTCGATGCGCTCTGCGCCGGGCAAGGAGTAGACGTCCTCGTGATAGAGATCCAGTTCTCCGGAAAGCGAGCCTAGCTGGTCAGCCTCAGGAATCCCGCCGAATGGGTCCTCCGAGGTAATCTTCGACAGCTCGAGAGCCGACTTCAGCATGCGGTCCAAGCCTTCAGGGGAGAAGTCGCTCGAGTAGGTGCTGGCGGCGCGCTTGCCGAAGAACACCCGGATCCCGATGGCGCGCGATCCGGATTCTTTCAAGGTCTCGACTTGTCCCAGGCGAACGGCTGTGGAGAACTCGTCGCCCTCGCGCACCACGGCTTCCGCCGCAGTCGCTCCTCCAGCCATCGCCCGGCGGACCATGTCCTGCGCAAGTTCGCGCAAGTCCGTTTCAACTCTCGGTATTGCTGTTTCAACCGTGGTGTTTGCCATGAAATTGTTCGGGTCGGCCCTTACTGCATGAAGCCGCCGGGATCCTTCTTGGCGGTGCCGCCGACCGTCAGACGATCGACCTTGATGGTTGGAATGCCCACGCCAACGGGCACGGCCTGGCCATCTTTCCCGCAGGTACCGACGCCTTCGTCCAGTTTCAGATCGTTTCCGACCATGGAGACGCGGGTCAGAACATCGGGGCCGTTGCCGATCAGCGTCGCGCCCCTGATCGGGGCCGTGATTCTGCCATCCTCGATCATGTAGGCCTCCGACGCCGAAAACACGAACTTCCCGTTGGTGATGTCGACTTGCCCGCCGCCAAAATTCACCGCGTACACGCCGTGTTTCACCGAGCGAATAATGTCTTCCGGGTTGTCCTCGCCAGCCAGCATGTAGGTGTTGGTCATGCGAGGCATGGGAATGTGCTCGTAGCTCTCGCGCCGCCCGTTGCCGGTGTCCGCGATCCCCATGAGCTTGGATGATAGCTTGTCGCTCAGATAGCCTTTGAGGATTCCATTCTCGATCAGGACCGTTTCCTGAGTCGGCTGCCCCTCATCATCCACATTCAGCGAGCCGCGGCGCCAGGGCATCGTGCCGTTGTCCACGACCGTGCACTTCTCGCTGGCCACGCGGCGTCCAACCAAGCCGGCAAACGCGGACGTCTTCTTGCGATTGAAGTCGGCCTCCAGGCCATGACCCACGGCTTCGTGCAGCAGCACGCCGGGCCATCCGGGACCTAGCACCACTTCCATCTCGCCCGCCGGCGCTTCGCGCGCGTCCAGCTGCAGGATCGACTGTCGGGCGGCTTCCTTCGCAAAATATTCTGGAGTCTTTTCTCCGAAGAAAAAATCGAGCGCGACGCGCCCGCCGCCGCCGGAACTGCCCCGGCCGGACAGGGGCTCAGCCTTCGCAATGCACGAGACGT
>Ga0137359_10001372_pt1 | contig 19313 bp, 22 predicted proteins | sample Mad1_40_16metaG_FD_108281 | JGI IMG/M metagenome (GOLD analysis project Ga0137359, IMG submission 108281) | Vadose zone soil microbial communities from Angelo Coast Range Reserve, California, USA - Mad1_40_16 metaG | ecosystem: Environmental > Terrestrial > Soil > Vadose zone | place: USA... | reverse complement strand
TCCAGCTGGTGGCGCGCGACACGCTCGAGGTCCTGGCCGATCCCGCGACGGTCGAGAAGCTGCGCAGCGTCGGATTCGATGTGCGCGCACGCGGTCCGCAGGGCCTTTCGGAGCGAGTCGCCCGAGAAGTGCCGATGTGGCGCGATGTCATCGTCCAGTCACGCATAGAACAGCAGTAAGCCGAATTTCGGGGCGCCGAGCCGCCGGATCGGCGGAAGCGAAAATCCGGGAATAAAGGCGGCCGATGGCTTGAATGCAGATAATATGCGCCTAACATAACGGTCGTTGGCTTTGTTCAACAGGGGTGCTCGATTGATGAAAAATATTCGTTGGCTTGCAGTCGTCGCCGCCGTGATCATCGTGGCGCCGTCACTGGCCGAGGCGCGTGCTGGCGCGGGCACGAGTTCCGGCAGTCGCGGCACCAGGACGTACCAGGCCCCGCCGCCGACCCAGACCGCGCCGGGCGCAACGCCCGTGGAACGGAGCGCGACACCGCAGCAGCCGGCACAAAAGGCTGCGACCGCTGCCCCGGCATCGACCGCGCCGCAGCCCGGCGGTTTCATGGCGCGCAACCCCTTCGTCTCCGGCCTGATGGGCGGCATGCTCGGCGCCGGCCTCATTGGCATGATGTTCGGCGGCGGATTTTCCGGCGGGCTCGGCGGCGCAGGCGGCATGCTCGGCATGCTGCTGCAGTTCGCCCTTATCGGCGGACTGGTTTATCTCGCCGTCCGGCTGTTCCGTGGCAGGGCCAGCGGACAGGCCCAATCTGCAAATCAGGCCTATGCCTACTCTGCCGGAACGCCGGTTTCGCTTTCGAGTGGCCAGCCGTCAGGCAGCGCCGCTCTCGGCGGCAGTGGGCCCGTCCTCGTGGGCAGCGCCTCTCAGGGGCTAGCCATCACGGAGAACGACTACAAGGCATTCGAGGCCCTGCTGAGCGGCGTCCAGACCGCCTACAGCACGGGCGACCTCGCCACCATGCGTGACTTGGCGACCCCGGAAATGGTCGGCTATTTCTCCGAACAGCTTTCCGGCAATTCCAGCCGCGGCGTGGAGAACAAGGTCGAGTCGGTCAAGCTCGAGCAGGGCGACCTGTCGGAGTCGTGGAGCGAAGCCGGTCTCGACTACGCGACGGTCGCCATGCGCTTCAGCATGATCGACGTGACCCGCAGGCTTGGCGACGGCAAGATCGTCGATGGCAACGACCATGACCGGACCGAGGCAACGGAGGTCTGGACTTTCCTGCGCAGCCGCGGCGGCAAGTGGATATTGTCGGCAATCCAGCAGGCCTAACAGCCTTTCATCCCGACGTCATTGCAGGTTCATGCTCGCTCCCTCTCCGCCCATTTCTTAATTTGGCGGAGAGGGAAGCTTGAAAATTTTCAATGCGACTTGGCGCGCTCTTCCGCTTCTCGTGCTGCTGGCGCTTCCGGCAGCCGCGCAAAGCGACGATGCGGCCTACTGCGCGCAGCTCGGCGCGACGGCGTTGCGCTATATAGCCTCCGGCAGCGGCCAGGGGAGCGGCGTGCCCGATCTGGAAACCAGGGCAGCCATCAACGATTGCAACAAGGGCGACACCGCCGCCGGCATCAAGGTGCTGGAGCGGAAATTGCGCAACAACGGGTTCAGCCTGCCCAAGCGTTCATGAGTCTCCTCAGACCACCTTACGGACGATGTGCCGACGGTTCGAGGTGAAGGGGCGCACTTCGCTCGGCCAGCGCCCCTTCTCCGTCGCTTCGGCCCATTCCTTGCTCAGCAGCACGTCCGGACTGTCGATCTCGTAGATCGCCACATAGGCCGGCTCGCTTCCGCCGTCGAGCACCTTGCGCTCGCCGGCGAGATTGAAGGCGGCAGGTTCGGTCTTCACGCGGGTGACCGCCTTGACGCCCGACACCTTCAGCAGCAGGGGCACGTGTTCGGTGTCGTAGACCTCGTTGAACAGCGCCTCCTTCTCCTTCGTCACATCCATGCTGACGATGAACAGGTATTTCGTGGCGATCGGCATGTCGTTCTCCCTAGAAGGAAAAGGTCTGTACTGAGCCCGTGAGAACACGGATCCCGACTGCAGTTTGGAACAAGGCGGCCAGAATCCTGTTGTACTCGTAAAGCGGGGCGTTCGAGACATACAGTACGTCGTTCGGTTGTATTCCAAACTCCTGCGCCACGAAGATGGATACCGGTTGGGACATATCCAGCTTGAATATGGTGGATCGCCCGCGCGGACCTGCTTTGGGGTCGCTTGGGCGGAAGAGGAAAACGCCCTTCTTGTCGGCGCGCTCGTCCGCTAGACCGCCTGCCGCACCAAGGGCGTCGAGCAAGGTCATCCCCTGCTTGCTGATTTCGATATTGGCGGACTTGAGAGTCTGCTTCTCCTTGTCCGGATCCTGCGCTGTTTGCGTTCCCTGCGCTGTTTGCGTTCCCTGCGTTGTTTGCTGCCCTGACGTTCCTTGCTGTCCTGGCGTTCCTTGCTGTCCTGGCGTCCCTTGCGGTCCCGGCCCAAATCCACGAAGGGCACCGAGCACCGTGAAGGTCCTGGCATTCGATCTGACGACGATGTCGTCGCCCTTCTGGACAGGGATATCCCCGCCGGCCAGCAGCTCCGGATACTGTGCCTTGTGAACGATCTGATCATGACGCCGCACCACGACTTCCAACTGGGTGGCCTGGGTATTGCGCAGCGCCGGGCCGCCGGCCTTGTTGACCACATCGAGGACCGTGCGCGTCCCATCGAGCACCGAGAAACGTCCCGGCGCTCTCACCTCACCGGATATCATTACGGTGTTCGACCGGTCGGTAATGATTTCGACGATGACCTGCGGGTTCTGCGCCTTGCTGCCGAGCTGGGTGACAATGCGCCGCTCGATCTGCTCCAGATCAAGACCGGCGACCTGGACCGTTCCGACGAACGGGATCGTGATCGTGCCCTCGTCGGTCACCCGCTGCGGCGGAATAACCGCATCCGATCCCCGTATGGTCGGAAATACGCTTCCGTCATACGATTCGAAAACCCGGACTTTCAGGACGTCGCCCGGAGCAACAAGCGGCCGTCCCACGACCCCCAACGCGCTCGTCGTCGACGGCCGGTCGATACTGGTCACGGGCCGGTAGGGGGTCACTGAAACGGGTGTGAGATCGAGCACATCGAAGGGAAGGGCCTCGGTCGTATCGCGCGAGACGCCTATCATTTGGGGGCCGCTGCCGGGCAATGCCTGACAGCCAGCAAGGACGAGGCCCAAACAAAGGGCGACGGCGGCAGTCAAACAGGCCGCACCCCCCTGTCCCCATTTGGACATCCGATCTCCCACTTTAAAAAGTCCACTTGGCTGAAAAATTAGCACATTTGAAGGCCGGTGCAGATCGTCGAAACAAATAAATGCAGCTTCAAGGCAGCTCCCTGACGCGGGAGCCGCGGAGGACGGCCGGCTCGCCAACGTCGGCATCCTCGCTGATAAGTTGGCAGGAGAACCCCGACTCCCATTTCGTCGCCGAAAGATACGCGATATCGCCCGGCTTCAAGGGGACGATCGTCGTACTCACGAGATCCGAATACCGCGGAACGGCGCAATGCACGGCGTAACTGCCCGGGCGCAATTCCACGCGCAGCCAATTCTTGGCGCCAAGAATCGCCCGCGCTCGCTGTCCTTCGACGATCGTGTAGGTCGGCCCGTCATTCACCCTGAAGATATACAGCGCGGCAAAGCCGGGCGCGGGCGGCGCGAATTGTTTGCCCGCCGCATCTTCCCCGGCCGTCGCCATCGGGACCGGTGTCTTTGCGCAGGCCGCGACGAGCAATGCCAGCGCCAGAGCCATCGCAGTTCGCATCATCCACCCCTATGCAGGCCGGGAATGGTGTAGAGCCATATCTTACCGACCTTTGGCGGAATAGTCTCAATTGTCGGAGGCACCGATGGTAGTTGCGGCGTCGGGCGGCAATACGGAGGACAAAAATGGAATACGAGACCTTGACCTATGTGCGAAAGGACCGCGTGGCAACGATCACGCTGAACCGCCCCGACCGGATGAACGCCATAACGCACGGGATGCCGGGCGAGATTCGCGATGCCGTGGAGCGCGCCAATCGTGACGATCTCGTCCATGTCATCCTGTTACAGGGCGCCGGCCGCGCCTTCTGCGCCGGCTACGATCTGAAAATCGCGGCGGAGCAGCCCCGCGGCGTGACGCAGGGCAGCCAGGAAATGCCGTGGGATGCGTTCCGGGACTTCTCTTTGCTGGACTACAACAGCCAATGCTTCATGGCGCTGTGGCGGAGCTACAAACCGACGATCTGCAAGGTGCACGGCTATGCGGTGGCGGGCGGCAGCGACATCGCGCTGTGCTGCGATCTGATCGTCATGGAGGAAACCGCCAAGATCGGCTATCCCCCGGCTCGCGTCTGGGGTTGCCCGACGACGATGATGTGGGTTTATCGGGTGGGCGCGGAGCGGGCCAAGCGCCTGCTGTTCACCGGCGACCTGATCGACGGCAAGGAGGCCGAGCGCATCGGGCTGGTGACCAAGTCGGTGCCGGCGGCGGACCTCGATGCGGAAGTCCACAAGCTGCTTGATCGCATCAAAGGCGTGCCCATAAGCCAACTGTGGATGCAAAAAACCGCCATCAATAGCGCCTTCGACAATATGGGCATGCGCACGACCCAAACGCTGGCCACTGTATTCGATGGCATTACCCGCCATTCGCCGGAAGGTGTCTGGTTTAAGCAGCGCGCCCAGGAGGTGGGTTTTCATCAAGCGGTGAAGGAGCGCGACTCCGGCGAGCCGATTGCGGGCAGCAAGGCCCCGCGCAATAATTAGGAGGATCAATTTTAACGAATCTGGCATTTACCTCGCTGCTCGAAACCATTCACTTGGAAAAATCATGGCGATCACGTGGACTATTTTTCATCCGCTGCGATTAGTGGTCGCCATGGGAAAGGGCGAAACAACTGCAACTGATTTCCTATTTTATGTTGATGAGATCGAGAAGGCTGGGGCAATTCCCTATCGCAGGCTCATGGATTTGACAGGTGTCGGAATCCCGATGCCACAGGCGGAGGCTCGATTGGTGGGCCAGCGCTTCGCCAACCTTAAAAATAAAGCGCTTCTCGGGCCCTCCGCCATCGTTGTCACATCTGACACCTTTGCCCACTTGGTTAAAATCTTCGACGCCTCGGCGCAGGCGGACCGGCCCCTGAAAATCTTCCGCGACCTTCATTTGGCGCGGACATGGCTGGACGAAGTGGCGCCCGTTGCTACTCCAGGCGCCACGCCCGGCTGATTTGGCTGGCGAGCCGCCCTAGACGCCTACTGCCGCTGCATGTCACCGCCGCTCTGGATCTCCGAGAATATGCAGGATCTCCGCAGCGATCGCGGCGGCCCGGCGGTCGGTTGCCTCGAACTGGTAGCGATCGTCGTTGCGCATATAGACAAGGAGGGTGCGGCCATCCTCAGCCAACCCGGTGCTGTCGAGCGACCGTCGAGACAGAGCCAGCTTGCGCTTGCCCTTGAAAACGATACGCCGGTTGGTGAGGAAGAGCTGGCCATCGCCCAGCGCCTTGTCGGTCGCGGCGTTCAGGCCCGAGACGGGAAGCACCGCATGCAATGTCTCGTCCTTGAGCACGGCAAAATGCGCGGGAAAGCGGAGCGCTTGAAGGTTGGCGATCGCCTGCGCGCGAAGGGTCGGATCGACGCGATCGTCGCGAAGTCGGCCGAACAGCGATCGCAACCAGGCGAACGCCGAGTTCCCGATACGCGGGGGCGCCTTTGATTTGGATTGTGGTGCCACGGGATCTAGCGCACGCGGTAGAACGGATTGGGCAAAAGAAACATCCTTTCCGCGTGCCCGCCGAAGAGGTCCGAGGGCTGATCGCCCATATTGGCGATGATGGTAAATCCCGCCTGCTCGATCTCTGCCCGTATCGGCGCCTTGAAATCGGTGGCGGACGAGAAATTTGCACCATTCGGCACCGCGTAGAGCTTTTCATAGCCCTCATACCCAGCGGTTGCGAGATTCCGTTCGGTCGCCCGACGCTGGTTTTCGGGGCGCCCCGTGATGAAGAAGACGGTCACGCCCATCGCGCGGGCCTTTTGGAAAAGCTGCAAGGTGGGACCGATGGCCGGATCCTGCCCGAGTTGATCCCAGGCGGCCCATCCGCAAGGCCCGTCGAGCGCCAAGTCGCACGGACCGCCTATGGGGCGGCCAAAATTGTCCCGCGTGATCACCTCCCAGTTCGACAGCGCGGTGTCGTCGACGTCGAGCACGAGGGCAGGCCGGCGGGCCGAGGGCGCTCGCTCGGAGATCCACTCGACGGCTTGCCGCGCCACCAGCGCGACGTCCCGATCATAGGCACCGCTGTCATGATAGGCCGTCGCCGCAATGATCGCGTCGCCGACGTTCAGCGGCTGCGAGGGAGTGGTGACGAACAAGGCGCCACCCTCGGCCCGGACGGCGCCGTTCGTGCAAACCAAAAGAAGGAAGATCGCAGCGCCGACCCGAAAGCGCCGCCTGATGTTTCCGGCATTTGCCGGCTTCGTCGACATATCGATTCGTCCCTGGTTGGTTCGTGTGGAAACGTCAGCCAGTCGTTCCGTGCCGGACGACGCCATTCATCATCGTCATGACGATCCCGGTGTGATGGATTTGCTGCGGCGGGACCTCGAAGAGATTGCGCTCGAGGATGACGAGGTCGGCGAGCTTGCCGACTTCTATCGAGCCCACTGCATCCTCAAGCCGGATTTGATGGGCGGCGCCCAGCGTATTGGCGCGAATGGCGTCGGCGAGGCCGATGCGCTCATCGATGGGCGGCAGCGGCGCCTGGTCCGGCTTGTCGAACTCGCGGCGGCTGGTCGCGATCTCGATCGCCTCCAGGGGACGGAAGGTGCTGTAGTTGCTGGCGGCCGGCCAGTCGGTGCCGAGCGAGACGCGAACACCCTCTTTCAGCATCGATCCGATGAGATAAGTCCGGTCCGACCTCTCCTTGCCCCAGCGGCTGGTCGTCACCTCCCGCCAGTAGACATCCGGCACGGCCCACTGCGCCGAGAATTCCGCGAGGACGCCCAGTTTCGCAAATCGCGGGATGTCCTGTGGGCTCACGCCCTGTAGATGGGCGATGGTGTGTCGTCGATCCCGTGCGGGATTGGCCTCGATCGCGGCCTCGATGGCGTCGAGCGTCCATCGGGCCGCCCGGTCGCCGATCGAATGGACGTGGATATCGATTCCATCGGCATCGGCTCGCCGGACGATATCCTTGACGAGTTTCGCCGACAGGATGGTCTCGCCTGACGTGTCGGGTTTGTCGCTGTAGGGGGCGAGCATGGCGGCCGTGTAGCTGGCATCGACGCCATCCATGTTGAGCTTCAGCACCGAGGCGCGGACGAGTTCGGTATGGACCTTGCGCCGCAGATCCTGGATCAGCGGCACGGGATCGATCGCCGGGTTGTTGTGATAGTAGCTGCCGACGACGCGGAAAGGCAGCTTGCCCCGCTGCTCGAGATCGGCGTAAAGGCCGAACCCGACCTCCTCCGGCACGATCTGCATCCCGACGTCGAAGACGCTGGTGATGCCGACAGCGGACGCCTTGGGCAGCCACTCGGCAAGCGATTCCTTGATGAAATCGAGGGTGACGGGGGCCGCCGCCATCAGGACCTTGACCAGAGCGGGCACTTCAACGAGGAAGCCAGTGGCCTCGCCGCTGGCGTCGCGTTTGAAGATGCTGAAGCCGGGAATCGGATCGGGCGTGTCCTTCGTCACGCCGGCAAGGGCGAGCGCCTTCGAATTGACCCAGGCGGAATGGCCGTCGATGGCCACCAGCAGGACCGGGCGGTCCGGCCAGATCGCGTCGAGATCCTCCTTGCGCGGGCCGGACGGCGGAAAGGCGCTGTAGCGCCAGCCGAAGCCGCGGATCGGGCCGCTGCCGCTTGACGTCGCCGCATAGGCGCGCAACACGGCCATCAATTCGTTCCTGGTGTCGTATTGCAGGTCGACGCCGCGCGTCACGGTGCTGCCCACGATCGGATGGATGTGGCCCTCGACGAAGCCGGGCAGCAACATGCGTCCTTTAAGGTCGACGATCTTCGTCTGCGAGCCGGCGAGCTTCACGGCGCCGGCCGCGTCGCCAACATGGACGATGCGCTTGCCCTGCACTGCCACAGCCTCGGCCCAGGGTCGCCTGGCATCCACGGTGTAGATGGCACCATTGAGGAAAATGAAGTCGGCAACGCCCGGCCCGCCCGCAGCAGGGGTCGGCTGGGCTGCGGCCTCCGTCGCCTCCAATGCCGATGCCATGACAGCCGAGGCGCCGAGCAGCGCACCAGCCCGCAGCATTTTCCGGCGTGAGGCGGAAAAGGGCGTCGAGCTCCGATCCGACTCCACCGCGAAATACCGACCCCAGGCACAGGCAATACACATTGACACTTACTCCGCTGATATTTTGTCGGGGCGCTGCATTCCGCTCCGTTCCAGCAGCCCGAACATCGCGTTAGTAAGTCCTGTCCTCCTGGGGATTCAACAATCAATGTGTGTCAGCGCCGCTGCGGCGATCACCGCATCGCATGAAACCGGCGGACCGTGTTGAATGGGCGGCGTCAAAAACCCGCTTGCGAAGCTTTCGTTTCGCGGTCCCGCTCCTGGAGCGAGTGCGCCACCTGCTTGCGAAAGCGCTCGAGGTCGGGGCCGCGCAAAGACACGGCCTTGAACTCAGAATTGTTCATCGGGTTGACCGGCTTGCCGTTGCTCAAGAGTTCGAAATGCACGTGCGCTCCGGTCGACCGGCCGGTGCTGCCGACGAAGCCGATCACCTCGCCGCGCGCCACTGCCGTGCCCAGCTCGAGGCCGGGCGCAAAGGCCGAGAGATGGCCGTAGACGGTGGCAAGATTTCCCGCGTGGTCGATGCGGATCCAGTTGCCGTAGCCGCCATTGGGGGCGGCCCCCACCACCACGCCGTCGGCCGCAGCATGAATCGGTGTGCCGATCGGCGCCACCAGATCGACGCCCGCGTGCAGGAAAAGCGTGCGCGCGGCTCCGGAGCGTTGCTTGGCCTGCCAGGGGAACCAGATCGGCGAACTGAAGCCCGCCAGCCCATTGGATGGACTGCTATTACTGCTATAACTGCTGACGCCGCCGGTCGGCAGGCCGGGTGGCAGCGACGGGGGCAGCCTGGGCTTGGGTCCGCCCATCGGTGCGGGGTTTCCCGGTACGGAAGAGGGGTCCGAAACGGTGGGCCCCGAACCGGAAGCGGGCGGCGGTTGATCGAACGGATCGGCGCGCAACCCGAAGCCCGACGAGATGGCGATGGTTTCGAGCGGCAGGCGCAGCGCGGGTGGCGTCGCCTCCTGCCCATTGACCAGCCAGAAACTTTCGACTTTGTCGCGCGTGCGGAAACGATGAATAGCCACGGTCCCCTTGGCGGCGGTGCGCAATTCCGTCCATAGCACGTGGCCGACGCCGATCGGGGCGCCTTCCGCGGTAAAGTCCTGCGTGTAACGGATATAAAAGCTGTCGCCGGCGCGAATCTGGCGATCGTCGATCACTGTAGCCAGGGCCTGGCGCGCGCCGAGCAGGATGGCCGCCGGCACACCGGCCTCAGCGAGCGCGACGTCGAACGATTCGGAGACGACACCGCTTGCCATCTTCACACGCGTGAAGGGAAGGCAGGCGAAGTACCGCGCCTCCTCGTCACTGCTACCGAGCAGACGGTGTTCGGCGACGAGAGCATCGTCGGCCGCGACGGACGCGGACATCGAACCAAAGAACAGCGAAGCGGCGAAAGCCGCAGCAAGCGATGCCCTCTTCATGCATTTTGTTATGCGCCAAAATCGGGGCCGCCGCGAGTCTGCGGAAGGGGCCGAGGCAGCGGAGGCGATGGACGCGCTGGCTCGAAAGAATCATCGGCCCTCGGGATGACTCATTTTATCGCACGATGAAGGCACATATCTTGCCCCGCTCAAGACGCTCTTCAGTATCACGGCGATCACCTGCTATAAAGGCTTACTCCGCATGACCCATCGGAGACTTAAGACAACTCGCATGATTCCTGCCGGTGAGCCCGGGAAAACGCGACGCGAGGTCGCGCTACGTGGTATTGCGGCGCACTCCTTCCCGCCCGGGCAGGCTCAATGGTAGAGAATCGGCGGGACGTGATTCTGCTGCGAAAGGTGTCGGCGTTTGGGGATGTTTGCCCGGAGTACGCCGTAGTCAGGTGACTTGTTATGCACTGCTGCCATGCGGCCGGTCGGCGCAAAGAAGGTTTCGTTCGTCCCGCTGGTTGCATAGCTTTGGCTCGGCAAAGGCCGTGAGCGAAAGACGTCATCTCACGAGGGAAGATTGAAGCATAATATTGTTGTTGCCACCCACCACAAGACGGGCACCGTTTGGATGTCCACGGTGTTCAAGGCGATCGCCAATGATCTCGGCGTCGCGTACGTGGAGTTCCGACCACAGTATGGGCAACTGGCGGAAGCTCTGAGAGCCCCGTTCGTGCTCTTCAACTATGATTCTGATTTCCGCGAGCATTCACACATTCTGAACCGTGACGACGTGCGGATTCTTCATCTCATTCGCGATCCTCGCGACGTGCTCATCTCGGCCATGCACTACCACAAGAAGTCTAACGAGACCTGGCTGCACGAGCCGGTGCCGGGCTATGACGACATCACCTACCAGCGCCGGCTAAACGCTTTGGCTACGCCGTTTGAGCAGTATGTGTTCGAGATGGAGAACTCGACCGAAAGTACATTGCGAGACATGCTGGAATGGCAGTACGGCCGGGCCAATTGCTTCGAGGCACGGTACGAGGACCTGAGACGGGATACGGAGATGGACCATTGGTCCAAAATCATCGGCTTCCTGGGGTTCGATGTGGCGGAGCGGCAGGTTTGCCGGCAGCGCTTCTGGCAGAACAGCCTATTTGGAAACGTTGTCCGTTTTGCCCACAAGCACGTCCGGTCCGGCGATGTCGCTCAGTGGAAGCACGAGTTCACGCCTGAATTAGCAACCGCATTCCTCGAGAGATTCCCGACTGCATTGCAATCGCTAAACTACGAGCGCGACGATAGGTGGGTTCTGAATTTGCCGGAGACGGGCGTGGGTGGCCTGACTTCCGTACTCAAGCGACTTGTCGGCAAACGCTAGGCGCGATTCAAGACAGGACGCAGCGAATTCACAGGACTGTGATGTCCTGAATACGCAGAATGATTTCGTCCTGGCGAAAGGTCCTTTCCAGGCTTCGATGGTACTTTTTCCACCAAGCGCGGTTTATCCGGGGTGTCATCACCTCGAGCACCACGATGTCGTCAAGGTGGGTGGCGGCGCCGGATTTCCACAGACCGCGGGCGGGTGAACGCGAATAGGCGGTCAGGCCGCCGAAACGTTTGACCAATTCCTCGTGGACCTCCTCAAAAACGGCGCGTTTGAACCTGCGACCGTGGTTGTCGCGCACCGGCAGGAGAATCTGGACGAGCTTCATGACTGATTGCCGCTTTTCTACAATCTTGGCGCCGCGCGCATCGGATGGCTAGCATCCATTATCTCAAAATAGGGGAGTGAAAACCAGCGATCAGCTGCGTCGACGCGGGTGCGTCCAGTGAGGCTTTCTTGCAACAGTGGCAGACAACATGCGGAGGCCGGTAAAAATCAGGTAACTTTTCCCCCATGTGTACGTTGCCGTCTCGTGACGGTTACAAAAGGAGGAGGTTCCCATGAAAAATGCTTTACTGGGCGCTGTTGCCCTCATCGTCCTGCCCGTGGTCTCCCACGCGCAGTCTGCGTGGTTCACCCCAGGTCCGTCCTTTCCCGGCGTCTACGTCGGTCCCCAGGGTGGCCTGAACTGGCTGCTCAGCAGCAACAACTTCAACTTCGACGTGGGTTACGCCGTAGGTGGCGTCGTCGGTTACGACTTTGTCGGCCCTCGCGTCGAGTTGGAAGGCATGTATCGCAACAACTACGGCCACGCCAATTTCAATTTTGGCAATTTCTTCGGCAACATCAACGGTCCGGTTGACCAGCTTTCCGCCATGGTCAACGTGCTTTACGACTTCCTCCCGGGTGCGATGATCACCCCGTATATCGGCGCTGGCGCGGGCATCGCGTTTGTCACTCCGGCCATCAACGGCTGCTCGTTTTGCAGCACCCAGTTCGCCTATCAGGGCATGATTGGTGTGGGCTGGAACGCCACCCAGAATATCCGGGTCAACCTCGAAGGGCGCTATTACGGCACGACGAACGGCGGTGGCCTTCAGTTCCAGAACAACAACATCATCGCGATGTTGGGCGTGACCTACAAGTTCGGTCAGCCGGAGCCAGCCCCGCCGCCGCCGCCGCCGCCGCCGGCGGCCGCGCCGAGCTTTATGGTGTTTTTCGACTGGGACCGCTCGAACCTGTCGGACCAGGCCCTGGCCACGATCGGCCAGGCCGCCAACGCCTACAAGACCAAGGGTAGCGCGCGCATCACGGCAACCGGCCATACCGACACGTCGGGCCCGGAAGCCTACAACATGGCGCTGTCGCTGCGTCGCGCCAACACGGTCAAGGACGCGTTGGTGCGCAACGGCGTGCCGGCGACGGCGATCGCCGTCATCGGCCGCGGCGAGTCGCAGCTGCTGGTGCAGACCGGCGACGGCGTGCGCGAGCCGCAGAACCGCCGCGTCGAGATCGTGGTCCAATAGCGCAGCCGCCACTAGTATTCGACGCGTCCAAACGACGGCCGGGGAGCGACTCCCCGGCCATTTTGGCGACCCCGGAGACTACTCCTCATGGATGTGGACACTGATCTTTTCGTGCAAGGATTTTGGGCCAAATGCACGGAGACGATACGTCCCGAGCTGGACCTTCTGGTCAGCCAGCTGCAGGACCATGGCCATGAGGTGGGCGTGTTTTCGCAGGATTATTCTGCCGGGGAGCAACCGCCCGCCGACGCCGATCCTTCGCTCAAGCTGTCGGTCGGATTGAAGGGCGCCCACCACAGACCCGAGGGAACGGTTCCGTACCTTCAATTTCGCGGAAACGTCGATCGAAAGGTCGTCGAGGTGACCGATTGGACCGGGCCGGTCCAATCATTCGAATTGGCCGATCTGGACCTACCCAAAGTGAAAAGCCTGCTTTCGGACTGGCTCGCGAAACTTCCCTAGGACTCGACCAGCCATTTACGCTCGGTGACGAACCGCGCGGCGACCAGGCCCAGTGCCATGGCGCCCACGACGAAGGCCGTCAGGACGGCCGCCTCCAGTCCGGCCAGCGCATGGCCCTGGGAGAACTGGACGACGGTCTGGAAGGCGTAGAGGCCGGGCACCATGATGATGATGCCGGGCACGGTGAAGGCGAGGCGCGGCTCGCGCAGGCCCGAGCGCACAACGCCCGCCAACAGTCCGACCGTAAAGGCACCGATGAAGGTCGCGGGCGGCAGAGCCAGGCCCAGATCGTGCAGGCCAAGCCGCAACTCGTTGCCGACGATGGCCAGCATGCCCACGACCAGCACGGTGCGCCGCGAGCTGTTGTAAAGAATGGAAAAGCCGCAGCCGCCGACGAAGCTTGCGAGGCCGCGCAGGGCCAAGACGGTGGCCATCCCTTCAGGCGGCGGCGGCAGCGAAGTGACGGCGAGGCCGGTCACGGCGGCAACGATGGAGAGGCCGAAGGCCGCCGCCAGCAGCAGCATCGCGCCATAGGCCAGCCGCGCGATGCCGGCGATCGTCTGGTGCTGCAGCAGGTCGAGCAGGGCCGCGACGAGCGGGAAGCCCGGCACCAGGAACAGCACGGAGGAAATGAAGCCCCCGGCATTGCCGGTTATGACGCCGCTGCGATCCTGCAGGGCGGTGACGAGGCAGTACAGGCCGGCGGCGAACACCGCACAGAGCGCCGTCACGGCATACTGGTTCAGGCGCCGCCCGAACAAGAACCCGCGCAGCATCTGGCCGAGACTGCCGGCGATGAAGGCCGCGAGCAGCACGGCCACAGTGCCGCCGTTCAGGTAGGCGAAGGCGGCCGACGCGAAGCCGACCGCGACGGCGACCCCGGCAATCGGGCGCAGCGGCGGGGCCGCCTCGATGGCGTCGAGATGGTCGGTGAGCGCAGCGAGGGTAAGGCCGGGCGGGGGTTCTTCCGCCAGGCGCTCGAGCGCGCCCAACAGCCGGACATTGATGCCGACAGGCGCCACGTCGAGGGCGAGCGTCGCCCACTCCGTGCCGCGCCGCGCCGTTGCCGTCATGCCGTTCAATGTGACTTGCAGCGACAGCGAGTCGATGGCGAAGGAACGCGCCAGCAGGTCTGTCGCCTCGCGGACGCGAAACGACGGGTTGCCGGCCCGCAGCATCAGCGCGCCGAATCGCAGCAAGCCATCGAGCGCGTCGGCGAGAGGAGGGTGGCCGTTCAAACGGTCTGCGGCTTCGGATCGGGCATGAACGAACGGTAGCGGCCTCGAGCGGACGCGTCTATTCCCCGGTCTTTTCAGGCAAGTCCGCCATCGCGGCGGCCTGCGCCTTTGCCGCCGCTACAGCAGCAGCTTTGACGGCGGCACGGGCGCGAATTTCGTCGAGGACGATCAGGATCTCCCCGATCAGCTCGGCATCTTCGCCGCGGGCAAGCGCGAAAGTGAAGCCGCGACCGTCCTTGGCGCGGACCACGACGTTTCCATCAGCCCCCCTGCCCGCAATCTCGACTTTCTTCCAGGTGAGGCTGGCTTTGCGCTTGCCGAAAAAACAAATCCTTCGGCTCGACGCCACGAGTACGCCTCCACCAAGGTCCCGTTTGGCATCCGTCTGCTCGCTTGTCGCAACCTTGGCACAGATATGGACGATTTCGCGCGCCGCGAGCTTCATCGCCGGCAGCGCCGACACGGCGGGCAATTGACCCGCCCTCACCGCGGCCAAGGCGCGTCGCCGCTCTTCTACACGCGCGGCTTTCACGCGCTTCAAATGCAGCAAAAACAACACGCCACCGATCGCGAACGCGGCAACGCCGGCGATTGTGGTCTGGTCGAGTGACATAAATCTGTCGGAATCCTTGAAGGTAAAAGGCGCCGAATAGGGGCCCGACGCATACGCCGCTCTCCTACCGCATTCCACCGTAAATCCCGGATGCGACCTCGTTGCGCCGAAGGGTGGGGATGGCAGGTGCAGTTGCCCCGTAGCCTCTGTGAGAACTCAACCGGAAGGCGCCGATGGAACACCCAACAGTCTGGCCCAAAGCCATTGCCGGCCATCGCAAACTGGCCGTGATCCGGGTCGACTTTTTGGTCATTACGGCGGCTGTCCTGGCCTTCGCGGCCGTCGTCATCGCCAACAGCCCGCCCACCCGGTTTTCAACCGGCACGAGTCTGCGCGCGCAGGATGTCACCGTTCAGACCAGCCGGATCCCGGAAGATCCGGGTCTCGTGAAGGCGCGCATCAGGCTAGCCACCCGCGGTCCCTGGTCCTGATCGCCTTCGTGAAGCTCACAAACGGAATTCTTCCCGGGCGGTGGAGCTGAGCATCAATACGCCCGGCGCGGCCACGAATGGCCGGCCGACCCGAGACCCTCGCTACTGGCGCTTCGGCAGCTTGGCGACCTCCGCTACGAGCGCCCGATCGATCACCGTGAACAGGTAAGCGTCCGGCGCGAGCGTGCAACCGCCGCGTACAAGGTGGGCGAGCTGCGCGCCGCGCTCGTCGTCAGGCACCATGACGCCGTGATGGCGCGCCGCATGCTCGGCGAGAAACACCGCGAGCGCCTTGCGCGCCTCGGATTTCATGGCTTGGGCCTCGCGGCAGGTGACATAGGCTGCCTGGTCGAAGTTGAGCGGGGCCGTCTGCGCGTAAGCGGCGGTGGAAGCGACCACCAGGACACCGGCGGCGAGGAGGACTTTGAGGTTCATGGCTCCGGGCTCCGTCCTACTTGCTGTTCTCGATCGCGGTGCCGCCGAGATAGCCGACAGCGCCGCCGATCAGGCCGGCGCCGACCACCGCGCCGAAGCTGCCGCCGGCCGCCAGGCCAATGCCCGTGCCAAGCGCGCCACCCACGAGCGCACCCTTCTGGGGGGTTGACAGAGGCTGATTGCAGCCTCCGAGCAGGGTCGCCGCGGCGAGCACTGAAATGACTTTGGTCTTGAGCATGGATTCGTCTCCCGCTTTGCGATCATGGCCGTCAAGCATACACAAGGTCTTGGCGTTCTCACTCTGCAAATTGGCCTCTATCTATCGTGTCGTCAGCCGTCGCGCGAGCGCGCGTATATGCGTGTCGCTTGTGCCACAGCAACCGCCCAGGACTTTTTGGCCGTCAGCGTGGAGTCCCGCCATCAGCGCGGCGAAGACTTCGGGCTTGCCCTCTTCGAGATGGTCGAGCTTGTCGAGCACTTCCGGCGGCAGGGTCGAGGCATTCGCCTTGAGGCCGACGACGCGATCCGACATCGGCCACGCTGGAGCAGCCATCGCGGCGCTGAAGCGCGTTGGATGCACGCAGCCGATCAGGAAATGGAGCGGCCCCGGCGTGGCGCCGGCTTCGATGCGGGCGACCATGTCGCCGAGCGGCGTATCGTCCGGCAGACAATAGATGGGCGAGAGCGCGGCACGGCCCTCGGCGTCGAAGGGGGCGAGGAAAGACGCAAAATCGGGCAGAGGCCGGTGGAATTCATAGATCAGCCTGGTCTCGATGCCGCCATCGGCCAGCACGACAGACGCTGTTTTCAGACAGTCGGTTAAGCCGGACATGACGTCTCCAGTTAGATGCCTCGTTGCCCAAAAAACCACCCGCCACCGCTGCACGACTATCCAGGGGAGTCTTCCTCGAATCTGCTCATGGCGCGATTCCCGTTAAACAAACGGAAAAAAATGGCGGGCGCCTTCGCAGGGGACGGGCGGGCAGCTTGTCCCATGGGGCACGGGAGGCGGTTCATGGCGACACCATACGCGCGGCAGGCCCGAATCGACGATTATGGTCCCTACTGGGGACCTGTTGCCGGTGGGACTTGTGTGAATTTTGAGTGGCTACCCATAAATCTGGTAGCCGGTATCTCTCGTTCGGGTTACGCTTTCCTCGGTTACTGAAGGAGCTGCTTATCCGTCCAAGGACGCTGCGCCCCGACGGAGTCTGGATCACCGGTGAGCCTCTCATCGCGTGCCCAACAAGCCGCACTTTTCAGCCAGCCACCGATCGTCCACGCCTCCGCTTCGCGGGGGCGTTTTTTATTGGCCGGTCGGCCCCGTTTCCCTGCTTAGAGTCTCGGAGTTCGCAATGGCAAAACGCGCCGCACGCCGCACCAAGCTTCACGCCATCGACACGGGCCACGATACCGGCCGCGTTCACAACGTCGTCTTCGACCGGGTCCCTGTCATCGAACGCGACCAAAGCTATATCCGGAAGGTCCGACCGCGCAGCGACAACCAACGCCTGCTGATGGAGGCGATAGAAAACAATCCGCTGACCCTGGCCCTCGGGCCCGCCGGCACCGGCAAAACCTATCTTGCCATCTCCGCCGCCGTCGAGGCTCTGGAGGCCGGCACCGTGGCACGCATTCTCCTGTCGCGGCCCGCCGTCGAAGCCGGCGAAAACCTCGGCTTCCTGCCCGGCGACATGCGCGACAAGCTCGATCCCTATCTGCGCCCGCTCTACGACGCCCTGAACGACCGGCTGGGCAACAAGCGCCTGCGCCAGTATCTCGACGACGGCACGATCGAGATCGCGCCGGTGGCCTTCATGCGCGGCCGCACCCTCAACAACAGTTTCGTGCTGATCGACGAGGCGCAGAACTGCACCTATGGCCAGCTCAAGATGCTTCTAACGCGCCTGGGCTGGCACTCGACCATGGTGATCACCGGCGATCCCGACCAGACCGACCTGCTGCCCGAGCTGTCCGGCCTGAACTCGATCGGCACCCGCCTCGACACGCTCGACGACGTGGCCGTGATCCGCCTCACCGACCAAGATGTGGTGCGCCATCCCCTGGTTGGCCGCATGTTGTCGGTGCTGTGAATAGACCCAGACTTATCCACAGATCGTGGCAGAGCAGACGATAAGTCCAAAACAAGAACAAATGAATTTGCACGGTCCTCGGTTTCCGAGGATGAGAACCTAAATAAGTAGGCGGAACAGTCGCTTGGCCTTACCCGGCCGAGCGGCTGCCACCCTCGCCATTTTGAGTCAATACTGTGACGAGACCGTAACAACCGACAGCCTGCGGCATTGCTCACAGCTTTGCCCACATGCTGCATTGTTCACAAATACACTGCGGCCGGCTTGTCGACGTCGACGCCCCGCCACATTGTGCGCGCCCTCTATGGGCCTGATCCCGTGCCCCGCCCCGGCTTCCATGACAGACGAATCCAACGCCGAAACCCAGTCTCCCCCCAGCGAAGGCACGCTTGCCGACGGCATCCGGACCATCGGCGAATTCGTGCGCACGCTGCCGCGCAAGCCCGGCGTCTACCGGATGATCGATGCCGCGGGCGAGGTGCTGTATGTCGGCAAGGCGCGCTCGCTACGCAGCCGTGTCGGGTCCTACACCCAGCCGACCCGGCTCTCGACACGCCTCATGCGCATGGTGTCGAGCACCGCCAGCATGGAATTCTCGGTCACCGGCAGCGAAGCCGAGGCGCTGCTGCTCGAGAACAACCTGATCAAGCGCTTCCGGCCGCGTTTCAACGTGCTGCTGCGCGACGACAAGTCCTTTCCGTACATCGTCATCCGCCGCGACACGCCATGGCCGCAGCTCGCCAAGCATCGCGGCGCGCGCGAGCCGCACAACGAGTATTTCGGCCCCTTCGCTTCGGCGATGGCGGTCAACCGCACGCTCTATGCCCTGCAGCGCGCCTTTCCGCTTCGCTCCTGCTCGGACAGCGTGTTCTCCTCGCGCACGCGGCCCTGCCTGCAATACCAGATCAAGCGCTGTACGGCGCCGTGCGTGGGCCGTATCGACCAGTCCGAATACGCCACCATCGTCGACGAGGTGCGCGGCTTCCTGGGCGGCCGCAACCGCGAGGTCCAGCAGGCGCTGTCGGCGCGCATGGACGAGGCGTCGAAGGCGCTGCAGTTCGAGTCCGCCGCCGTGCTGCGCGACCGCATCCGCGCCTTGGCGCAGATCCAGTCACACCAGGCGATCAGCCTGCCGTCGATCGACGAGGCCGACATTTTCGCCGCCCATGCCGAGGCGGGCCAAGTGTGCATCCAGGTGTATTTCCTGCGGGCCGGGCAAAATCTCGGCAACCGCGCCTATTTCCCCAGCCACGGTCGCGATCTCAACGAGGCCGAAGTGCTGGCGGCCTTCATCGGCCAGTTCTACGAGTCAAGGCCGGCGCCCAAGCTGATCCTGGTCAGCCACGAACTGCCCGAGGTCGAGCTGCTGGAAAGCGCGCTCGCATTGGCGG
>Ga0137359_10001369_pt1 | contig 19330 bp, 18 predicted proteins | sample Mad1_40_16metaG_FD_108281 | JGI IMG/M metagenome (GOLD analysis project Ga0137359, IMG submission 108281) | Vadose zone soil microbial communities from Angelo Coast Range Reserve, California, USA - Mad1_40_16 metaG | ecosystem: Environmental > Terrestrial > Soil > Vadose zone | place: USA... | reverse complement strand
CAGGTTGGCCCGTCGCGATACTAGATTAAGTGGAATCTTGAGTTGCTTGGAGCGCCAATTCCTGGCGGTGCATCATTCGATTGAACAGGGTGTGATCTGCGTGTTCGCAGCGGGGACGGTCAGATGCCACGCGTGATGCTGCTGAGCGACGCTACCGGCGCACCCAACTGCGCAGGGGTCAGCGCACCGAGCATAGCCGCGCGAATCGAAGATGGGTGTCCTTGCGATCGCGGGACGTCAGCGGCTCGGCAATTTGGAGAAGAAATCCCAGATCACGACGGGCGAATCCAAGTCCTCGCCTTCGAGCGGCATGGCGTGCCCGCCGTTCTGCACCGAATACAAAATGACCACGGGGGTACCGTCTTTCAACCAGGGAAGACGCGCTTCCTGTCGTTCAGCGGAAGGCGGCAGCCTTCGCGCGGCGGCACGAGCCGGATGATGCGCGAGTATCACGTCCGGATCTGTGAGAGACTCGGGGTGAAATTCCCCGGGTCTACTCGGCATTTGCGTCGCGACGAGCATGTACGCGGACCTTCCGGTCAACCCCCATGACCGGAAGCGCCGAAGCTCCTCACGATCTCGGCATGTCTGTCGCCATCGCCGCTTGCTCAAGCGCGGACCGTCATTCGGCCTGTGCCGTGCGACCCGGTTCCCATCGACCTCGGGCACCGCTAAACATCTTGCGATCGGCGCAGGGGCCATAAACGTAATGGCGCGAACTCTCCGTGAAGTTGGCGCATCGTTTGTGGTGCGCGACCCGGTGCCTGACGGGAGAGATCTAGAGACTGCAACTCCAATTCACCGTCGAAGATGAGGGCGTCTTCACAACAGCTTGGTCCGCGACCAAAACCTATCGGTGCGTCTTCCGTGACTGGCCGGAACGTGTCTGTGCCGAAAACCCATATAGATACGGTACCGAAAAAGACGCTGCGGTCCCGACTGCCGTCAAGCCTGATTTCTGACTGCACCGCTCAGATAATCACCCTATGGCGGAATGTCGGAATCGGGTCATTCGCGTCGCGACCGACGTCCAGGCGCAACCATTGTTTGGCAGCTACCGCCTGGAAGCAGACGATAGTCCCAGCCCTGGGTGTGGCCGTTGCAAACTGGTCAGTCCCTCTAACCGGGAGACTGAAGATCAGGTAATCGCAAGCCACCTGCACAGTGCGCTGCACTACCCGTTCGGAGCGGCCGGACTTTTCGGCATAATGGCAGTACTTGGCCCACGCGACGCCGTGCTCTGGGTTGATATATCCCAAAATCGCCCGCAAGACCGCGATGTTCAGCCCGCGAATGCGAAGCTTGAACAGCCGATCCAGAACACGCTGTTTGTCTCGCGCCGCGATCGTCATGCGGGCTCCCGCGGATTGCTCAGCAGCACGCGGCGGAAAAGCTCTGCCCGTATTGCGCTTTGCAGATCGCGCAACACCCGCCCGATCGCCGCTTCGTCGATCCCCTTCCGCCGCATCGAATCGCCCTGGATTGCTAGCTGCGAAACGCAGGTATGCGTCGCCCTTCTCGGCCGACATCTTGGCCATGGTTTGCGCCTGCTTCTCGACGAAGGCGCGCCGCCGGTTGCTGGGAAACGGAATGAGATGGGCCGTCGTCTGTCGCCGTAGCTTGATGGCGCGGGCCACGAGCCGAAAGCCTTTGATCTTGGGACCATTGCGAACGGCTTGCAGATACCCGCGTGCGATCAGGCGGCCCAGCGTGTCGGCGATCGGCTCGCCGGCGTCGCTGAAATCGCGGCCCAGTTTTGCTACTGCCGCGTTGCGCACGAAGCCGACCGCGTCGGCGACGTGCGTCAATCTGAAAGCGAGCTTGAAGGTATGAGCCGAAAGCTCACCGTCAGCATGCACCTGGCCGAGCCAAGCGGCGAGTTGGTCGCGCGCGAGCATGGCGCGTCACGCGGCTCTCGGGGGTTTTGGATCGTCTTTGTCTGGAGGCCACGGGTTTCGTCCCGCATTTCTGTCTGCGGGCCGATTATGAGGCGCCGCAGACTCTCCGATGTGATTGATTTTGTTGGTCGGAGTGGCAGGATTTGAACCTGCGACCCCCTCGTCCCGAGCGAGGTGCTCTACCGTCAGTTCGCGCAAATCGGGGTCGAGGGAACGGAAGGGCAATGAGTCGTGGGATTATTCGTGGGTTTTTGACCCACATTCGTGGGCGTTAAACCCGCTTTGTTCGCTTTCATCCCCCATTTGCCGGGGCATTGACGGCATTGGTCGCCATAAGAGAAATACTGGAAATATAAGGATTTAGAAGGTTTCAGGTGGCGACCCCGGCAGGAATCGAACCTGCGACCTTCAGCTTAGAAGGCTGTTGCTCTATCCGCTGAGCTACGGGGCCGATGACTGCTCCGGCACTTCCTGTCCTACCCGATTCCGATTTCCGCGTGCGCCTTGGAACGATCGACCAGTACCATACCACGACCGGAGCCCCGGCAACATGAGAGGAACCGGCCGCTGCAGTGTAAGATGGGTAGCCTGCTCCAATCCGTCATGTGCTAGCACATGATTTGTCCGCTTCGGGTTAATAGACAGCGGCCCGGTTTGAATGCGGTGGATGCCGGGGCGCGGTGTGGGCTCAGCTGAGTTTGCGCAGATGTCCTCCCGCAATACCATCTGGACTTTGCGGGTCCAGTGGGCAAAGCTGAGATAATAAACTGGGAGGATTCGATGAAAACTTCGCGTCTATCGGCGGTCATTTGGGCGGTCGCGCTTGGGGCCATGTTCCAGGCGGGCGCCGCTCGCGCCGAGCTCAAGAAGCAATGGATCGACTACAAGGACGGCGACAAGCCGCTATACGGCTATCTCGTCTATGACGACGCCGTTGCGGGCAAGCGCCCGGGCGTCCTGCTGGCGCACAGCCGCGCCGGAATGTCGGAAGCAACCCTTCGGGATTCCGACATGATTGCCAAGATGGGCTACGTCGTGTTCGCCGCAGATATCTTCGGCAAGGGCATCTTGCCGAAGGAAGTGCCGGAGATGACGGCGCTGACCACCATCTATACCCAGGACCGTCCGCTGATGCGCAAACGCGCCACGGCGGGCTTCGACGTGCTCAAGGCGAACCCGCTGGTCGATGCCACCAAGCTCGCAGTGATCGGGTACTGCTTCGGTGGTACGGTGGCGGTCGAATTGGCGGAGACCGGCGTTCCGATCGTCGGCATGATCTCGGTGCACGGCTCGTTCCGCAACTTCAGCCCGGAAGCGGCGAAGAGCATCAAGGGCCGGGTGTTGATCCTGCACGGGGCCGAAGATCCGGTGGCGCCGCTCACCGAGGTCAGCGCCCTGATCGACCAGCTGCGGGCCGCCAAGGTCGACTTCGAGCTGCAGCTCTTCAGCGGCACCCAGCACGCCTTCACCAATCCGCAGAACGCCGCCGAAGAGCGCGCCGACCGCGAATACAAGGTGGCGACGCCGCGATTCTTGAAGGAAGTATTTGGGATCGAGACGGCGTCCAAGTAGCGGTGTAGGATGGGTTGAGCGAAACCCATCTACGGCCGCTCCGCCTACGGGCCGCTCAAGATGGATTTCGCAAGAGCTCAACCCATCCTACTACTGCCCCGCGCCGAATATCTTAAGATCGATCGCCTCCCCCATGGCGAGATAGCCGGCGCGGTTCGGGTGCAGCTTGTCGCCCGGCCCGCCGGTCGTGCTTTCGGGAATGAACTCGGCCTTCATCTCGCCGGTTGACGGATCGAGCGTCGCGGCGTCGAAGTCGGCGACCCCATCAAACACGCCCGACGACCTGATGAATGCGTTGAGCGCCCGGCGCTTGTCGTCCTGCTCCTTCGAGCCATGGGCCGCATTGGTGGCGTTGACGGCGCTCGTCAGTGTCGCCCCGATCACGCGCACCCCCGGGATGCGCTCGCGCAGCCGCGCGGCGATGTCGCGCATGCCGGCCGTCACCGTGTCGAGCGCTGCATTGCCGTTCTTCGAAAAATCATTGATGCCTTCGAGCCAGATCACGGCGGAGACGCCCGATAGCGACAGTACGTCGCGCTCAAGCCGCGCGCCTGCAGAGGGGCCGCCCGCAAACGGCTTTGCGGCCGAATACTCGGCCGGACCGGCAACCTGATTGCCGCCGATGCCGGCATTGACGACTGCGACCTTATTGCCGAACGCCCGGTGCAGCCGGCGCGCCAGCACGTCAGGCCAGCGATCGTCGCCGTTCATGGTGCTGGCTGTGCCGTCGGTGATGGAGTCCCCGAATGCAACAACCAGCCCGGTATCGCGTGGCATCATCATGTCGACCGCATCGAGGAAGAACCATGATGCCGTCGGGTACGGGAACGCTGCTTCCTCCTCGGAGGCGCCCTTGGCGCCGGCGTCGGGCGCCGACACGAACGAGGTGGTCAGCGCCTTGGCGTGCCAAGTCATCGGTCCGCTCTCGCCCGCGACGTGGAAGCTAACCGCGAGCTTGCGTCCGGCGAGTTCAGGTGCTTGCGCGTCGCGCACGAAGCCAAGATCGACCGGATCGCTCCACGCCTGCGCGCCCGGCGCGATCGTCACCTCGGGCTTGCCGCCGAACGTCACGGGCTGATTCGAGCCTTTGACCAGCGCCGGCCCGCCGAGGGCGAGCCCCGCATAAACGCCGTCGAGCGTCAGCGCCCTGGTGCCGAATGCATTGGAGAAGCGCAGCCGGGCCAGCCGGCCCCAGACATCCGGCCGCACCATCATCCGAAAGGTCTGGTTGCGGGCACCACTGGCCGGAACCGGAAACGCAAAGCGCTGGTCGGGCTGCGCCGATGCATTGCCGACTGGATAAGGGCCTTGCACCGATGCGGCCCAACTCGTTACCCATTTGGTTGCGCCGACTGCCGTCTGAGCATGAGCGGCGGGGGGTACGAAGGCAATTACAGCGGCCACAACGGCGAGAGCAAATGGCTTCATGGCGAGTCTCTCCCTCACGAGGGGAAAGCCTATCAGCGATTGCGGGAGGCGCAAGGTCGCGTGCGCCAGCGAGACCGTGGCCTCGATAACCGAGAATCCATGTGTCAATCACGGCGAGTGCTGGCATTGGCGGTACAGGTCTTCGGTCATCTCTCAGTTCGGATATTTCAGCTCGGCGGCTGGCTGCCGGCGAGCCGCTTGGTCAGATAGAAGCGGCTATGGCCGGGTGGGCAATCATCGAGGATTCCGAACACCGAATAGCCAAGCCGCTCATAGAAGCCGCGCGCCTGAAAGCTGAAAGTGTCCAGCGCAGCGGCGCGGCATGCCCGTCGCACCGCCTCGCCTTCTGCAAGCGTCATCAGCCTGCGGCCAATACCGATGCCGCGCATCGATTCCGGAACAAACAGGAGATCGATCCACAAATACGAAAACGCCGTCACGCCGTGGAGCCCGCCCACAATCTCGTCACTTCCCGGCTCGGAAAGCAGAATGGCCAGCGGGCAGTAAGTTTCAGGCTTGCCGATGCGGCTGTGGTTGAATTCGACCAGCGGTTCGACGATTGCTTTGCGCATCTCGGGCGTTGGCGCATCCGTCAGCGTGATCTTCGGGATCATGGCTCCACTCCATCTGATGTGCCGCGAGGGCTTTCTGCAACATCCATCGTTCCCTGCGGGGCATGCGCCACGATCGGGCCCGCCTCAATCTTCAGATCGATGCGAAACCGCAGCGATTCATTTCCGCCGTAGGCTGCGGGCTCCTGAAAGCGCTCCACCAATCGCCCGCCGTTTGCCCGGATCACCGCTTGCGAGGCGACGTTGTCCGGATGGGCCGTCACATAGACGAACGTCAAGCCCGCGCCGCGGGCTTCGATGAGCATCAGCGCCAGGGCGCGCTTGGCGTAGCCGCGCCCCCGCTTCCACGGCACCACCGCGTAGCCGATGTGGCCGAGCACATGAGGCGGTAGTTCCGAAGTTCCGGGCTGCCAGCGCAACCCGATGCTGCCACAGAACGCGCCATCCCACATCCAGCGGCGAAAGCCCGGTAGTCGCGGAACGGTCGAGCCGTCTGGGAGCTTGATCGGCCCGCCTTTGGCTTGCGGATCGTCGAGCGCCGCAACAAATGCCGCCGGGTCGGTTGCGATTTTTTGCAATTCCTCGCGCGCAGCCACGTCTTCCCGCACGTTGTCCGCAGACCAGCCGCGCTCCAACGCGGCTTTGTATTCGGGCAGGAATTCGAGCGCGGGCTTGACCAGCTGGAGCATTTTGTCCTCCGTTGCTGCGGCGGACCTGCGGATCGGGCCAAATAAAAAAGCCCCGTCCGAGGTCGGCGGGGCCTGATAAAGAGCGTGACACGTACGTCAGTGCGCAACGCCCTCCACCGGCCCGCCGGGGCGGGTCATGTGTTGGCGCGAACCGATCGTTACGACGTGACGCATGCCGGTTTGATTATCCCAAAACGCGTGCGGGGTAAATGGGTTTACCTAAGGCCAGGTGGGATTTCGAGCCAGCGATTTGTTTCTCTCGATCCATCGCTTGACACACCGTAAGACACCACTTACCGTAAGCTATGACTTACGAAAAGGCATTCACCGCACTGGCTGATCCATCGCGCCGCCGCGTGTTCGAGCGGCTCAGGGCCGGACCGTTGTCCGTCGGAGCGCTTGCGAAGCACATGCCGGTCAGCCGCCCGGCCGTGTCCCAGCATCTCAAAGTGCTGAAGGAAGCCGGTCTCGTCACCGATCACGCAGAGGGCACGCGCCGCGTCTATGCCATCGACCCGCATGGGCTCGCGGCCTTGCGGTCTTGGCTCGATCAATTCTGGGACGACGCGCTCGCTGCCTTTCGGGCCGAGGCTGAGCGAAAACCCAAATCGGCAAAGGCAAGTCCTTATGAAAAAGGCAAAGCACCATGAATAAGACCGTGACCATCGCGCCCGTCTGCAAGAGCGTCCGCGTCAAGGCCAGCCAGGCGCATGCCTTCGAAGTGTTCACGGCGGGGCTTGACCGGTGGTGGCCGCGCAAGGGAACCATCGGCACTTCGCCGATGAAGACCGTGACGATCGAGCCGCGTCTTGGCGGACGCTGGTACGAGACCGGCGAGGACGGCTCGGAGGCCACCGTCGGCAAGATTCTCCTTTGGGATCCACCGAACCGCTTCATCGTCAGCTGGGACATCAACCACCGTTGGAAGCCCGACACGACTGTCGGCTCGGAAGTCGAGGTGCGTTTCACGATCGAAGGACCTGACGCGACCCTGGTCGAACTTGAGCATCGCAAGTTCGAGCGGATGGGAGCGGAGGGCGGCGCCTCGTTGCGCAAGGACGTCGACGGCGGTTGGCCCGGCATCCTCGAGCGCTTCCGTGCGGCGGCCGGGCAGTGATCGAGCAGTTGCAATTCACCACAGCAGCAGAAGGGGAGAAATGTGATGTCGGAATTCATCGTTCATAGCATTCCCGGGAGTCCGTTCGGCCGCGCCGTACTCACTACGCTGGAGGAGAAGCACGCATCCTACCGTCTCTCACCCGTGGCGCCCGGTGCCTTGCGAATTGAGCCGCACATCTCGCGCCATCCGTTCGGCAGGGTGCCGGTGCTGGAGCACGACGGCTTCCTGCTCTACGAAACTCAGGCCATGTTGCGCTATCTCGACCGCGTGCGCCCCGCGCCGCCGCTGACCCCGGTGCATCCCAAGGCCGCAGCCCGCATGGATCAGGCGATGAACATCAACGACTGGTATCTGTTCCAAGGGGTCAACAATGTGATCACCTTCCATCGCATAGTGGGGCCGCGCCTCATGGGGCTCACGCCCGAGGAGTCCGCTATCGCGGCCGCCATGCCGAAGGCGCACGCGGTCTGCGACGAACTTGCCCGGCTGCTCGGCGCGCAGCCCTATTTCGCCGGAGAGGTTGTGACGCTGGCCGACCTGCTTCTCGCGCCCCAGCTCGACTTTCTCGCACAGACGCCGGAGTGGGCTCCATTGTCCGCGGACAATCGAAACCTCGTCGATTGGCTCGACAGGATGAATGCTCGCTCGAGCCTCAAAGCCACGACATGGGAGCGGGTTGCCGATATGGCAAAAGCCGCGTGATCGCGTCGAACAACCGGAGTTTACCGCTCTTTGGAGTCATGGCCGGGCTTGTCCCGGCCATCGACGTCTGTCTTCACGAAGGCCTGCAAAAGACGTGGACGCCCGCGAAGACCGGGTCCCCGCCGCGTCACGCGGCGAGGCGTCTCTGCGCGGGCATGACGGCGGGAGGCGACTCGATCAGCCCTGAACCGGCAAAATTTTTCTTAACCGCAATGTCGAAATGCCATCTGCTGGCCCGTTACTGGGGCGAGTGCAACGAATTGCATTCACCAAACCGGGAGATCGCCATGAACTACACGCTTCTGATCTATGAAAACGCCGCCGGCTTTGACCTGCGCAATACGCCGGACGCCGCAGCGCGGCAGGCTTATTGGGGTGGCTTTATGGCCTATACCAAGGCGCTCCAGGACGCGGGCGTAATGGTCGGCGGCGGCGGCTTGCAACCTACCACCACTGCAACGACGCTGCGGATGCGTAACGGCAAACGTCACGTGCAGGACGGCCCCTATGCCGACACCAAGGAGCAACTCGGCGGCTACTACCTCATCAACGTGCCGGACCTTGACACTGCGCTGGAATGGGCGGCACGCATCCCGGCCGCGCCCGGGAGCGTGATCGAGGTCCGGCCGAACCTGGTGCCTCCGGGCTGAGCCCAGCCGCACAAGTCGAAGGAGGCTGCCCCATGGACGTGCGCACGACAATCGACCAGGTGGTGCGCGCCAGCTACGGGCGGCTGGTGGCGTTCCTCGCGGCGCGCTCTCGCGATGTCGCAGGGGCCGAGGATGCGCTCGCAGAGGCGTTCCAGGCAGCGCTCGTCGCCTGGCCGAGAACCGGCGTACCGGAGAAACCGGAGGCTTGGTTGCTGGTGACGGCGCGGCGCCGTCTGATCGACGCTGCCCGTCACGCCCGCGTCCATGCGGAAGCTGCGCCGAGCCTGCTTGCCGCGGCTGCGGAGGCGCAAGAGATGACCGAAAGCGAGCTTGAGTTCCCCGACGAACGGCTGAAGCTTTTGTTTGTCTGCGCCCACCCGGCGATCGATCCAAACGTGCACACGCCGCTGATGTTGCAGACCGTGCTTGGGCTTGACGCAGCGCGCATCGCGGCCGCCTTCCTGGTGCAACCTTCGGCGATGAGTCAGCGGCTGACTCGCGCGAAGGCAAAGATTCGCGACGCGCGCGTGGCCTTCGAGCTGCCTTGCGCCGCGGAGCTGCCGCAGCGGCTCGACGCCGTGCTCGGAGCGATTTACGCCGCCTACGGCACAGGCTGGGAGGATGTCGAGGGCGCCGATCGACGCCGTGACTCGCTCGCGGCGGAGGCCATCGCGCTCGGCCGGCTGCTTTTGCAAATGATGCCGCACGAGCCCGAGGTGAAGGGATTGTTGGCGCTGATGCTTCACTGCGCGGCGCGTTGCGCCGCGCGACGCTCGGCGAACGGCAAGTATGTGCCGCTCACAGAACAGGACACCACGCTGTGGTCGCGGCCGCTGATCGAGGAGGCCGAGCAGTTGCTGCGGGCGGCGGAGCGTGCCGGCCGCATCGGTCGCTATCAGCTCGAAGCAGCAATTCAATCGGCGCACGCAGGCCGCGCTCGAACCGGCCGCACCGATTGGGAGTCAATCGCATTGCTGTACGAAGGGCTTATGAGTCACGCGCCCGGCATCGGTGCATTGGTGGGCCGCGCCGCCGCCGTCGCCGAGGCGCGCGACGCCGTGACAGCGTGGTCGTTGCTCCAGATGATCCCGGCCGAGGCCGTGGCGAGCTATCAACCCTACTGGGCGCTGGCGGCGCATCTTCTCAAGCGCATGGGACAGACGACGCAATCCGCCGACGCCTATCGCCGTGCCATCGGCTTGAGCGAGGATCCGGCGCTGCGCGCATTCCTCACGGCCCAGATGCCGGCGATGCCCCCCTCCCTACCCTCCCCCGCAAGCGGGCGAGGGTAGGGAGGGGGCCAGAAAACAGCGCGCGCGATGGGCAGGACCGACCGCTACGTCCGGCGGATCGCCTCGCTCGCACAGAGATTGCGCGTGTTTGCAGCGCGGTGCGAAGGCGCAGCCGGGCGGCAGGTTCTCCATATCGGGCGGCGCGCCCGGGATCACCGGCAAGCGGGCACCCATTGATGAGGCACGCCCGGTGCGGGATGCCAGCAGTCCCGCCGTATAGGGATGCGCCGGCGCGCGGATGACATCGCGGCATCCACCGGTCTCGACAATCCGCCCCGCATACATGACGGCGATCCGGTCGGCAATCTCGATCGCAACGCCGACGTCGTGGGTGACAAAGATCACCGCAAGCCCGAGTTCCCGCTGGAGCTCCCGAAGCAGCAGAAGAACCTGGATCTGCACCGTGGCATCGAGCGCGGTGGTCGGCTCATCCGCGAGCAGAACCTTCGGCCGGCACGCGAGCGCCAACGCGATCATGGCGCGCTGGCGCATGCCGCCGGACATCTCATGGGCATAATTGTCGAGGCGCTGCGCCGCCGACGGGATGCGGACGCGCTCGAACAGTTCAAGCGCCCGCGCCCGGCCGGCCTGCCGCGACACGCCGTCATGGCGCATCACCGCCTCGGCGATCTGGTCGCCGAGCCGATAGACGGGGTCAAGGGCGAGCCCCGGCTCTTGGAAGATCATCGCAATCGTGCGGCCCCGATAGGCGGAGAGGTCGCGGTCCGGTAAAGCGCGCACGTCCTGCCCATTGACTCTCAGCCTGCCCCCGATGATCGCACGGCGCTCCGGCAACAGCCGCATCAAGGCGCGCAGCGTTACGCTCTTGCCTGAGCCGGATTCACCGAGCAGCGCCAGCGTTTCGCCGGCGCGCAACGTCAGATCGACGCCTGCGACCGCGCGCACCGGCTTGGCGCCGCCGAGGAAGTCGACCGTCAGTCCCTCAACGCCGACGATCTCGTCGGCGCTCATGCGATCGGCCCGGCCTGCGGATGCCCGGACCCCGGCGTTGCCAACAAGCAGGCAGCGCGGTGCGCCGGGGCGATCTCGGCCAGAACCGGTTCGGTCGCCGCGCACACTGGCGCGGCGAATTTGCAGCGCGTATGGAAGCGGCACCCGCTTGGCGGATCGATCGGACTCGGCGGGTCGCCGAACAGCGGCGGCTCGGTGATGCGGCGATCGGGGTCCATCGACGGCATCGAGGCGAGCAGCGCCATCGTGTAGGGATGGCGCGGCGCGCCGAGGAGGACCTCGGACGGGCCGATTTCGACCACCTTGCCCAGATACATGACCAACACGCGATCGGACATGAAGCGCACCACGTTGAGATCGTGCGATATGAAGACGTAGGTCAACCCGAACTCGGACTTGAGGTCGATCAGCAGATTGAGCACCTGGGCTTCGACGGATTTGTCCAACGCCGAGACTGCCTCATCGAGGATCACGAGCCGCGGCTGCAGGGCCAGCGCGCGGGCGATGTTGACGCGCTGGCGCTGGCCACCGGACAATTCGTGCGGATAGCGGTCCGCAAAACGCGCCGGGGCGAGTCCGACCCGGAAGATGAGGTCGTGGGCGCGCGCGATCGCGGCCCGCCGGGAGAGCCCATGAACGCGCGGCCCGAACGCCACGGTCTCCTCGACCGTGAGGCGCGGATTGAGCGAGGCGTAGCTGTCCTGGAACACCATCTGAACTTCGCGGCGGTAGGCAACGAGATCGAGCGCGTGCGTACCGACAGCCTCGCCATCGAAGAGTATCTCGCCAGTGTCGGCCGGAATGATCTGCATGATGAGGCGTGCGAGCGTGGACTTGCCGCAACCGGACTCACCGACGATGCCAAGCGTTTGGCCCTCGGCGACGTCGAAGCTCACGTCGTCGACGGCATGCACCGCACCGCGGATGCCGCGGCCGCCAAAGCTTCGCCTGCCGCCGAAATGCTTGATGAGACTGCGCACCGACAACAGCGGCTGCGCCGGCCCGCCGTGATCGCGCGTCTTCTCCCCTCCCCCAACCGAAGTCGGCTGTTGCCGACTTCGGTCACTTTGTTGAGTGGCCGAACCCTCGCTATAGCGAGGTTCGGCTGGGGAGGGGTCGGGGGTGGGGGTCGTGCCGCGGGGCATATTAGTGCCATCACCTCCCGACCCCCCTCCCCGACCCTCCCCCACAAGGGGGGAGGGAGAAGATCGTGCAGGCGCGCGCTCGCCAAGCCCGTCCATCACTTCACCTCCATGGCCGACCGCAAACCGTCGGACAGGAGATTGAACGCGATCGAGGTGATGAAGATCATGGCGCCTGGAAGCGCCGCCACCAGCGGCTGGACATAGATCGCGGTGCGCAGCGTGTTGAGCATCAGGCCCCATTCGGGTTCCGGCGGCTTCGAGCCGAGGCCGAGAAATGACAGCCCCGAAGCGAGGATCATCGACACGCTGATCAGGCTCGTCGCATAGACGAAGATCGGACCGAGCACGTTCCCAAGCACGTGCACCCTTATGATTGCCAACGGGCCGGCGCCGCTGATCCGCGCCGCCTCCACATAGTCGCGTGTTCTGATTTGCGTGGTCACGGATTCCGCAATACGGGCTATCTGTGGGGTGAACACGATCGTGAGCGACACGATGGCGTTGAAAATGCCGGCGCCGAGCGCACCGGACAGCGCGATCGCGAGAAGCACCGACGGAAACGCGTAGAATACGTCGACTGTGCGCATGGTCGCCGTGTTGACGCGGCCGCCGACGAAGCCCGCCAGAACGCCGATCGCGGAACCGGCGAAAAACGCGAACACCACGGGCAGCACGCCCATCAGCAAGGAGAGGCGCCCGCCATAGACGAGGCGGCTCAGCATGTCGCGGCCGAGTTCATCCGACCCGAGCCGGTAGACCGCGTCCGAGATTGGCCGCAGGCGACGCAGCATCGAGCCGCGGTAAGGATCGGCGAGGCCGAGCCATGGCGCCAGAATCGCGGCGAACACGATCACGATGATCACGAGAGCGGCGGCAAGGGCCACTGGATCGCGCAGCAGCCTGCGCCCGACGCCCGCCCAATAACCGCGCGCCCCCACCCTACCCTCCCCCGCTTGCGGGGGAGGGTAGGGTGGGGGGACAATCGGAGCGTCGCGGGCGAGATCAATGACGGCGGCCATCGGCTCAAGTCCGCTTGATGCGCGGGTCGAGCGCGGTCTGCACCACGTCGACGGCGAGGTTCAGCGCCACGAAGAACAGCGCCAGGACCAGGATGGTCCCCTGGAGCAGCGGCAGGTCGCGCTGGAAGATGGCTGCGTTGAGCAGGAAGCCGGTGCCCGGCCAGGAGAACACGGTTTCGATCAGGATCGAGCCGCCAAGCAGATAGCCAAGCTGCAGGCCCATCACGGCAAGCGCCGTCGGCGCTGCATTGGTGACGACGTGGCGGAACACGCCGAACTCGCGCAACCCCTTGGCGCGCAGCGCCTGAACGAACTCCTGGCCGAGAATGTCGGCCACCAGCGCCCGCACCGTGCGCGAGATCACTCCCATGGGAATGACCGACATGGTGATTGCGGGCAGGATGATGTAGCGCAGATGCTCCAGATCGGGCCGCCACGCGACGGAGCCGTCCGGACCGGCGCCGGTCGGCGGCAGCCAGTTGAGATTGGCCGAGAATATGATGACGAGCACCATGCCGAGCCAGTAGTGCGGCACGCTGACGCCCAGCACCGAGACGAGCGAGGCGAGCTTATCAAGCCATAAATCGCGGAAATAGCCGGCGACAAATCCGAAGAAGGTGCCGAACGTGAAGCCGATCACGGTCGCGACGGTAGCAAGGATAAAGGTATTGCCGACCGCGCGCATGACCTCGGTGGCAACGGAGCGGCCGGTGGCGATCGAGGTGCCGAGATCGCCGTGCACGACCTTCCAGAACCACAAGGCATATTGCACCGGCAGCGGCCGGTCGAAGCCATAGGCCGCGCGCATCTGCTCCACCAGCTCCTGCGTCGCGTCGGCCGGCAGAATGGCCGACAGCGGATCGCCCGGGGCGATGTGAACGAGGAGGAAGCAGATGATGCTCACCCCGATCACGACGGGCGTTACGTAGAGGAGGCGCTTGAGGGTGTAGACCAGCATGGCCTCATGTCCTGGGACCGCAGGCGTCCTGGGACCGCGGGCGTCCCGCCCGCTGCCCCCTCCCTACCCTCCCCCGCAAGCGGGGGAGGGTAGGGAGGGGGGCGGGTTTCGTGAACAGCGGGCGGGACGCCCGCGGTCCCAGGTGCGGGCCTGGCGGGAATCACTCCACCCCGATCGTCGTCAAGTCCTGGAACCAGTGCTGCGCCTGGACGAAGCTCTTTATCTTCGGCGACAGGGCGTGCGGATTGGTGTCGTGCACCACCCACACCAACACGGCATCGTCGACAACCGCGCTATGCGCCTGCGCCATCAGCTCGTCCTGCTTCTTCGGATCGAATGTGCGCTTGGCTTCGTCAATGATGGCATCGACCTTCGGGTTCGCATACCAGCCCCAGTTGACGCCGACCGGAGCCACCTGACCGGAATGGAAGAAGCGGATGATGGCGTAGAGCGGATCGGACGTCACGTAGGCGATATTATTCGCCGTGATGCCCGCCATGGACTCATCCTTGGCGCCCTTGCGCCAATACGTATAGAGCGCTTCCAGCTCGACCACCTTGAAGTCGATGTCGATTCCGATCTCCTTGAAGCTCTGCTGCAGGAATTCGTTCATCGGCAGCGACAGCATCTGCCCGGTGCCGCCTTGGGCGATCACGAAAGTAGTCTTGAGCGGCTTCTCGGGCGAATAGCCGGCTTGCCTGACGAGGCGTTTTGCCTCCGCGAGGTCGTACTTGATCTTGAAGCTCGGATTGCCGAACCACGGACTTGACGGGTCGACCTGGCCGACCGCGGGCTTGGCAAGCCCATTGAGGAGTTCGAGCATCTCGTCGCGATTGATGGCAAGGTTGAGCGCCTTGCGCAGCCGGATGTCGGTCCAGGGCGAACCCGGCAGCGTGCTGAGGTGATAGTTCCAGACGTGGGGCGTCACGTTGCTGACGATCTTCATGCCGGCCTGTTTCAACCGCGGCAACACGTCGGGCGCGGGCGTTTCGATCAGGTCAACTTGACCCGCGAGCAGCGCATTGGTGCGGGTGAGCGCTTCCGGAATGGGAATCAGCACCAGCCGATCGACCTTGGGAATGCGGTGCTTATCCCAGTAGTCGGGGTTTTTGACGAGCTCGGCGCGCTCGCGGGGCACGAGCCGGTCGAGACGGAACGGCCCGGTTCCGGCCGGCGCGCTCGCGAACTTGTCCCAGTCGCGCCCGACCTTTTCGTATTGCGCCGGGCTTGAGACCAGAAACCACAGCATCTGATAGGGAAAGAAGGAGTCGACCTCCTTGGTGGTGATCTCGATCGTATAATCATCGCGCTTGCGATAGCTCGCGACCGAGGGCAGCCGCGGCTTCACCTGCGCGCTCTGGCGCTTGTCGAATTGCGGCGATCTTTCCTCCAGGACCTTGTCCAGATTCCAGATCACCGCATCGGCATTGAAGATGCTGCCATCATGGAATTTGACGTCGTGCCGAAGCGCAAAGGTCCATCGCTTTCGATCGGCCGCGTCGACTTTCCATTCCGTCGCAAGGCCCGGAACGAGTTTGCCGGGGCGGTCAGCGATGTCCATCTCCCAGGCCACCAGCGAATCGTAGATGGTGTGTCCGGTGAATTGGTAAGCGCCCGCACCCCGATCCGGCTGGCCGGTGGTCAATGGAATGTCGGCGAGCGAGATTCCGTAACGGACGACTGTCTCGGCCTGGGCCGACAGAACCCAAGACGCAAGGATCAGCGATGAAAGGATAGTGGCACGGCGCATGCGAGGCTCCGATCGCAGACATTTAAGGGCTTAAGCTGTCAGAGGAGTTAGCAAGGTTGGTGCCATGCGGGCGTGCAGTGGGGCGCGCGATGGCGGTGCAGCGCCGATGAACTCTTGAGCGGCCTGCTCAAGCTTTAAGCGACGCGGCGACGGCGTCGCGACAAGCCCGGCCGCGACCCCGTGACCGTAGCCCGGATGGAGCCACCGGGTCCGGCCTTCGGCCGGCCCGATGGTAAACTCCGCGTAATCCGGGATAGGCTGACCCCGGATTACGCTGCGCTCCATCCGGGCTACAAGGCTGCCAGCCGTCATTGCGCCTGTTACGCACAAAACCGGACAGCATTGATTTCGTTGGGAATTCCAAAATTAGTTCGTTTTGTCTAAATCCCCCACCAACGATCGTTGCTGGTATTTCAGTACCTCAAAGGGCCAAGCGCTTCAGACCGGAACGCCCCTAACGCACGCCAACCAAAGTGAGATCGGTGAACCACGACTGCGCCGAAACGAACCCCTGAACCCGCTTGCTCATGGCCCGCGGATTGAGATCGTGCACGATGAAGAGCCACGGGGGGTTGTCGACCAGACGCTCGTTGGCGACCCGGTAGGCTGCCTCCATCCCAGCCGGATCGGTCGCCGCCGCGAGCTCTGCCAACGCTGCATCGAACTTGTCGTCCTTCCATTGCTCAAAATTGAAGCCGTTGGGGGAGAAGTTGGCCGAGGAGAAATAGCGGGCCATGATGCCGGCATCTGACGACGGCGACGACGCATTGAGCGCCATTGCGCCGCGCAACGTCGGGCTATCGGGTGTCGCGCGCACTGCGTCGAGCAGGACCTGCCATTCCACGGCGTCGAACTCGACATTGACGCCGCAGGCCTGTTTCAGGTTGTCCTGCAGATACTCGTTCATCGGCAGCGGCAGCATCTGGCCAGAGCCGGAGGTCGAAATCATCACTTTGAACGACAGCGGCTTCTGGGCGGTGTAGCCGGCCTCAGCCAGCAGCGCTTTGCCCCTCGCGGGATCAAAGCCGTAACGATTGATCGGATTGCCAAATCCCGCATCTTTCGGCTTCAGCCAGCCAACCGAGGGCTCCGCTGTGCCGTTGAGGAGCGTGACCAGGCCGCCGCGGTCGATGCAGTAGTTCAGCGCCTGGCGCACCTTCACGTCCTTGAAGGGCGATTTCGCTGCGCCGATGTTGTACATCCACGGCCAATCGTGCGGATAGGAATTGGTGACGATGTTGAATCCTGCCGCCTTGAGTGACGGGATGCCGTCGGGCGGCGGCACCTCGATCCAGTCGACCTGGCCCGCTCTCAGCGCCGCGAGGCGGCTGTTCGCATCGGGGATCGGCAGCAGGCGGATGATATCGAGCTTTGCTTTGCGGCCCTGGTCCCAATAGCCGTCGAAGCGATTAAGCTCCGCGAATTCCCGCGGCACCACCTTCGCCAGACGAAACGGCCCGGTGCCGGCGGGCGGCAGCAAGGCGACGCGTCCCCAGTCGCGGCCACCCTTGTCGAAGGAGGACGGCGACGTGATGAGGAGATAGACCGCCATAAACGGGAAATAGGACGCCGGCTCCTTGGTGGTGATCGCAACCGTAAACGCATCGACCTTGCGATAGCTGCCCATCAGCGGCACGCGCGCCCGGCTGAGGCCGGCGCTCGGAGGGTCGAACTGAGGACTGTCGTTCTTGAAGTAGCGATCGAGATTCCAGATGACGGCGTCGGCATTGAAATCCGTCCCGTCATGAAACTTCACGCCGCGCCTTAAGTGGAAGATCCAGGTTTTCTTGTCGTCCGCGGCTTGCTCGTATGTCTCGGCGAGCCCAGGGCGGAGGCCAGCCAACCGGTCGGCCCTCGACAGGTCCCAAAGCACCAGTCCTTCGAAGATCGGGTAGCCGAGAAACCGCATGCCCTCGAACCCGTTATTGGGCATCCCGGTTGTGGTCGGGATATCCGAGGCCGTCATCCCGATGCGTAGTATGTCCTCGCCGCGTGCCGGCAGCATCAAAACGAGGCAGCTCGCGACTGCAGCGGCGAAACGGGAAAAAATCATAGTGTCCTCCCTGCCCGGCTTTCGAGATCGCCTTCGACGTGGGATTCCGAAATCATTTACCTCGCAAAAAACATGCCGGTTGAACCGATGATGGATGGCCGGGTCAAGCCCGGCAATGGCGTTGGATGAACGTCAAGGGGACGCGCTCTGAGGCGTCGAGGCCGGAGAGGGAGGCGGCTCGGACGTGGCGGGGCCCGGAGCCGGCCGGGGGACGAAAGGCAGCACCGCGGAATTCATGTTTGGGCGGCCGCCGAAGCCAAAGAATCGCCGCGGCGGCCGGCAAAAATTGTCGCCGCGTTCTGCAAGGTCCGCAATCAACTGGTCGGTGATGTTGACTTCGATGACAGGCTGCTTGGCGCTGGCCCAGAACTTCTTCACCGCCTGCCGGGTCTGATCGCCGAGCTTGCCGTCGGTCCTGCCTTGGAGGCAGTCGAGCCGCCGCAGCTCAATCTGCGCCTTCCTGATCTGCTCGCGCGAATTGGCCGGCAATACGGGCGGCACATCGGCGACTGGCGGCTGGCTTGGCTCGGCCGTCGCTCGACCCGGGTCAGAAACATTCTGCACGAACTGGACCGTGCGGCTCGTATCAACGGCGCCCGCCGGCAGTATGTAGAGCGCCACCGCAATCGCAACCGATCCGGCCCGCCAGACACAGCCAAGCATCGCCAACCTCCCCTTCTTGATATTCGCGTCTGCCGCCCCGCAGACCCTGGCGGATTTTAGAGGCGCGTTGCGGTCGTGTCGAACCGTTTCTCCGAGTCATGCATGGGAGGCGCCCCCATCGCCGATCGCAAGCGCCGATCGATGAATGCGTTGGGCAGGATGAAAAACGCCGGCACGGCGGCAAACAAAATGAGACCCAGCGGCACGTACCAGTGCGCCAGCGCAATCGCGGCCCCGTACACCAGGATCGGAGCCGAATGGAGTTTTGCGACGAAGCGCGATAAGGCCGGCGTCATGCCATCGGCCGCAAGGTGCGGCCGCGACGTCGCATAGAGCCACATGGCGGCGCCGGCTGCGTTCACCAGCATCAGATTGATGCCGTAAAGCGCAACCGCGAGCTCGTTGTCCGAGTGCTGCCCGAGAAGCGCGGCGGGGAATGGAATAAACACGACGATCAACAGCAGCGCCAGGTTCAACCATAAGAGCTGCCGATCGACCGCCCTGATGAAGTGCAGCATGTTGTGATGGGAGACCCAGTAAACGCCGACGATCACGAAGCTCAGCACGAACGCCCATAGGTGCGGCGCCACGCCCCACAGGGTCTCGAGTGTCAGGGGCTTGTCCGCCGGAAACCGCACGTCGAGGATGAGCAGCGTAATCACGATGGCAAACACGCCGTCGCTGAAAGCCTCAAGCCTGTTCTTTGTCATGCCAAATGCTCAAGCGGCCTTCGCGAAGCCGTAGAGAATTTCCGGGTTCTCGACCAGGATACGGCGGCGTGTGGCCTCGCTCGGCGCCCATTCGGCGACAAGGTCGAACAACCTCGCATCATCAGGCTTGGTGGACT
>Ga0137359_10001368_pt1 | contig 19331 bp, 17 predicted proteins | sample Mad1_40_16metaG_FD_108281 | JGI IMG/M metagenome (GOLD analysis project Ga0137359, IMG submission 108281) | Vadose zone soil microbial communities from Angelo Coast Range Reserve, California, USA - Mad1_40_16 metaG | ecosystem: Environmental > Terrestrial > Soil > Vadose zone | place: USA... | reverse complement strand
ATCGAAATCCCCGCGTCCTTCAAGTCATTTGCGGTGATCACCATCTGCTGCGCGCTCTTCACCAGCAAACCAGATAGTCCGATCGCGTCCGGATGATGTTGTTGATACGCCTTGATCAATTCTTCCGGGGGCACCTTGATTCCCAGATTCACCACGTCGTAGCCGTTGTTCTTCAAAATAATCTCAACCAGATTTTTTCCGATGTCGTGCACATCGCCCTTCACCGTCGCCAGCACGATTCGCCCGCGCTTCGCCGTGTCCGCTTTTTCCATGAACTGCTCCAGGTGATTCACTGAAGCTTTCATTGCTTCCGCGGACTGCAGCACTTCCGCCACGATCAACTCGTTGGCATTGAATAGCCGGCCAACTTCGGACATTCCTGCCATCAGCGGACCGTTGATGATGTCCAGCGGCGCAGCGCCTTCCGCGCGCTTTTTCTCCAAATCCTCGATCAATCCGTCTCGCGTACCCTCGATAATGTAGTTCGCGAGCCGTTGATCCAGCGGCAAATCCTTTGCCCGTAGTTTGTCTTTTTTCTTCGCGGTCCGAAAATGTTCTGTAATCGCTGCAATATGAAATTGATTAATCGCCGCACGCTGCTCCTTGTTCTGCTCGCGCCAATCTGCCGGGGCGTTCTTCAATAACTCGGCGCGCGGATTCGCGGCATCCACCATCTTTGGCGGATGCTGAAATAGCAGATTCTCCGCTAACTCCCGCTCATGCTCCGGAATCGATGCGAACCGCTCCAGCTTTTCCGTATTCACAATTGCCAAATCCAGCCCGGCCTTCGTGCAGTAATACAGAAAAACCGAGTTCACCACTTCGCGCGCGCCCGCCGGCAATCCAAACGACACATTCGAAATTCCCAGGATCGTCCGCACATCCGGCAACGCCTGCTTGATGATTCGAATTCCCTCGACCGTTTCTACCGCGCCGCCAATGTAATTTTCGTCGCCCGTAGCGCAAGGAAACACCAGCGGATCGAAAACAATGTCTTCCGGCGCTAGTTTGTATTTCGTGGTCAGCAGCTCGTAAGAACGTTGCGCAATCGCCAGTTTCCTCTCCCGGGTAAACGCTTGCGCCTGTAACTTGTCCTCGTCAATGCAACCCACCACCACCGCCGCGCCGTAGTCATGCGCAATCGGAACCACTTTCTCGAACTTTTCCTCGCCATCCTCCAGATTGATCGAATTGATGATCGCTTTCCCCTGGCAATACGTCAGCGCCTGCTCCACGGCCGTAGGGTCGGTAGTGTCCACCATCACCGGCGCTTTCACTTTTCGAATCAGCTTCTCGTAAAACAGCGGAATATCCTTGCGTTCATCTCGATCGGTGCTCTGCAGGCACACATCAACGATGTGCGCGCCGCCTTTTACCTGCCGCCGCGCAATTTCGCTGGCTTCTTCCCATTTTTCTTCCGCCACTAAGTTCTTGAATAGCCGCGACCCGATGACGTTCGTCCGTTCACCCACCAGCAGCGGGCGCGTACTATCGTCCGCCTCGACCGTTTCGATCCCCGAATAGACAGCGCGGTGCGCCTCCTGCGGCAGCACACGCGGTTTTTTCCCCTCCACCATCTGCGCAATCGCTGCGATGTGCTTCTCCGTAGTTCCGCAGCATCCGCCCACTAGGTTCAGCCAGCCATGGTCAACGAATTTTTCCAGCTGCGCCGCCAGCGACGTCGGCGTCTCCAGATATTTCCCCTCTTCGTCTGGCAATCCCGCGTTTGGATAACACGAAACAAACTCTCCGGTCGAAACACTCAACGTTCGAATGTGGTCGGTCATGAACTCCGGCCCCGTGGCACAGTTCATCCCGAACGCCAACGGCTTCGCATGCCGTAGCGACGCCCACATCGCCTCCACTGTTTGCCCAGCAAGCATCGTCCCCATCGGCTCGATCGTCACCGACACAATCACCGGCACTTCGCTGCCAATCTCTTTGGAAAGTTTTTCAATCGCCAGCAACGCCGCCTTAATGTTCCGCGTATCCTGGCAAGTCTCCACCAACAACAAATCCGCCCCGCCCTGCACCAATCCCTTCGCCTGCACGTAGTAATTTTCCCGCAGCCCTTCGAACGTAACTCCACCCGTAACTGTGATCGCCTTCGTCGTTGGCCCCATCGACCCAGCCACAAAGCGTGGTTTGCTCGCTGTATGAAACTCATCAGCCGCCGCCCGCGCCAATTCCGCCGCCTTCTTGTTTAACTCCTGCGCTTCCGCCTGCAGCCCATACTCCGCCAGCACCAGTGGCGTCCCGCCAAAACTATTCGTCTCCACAATGTCTGCGCCAGCCGCAAAATATTTGCGATGAATATCCAGCACCACATCCGGCCGCGTTCGAACCAGCACTTCGTTACACCCCTCGAGCGCAGCTCCGCCGAAGTCCACAGCCGTCAGCTCGCGCTGCTGCAGCATCGTCCCCATGGCGCCATCCAGCACGAGGACACGTTGTCCCAGCAACTCCCGTAATTCCTTGCCAATTTCTTTGAAGTTTCGCATCCGAAGAAAGAAGGTAATGGCTCCTTGAGGCTCCGCCAGCCGGTCCATCCCCCTCAGGGTAACGGCCAACTGCGAACATCCCCTATTTTACGCGGCTTTTGCTCAGGAATCGAATTACATTCAAGGAGGCCTTACCTGGATAAAAACCACCGTCATTCACAAAACCGCCGTCATTCCGAGCGCAGCGAGGAATCCCTCTTCTTTCTGGCGCGTTCGCCAGGCCCGCAAACCGGCTGTGGAAGACATCCAAGTTGTCAGTATCAATTCGTGAACAACTCGTTCCAACCCCCTTGCCCGTTCGGACAGTTTTCACTACCCTGACAACCGTGGCTACTAAACGCTCCAATTCACCCAAGCTTTCCATCTGCCTTCTCTCGCCACATCCTCTGGTGCTGAGCGAGTTCGAACGCATTCTTTCCAAGCCCGATTTCAAAGTCATCAGCAAGCAGCTCGAATCCACACTTGCTCCCGACCTCCGTTCTTTCGAACCACCCAAAGCTCAGGTATACGTCATTGACGCTCACGCCGCTCGTCAAGCGACCGGTGCGCTGCTCTCCAATATTCTCGAACGCCACCCTGACGCCCGACTCATCGTCGTCGGTGAAGCCCATCAGGACGCCAACAGCTTCTCCCTGCTCCGCCTCGGTGTAAAAGGCATTCTCACGTATTCCGAAGCCCGCGATCAGCTCATCCGCGCTCTGCCACTTGTCGCCACCGGCGGTTTCTGGGTACCACGCACCGTTCTTTCCGGTTTCGTGGACTCCATCCTTTCCGGCCAGACTCGCCGCCTAAAGTCCGATTCCGTCGCCAATCTCAGCCGCCGCGAACAGGAAGTCCTCGATTCGCTCCTGGAAAATCTTTCCAACAAAGAAATCGCCAGCAAACTCAACATCGCCGAACGCACGGTAAAATTCCACGTCTCCAATCTCCTCAACAAATTTGGCGTCCGCCGCCGTGCCGACCTCATCCTCCTAACCTTCCAACGCCGCATGGGCCCCGACGCCTAATTCTGATTTTTTTATGCAGCGGCGGCTTTATGCCGCTGTCTTTTGTTGTGGCTGATGCTCGATCCGTTCTCCCTTTACTCCTCTTCCAGTCCACCGTTACACTTTCTCCTCAAACATCTATGGCCCATCCACGCCACAACCCTCTCGCCCTCATCGATCCCAAACTCTCAGTCGTCATTCCCGTTTACAACGAACGCGCCACCATTGACGAAATCCTTCGCCGCGTCATCGAAACTGAGCCTCGCAAGGAAATCATTCTCGTCGACGATTGCTCCACCGACGGCACTCGCCAGATCCTGGAAAAAATGCTGCAGCTGCAAAACGCCGGTGCATCCTCGGCGCCCGCCTTGGATGGCGCGGACAGCATTCCTCTCCGCGATCTCCGCATTTTTTTCCAAACCAAGAATCAAGGCAAAGGCGCGGCCCTCCGCCGTGGCTTCGCCGAAGTCACCGGCGACATCATCCTGGTCCAGGACGCCGACCTCGAATACGATCCGCGCGACTATGGCAAACTACTCGAGCCCATCCTCGACGGCCGCGCCGACGTAGTCTTCGGTTCTCGTTTTCTAGGCGGCCCTCAGCGCGTTCACTATTTCTGGCACTACGTCGCCAATAAGTCGCTCACCCTGCTCTCCGACATTTTCACCAATCTCAAACTCACCGACATGGAAACCTGCTACAAAGTCTTCCGCCGAGAAGTCCTGCAAGGCATACAGCTCAAATCCAACCGCTTCGGCTTCGAACCGGAGATCACTGCCAAAGTCGCAAAAGGGAACTGGCGCATCTACGAAGTTCCCATCTCTTACGCCGGCCGCACCTACGAAGAAGGCAAAAAGATCACCTGGAAAGACGGCCTCCAGGCCCTCTGGTGCATCATCCGCTACCGCTTTCCCGACTAATTCCGGGTCCATATCTCAAAAATATCCTCGCTGAACCAACGTCACAAACGTGATCAAACAACCGTCATCTCGAGCGCAGCGAGGGATCTCTCTTAGCTCTTTGTGATGGCACACTCTCGGCTCCTTCTCGTTCAGCACTCACTCATGCCGGCGACGTTCTTACCCGTCATTTTGCGGGCAGGTCGCCATCTTTCTTGGTGTAGCAGCGGCTTTATGCCGCTGCACTTTTTTTACTCTTCGTTTTTATTCTTTGCTAGCGCCGCCGTCTGCGGCGGGCAGCTGCTAGCATCTTCTTCGTCCACCGCTCTTTGCTATCCTAATGAAGCGATGCCCACCTTCTACATCGAACAGTTCGGCTGCCGCGCCACCCAGGCCGACGGCGCCGCCATCGAACGCCAACTCCTCGACCGCGGTTGCACTCTTGCAAGTTCCCCAAACGCCGCCGACGTAGTCGTCCTCAACACGTGCACCGTGACCGGCGCCGCCGACGCCCAGGCCCGCGATGCCATTCGCAAGCTCCACGCCAAAAATCCCCGCACTCATATCATCGTCACCGGCTGCTACGCGCAACGCGCCCCAGAAGAGTTAGCCATTCTCCCCGGCGTAACCTACGTAGTAGGCAATTCCCACAAACCCCAAATCCCCAATCTCGTAGCCAACTCTCACTCCCCGTCAGGTCCGAGTTTCGTACCGGTTCACACACTCGCCGGTTTCGCTTCCGTAGGGGCGCAATATATTCCGCCCCAGTTAGCAAGCAAACCGACTACATCGGGCCTCGATTTTTCCTCTGCGTCGAATCGTACGCCTCGCCCCGCCCCGATCCTCACTGGCGACATCTTCGATCAACACGACGTCCTGGTCGCCCCCGTCCTCGGAGGTGAATCCAACCACACACGCCCCACTCTAAAAATCCAGGACGGCTGCAACAACCGCTGCGCCTTCTGCGTCATCCCCTTCGTCCGCGGAAAAAGCCGCAGCCTCCCTCCCGAAAGGATCCTCGATGAAATCCGCCGACTTTCAGAATCCGGCCACAAAGAAATCGTCCTAAGCGGTATCAATCTAGGCGCCTGGGGACGCGACCTGTACCCACGTCGCGATTTCCCAGATCTACTACGCCAGATCCTCGACGAAACGTCCGTCACACGCCTCCGTCTAAGCTCCATCGAACCCCTCGACGTTACCCGCGACTTGGTCGCACTCTTTGCATTTTCGCCACGTCTCGCCGATCATTTCCACATGCCGCTACAATCCGCCTCCGATAAAATACTTGCCGCCATGCATCGCTGGTATCGTTCGGAGCACTACGCCCGCCGCATCGACTTCATCCACGAACAACTGCCTCACGCCGCCATCGGCGCTGATGTCATCGCCGGTTTCCCCGGCGAAACCGAAGACGACCACGCCACCACCATGAATTTCATAGAGTCGCGCCCCTTCACCTACCTACATGTTTTTTCTTATTCTGTCCGCCCCGGCACTCGCGCCGCCACTCTCCCCAACCAAGTCCCCGGCGTAACCATCAAGCGCCGCGCCCGTGAACTCCGAGCCCTCAGCGAAAGAAAATCCGTCGCGTTTCGTCGCAGCCAGGCGGGAAGGAATCTTTCGTTTCTCACGCTCCGGCACTCCGATTCCACCCAATCATCCGAATGGACGCCAGCCCTCTCATCCAACTTTCTGAAACTCCGCCTAGCCGGCCAATTTCCTCCAAACCAATTTGTAACTGCGCTTTCTACGGCGCGCTCCGATGCGCGCGCACAATCGCAGCGGGACGACAATTCTCCGTGAACTCCGCGCCCCCGGTGTTAAAAGTGTTAAAACAAACATTCACCATATTCCCCGGACCCATCCGCGGCCGCGCCGAATCTCATAACCTATGAACATTCTCGGCATCGCTATTCCAGGTCCCGGCGCATCCGTAGCCCTTTTTGATAACCACAACATCCTCGCCGCCATCGAGGAAGAAAAACTCAGCCGCACCAACGACCCGCACGCCCTTCCACAACTCGCGCTCGCCAGCGTTCTGTCTTCGTCCGGCCTTCGCCTCTCGGATATCGGTTCAATCGCTCTCGCCGATCGTGGCTCCGCGTCAAAAAAGAATCCCCGCAAAAATTACAACCACGAATCCACGCTGGCCCACCTTCGTCAACTTCTTGCCGGCCGCCGCTTTTCCCGCTTCGATCATCATCTATGTCACGCCGCAAGTACCTTCTACACTTCGGATTTTTCCCGCTCCCTGATCCTCACCCTCGATCATGGCTCTGGTGGCAATTCTGGACTGGTCGCACTCGGCGAAGATGACCACATCAAATCGCTGCATTCGCTGTCATTTCCAAATTCGCTCGGCTGGTTCTATTCCCGCGTCACGCAACTTGTCGGCCTTCGCCCGCACCGCGACGAGCACAAACTGCAATGGCTGAGCAAGGATGGGCAACCCGAATATCGCGAATCGCTCAAGAAACTTTTCGTCTGGAATAGCAAAGGCTTGCCGGCCCTGGACCGCAAATATTATTCCGCAGGCGCTGATGGTACCGGTGTCTTTTCCCCGCGCCTCTATCGCGAACTGGGCTTGTCACGTTCCGTGCCGCCCACTGATCGCGCAATTCGCGCTGCGCTAGCCCGCAGCGCGCAAGATGTTCTGCAAGAACTCGTCCTGCAACTTGCCGAACACTTCCGCGAATCCACCGGCGCCGATTCGCTCTGTCTCGCGGGAGGCGTTTTTCAGAATGTCTTGCTGGTCCGCGCACTCGAGCAGCGCAGCAGTTTTCGCAATGTCTACGTCCAGCCGGTCGCAGGCAAGGCCGGAACATCGCTAGGCGCGGCATTCCTGGCGCGCAAAAAAACCACGGGCCGTTCCGGACGTGCACCGCTGGCCTCGCTCGCGCTCGGCCCGGAACCCACGTCACAAGAGATCAAGTCAGTACTCGACAACTGCAAGATTGTTTACAAATATCCATCCGGCGAAGACCAGTTGGTCGAAGAAACCGTCTATCATCTGGATCGCGGCAAAATCGTAGCCTGGTGCCAGGGACGCAGCGAATTCGGTCATCGCGCTCTAGGCAACCGCAGCCTCCTGGCCTCACCGTTCAACGAATATGTTCTCGACAACGTCAACCAGTTCATCAAGCACCGAGAAGAGTTTCATCCCTTCGCTCTGTCCGTTCCCGCCGAACGCGCCCACGAATGGTTCGATTGCGGCCCCAACTGCCGTTTCATGGCTTCACTGGGCGATCTGAAAAATCCGATTGCAGGACTCGATCGCTTCACCTTCAACGGCGCCGCCATCCGCGTCCACACGGTAGAAAAACAATCCAACCCCCTCTTTTGGAAGCTCCTACACAAATTCGGCGAATCCGCTCCCGCTCCCATGCTGGTCAACACCAGCTTCAACCTCTTCGGCGAGCCCCTCGTCACCGACCCCCGCTCCGCCGTCCGCAGCTTTTACTGCGCCGGCGTAGACGCCCTGGCCGTCGGCCCGTTTCTTGTCGTGAAGTAGGCTTCTTGTAGTGAAGTAAAACTCTTGCAGCGAAGTAGGCGGCAGGACCAATTCTCGCAACTTACGTGAAGCTAGGTTTTGACGTTCGTAGTGCCGGGCTTCAGCCCGGCTTTGGAGTGCGGCAGCCCAGCTACGGCTTTTCCGCCCTCAGCGCGCACACAGCCCTTCCGCTTTGGAGGTTTTTTCGCCGCTGCTAAATCAGAACCCAACTACAAAACAATGGGCGCCGGATAAAGAAGTTGTCATCCTGAGGCGAGCAGAGCTCGCCCAAGGATCTCAGTGTATGCCATAACAAAAACGCGCCGCAGTATAGAAAGCCCCCTCAGCGAGCCTCCGCGTACTCTGCGTCTCTGCGTTGTCTTCTCTCTTCCTCTTCAGCTCTCAAAAATCACCTGCGCCATGGCTTGCTTCGACGTATGCGTAATACTGATCGCAATATTCTTCACACCCAGCCGGTCCGCGATCTTCCGCGCCTCGCCCTTCAACTCCAAAGTCGGCCGACCACCGCGAAGCCGCGTAATCTCAATATCCACCCATCGCACTCCGCGGCTCCAGCCCGTCCCTAACGCCTTCATTGCCGCTTCCTTGACTGCAAACCGACCCGCATACCGCTCGTACTTATCCTTGAACTGCTCGCAATACGCCCGCTCTGTTTCCGTAAAAATCCGCCGCAAAAACCGCTCGCCCTGACGCTCCATCGCGCCCCGCACACGCCCCACTTCCTCTACGTCAATTCCCATTCCAATAATCATTCAGCCCTTTTTCGCATCGACTCCGAAAAGAATTTGTAGACGCTGGCCTTCAGGCCAGCGGTTTTCCTTCGATTGGACAAGATCAGCCAAACCGCGCGGCCTGCACCCGAATACGCATGCGATTATACTGACATGATGCCGAACGCCGCCAAAACTTCCTGTGTCCGCCGACTTCCCGGTAAGCCCGCCACAGAATTCGCGCCGCGCCCCAAAATAGCCGCTCCCTGGTCGCTACGCCGCGTCGGCGGCGTACAAATTCTTGAACTCGCCCCACTCAAGAAACTCCCATGGCTGGTCCACGGTTTCAGTACCCGCACCGGAGGTGCGAGCACTCTCAATTCGGGCGAACGCGTCCTCAATCTTGGTTTTACTGACTGGGACACACGCGAAAATGTCCTGAAAAATCGTAACGCCTTCCAGTCCGCTATCGGCGCAACGGACTCACCCGTCGTTCTATTGAGGCAATTTCATTCAGCGGTCGCACTGTTCTTTGCGGAGCCGCCGGCACAACCACACAAAGGCGACGCATCGTTCACGAATTCGCGCGGCATTCTTCTCGGAGTGCAAACCGCCGACTGCGTTCCAATTTTACTAGTCGATCCGAAGAAGCGCGCCGTCGCTGCCATTCATGCCGGGTGGCGCGGAACCCTAGCCCGCATCGCAGAAAAAACCGTCGGCGAAATGCGCATGCACTTCGGCTCAAAGGCTGCCGACATTCTAGCCGCTCTAGGCCCTGCCATCGGAGGCTGCTGCTACGAAGTAGGCACGGAGCTGGCCACAGAATTCACGTCGCAGTTTGCAGACGCCGCAGAATACTTCGACGAGCTCCGGACCGGAGAAGAGCCCAACCCCCTGCAATGGCTCAACAGGATGCCTCCCGGCCACCAGCCACCACCCAAAAACGTTCGTCTCGACCTACGCAAAGCCAACCGCTCGCAACTCCTAGCCGCCGGCCTCCGTGACCTAAATATTTTCGTCAGCGACCTCTGCACCGCCTGCCACCCCGACCTCTTCTTCAGCTACCGCAAAGAAAGTACGAATTCCGGTCGATTGCTCTCCTTGATTGGTTTGAAATCAGGCTGAACGCAGTTACAATTTGACGTGTACACGGTCATAGTGTACACTGGCTGAGTGAAAAACGTTACCTTCAGCGCCGACGAAGACCTCATCGAACGAGCTCGCGAAGTCGCCAAGGCTGAGCACAAGACTCTGAATGTCGCCTTTCGGGAGTGGCTCGCGGGCTACGCTGCGCGCAAGGGCAATGTTCAGCAGTACCGTGCTTTAATGGAGCGCCTCAGGCACATTAACCCGGGTGGTCCGTATACTCGCGAAGAGATGAATGAACGATAGATTTTTTCTCGATACAAATATCTTCGTGTATGCGCTACCGGCGAATCCCTCCGGCAAGAAGGATCGTGCTGCGGAGTTGGTGGATCGTGCCATCGGCTCAGGGAAAGGAGTGATCAGCTATCAGGTGGTGCAAGAATTTTTTAGCGTCGCTTTTCGCCGCTTCACTCCCAGGATGACGTCCGCCGAAGCCGAGCAATATCTTGCGGCAACTTTCCAACCGCTGCTGGCGGTGCATTCCTCTTATTCGTTGTACGTCGAAGCATTGACTCTGAGCCGGCGGTATTCACTTTCGTGGTACGACAGCCTCATCGTGGCCTCCGCGAGTGAGAGCCAATGCAGCATCTTGTTCAGCGAAGATCTTCAGGATGGGCAATCTTTCGGCGGGCTGAAAGTACGGAATCCCTTCACCGGCCTATAACAGCCTTCGGCCAAAGCTTTTGTTCGTCATTCCGAGGAGCGAAGCGACGAGGAATCTCTCTTCTCTTCCGGTTTTAACTGAGCACTGTGAACTGATTACTGTTTACTTCCGTCAGCGCCAATTGCCCGCAAGCCGCCATCACATCGCGTCCGCGCGAATAGCGAGTAAACGCCGGAATGCCTTTCTCCAACAAAACTTTGTGGAACCGCTCAATGCTTTCCTCGCTCGGTTCTTTGTAGGGCAGGGAACCGGGATTCCACGGAATCAGATTTACTTTGACTCGGCCCAGATCCCCTAGCAAACGCGCCACACGCCGCGCATCCTCCGCAGTATCGTTCACCCCGCCCAACAAGACATATTCAAACGTAATGTACTCGCGCGAACCGCGAGGAAAGTCCCTACAAACCGCCAGCAATTTGCTCAAAGGATATTTTTTATTGATCGGCATCAACACATCGCGCTGCGCATCGCTCGAAGCATTCAGAGAAATCGCCAGCTTCGGCCGTCGAGTTTCCTCTGCCAACCGCTCGATCCCCGGCACAATGCCACTGGTCGAAAGCGTTACATGTTTCGGCGCCAAGCCGATCCCCGATTGATCCAGCAAAATCTCCATCGCCGCCATCACCTGGTCATAATTCAACAGCGGCTCACCTTGGCCCATCAGCACAACATTCGTCTGCGGCGTTAAAGTTTCCTTGTGCTCTTCCAAGGGAAGCAGCACCTGCGCCAGAATTTCTCCAGCGGTCAAATTGCGAATCAACCCAAGTTGCGCCGTCATGCAAAACTGGCAATCCACCGCGCATCCCGCCTGTGTAGAAATACAAATCGTCTGCCGCGCCTCACTAGGCATAAACACCGCTTCCACCGAAGCAACAGCTTTCTTCCTCGTCTTTTTCTCCGCGACCTCTGTGCCCTCTGCGTTAAAACCTTTTTCTTCGCCCAACCCAAGCAAATACCGCACCGATCCATCCGCCGAAACATACCTCTGCCGCACAGTAGGCAACGTCACCGTGGTCTCCGCCACCAGTTTTTCACGGAATCCGGCAGGAAGATTCGTCACCCGCGATAAATCAAAAATCCGCTCCGCATACAAAGCGCGATACAACTGATCGCCGCGATAGGCAGGCTCTCCCATCGCGACGCACAACGCCCGCAACTCCGCCCGCGATTTTCCCAGTAATTCCTTACTCATTCCGATTCAACGCCCTTTCCACTTCAATCATTATCTCACCAGCGCCGCCGTTTCTCCTCAACCTCCTCTGTTTCCTTAATCTCCTTTACCTCCCGTCTCGCGTTATACTTTCCTCCGGGTTCAGGGTTTCAGGGCCTGTACTTACAGGCCCCGAGGTAAAAAGGCCGTGCTTACGAACCCTGAGCTAAAATCGGAGACTGCTACCATGTCCAAACAACTCGCAACCGAACAACTCGTCATAGATGACTGGGTCAAAAACCTCGCGGCCATCCCCGACCGCAACTTCACACTGGAAAATGTTCAGGACTTCATCCTCCGCCACGCCGTCCGTCCCGAATCGCTCGAGAAATATCTCTTCTTCTCCAAAGGCTGCTACACCCGCAACCTGATTTTCAAGAACGACATGTTCGAATGCATGGCCATCTGCTGGGAAGTCGGCCAGTTCAGCCGCATCCACAATCATCGCGACCAGAATTGTTGGATGTCCGCGCCAATCGGTCGCCTCAAAGTGCAAAACTTTCGTGTCCAAGATCGCCATTCCGATGGAGAACACTGCGGAACATGCAATCTCGTCGCTACCGACATTTATGAGATGGACGCGGCGCATCCTGCCTACGTCAATCCGCTCGAACCCGTCCACCAGGTCCTGAATCTTCCCGAATACAATCAGCGCGCCGTCAGCATCCACGTCTACTCCAAGCCGTTCGACATGTGCGAAGTCTATTACCGCGATAAAGGCACCTACGCCGACGTCCCGCTCCACTACACCAGCGAATACGGCAAGCTCCATCCCGACGAAAAGCTCCTGTAGCGCGCGAGCGTTGCCGCTTTCGGCATTTCCCTCTGCCCATTACTCGCCACTCGCCACTGCCTCCCTCCGTGTGTCACAATCTCTGTATGGTTGCTGAACAGCGCGACATCCAGCGGCATGTCCTTTCGAACGGCCTCGTCGTCGTTACCGAGACCATGCGCCATGTCCGCTCCGTCTCCGTCGGTGTCTGGATTCGCAACGGCTCTCGCCGCGAAGCCCTCGAGCAAAACGGCCTGGCGCACTTCATGGAGCACATGGTCTTCAAAGGCACCGAGCGCCGCTCCGCCGAATCTATCGCCCGCGAAATGGATTCCGTCGGCGGCATGCTCGACGCCTTCACTTCGAAAGAGCAGATCTGCTTCAACGCAAAAGTTCTCGACGACCACCTCCCGATCGCTTTCGACATCATTTCCGACCTGTGTCTCCGTCCGCTTTTTGATTCCGAAGACGTAGCAAAGGAGCGCCAGGTCGTTCTCGAAGAGATCAAGATGGATCTCGACAATCCGGAATCGCTGCTGCACGAAATTTTCACGCGCGGCTTCTGGCCGGAACATCCTCTCGGTCGCCCGATTCTCGGCACCCCTGACACTGTTCGTCAATTCTCGCGCGAAGCGCTGCAGACCCGCTTCCGCGAGTGGTTCGCTCCCAACCATTTGCTGGTTACCGCCGCCGGAAACGTGCCGCACGAAAAAGTTCTGGAACTCGTGCAGCGCGAATTCGGCCACTTGAAGCCCGCGCACTGCCTCGAGCAGCATGAACCCCCGAAAGCCGGCGCACCCATCCATGTCGAACGCAAGAAAGATCTCGAGCAGGTCCATCTCTGCCTCGGTGTTCCTTCCCTTCCCATTGCGCACGAACGCCGTTTCGGCATCGCGGTTCTCAACAATCTTCTAGGCGGCGGTATGTCCTCGCGTCTTTTCCAGAACATTCGTGAAAAGCGCGGCCTGGCCTACGCTGTATTCAGCGAAATTACTCCGTACTCCGACGCCGGAATGTTCACTGTCTATGCCGGCACGGCAAAAGAAACTATCGGCGAAGTCCTCGATCTCACCCTGGCGGAATTCCGCTCCATGAAGGAATCGCTGGTCAGCGAAGAAGAACTCCTGCGTGCAAAAAATCACCTCAAAGGCTCGCTGATGCTTTCCCTCGAGTCCACCAGCTCTCGCATGTCCAATCTTGCGCGCCAGGAACTTTACTTCGGCAAGTTTTATTCGCTTGATGAAATTCTCGCTTCCATCGACGCTGTCACTCGCGAAGAAGTTCAGATTCTGGCCCAAGAATTCTTTCGCCCAGAACAGATTTCCGCCACCGTATTGGGCCCCGTCAACGGCTTCTCTCTCGAACGTTCCCGCCTGGCCTGTTAACAATTGTGCGCTTCTCCGTTGACGCTGTGGCCGCGCTCTGCCATCATCCTAAAAATTTGTTTTGTGGCTGATTGAACGGACTTAGCCGCCGCAAATTTTGGAGAAACTTCGATCGGCTTGCGCGTCTCCATTCTGGCTTCCGGCAGTTCGGGCAACATCACGATGCTCGAAACGGAGCGCACCCGCCTCCTCATCGATTGCGGACTTGGCAAACGCGAAACCCTCGCGCGCCTCGCTGCCTGCGACATTACGATCGATCAGCTCGACGGAATTCTCATCTCCCACGAGCATTCCGATCACTGCAACGGCTTGCCGCAAATGCTGGGTCTCTATAAAGCCCCGCTTTACGTTACAGAGCCGACATTCGATGCGCTGAAACGTGTTCTTCCTGATCGTCTGGAAAAGCGTTTGCGTGGTGTCGAAACCGTGCATGCCGGCCAGCATTTCACCATCGGCGATATTGACGTTCACGCCTTCGCCATTCCGCACGATGCCGCCGATCCGGTTGGCTTCACGTTTCGCGCTGCTGGCGTCAAAATGGCCATCGTTACCGACCTCGGCTATATGCCCGAACTCGTAAAAGTACATTTGCGCGATGCCGATTGCCTGGTGCTTGAATCCAATCACGATTTGGAAATGTTGAAGGTGGGCCCTTATCCCTGGGTAGTCAAACAGCGTGTGCTTTCGCGCACTGGACATCTTTCGAATCACGCCGTCAGTGAATATCTTGCCGATCCGGAAGGTTTCGACGGACGCGCCCGCTATCTGGTCCTCGCGCACATCTCGCAGGAAAACAATAATCTCGATGTAGTTAAAATTTCCGCCGAACAGGCTCTCGGTTGCCGTCCCGCAGAATCCGCCTTCGCCGGCGAACTACTCCTCGCCTCGCAACAAGTTCCACTCAAGCCGCTCGAGTTGTAGGGCTTGACCGCTGCGGCCTGAATTATCGACACCAACTGATTCTTATTCAAGAAAAACTCGCGCTGGAATTGATCCTTAATCCCCCGCCAGGCAGCGCCATGGCTATCGCCAAGGAACATGGCGTTGATCTTATGACTCTCTTCGAAAATCTGAAACTGCCTCCGCCGGAAAGAGCACGCAAGCTTGAGCGGTGCCCGCATCTTGCGGCAGCGCCGCCTTTCCCGCGAACGTCACAAGAAGGCCGCAATTTACTTGCGCGTGAGAGTCACCGTGGAGTGGGAGTGCGTGCGCGGATAAAAACAATCTGTAAGCTGAACGGAAGACTGTAAACGACGAACGGCAAACGGTCTATTACTTCGCCAGCACTCTCTCAAAAAAATCCAACGCCCGCGGATCATTCGATTGTCCCAGCCAGAACATAGCCTGCTTCCGCACTTCCGGATTTTTATTGTTCTGCGCCACCTGAATCAACTTCGGCACGCCGTCATCTTTCGGCATCTGGCTAAGCGCAAACACTGCTTTCTTTTTTACTTCGGTGTCAGGATCGTTTTCGATCGCTCCGGTAATCGCGCTCGAAGCCTTCTTGCCGGCTTTCTGTGCCAGCCAGAACAGTGCCTGCCCTCGCACGTGACCGCTTGCGTCCTCGTGCGCCATGCGAATCATTTCGTCCACCGCGTTGTTTTCCCTGCTGATGGACAGCGCAAAAGCGACGTGCGCTCGTACATCGCTGCTCGGGTCGTCTTTTGCCATGCGCTTCAACGACTGCACTCCCGCGGCGCCGCGCGCTTCGCCCAGCCAGAACGCCGCTTCCTTGCGCATAGCTTCTGGCTTGTCCGGCGCGGCAAAACCGGCCATCGCTTGATCCGCGGACGCATCTCCGTGCATCGCAATCGCCATCAACGCGCCACGGCTCAGCCGGTTGCCGCCGTGTTCATCTAACTCTTTGCCGTCCACAAATCGTTCCAGCAGCTTTACGCTGTCGGCGGCCTTAACTCCGGTCAGCCAGGTAGTCTGCAACCCACCAGCATCCAAAACGCAGTTCTCAGAAACCACGCGGATTTTCTGAATTTTGCGACCTTCCGCTCGCAACAAAACCACGACACTGCTCGCGCCTTCCAGCTTCACGTCGCCGCTCTGCAAATTGTAGTTATTTCCGCCGCGCGATCCTTCCAGTTGACATGGACCGCAGCCTCGTCCGCCATTCCAATCGCCGCCAGAATCGCCGCAGCACATTTTGTGATCGCCGGCTACCGCCGGCACGGAGTAGCCAAGCCATTGCGCCTTCTCCGCCGCCGCAGCCCAAACGTCCACTTCCTGCGCCAGCCCCGCTTTCACTTCACGCTCTTCCGCCTTCGCATTTGTAATTTGCGGTTTGCCGCTCAATTGCACGGATTGTGCGCGAGCAATTAGGCAGAACGTCGCGCCAATCAAAGCTATGGCGGTGGTCCTCGCGACCGTTCGTTGCAATTGCGCTTTTGCTCTCATCGCCACTCCTTTTCACGACGCAAGGTTTTTTACTGATCTCTGATCGCTTCTTCACTTATTCAGCAGCTCCATCAAATACTCATTTCCCTCTTTCGAATTCATCAACGAAAGCTTTTCCACCGCCCGCTTTTTCAACTCCGGATCCTTCTCGCTCTTGGCAATCGCCACCAGCCCCTTCGCGTTTCCGCCGATGAAATAAGCGTTCAGCACCTCTTCTCTCAGGCTGCGGTCCGTGTCTTTCGCGTAGATCGATTGCAAAACATCGCTCTTGCCCATCAGTCCGAGGTTGCGAACCGCTGTGCGCCGCAGTTCCGCATCTTTATCGCTCTCCGCAACCTGCACCAGTTTGTCCGACTGTCCGGCAAGAAAAAATCCCTGCAGAATTTCCCGCCGCACGTCCGTTGAAGGTTCCACCTGATAAAGCTGCTGCAGTTCGTTCTGGCCGCCGACCAGGCCCAGGTTTCGGATTGCGTCACGCTTCAGACTTTCGTCTTTTTCGCCCTTTGCCAGCTTGAAAAGTTCTTCGCGATTTCCCGAAATCATGTAGCTGCGAATTACCGCGCGCTTCACGCCGGCGTCCGTACTGTTTGTGTACACAGCCTCCAGAGTAGCCGCGGCGCGATTGCCGCCGAAGATTCCCAGATATTCCACGGCCTTGCGCTGCAGGTCCGGATTGCTCTGTCCTTGTGCGATTTTTCCCAACACTTCGCGCGCTTCCGGCGATCCGTTCTGCGCCAGCACGAAAAGCATCTTCGCTTTATCCTTCGGCGACGCCGTTCCAGCCAGCCGTTTTTCGATCATCTGAATTCCTCGCTGCGGATCGCTATTCATCAAACCCTGCAGCGCCAAAGTTTTCAGTTCTTCGTCGCTCTGCAATTCTGGATTCACTGGGTGCCCGCTGGACTGCCGAAGCTCGATTTCCAACGCTTCCGCATCTTTCTTCCAGCGGCTCTGCGGAAATTTGCTCTTGAGACTTGCGATGGTTGCCAGAGCGGTGTCCCGCTTGCCCGACTGATTTTCCGCATACGCTTTCCAATACATCGCCGCGTCCGTTCGTGGACCGTTTTTCTGCGCCAGTTCGTCGAATTTCTGCTCTGCCTGCTGGTATTTTCCGTCGTCCAACGCTTCGCGGCCGGTGTCGTATAGGTCTTGCATCTGGTCCAGCTTCTCCTGCTCGCGATCCTTCTTTTCCTGTTCCCGGTCGCGTTTCTCCTGTTCGCGATCGTTCCTCTCCTGCTCACGATCCCGCGCTTCCTGTTCCGCATCACGGCGGTCCTGTTCGCTCTGTTGTGAGGCAAAGTGATCGGGCTGCTGCATTAATTCCATGAAGCTGGGTGCATTTTCTCCGGGCACGTTTTCTCTGGCAAATGGTTGCCGTTCATGCGCCCGTACAGGCATGGCCAACAACCCCGCAATCAATCCCGTGACCATTGCTCTTTTCAGTCCGCCTTCCATCCTCTTGCCCCCGTTCATACTTTGTTCCTCACTTTCGGTGTCGAATCGTTTTGCGCTGGCACGGATTTATTCCCCGCTGCCTCCGCGCGTAATTCCTGCCGGACCACCCGGACCTTCAGCAAAAGTCCCTGCGCCGCAATTCGCTTCTGGATCGATTCGAATTGCGCTGGCGTCACTTCTGCCGGACTGTTCGCAACGTCCAGCAGCACCCGCTGCAATTCGTCCAGCGTGCTGGCGATAGCGTTGTCGCCGCCCTCCAGCGCGGTCTGCCGGTACAGGCGGTTTTCTTCCACCAGGTCTTTGGCGCGCTTCTGCGCAGTCGAGATGTTGATCAATTTCTTCCCGGCATCGCCCACCTGCGCGTTCGAAAGCTCCATCAAAATCATTTCGGATTTGCCCAGATGCTCGCCCACCGCAACCACCAAAACTCGTTCGCGTACTTTGCTCGCATCGACGTTTTCTTCGTTCCCCGTTTTTGTACTGGTCTTGCGGCCAGCATAAAACGCCAGCACCAGCAGCGCTGCCGCAACTCCGACCGCTACCAACCTTCGCGGCGCAAACCACGCGCTCAACCAATTTGCGTCCCTTTTCGGAGCATGCTCCGGCAGACGATTCGCAATTTGCCGCCACACTTTTGCGCCATACTGTTCGCCCGGATCGGGCACTGGTAGCGCATCCAATGCCTGAAACACTTCTTCCATTCGTTCGAGTTCCGCGCGGCACTCGCCACACTCCTGCAAATGCGCCGCAATCGTCTCGCGTCCCTTCATTTCGCCTTCCCGGTAAGCAAACAGCTCTTCTTCCGTTGTGTGTTTCATGATTCCGTTCCCACCGCCTTGGCCGCGCCGCGCCCTTCTGCAAAAGGTTTCAAGGCCGCCCGCAATTTCTGTACTGCCCGGAATACCGTGTTTTTCGCGGCGCTGCTGTTTGATTTCAGAACCGCGGCAATTTCTTCGATTCCGCAGCCGTCCCAGTGCCGCATCACGATCGCGGTGCGCTCCGCGGGAGTTAGCGCGTCCAACGCCTCTTTCATTTTCTTCGCCAGTTGCGTGCTGCCGGCCAGCCGTTCTGGCGATGGCGCTGAATCCTTCAACTGGCTCAGCGGATCAATTTCCGATTCGCCTTCCGCGGTTCGCAGAGGAATTTCCCGCCGTGCCTCTTCATTCTTTTTCTGCCGCAGCCGGTCAATCGCATAGTTCGCCGCAATGCGATACACCCAAGTTCCGAAATTGGCGTTTCCGGCAAACTGTTGCAGTTTCTGGAACGCCCGCAAGAACGCCTCCTGCACCACTTCTTCTGCATCCTGCGAATTTCCCGTCATGCGATAAGCCACGCGATAAACGTAAGCGCTGTGCCGCTCCACGAGCACACGATAGACCTCACGCTCGCCAGCCAGCGTCCGCTCAACCGCGGCCGTGTCGCTGATCCCGCCCGCGTCGTAGCCGGCAAACGCCTCAGCCATTTCGCCACTCTCTCGCATCCTCACGATTAGACAGGTTTTCCCCTTCCCGGTTAGGTCTCGGACTTCTTGTGCTGTCTGCGGTCGCAACCGTTGTACCGGCCCCGACTCGGTCGGGGCCATCCTGTGTACGGCGGGTTTATCCCGCCGTCTTTCCTTTCCTAGCGGCCGGTTTTCCGACCGGTGCTTTTCAACGTGGCCCAACCAAGCCCCTAGCTCCGCCT
>Ga0137359_10001366_pt1 | contig 19342 bp, 22 predicted proteins | sample Mad1_40_16metaG_FD_108281 | JGI IMG/M metagenome (GOLD analysis project Ga0137359, IMG submission 108281) | Vadose zone soil microbial communities from Angelo Coast Range Reserve, California, USA - Mad1_40_16 metaG | ecosystem: Environmental > Terrestrial > Soil > Vadose zone | place: USA... | reverse complement strand
TGTGGAAGCTGGATGCCTTTCGGGACTATTACAACGCTTCTCGCGTGCACCGCTCGCTCTACGGTGCCACGCCAGCGCAACGCACCGGTGCAAAACCCCCTGCTCCTGCTGCGCTTGATCAATTCGCTTGGCAGCAGCATTGCCGTGGGTTGTTTCAGACACCTATCGCCGCCTGATTGCGAATTCGCCACTCACAGGTTCAAATCGGTAAAGTTACACGATGAGTTTTGTGAGGCGTCAACTGCGCGGCAAGCTTTGAACAGCAGTGGGAGGCTTGACCGGTAACGAGACCGACAATTCGAAGACATCTTGACCTTCCTCATGGCCGACATTGATCTGCACCGCGTCGGGGTTGATGTTGACATACCGGTGAATCACCTCGAGTATTTCTCGACGCAGCAGCGGTAGATAGTCCGGCGCGCTACGGTTGCTGCGCTCCTGCGCAACGATGATCCGTAATCGTTCCTTCGCGAGGCCTGCAGATTTGGTTGGCTTGCGAAACAAATCAAGTAAACCCATCTTTAGCCTCCAAACATGCGTGCGAACATTCCGCGCTTGGGCGCTTCGGTAAATCGCATCGGTTTTTCCTCGCCTAGCAGGCGATCGACGGCATCCTGATACGCGAGCGCAGCATCGCTTTCATTGTTCATTATCACCGGGACGCCGGCATTCGAGGCCGCGAGAACCTCGGGCGACTCGGGGATCACGCCCACGACGTCGAGCCCCAGGATCTCCTGGACGTCGTCCACGCTCAGCATTTCCCCCTTAGCTACCCGCAACGGGTTGTAACGGGTCAGCAGCAGATGCTCGGTGACCTTGCCGTTGCCCTGTTTAGCGCGTTTTGTCTTGCTCGCAAGCAAGCCTAGGATGCGATCGGAATCGCGCACCGAGGAAACTTCTGGATTGACAACAACGACCGCTTGATCGGCAAAATACATTGCCAGATGTGCACCCTTCTCGATGCCGGCGGGCGAGTCGCAGATAATGTAATCGAAACCGCTCGCGCCCAGCTCATCGAGCACTCGGCTCACACCTTCTTCGGTGAGCGCATCCTTGTCGCGAGTTTGCGAGGCGGCGAGGAGGTGAAGGTTGTCGAGTCGCTTGTCTTTAATTAGCGCCTGCTTGAGCGTGCAATCGCCCTGGATTACGTTGACGAAGTCATATACAACACGCCGCTCGCATCCCATGATGAGATCAAGATTGCGCAAGCCAATATCGAAATCGATGACGGCGACACGCTTGTCGCGTCGTGCTAGTCCCGAGGCAATGCTGGCGGACGTGGTCGTCTTGCCAACACCCCCTTTACCCGAGGTGACGACGATGATCTCGGCCAATGTCAAACTCCTGTGATGTGATAATCGACGCCCCGGCGTTGCGGGCGCTAGATACGCCGCGCCAGTGGCCCGTGGTTAAGCTCGCCTGGCGCCCTTCAGGTGCCGATACGCGTGCAATGAAGTTTCTCACCATCGAGCCACACCTGCACAGGTTTGCCGCTCAGGTCGGCCGGAATGGTTTCGAAGATGCGGAAAACACCCGCGATCGAGACAAGTTCGGCACGGAATTCCTGACAAAAGATGCGCGCTGAGGTATCTCCGCGCGTACCCGCTATAGCGCGTCCACGTAGCGAACCGTACACGTGCACGCAGCCATCGGCCATTACCTCGGAGCCCGACGCGACACCGGCGCTCACGATGAGATCGCGATGTCGCGCATACACTCGCTGGCCCGACCGCACCATCTGCGTGTGCAACAGCGCCGTGCTGTCGCGCATCTCGGTAGTGTCGGTTGCCGGCTGTACCAGGCTCGCAGCTTCGACCTCGGTCTGAGGTTCGCGCTCTGGCTGGACCGGTTCCAACGCTGGACCCGGGCGCGTATTTGTGCGAAGGGTCGATAATACCGGCAGGTTAACGGCAATCGCCAAGGGTTCTACTGCCGTGGCCTCGCCCGCAAGTCCGATGGGGATCATGCCCGTCCGACTTACCGCGTCCATGATGGCGCGCAACGCGTCCACGTCCGGAAACGGCTTGACGGTCAGCAGATCGATGCAGACAGCGGCGCGCCTGAAGAACTGCGGCGCAGAGCTAAAGCGTCCGCGCAGCTCATCCAGAATGACCCCTGGATCTAGGGTGCGGAATCGGAGCTGCAACACACCGAGCTGTCCGAAGCGGATATCGATAGGAGCCTGGGGCTTGTCGACCATGGGAGCGCTATTTTTGCCGGCCGGACTCTTCAGGTTTAATACTGCTTGACTGCTCACTAAAAAGCTCTCTCGGTGGACCTCATCGTGCGACGGTCGAAGACGCCGGGTCGAGAATGACGGTGAAGTGTACCTCGAAATAGCGAGGACTCAATAGAAAATAACCAATTGACTTGGCGGGAAAGCCGGTTTGATGTCGGAACTCGCCAGGCGACGCAGTCAAGTGACGCGGTGAGCATGCAGCGATGCGGACATCTCCGAAGCTTCGATAGAATGCGGTACCCGCCGTCGAGACTTCAACCGCCAAAACAGCTTCCAACCCGCACGGTGCCAACGAATCAGGGTCTCGGGACGCACCACCACCAGGCTATCTCGCCAGTCAAATAATCGCAATAGCAAGGCGAGCGCAATCCGCGTGGCTAAATCCATTCGACGGGGCTTCACACCGCGTTCCATATAGAGTGCCAGCTGCCGACGTAGAAACAGATTCTCGACCTCTATCGAACGTGGTACCGCAGCAGCAGGCCACACCAACGAGCCGAGTCGGCGGCCAACTGAACCAGGATGATGAGAGGCCTCAGCATCGCTCAATCATGCCATGGATCGCATCAAGGTTCGAGATCGACTGAATGACTGCTGCATCGAATAATTGCGGAGGACAACGGAAATGTGTTCCGCGCTGACGGACTTGATGTTTGATGTAGACGGTGCAATAGTTTAGGATCGCGGGCACGGCGGTCTGCCGACTTGGTATTGAAGAAATTCGCACGTGCCCTCGAGGAGTTCGGGACCTATATCGACAACAACGCATCGGGTATCGTCAACTATGGAGAGCGGCATCGATGTGGGGAACGTATCTCAACCGGCTTTGTGGAATCGACAATCAATCAGCTGGTGGCTAAGCGATTCGTCAAGAAACAGCAGATGCGCTGGACGCCGCGCGGCGCTCATCTGCTTCTGCAAATCCGAGTACAAGCACTAAATGGCGATCTTCACGGAGTCTTTGAACGCTGGTACCCGGGCCTCTGTCGCAAAGATTCGCGGCCGCTTGCCTTTCACACCCCCAACTTTCGGGTGCTCCCCAATATGAATAAGGCTCGATACACGTTGATGTGCACCGCTTTGGCGCTGACTGCGGTTGCGAGTGCTGCGGGCCCCTCGCCGATCCCGGTGACCGACAAGTCCTTCGGCTGTATCAGTCATCTGAAACCTGTACGCGGTTTCTTTGTTGGGAGTCTTACGGGAAACCTCGCGGCCACCTTGAAAGTAGCCAGGTCGCCGAACGGCGGCGTGTACCCGGCGGGCTCCGTCATTCAACTCGTGCCGACAGAGGTTATGGTTAAGCAGCCGAAGGGTTTCAACGAAATCACCCACGACTGGGAATTCTTCGAGCTCAACGCATCCAAAGAAGGCACATCGATCAACAAGCGCGGCTTTGCTGAAGTCGTCAATCGGTTTGGTGGAAACTGCTTCGGGTGCCACATTAAAGCGGAACCCAAATGGGATTTTGTCTGCGAGACTGGCCATGGCTGTGATCCGATTCCGCTGACGGAACCGATGCTCAAGGCACTGCAGCACACCGACCCGCGATGCGCTGGCTCGGACAACGTGAGTGCGGAGGACGCCGCGGCTCTCAAACAGCTCCAAGAATTGACCCATCCAAAAAACCCTGCGGATCCGAAGAGCGGCTAGGAGAGTTGATTGGTTGTGGAATGCACGCGACGTAAAAGCCCCGGAGGAAGATTGGCGCATTTTCGGCCATAGTCGATTCCGCTGCAGACTGGCTTCGTCGGTATCATTTTTGTATAAACCTGCCAAAGCGGTCCTACCCCTCTTCGGAAATCGCTTCGTCACGGCCGCTGGCAGCCGCCCGTACTGTTCGAAAACTCGAATTGCGAGCCGATGGCGCGATATCGTAGCATCGGATCATGTTCTGGAAGCCTACAAACTTCTTAGCGCTGCTTGTAGCGAGCATGGCCACTTGGCTTGGCCGACACGCTGCCACACAGCTGGACTATCTGAAAGCTGAAAACCGGGGATTCGGCTTCCGTCGCTGCCTCGTCTTGTAGGACATCCGTATGCTCCGCCAAAAGCCCATTCTCCATCCGCACGATGTCGGCGGCAATCCAGCCGATGGCTTGGCCTTGCGCGTTAGTACGACCAACGCCTGAGAAGCGCCCATGACGAATCACATAGTTCCCCTCCGCTACGGTCAGCGCGTTCTCGTATCGCAACGAAGTAGACAAGCTCCGGATGACATCGAACAGTCCACTGCGCCAGGGCTTGATGTGGGCGCTATGCTGGATGTAGCGGTCTGACCAGAAGCGAGCAGCCGCGTCGTAGTCGCCCTTGTTGAAGAGGGTATCGAAGGCCCTCAGTACAAAAGCCTTGTTCTGCTGTGGGGTTTTATTGGACATGGTGAGCCCCTCCCTATTCCGCAGGGACTGCGGCCACCTGCTGCACCATCCGCAACAGATCGCCACTGCGGTACATGTCCATCACGATGTCGCAGCCGCCCACCAGTTCGCCCTCAATATAGAGTTGTGGGATCGTCGGCCAATTCGAATAGGTCTTGAGTGTTTGGCGCAGCTCCGGATCCTCGAGGATATCGACATGCGTGAAGCTAGCCTGGCACCTGCGAAGCGCATTCACTACCTGAGCGGAGAAACCGCATTGCGGGAAATCCGGAGAGCCTTTTATAAAGAGCACTATGGAGCCTGACGCCAAATAGTTCTCAATCCGCTCAACGGCCGTCACAGCACGCCCCGCGTCGTTCTTCTCGCGCGAATTCCCCGTAAAAATGTCCTGCATGGCTTCCTCGCGTAAAAATGGACTCAATGTGTTCCGCATAAATGCCTCGGTGTGTTGAATGGTGGCCTGAAACCCTCGGCCCCTAGGTGACGCACTGAATTGAGCGCCGAAGTTGCTGCAGGGGAATTTGCACTACGCGCTCACTGTCTTGATCTTCAAGCGCCGGTAGTGGAATCTCTAAAACCACCCCGTAGCGGTCGTCCTCTACCATGTGAGCCTCGATGGTCAAGGGGTCCGCGCAATATTCCCCGTCGTCCTTATATTGAAGAAGGTGGGCGAGGATCGTCGTGGTCATGGTGGCGGCCTAGTGGGGACTGCGAACGGTGGCGGACGTCATCCATGCAGTAGTCTTTGCCATAAGTTAGGTATCCGTATGAAGGTTCTACGATGCGCCGCGCTAGGTAATCAGCCGACCGTGGAAGCAGGCATCCGTCGGATGTTCTATTGTAGGGATAGCTGGCAATCCGGGATTGCCAGGAATTGCTGTCAATTCGCTAGGATTGCGTGATTGGGCAACTTGCGTGCCTCAACTGAGTCTGTCGTCGTCCCAATGGTGTTCATTCGGTCTCATCCCCCGCAGCACGCTAAGGATCACTACGGGTGGCGGGGAGGATCTCGTCGGCAAGTACTCGATCTGCCCGGAGACCGCACGAGTGCTCCCAACATTTTTGCGAATAGAGCGCTACGGCGCGTTCGCGTGGCGAATCCTGGGCCGCCCGCCGCGACGGATCGCCTTCGATGAAGAAGGCAAGTAGCCCGCGCATCGTATCCGACCCTGAGCGTAACTTGCCTGCGCCCCTTCGCCCATGCGCCGCGCGTCCGGTGCCAAGCACGCGATAGCGCAGTTCTTCTCGATGTCATCCCGGTGGCTGGTCGACAGATAGGAATTTACTTGTCTTGCGAGTCGATTGGCATGAGTGAGCCTCCAGTGGCTTTGCGATCGCCTGCCCGAGTTTGGCACTGGCTCCCGTTATGGCCGTTGCGACGGCCTCGGCCAAAAGGACGTCCTTGGATTTGAAACGATTACAAAAGCCGGCCTGCGTAAATCCCGCTTCGCGCATGAGTTCAATGAGGCCCAAATCGTCGACGCCGCGCTCCCGGGGCAGCCGCGCCGCAGCAGTGATGACGGCGCGCTCGTCTCATGCCACTTGCCCCTCCGAAACGCCCATAACATCGCTCTCGTGACAGGGGCATCTACCAAATTTGCATAAGGCTATGCCTACTCACAATTGTGATCGCCATTGACATGATGTACGGTAACTTCTAGAGTCGAAGGTGATCAGCATTATCACGGGTGGTTGCTGCGTCTTTGGTGCCGATGGCACGTGCGAGACATGGCGTGCGAGCGGATTTGAATCGCCGGTTAGTCGCGCAGACCGCAACACCTGCTCCTGCGTAGGGAAAACGGTTGCCGGCAGGCGACTGAATTGAGGAAAATATATGGACGAATTGCAAATCTTGCGTGTCGCGAAAATCGCGTTGAGACGTGCGCATTCCGCGCATCATTCAACTGTACACGAAGGAGAACTACGACTGGTGCGGCCACGATTTGGCATGTGAATTGGTCGCCCAGAAAAGCGGCGTTGTGGAGCGAATTGTTTGACGCATCGTGGCAAACGAAGGCGCCATATTTTCGTGAGATATTTCATTATGCAGAGGAACTAGTGATGGTCGACCGCGAGGAGGTCCCCTCCTGTACGGAGGTCAGAGCTCAGTCGATCGTTCGCGACACGAAAGGTGCAGTGACGGTCGTTACGGGTTTAGACCGCGTCGCGGGAGGGGAGTCATGATTATGCCAATCAGCCAGAAGTGGAAAAGCTTCAGGCAAAGGATCAACAACTGGCTCTTGACTATGGACGCCGACCCTCTGGAAGACCTCCACTGCAGAGTGAGGCGTCTCGAAGCGGCCATCTCACAATTGGAAGTCGGACGAGGGTCTACTGGGCCGGATCACATCGAAGGGGACCTCGGCTTATGACGTTTTCGGTGTTCTGCGCCGAACTGCCGACACCGGTGACATTTGATTCGCTGGGTGCGGCCATCAATGCGGCGTGCAAATTCGCCAAAGAGGGTGCCATCGTGTACGAAATCAAGGGGGTGGGCGGATTTGCGATGGAACGCCGTGATATCGAAATCGAATGTTTGAGACGAAAGGCACCCGCTCGAATCTGAAGCACGCAGCGGAATAGGTCATACGGATCACCATTGACACCATTCACCGCAATCCCTAGTCTCAATGGCCATCACCCTTGTGATCAAAGGCGGGCGTATCTGTGGCGCCGGGGAGGCATCTGAGGAAGTGTGACTGCGTCCGAGTTGTCCAGCAGCGGAAGCAGGCCTCAATGCTTTCTGGTGAACGGTTTACGCCGACCGTTCGTTCTATCAACGGGGGAAATGGCGAGTTCCCGCAATCAGCAGGGTTTCTCATGGCCAACAGCGCTTCGAAGTCTTACTGTCGCGTCTTAACCGAACATAGAAACGGCCACTGGGTCGTGGCGAGCGATCAGCACCGGCCGGCCGGCCGGAAGAAAGCCAGCATCAGGGACGCGCCAGCGGACAGTCAGGTAAGGTGCTTACATGGGTGCGAGGCCGCATCGGGCGCGACGCCGCCGGCGATTGCCAGTCTAATCGAGAACGCAGCGGGGTCGTTTGAGCTGGATCGCAATGCGTCACGCGAGTACCTGTTTCGCGCATTCTCCTTGCTTCGCGCGCAAGCCCGGCCAGGCACGGACAGGACGGCGGTGATGGCGCGGGGTCGACTTGCAACATGGCAAGTCCAGCGCGTGATTGACTATATAGAAGCTAACCTGGGGGGAAGGATCGAGGCGAGAGAATTGCCGCGTCTGGTCAATCTGAGTACGAGTCACTTTTTCAGGGCGTTCAAGATCAGCGTGGGAATACCGCCGCACGAGTACATCACGCAGAGACGAATTGACCGCGTTCTGGACATGTTGCGAATGACTAATGTGCCTCTCTTGCAGATTGCAGTCGAATGTGGTTTGAGGGATCAGTCTAACCTGTGCAGGGTATTTCGCCGCGTGGTCGGCCAGCGCCCGAGTGAATGGCGCCGTACCAACACCGTAGATCCGCGGCAAGTGCTGCCGCACGTTGAAGGTTCAGCTCCCAGCGCCGCACGTAGGCTGCGCGACGCGCCGGCTTAATGCGGATCGATCAATAGGACCGAGAATCCATGTCGCATGAGCAATTGCGCTCGCGACACCATCGGCGTTCAAGTAGGAGCCCCCTTCAACGCACCGGTCATCTTCCTAATTACCAACATCAAAGGTCCCAATGCATAAGCCCTTAATTTCCTTAATCGTCGCTGGCGTTGTGCCGCTTGGAACTCAATTGACGACAGCCGCAGAAGCAGAGCCGGTGGTTACGACCGCACTGCAATTCCGCCCGGTCACGATGGCACCTGACCGCTCAACTTCTGCACCCCTCATCGCCAACGTAGAACGGGCGCTATCGCGCTATGCCTCCGGCTGCGAAACTCATGATGAGAATGCCATTGCCGGCGTATTCACCAGCTTCGCTGTCATAGAATACGCATCGAGCGTCGCCGGACTCTTCGTCAGCACCGATGCGATCGCCGCCGAGAGATGCTGGGCGGCCATTGCCCTGACAAGCGCCCGTTTGAAAGAGTCGCCGATTTTGATTTATCCCACCAGCGACGCGAACGATGTGTTCATCCAGTACACGGTTGTGATTGGCACCGGGACCGCGCAAAAGACGGTGCAGGATATAGCGCTGGTCGAGATGGCACGAGACCGCATCGCGCGAATCCGCGACTACATGTCGCCGGTCGATTCGGCATTCCAATTGAACCTGACAAAGTCGGAGTAGAGATGTCCATCGCTGAACACCGACACCATGCTTTCCGATTGAAGTTTATGGACTGCGGCCATGCGTGCGATGCCGCGTAACTCCTAGATTGGATAGCACCATCAATGTCCGCCACTCTCGGATCAACGATATGATTTTCCGTATATTGGTCACGGTATTTGTTTTCGGCTTTGCGTTGCTGTTAGGCATATTAAGCATCATGCGCGCGCTCTATGCGCCTAGTGCCTATCAACCTCCCCTTATACCTGACGACCCCGAGACAGATGTCTCGTTAGACGAGGGCCAAGAGCAGCCACATCTGTCCTGGCCGACCGGCGGGATGACGCCCGACACAGACTTCGCCCAGGGCACCAAGGATTGGTGATGCCGTCGCAGTAATTGCCTGGCCGTGGCCCGAGCGCGGCGATCCAATGTAGTGGCGCGTTTAGCAGAATGGGGGGATCCATGCCTTTCGACCGCCGTATATGCGCCAGGAAAGTCAATGTCGATCGCAATTGTCGATTGGCCCGCCGTATGGTAAATTGTTAATCAATCTCTTCCTTGAGAGCGGTGTCATGGGCGTTTCGAAGAGGCAAACAGCAAAGAACAAGCAGGCGATCGTCACTGCTGCGGCACGGCTATTTCGTGATCGTGGCGTCGACGGCGTTGGCCTCAATGAACTCATGCGCAAGGCCGGATTCACGCAAGGCGGCTTTTATAATCATTTCGAATCGAAGGACTCCTTGGTCGCCGAGGTCGTTGCAACGGCCGTGACGAGCGCGAATGCCGGACTTTGCGAGGCGATTGGGAAGCCGCTGGAGGCTTACAATCCCAATCGATTCGCGCGGCAAATAAAAAGCTACTTGTCCAGAAGCAATCGGGACGACATCGAGAATAGCTGCGCGATCGCTTGCTTCGCACCCGACGCGCGACGGATGAGCGAGGCGGCCCAGACGGCCTACGCCCAAGGGCTGCATGCGACGCTCGGCCAGTTGTCGTCAATTATCGAGAGCGACTCGATGCTGCGGGCGGCGCAGGAGTCGCCGCGTGATCGCGCCATCGCACTGTATGCGCAGATGGTGGGAGCGCTGGTGCTGTCTCGGGCGGTCATGTCCGCAGACCGAACGCTGTCAGACGAAATCCTCTCCGCCGCCCGCGGTGATCTACTGCGGGCGGTGGGCGACGAAACCGGCGGGATTTCAGTCGCTCCGCGACAGGCACGGTCGAAGACGCAGAAATCGTAAGGGATACGGCGGCCGCGTGGCCGCCGCTAGCGCGTGGTTGCGCGTCCGAGATAGCCCCGCTACGGTGGACTTGCCGTACGTCAGGGAACACTTCGCACATTGATATCGAATCGGCAACCTATGCGGGAGCGCGGGGTGTCGCCGCAAGCGTTACACAGCCTTTATAAATCCAGCAAGTCGCTTGGGCAGCGCGCCCAAGACTGTGGTTATATTAGCGCTGGGCTCGCACATCGAACCACACAAGACAATGGCGCTCGACCTTGACCGTATCGGCGGTGAGGTCCACACTCAATGTCGGTCACAATTGTGACTATGGGATTTGGTCATTCTCAATGGTCGAGGGCGCGCGCGCCATGGGTAAGTTGCAGGGGAAGGTCGTCGTTATCACCGGCGGCAGCGCAGGAATAGGATTGGCTGCGGCAGATCTCTTCGTCAAGGAGGGGGCCTACGTGTTCATCACGGGCCGACGTCAAAAGGAACTCGATGAGGCGGTGAAGGCGATCGGCAAGAGCGTCACTGGCATTCAAGGGGACGTCGCCAAACTAGCTGACCTCGATCGTCTTTACGAGGCCATCAAGGCCAGCGGGCGACGAATCGACGTGCTCTTCGCTAATGCCGGCTTCGGTGAGTTCCTTCCCTTGGGAAAGATCACTGAAGAGCACTTCGACAAGCTCTTCAACATCAATGTCAAGGGAACACTATTCACGGTGCAAAAAGCGCTTCCGCTGTTGAATGATGGCGGCTCGATCATTCTCACGGGTTCCGTTGCGAGCGTCAAAGGCACACCTGCCTTCTGGGTTTACGGGGCGACTAAGGCGGCCATACGCAATTTCGTACGCGGATGGACCGTAGAACTGAAAGATCGTCGTATCCGCGCCAATGTACTGAGTCCGGGTCCGATCGATACTCCACTGGTGAGTCAGCAACCTCCGGACGTCATTGCGCGGATTGTGTCGACCATCCCCATCGGGCGTATCGGTCAACCCGAAGAGGTCGCCAAGTCGGCGCTGTTTCTCGCCTCGGATGACTCGAGTTTCGTCGCCGGGATTGAACTCTTCGTAGACGGCGGCCGAGGGCAGATCTAGAGAGTTCGTTGGTGTGTGGCGTCCGTATGAGCAAAATCCCACTACAAATTCAGTCTCGGTTGGCGTTACATGTCGACAACGGCATTTTCTGACATTCTCGCGTCGCTTACTCCGGACGGCGGCGCGTTTCGCTCGGAGCCGCCGGAAGAGTGGCGGCAAGGAAGGACACTTTTCGGAGGGCTCTCGGCTTGCCTTGCGGTCGCTTCCGCAAAAAGGATGTTTCCAAACCTTCCACCGCTTCGCTCAGCGCAGTTGACGTTCATCGCACCTGTGACCGGGAGGTTGATCATTAAGCCGAGGATTCTCCGTGCCGGAAAATCCGCAACCTTTGTCGCGGCGGACGGGACAACTGAGACGGATACAGCTCTGCAGGTGACGTTGGTTTTCGGTGAGGCACGTCGATCGAGTCATTCCTATCGGGCTCTGCCGATGCCCCATGTCGAAGCGCCTAATGTGCTTCCAAATCTTTTCAGCGAGTCATTTGCGCCGCGCTTTACTGGCCATTTTGAGGCGCGGATCGCTGGTGGGGCGCCGCCTTTCTCGGGTGCCGCCAAGCCGGAATGCCTGGCGTGGCTACGCCATCGGGACCAGTCCGCGCCCGACGACATCACCAGTTTAATGGCATTGGGCGATGCCTTGCCGCCAGCGGCGATGGCGATGTTTGCGAAATTCGCGCCATTTTCGACGATCACATGGTTCGTTGACATCCTCAGCGATCGAATCTCCGGAGCTGGATGGCACCTGATGCACGTTGAGGCCGAGACCGTCGCCGACGGATACAGCAGTCAACGCATGGTGCTCTGGGACGCAAGCGGTGCACCTGTTCTTACTGCGCGACAGAATATTGCCATTTTTGGATAATTACACCCGACGACACGCTTCGCCCCGAGATATCTATTGGTTCGATATGTGCTATCGAGAAATAGCGGATTCTCATTGAGGATCGTCCACCTTAAACTTCATAACATATTCCCGCCGCCTCCACGTCGTCCGCAGAGGGATTTCGGAAGAATACTCATGAGAACAATGCCCGCAAGACCGAGCCTCCCTGTGGGGGCGATCATGAGCGGGGGCGGCGCCAGAGCGGCCTATCAAGTCGGGGTTTTGCGCGCCATTGCAGCCATGTTGCCGCGGGGCGCGGCGAATCCATTCGCGATCATCTGCGGCACATCAGCCGGAGCTATCAATGCAACAAGCCTTGCGAGCAACGCAGATCGTTTCGCCGCCGGGGTCGCGCGACTCGTCAAGGTTTGGGGTAACCTGCATATCCGCGACGTTTATCGAACCGATCTACTCGGTATCGCAAATAGTGTGTTTCGGTGCCTTGCTGCGCTCCTAGTCAAAGGCAAGCGCCAATCGGAGTCGCTCTCCGTGCTGGATTGTGCACCGTTGAGTTCTCTACTCGGCCGCACGATCGACTTCCGCCGTATCCCGCGCGTCATAGCGGCGGGCCACTTGAACGCCCTGAGCGTTACCGCATCGAGTTATGTGTCGGGCGACTCGGTCACCTTCTACCAGGGCAATGGTTCGCAGCGACCGTGGCGACGCGCCCACCGTGTCGGGCGCCCCGCGGATATTGTACTCTCTCACGTACTGGCCTCGTGTGCGCTGCCTCTCCTGTTTCCTGCCGTGCCGATCGGTCGCGAACACTTTGGCGATGGATCGATGCACCAGTTGGCGCCCGTCAGTGCAGCGCTGCATCTCGGAGCGCGGCGAGTGTTGGTCATCGCCGTTGGCTCGACCTCCCCCGGCGAACGGGTCGTCGATGATATCGCAGTCAACCCTTCGCTTGCACAGATCGCCGGCCACATGCTGAACGCCATCTTTATCGATACGTTGGATATGGATCTCGAGCGACTACAACGTGTGAACCAGACTCTGGCCAGTGTGCGCGAGGACACTGGATGGCGCTCGAGTCCCGAACTGAAAGCAATCGATACTTTAGTTATCCAGCCCAGCGAGCGAATAGATGCGATCGCCGCTTCCCATGCGCGGGAATTACCCCGTGCGATGCGATTTCTCGCTCGCCGACTCGGCGTACTGGATCCGAATGGTGCGGGCGTGCTGAGTTACTTGCTATTTGAGCGCGGCTATTGTCGCCACCTAATAGATCTGGGATTTGCCGACGGCATGTGTCGGCGTGAAGAAATACTTGATTTCCTCGGCTATGGGGATGCGGTCGATCGTCAAACAAGAGTTCAGCAGCCGCGCAGGCCGGCTCAGCGGAAAGAGGCCGTAGAGCGTCCAATGGTTCCCGAGCGGTCCGTGTCGGCGATAGTCAACCCGTGAGTTCTCAAGTGTCCAATTCGACGGGACGAAATCAGGAGACGGGTTTGGACGGTGCCACCTGTCAGCTTTCATGCTCTTCGTGCCACTCCTTCGTCATGGCGTCATGCTGTGCCAGTGCTCTTCATCGGCAAGCCTCAGGTGGTGTTGGGCTCTTATGTTCGGGAGCCTGTGGAAGGTTCTAGCTTGGCTGGTAGGAACAGCAGCGCACACAACCCACGCACGCGCATTCTCCTCGTCCGTGCCCTCCCTCGCGCCCCATCCCGCGCATATCACGGGGTGCGCACGCGGTACACAGCCATAAAATGTATCAGGACGACAGCCGCGTACAAGACCAGTGGTTATATCTGACCAGGAGCAAACTATGGCTAGGGAAGAGCTCGCTGGTCCCGGAAAATCCAGAATCGAAGATATTAGCATGGCGGCAGATCTACTGCGGCAGCTGATGTGGCAACTTCAATGCCTGGAAATCAACAATTCGCGACTGGCCTTAGCGATAGCTACTACTGCTGGGCATGAGTTACATGAACCACTTCGTGAATTGCTCGAAATGGTCGAATTGCTTGGCATGGTAGATGAGCCGCGCCTCGTGGAAGAGTTGAGTGACCAAGCCATAGCGCTCATCCACCGATTGGCCGGAGAGCTTGACCACCTCGCGTACGCGGCGGATGTTGACTATAAGAAGGCGTCCCCTGCAGGCGCAATCTGCTAGATCGTTTATCCGCCGTTCAATGCTCAACTTACTCAGATGAAGGGGTTTTGATGACGACATTGTTTGATCCCATTACAGTCGGTGCGATTAGTGCGCGCAATCGAATCATGATGGCGCCTCTCACCCGTGGGCGGGCGACCCGGAACCATGTCCCGACTCCGCTGATGGGCGAGTACTACGGTCAACGTGCATCGGCGGGGTTGATCATCTCGGTCAAAGCGCGCCGTGCTCAACGCGCCGAACGCCAAGACGTTTTACACACCGGGACCCGCGGGATAGACGGACTATTCGGCGTTAACGTAGACTACGGCGATCGACATTCCAGGCGACCCCTGGGGCGGGGTCGCCACAAGGACGTGGCGATGTCCGTGTTCACGCTAAACGCCCTGCTATCGGTTGGTAGTCTCGCTGTCGGGGTCCCGCGTATAGCTGACGCGGCCGGCCGATTCTCATGTGTGGATCGGAGGCCATTTCCTGCCAGTGCGCGACCCAGCCCGCGGTGCGCGCAATGGCGAATAACACCGTGAACATCGAACGGGGAATTCCCAACGCGCTGTAGATGATACCCGAGTAAAAGTCGACATTCGGATAGAGCTTGCGCGACACGAAATAGTCGTCCTTGAGGGCGATTTCCTCGAGTATCAGAGCCAGTTCGAAAAGCGGATCGTTGCCAATGCCCAGCTTGTCGAGCACGCGATAGCACATTGCTCGGATGATCTTGGCGCGCGGATCGAAGTTCTTGTACACGCGATGGCCGAATCCCATCAACCGCACGCTGTCCGACTTGTCTTTGACCCGCGCCAGGAATTTGCCGATGTTGGCCGCTGAGCCGATCGTGTCCAACATATCGAGAACAGCCTCGTTCGCCCCGCCGTGAGCGGGTCCCCACAGCGCCGAAACGCCCGCGGAAATCGCCGCGTAGGGGTTGGCGCCGGTGCTTCCCGCCAAGCGCACCGTGGAGGTGCTGGCGTTCTGTTCATGGTCGGCATGCAGAATGAATAACAGTTCGATGGCCTGCGCCGCCACAGGATCGATCGCGTAGGCCTCGCACGGAACCGCGAAAAACATGTTGAGCATATTCGCGCAGTAGCTCAGATCGTTGCGCGGATAGATGAACGGCTGACCCAAGGTATGTTTGTAGGCAGCCGCGGCGATGGTCGGCAATTTCGCGATGATGCGATGCGCGAAGATTTCCCGGTGACGCGGATCGTGGGTGTCCATGGTGTCGTGATAGAAGGCGGCCATCGAGGCGACCACCGCCGAGACCATCGCCATCGGATGCGCGTTGTGATGAAACCCTTGGAAAAAGCGCAATAAATGCTCATTGACCATGGTGTGGCGCGTGATAGAGGTCTGAAATTCACGCAGCTGGGCGTTCGTCGGCAAACTGCCGTAGATCAGTAAATTGGCGACCTCCAGGAAACTCGATTGTGCGGCGAGCTGTTCGACCGGATAGCCGCGGTACAACAACACCCCCGCATCGCCGTCGATGTAAGTGATCTTGCTTTCGGTGCTGGCCGTGGCCATGAAGCCGGGATCATAGGTAAAGACCCCAAGGTCGGGGATCAGATGGGAGATATCGAGTGCGTCGGGCCCTAGGGTTCCGGACAGCGCATTCAATTCAGCGACCTTACCGGTGGCGAGGTGCTTGAGTTCGTATTTCATGCTCACGCTCATTTTCACGGATACGACTGGTGGGAGTATCGCCTGAGTGTGGAGATTAGAGGGTCAAGCTCTCACGTGGAAGCACGTTCTCTCGATAGCACTCATCGTCATTGACGATATGGCCGAGTGAACCTCCGCGCATATCTGCGTCGGCGATCACTGCTATCGAGAGATATTGGATTCCCCAATGGATCGCGCTTCTCTAGTCTCTACCATGAGTTCACACGAAATGTTGGAGAAATCATGTCAACGTCAAATGCTCAATACCGTCTTTCGCGCGTGCATGGTGGCTGGGTCCGTCCGTTTGCCAAGAACTTTATGAAGCATGTAGCGGCCAGTTCTGTTCTATCGGTGCTGGCCGCGTTAACGCTGGAAAGCGCCCGGGCCGTGGCGCAAGAGCAGGCACGCACCCAGTCGGTCGAGATCTTTGGCGGCGAGCAGTTCGGCGACAATCTGACGGACGCGCCGGTGTCGGGCCGCACTCCTCGCCTGAACGATAACGCCGTGGCCGGTGCGCGCTATAACTACAACTTCACAGATAGGTGGGGCATCCAGCTGTCCAGTGGCTACAGCTGGAGCCGCGCCGCACGCGTGGCGAGCGGCAAGAACGACCTGGGGCTCACCACGGTCGACCTCGATGCCGTGTGGAATATCACGCCTCAATACCCGGTCGTCGCCTACGCGATCATCGGCGCTGGTTACGCATGGGCCCATTTGGATACCCCCATCGCAGGGGAGTACAACGGCCGGTCCGTCGTGCTCACCGACAGCAACGGCTTCACAGCCAACGCGGGCTTCGGTGCCAAGTACTATCTGGTCAGCAATCTCTATGTCGATTTACAAGCTCGCTATCGCTATCTCAATCGACTCGTCAGCGACTCGAGTCAACACTTGAACACCACTGAAACCACGTTGGGCATCGGGTGGCGGTTTTAAACGGAGACTTGAGAAGTACGCCAATGCGGGTCGACATCCGCCAACCGTTGAGCGGCTGGGTCATTTCCCGATATCGACCTGCACTGGCGCGCTTCCTCCTTTGCCTCGTTTGCTTATTCGCCCTTCAAGGGTGCGCCGCCCTTGTCCTCAGCCCAGCGAGGTCACCTGTGGATGGACGATCGACGGCGAACGTCCCCATGACGATACGAACCCTCGGCGTAGACCGCCAATTCTCGCAGCTTTCATCTCCGGCGGTGGCCGAGCGGCTGCGCACCCTGCACACCCAAGAGCCCCTCAACATCCTCGCGCTTTCTGGCGGCGGCGCGGCCGGTGCGTTTGGTGCCGGCGCCGTCGCCGGCCTCACGCGTTCGGGCGCGCGACCAGAGTTCCGGGTGGTGACGGGTGTGAGCGTCGGAGCGCTGATCGCCCCCTACGCGTTCCTTGGATCCACGTGGGATAAGCGCCTGCTCGATGCCTTCACCAGTGACGCCGGACAGCACCTGTTGCAGCCACGAGGCCTCGGCGTGCTATTCGGGTCCAGCTTGTATAGCGGAGCGCCACTGAAGCACCTGATCGACGCGTACGTCAGCGATTCGATGATTGCGGCGGTCGCGCGGGAGGCGGATCGAGGCCGATTATTGCTGGTGGCAACGACCAACGTAGCTACGGGAGAGCCGGTGGTGTGGGACATGGGCGCAATCGCGAAATACGGCGGACCCGCCGCAAGAATTCTGTTTCGCGATGTCCTGGTGGCGTCGGCCAGCGTACCTGGCATATTCCCGCCCGTCGTCATTCACTTCCAAGAGAATGGCGCGCTCCGGGATGAGGTTCACGTCGATGGAGCCACTACCCTGCCTTTCTTCGTCCCTAGGGCCTTCGTGCAACCGTCCGAGGCACACGGAGCACCTCGCTCATTCGTGTACATCATCGTCGACGGCCCGCTGATCGAAATGACAGAAACGAGACGATTGACGACGCACGCGATTCTGGAACGAAGCATCCGTTCCGGCTTGCATCAATTGATGCTGACAACGCTGGAACTCACCGCGGCGAACGCCGAGCGACAGGGAGCGACGCTAGACTATGCGGCGGTTCCCACAACCTACCCGCACGTGGGGTTCTTTGATTTTCGCGCTGGCACGACGCGACCGCTACTTCGCTACGCCTTCGCGTGCGCCCAAGCGGGACGACTGTGGACCGCGTACCGGCGCGCCGATGACGATCGCGGGACGGCGCCTGTCAGAACGGGGACGCAGGCAGTACCCTGTCCTGCCGACGAGTCGTCATCCGACATCGTGTCGCGCGCGCAATAGTACTCCGTGTGACGCCGCGTCAAGCGATGATCCATTCGTTAGTCGCGGCGGAACGGAGCTCTGGTTCGCGATTGGGATTACGTCGATTGAGTCTGCCGGCTCGGATGCGTCGCCGTTGGTCCGAGGGGCCGCATCTTCTTTGAGGCGATCGATGAACCAGCGTCCCGCCGGTCCCAAGGGGCTGTCGGTCAGATAGACGGCTGACATAGGGATGACATGGCCCTTGGGTGGGTCGTCCTCGACCAGGATCTCCACCAGCGCGCCACTTGCAAGGTCTGCCTCCACCATGTGCAAAGGCATGATGCCAAAGCCGAACCCTGCGCGCAGGAAGTGATGCTTGGCCGCGAGATCGCAAAGGCGCCATATTCGCGGGGACAGCAACCCGAGTCTGCCGGCCCGCCACACATTAGAATGATCAGCGTGCACGAGTTGAATATGCTCGACAAGGACGCTCATTGGAATCGGTGCGCGGTGCGTTGCCAGCGGGTGCTGCGGCGAAACCACCTTGATCGCTCTGACCGTCAGCACTCGTTCGAGGCTGAACTGCGGCGGCACCGGCGACAAGGATCCCATAAGACCGATAGCGCAACGCCGGTCGAGCACCGGGTCCGCCACGGCCTCCCACATGTCGACGTACAGCCTGAGCGGAATCGCGGGGAATTTCACTTGGAAGGCGGCCACCGCGGACGCTAATACCGCGACCGGAAACATGGCGTCAACGACCAGGCTGAGCTCCGTCTCAAGCCCACTGGCAAGGCCCTTCGCACGGGCCTTGAAGTGGTCAACCTCACTCGCCACCGCGCGCGCGCGCGCGAGAAGCGCGTGGCCCTGATCGGTCAGCGTCGTACCACGACCGCTGCGCTCAAAGAGCTTTACGCCGATCTGCCCTTCCAGATTGGCCAGCGTCTGGCTCACCACGGATTGGGCGCGTCTCAGGCGCCGGCCAGCCGCCGAGAAGTTGCCTTCCTCCGCCACCGCAATAAAGGTCCGTAGCTGGTCCAGCGAGACTCCATCAAGCATGTCCTTTCTCCGGTGCTCTCTCTGTCTTTATTGACTGTCTTTATTGACAATCTTGCTCATGGTGATGAAATAAGGCGGCCGTCCATAGTTTTCGTCAAAGCAATTCGACCGTTGTGCGCAGATCACTGCTCCAAGCGCGCCACCGCCGCTTGCAGGTCGGGGTTGGCTGCATCGAGTTGCGCTTCCAAATCGTTGAGCTTCGAATCCCCGAATACCTCCCACCACGGACCGCGCTGTTGGCCATCGGC
>Ga0137359_10001362_pt1 | contig 19359 bp, 14 predicted proteins | sample Mad1_40_16metaG_FD_108281 | JGI IMG/M metagenome (GOLD analysis project Ga0137359, IMG submission 108281) | Vadose zone soil microbial communities from Angelo Coast Range Reserve, California, USA - Mad1_40_16 metaG | ecosystem: Environmental > Terrestrial > Soil > Vadose zone | place: USA... | reverse complement strand
GTTTTCGTCTGGAAACCTTTTGATAGGTCGCCAAATTAGCAGGGGTGTTACTGCTTGTTGAAGACCAGCGTCGAGTCGATAGCGCCCCGAGGGCTTTCGCTGTGGCGGACATCAGTCAGTACCTTGCCATCTCCGGACACGCTCAGCTTTTCGATGGTCGTGAATTTGAACTCCTGGCCGTCGCGGCTTCCGGCACGAACCGCCGACAGTTCGAGGGTCTTGCCATCACTCGACCAGGTGGTCTTCGTCGTGTTGGTGCCGCCCTGCGCTTCAGTGGTTGCTTCCTTGCCGTCGAGACTGAAAACTCGCGGGCCCGCCGGACCGCGACCTCCGCCCATGCCGCCCCCACCACCGCTGCCGGGACCGCTCGGGGCGCCGGCCGGGGGTGGGCCAGCGACGACCTTCGACTCGATGGAAATCTGTTTATCGTCTTGCGTAATAGTCCAGGTCACGCTTTCCGCGTTCTGCATTCTTGGGTCAAGGCCCTGGCTCTTCGCTTTATCCAGCGACCAGGTGCCGGCGAAATTGGCCGGCGCGAAGGCGCTGGCGGCCACTACGGCAAGACCCAGCGCAGTCATCAGTCCGGCGATCAAAAACAATCTTCTCATTATAAAAATCCTCCGTTAAATTGTGGTTCGCTTGTCAGCTCGATCGAGACTTACTTCGCGAGTTCGGTACCTAAGACGCTCAGCATGACTGTCAGGTTCCTATTTGTTTCGTGTGTCAGAAGCCCGACCGTCAGGGAGGGCGCCTCGCGAGCGATGCCCTCCCTGACGGTCGGGCTTCTGACATGCCCTAGCTGGTCTTAGTTGCGGGACGCCAGAAAGATGTCAGGCGCCTGGCGCCGGAGGTCTGCAGCAGACTCATTGTCCCCATGTAGCCATAGCCGAAGCAGAACAGCATTAGAAAGGCAATCGGGCCCCACATGTGCATTCGCAGCGCGTAACCAATCGCCAAAACAAAATAGAGCGAAAAGCTCAACTCGAGCAGTGGCAGCCAACCGTGCTTGCGCTTGTACTTCTTTCCCTTCCAGGACTCATCGGTAGCGGTCTCGACCCGATACTTGGGCGTGCGCACAAAGTCAGACTTGACGCCGGCCAACGCTTCGAGGACCGCGCGGGCGTTTGAGAAAGCCAAACCGATTCCGAGGCCCATCACCAGCGGCAGGTGCAGCAGACGCATGCTGCGCTTCTTGTCCAGATACCAGACGGCGGTGCCGTAAAAAAGAACCACCGATATAGTCGAGAAGAAAAGCAAAGGAACATCGAGCACCATCAGTTGATGCAGACCCTGGTTGTAGCGAACCAGCAGCAGCGGAAACTGCATAAAGCTGGCCACGATCATCAATGGGTAACTGATGTTACCCGTCAGGCGAAAGAACATTTCCAACTTTACGCGCATCGGCAGCGGCGCGTGCCAGATGCGCCGGTAAAGCTTGAACCAGACCTGCAACACGCCTTTGGCCCAACGGCGCTGCTGGGCTTTGAAGGCGTTAATCTCAACCGGAATTTCCGCCGGCGCGTCTTCATCAAGCAAATAAACAAATCGCCAGCCCATCAACTGCGCGCGAAAACTTAGATCCGTATCTTCGGTGAGCGTGTCATGTTGCCAGCCGCCGCTCATCTCGATTGCTTCCCGCCGCCAGATTCCGGCAGTGCCATTGAAATTGAAAAAATTGCCCGCGCGATTCCGGGTGGTTTGCTCAACCACAAAGTGGCCATCGAGCATGATGGTTTGCAGGCGGGTCAGAAGGTTGTAAGAACCATTGATGTGCGACCAGCGCATCTGCGCACAGCCAACGATCGGATCAGTGAAGTGGTGAATCAGCTTGCGCATGAAATCGGGCTTGGGCACAAAGTCAGCATCGAAGATCGCAACCAGATCGCCCTTTGCCGTTTTCATACCGCTCTCCAGAGCCCCTGCCTTAAATCCCGTGCGATCTTCCCGATGAATATAGTGAATATCGAACCCCTGGGCCGCGAACTTCGCAACGGTCGCGCGCGCGATGCTCGCCGTTTCGTCGGTCGAGTCGTCGAGTACCTGAATTTCCATCTGGTCACGCGGGTAGTCGATCTCAGTCACGGCTTTGACCAGACGTTCAACCACGTACATTTCATTGAAGAGCGGAAGTTGCACGGTGATGTGCGGCAACTCGCTGTCAGCGAACGCCCCCTTTGGTTTTGGTGGGAACCGCGAGTAGCGCCAGAAGTCGATCACTTGCTTTACGCGATAGACACCATAGATGGCCAGGACAGTCAGGATGCCAAAGTAAAGGACGAGCACTGTCCAATCGAAAGCATCGAGTTGATAGAGCGGGCTGATGTTTGCGGCGGTCTTATCGATGATGTCACAGAAGCCGGGCGAGTCTGTGCAGAGATTGCCCGTCAGCGGGCGAACGCAGTAACTGCCAGACGGGGTGCAAAGATTGGTTGTAACGGGACCGGCGATCGTGGCAAGCATTAGTAACATTTGATTTAAGGTATTCCGAGAAACTTCCGATAAGCGCCGCGGATCAAAACAAGATCGGGCTCCGAATTCTAGCGCACCGGGACGGCTGGCTCAAACCGGGCAGTGGACTGATCGTGCTTTTGCTGGCGAATCTTCCGCGAAGCTTCATCAAGCCGCGAAGTGAAGCGGGCGGTGTCGGATCTAGCCGCGCTCTGCGATTCATCGAACCAGGAAAATCAATTCCGCCGCTCTGCGGCTAGCCGTGGCCTACGTTACAATCTCTCGCTTGCATAATCCCGCTTCATCGAACGAAGCCTCTCCATTACGCTGGCGCACCCTCGCGCTACTGGCGATTGCAGAGCTGCTGGGCATGTCGCTTTGGTTCAGCGGCTCGGCGGTCGTGCCGGCTCTGACAAAGGAATGGAATCTGAGCCCAGGCGCGGCGAGTTGGTTGACGCTCTCTGTGCAATTTGGCTTTGTTGCCGGAACCCTCTTGAGCGCGCTTTTTAATCTCCCAGACATCATCAGTCCGCGTCATTTGTTTACGTTGACAGCGATTGCCGCGGCCAGCGCAAATGCTGCTTTCGGATTCCTGGCTCACGATGCGTCTGTCGGAATTCCTTTGCGCTTTCTTACCGGCATGTTTTTGGCCGGTGTCTATCCGCCGGCAATGAAAATCCTGGCCTCCTGGTTTCGCCACGGTCGCGGCCTGGCGCTCGGTGTGCTGGTGGGCGCGCTAACGCTGGGCAAAGCGGCTCCCTATCTGGTCAACGGACTCGGCAGCCAGGACTGGCGGTACAACGTCATGTTTGTCTCGTTGCTGGCCGTGACCGGTGGACTGATCGTGCTGTTTTTTGTTGGCGATGGCCCTTACGCTTTGCCGGCGGCGCGCTTTGATTGGAAGCAAGCCGGAAAAGTTTTTAGTAATCGCCCGCTGCGCCTGGCCAGCCTGGGTTACTTCGGACACATGTGGGAACTCTATGCGATGTGGACCTGGATTCCCTTCATGATTCGCGCCAGCTTGTCACTGCGCAAGAGCGATCCGTCGCTCGCTGAGGTCGCTTCGTTCCTGGTGATAGGTTGCGGCGCCGTGGGCTGTGTGGTGGCCGGGTTAATCGCTGATCGTATTGGCCGCACGATCGTTACCTCAGTTGCGATGGCCATCAGCGGGAGCTGCTGTTTGTTCATTGGTCTCCTGTTCGGAGCGAATCCCATTCTGCTTTTGATCGTCGCGGCGATCTGGGGTGCCAGCGTGGTTGCTGACTCGGCACAATTTTCAGCCTGCGTGACTGAGCTTGGGGATCCGCGGTACGTCGGTACGGCGCTGACGATGCAAACCTGTCTCGGATTTCTTTTGACCGTGATTACGATTGAGTTGATCCCGCGTTTTGTTAATTTGGTTGGCTGGCGCTATGCATTCGTGATTCTGGCGCCCGGACCTTTGTTCGGAGTGATTTCGATGTTAAGGCTGCGTCAATTGCCGGAGGCGATGAAGATTGCGCATGGACGGAGGTAGTCGCGTAATGAGGTCAGTACCTGAAGCGGTAGCGACGGGGTTTGAGTGCAGCAAGCGACTTTAGATCGAGAAGGGACCCGGTCGCTACCGCTCTCGGTACTGACCTCGTTATACCTCCAAACTTAAACCCGCTTCAGTTGCACCCATCGCCCTGCGGGAGTTTAATAGAGCCAAGAATGATCGGCGCAAAACTTGGGAATTACCGAATCCTCGAAAAGATTGGCGCCGGCGGGCAGGGGACAGTTTACAAGGCGACCGACACCAAACTGGGACGCGCGGTCGTCGTCAAGGTTTTACCGCCGGAACTAACAGTCAAAGAAGCCAACCTCAAACGGTTCGAGCGTGAAGCGCGGCTGGCGTCGGCGCTTGATCACCCGAATATCTGCACCATTTTCGATTTGAACGACATCGAGGGCGTTCACTTCATCGCGATGCAGTATATCGAAGGAAAGAACGTCCGGGAATTGGTTAACGGACGGCCACTCGATCTGCGCAGCGCCCTTTCCATCGCCATTCAAGTAACCGACGCTCTGGACGCAGCGCATGCGCGCGGCATCATTCATCGGGACATCAAAGCCGGCAACGTTATGGTCACGCCATCCGGCCAGGCGAAGATTCTGGACTTTGGCCTGGCAAAACTTATGGACGGTGAAGGCACAGGCCCGGGCGGAATTCATCACACGGACTTGACCGAAGTTGGTATTCCGTACGGCACGGCCACCTATGCAGCTCCCGAGCAGGCGCGAGGCGATAAGGTGGATGCGCGCGCGGACATCTTTTCCACCGGGGTACTGCTTTACGAAATGCTGACGGGCACCTGGCCTTTTCAGGGAAAGACCAGCGTCGATGTGCGACACGCCGTGCTTCATGACGAACCCGAGCCGCTGGCTGAAGCGCGTCCGGGCGGGGCGCCGCCGCAACTGCAAATAATTCTCGATCGCACGCTGGCGAAAGATCCAAAACAGCGTTATCAGAAAGTGGGCGAACTGCGCGACGATTTACGCGCGGTGCTGCGCGAGGTCGAGGCTGGCGGGGCCCAGGGGCTCGCGCCCATCACGCACGTGACGCCGCGTCACATGCCCGGCACCGGGCGCATGGGCCGCGCGCTGCGCTGGCTGCGCAGCGTAACCGGCGAGCGGACCGGGAGCCAACGCGTCTCGACTTCCGACCGGCCCACCCACGACACGCCGGTAACCAGCGTCAGCGATCGAGACCGCAAGAGCGTCGCTATTCTTCCTTTCAAGAATCTCAGTAACGATCTGGAGTCCGGTTTCTACGAGTTCTCGCTGGCCGACGCGGTGATCACGGAACTGGCGCGAGTGCGGTCGCTGGTGGTGCGGCCCTCTTCCGAAATTGTTAGATATCAGGGCGTGCAAGTTGACCCGCGCCAGGCCGGACGCGAGATGAGCGTCGCCGCCGTTCTGTCCGCCGCCTTTCTCCGCGCCGGCGATCGAATTCGCGTGACCGCGCAACTGGTCGACGTAGATTCCGGCGATCTGCTTTGGAGCGACAAGATTGATGCGGACGCGACCGACATCATCAACGTGCAGGACACGATCACGCAGGAGATTTGCGATGGCCTGCGTTTGGAACTGACTTCGGATGAGAAGGTCTGGCTCGAACAGCCAAAGACCGCCAATGCGGAAGCCTATGAGGAGTACCTGCGCGGCCGCGATTGCATGGGGCGTTACGTCTATCACACTATCGCGCGCAAAGACGTCGACGAAGCCATCGAGCATTTTCAACGGGCTGCCTATCTCGATCCTTCGTTTGCTCTGGCCCATAGCGCGTTGGGCGGCGCTTATGCCAATCGCGTCATGAAGGGCTTTGGCGAGGCGGGCGATCACGCGCAGGCAGAGGCCGCATTCGAGCAGGCGCTGGCGCTCGATCCTCATTTGCTCGAGGCGCGCATGCACATGGTGTTCATTTATCTGGCGCGGGGCGAGAAGGACAAAGCGCGGCACGCCGCCGATCAATTGAAGCAGGAAGCACCCAACGACGTCGGCGTACATTTTGCCCGCGGCGTGCTGGCGCGTCTGGATGGCGACTATAACAAATCGCTGCGCAGTTTCGATCGCATGGCGCGCTTGAATCCGGCGGAGCGCGTGGTAGTCAGCTACAACCGCGCACGCTTGCTTACCTACCAGGCGCGCTACGAAGAGGCTTTGGCTGAATTAGACGCCGGCGCCGCGCTCGAGCCGGACCATCCGCTGATTAGAACTTTTCGGGCCCGGGCACTCTACTATCGCGGCGAGCCGGTCAAAGCGGCAGAGATTCTCGAGCAGGTCCTGGTACAGCAACCTCAACTCGATGGCATCCGGCCCATCTATGCGACGTTCCTGAGCGCGCTGGGGTGGCACGATGAAGCCCGCGCGCAAATCACCGACGAAGTGATTAAGACTGCGGACACCGATCATGACGTAGCGTATTGGTTGGCGTCAGCGTATGCGATGGAAGGCGAACGAGATCAAGCGCTCAAGTGGCTGCGCCGCGCCATTGAACTGGGCAACGAAAACAAGCCATGGTTTGAGCGCGACCGGAATTGGGATTCGTTGCGTAATGATCCGGAGTATCAGCGGATTGTCAGCAGTATCGTCACGCCTACCTTAGTGGACGAGGAGGGGCAGTAGCCCACGTCTATTATGAAAACCTTCGTCGTTGGCGACATTCACGGCCGCTGCGCACAGCTTCACGGGCTGCTTGAGATGCTGCCGCGCCAGTCCACGGACACGCTCGTCTTTCTCGGTGATCTGATCGATCGCGGTCCGGACGTCCCGGGTTGCGTCGAGCATGTACTGAATCTCTGCCGCGAACATCCGGAAAAAGTTATTTGCCTGCGCGGCAACCACGAACAGATGCTGCTGGATTTTATCGATGAGGCCGGCCGGATCTGGATCTCGACCGCGACCGGGAGTGACCAGACCTTCATGCAGTACACTCAGACGCCTCTAAGTCTGCGCACTGACAGCGACTTTGACAGCGCCCGCGAGCTAATCGCCGAAAAGATTCCCGCTCATCAGATCGATTTTCTGCGGCAATTGCCGCTCTATCACGAAGATGACCACGCGCTTTACGTTCATGCGGGTTTGGAAAAAGGGAAACACCCCAGTGAGAGCTCGTCTGACGCTCTGGTCTGGACGCGTGACGAAGATTTCTACAAGAGTTATTACGGCAAGCCCTGCGTTTTTGGCCACACCCCCACACCGTTCCTGCCCTGGCGCGGGCGCCTGGGCCGACACGGGATTTATCTCTTTAATAGCGCCATCGGGATCGACACTGGCTACAACCTGCAGTCTCCGCTAACGTGTCTGTCGCTGCCGGACTTCACCCTATATCAGACATTCGCTGACGGTGACACGGCGACCCACCACATCACTTCATTCATTCCGGAGACTTTGAAGGAGATGCAGCGGAAGTCGGCGGTGAAGGCCGAGCTAAACGATTAGATCAATGATCTGAGTCAGCCAAATCAATTCCGCTATTCATACCGCAGACACTCAATCGGATCCAGCCGCGACGCTTTGCGCGCGGGCCAGACGCCGAAGATTATTCCCACAGCCACACTAACGGTGACTCCGGTGGTCACGGCCCACATCGGTATTGACGCCGGGAGACTGGGGACGAGAAGCATTACCAACTTACTAATCCCGACCGCCAGCACCACACCCAGCATCCCGCCCAGGAATGTCAGCGTCATAGCCTCGAACAGAAATTGATAGACGATGTCGCGGCGGCGCGCCCCGAGAGCCTTGCGAATTCCGATCTCCTGCGTGCGCTCAGTGACGCTCACCAGCATGATATTCATTACTCCGATGCCGCCGACCAGAAGTCCCAGGCTGGAGATCGCAATCGCCACCAGGCCCACCATGGCAAAGATGCTGTCAAACTGTTTGACGAAGTTGTCGGCCGTCTTGATATCAAAATTGTCCGGGTCGCCAAACTTCACATTGCGCCGGCGTCGCAGAATATCTTCAGACTGGGTCAAGGCCTCGCTGAGCTGGCCCGAACGCCCCCTAATCACAAACAACAACCAGCCCCTTGCAGGCGCGACCTTTTCCGCCGTACGCAGCGGAATCAGCACGACGTTGTCTTCTTCGTTCTCTCCAAAAAAAGCATTCTTGCGCTTTTCCAGCACACCTATGATCTCGAAGTTATAGCCGCCCATCCGCACTTCGGTGCCCGCGATCTTGTCCTGCTGTCCCGGAAACAGAGAATCAGCGGCGTTGACTCCGATCACGACTACGTTGCGCCGCTGTTCATTATCGGCTTCGCTGATGAATCGACCTTCTCTGATCGTGATGTTGGAAATGTCTGAATAATTCGGCGTGACGCCCGAAGTGTTACCCCAGCGATAATTCCGGCCCTGATAGCTGATGTTGTCATCGAACGGGCCGCCGCTGTAACCGACGTTCGGCGCGACCACCGCCAGATCCTCAACGGAACCAGCCTGCGCTTTGATGGCATCGGCGTCGGCGGTCGTCAGCGGTTTACGGAGGCGTTCCGAGCGATCCACGTTTACTCTGGGCCCGGTTGTGAGGTGAAAAGCATAGATGTTGTTGGTGCCGTATTCTTCGATAATCGCGATGATGCTCTGGCGCATGCCGGTCAGGATCGAAGCGACCACGATCGCGGCCGTGACGCCGATAACAATACCCAGCACCGTAAGAAAACTGCGGAACTTGTTGGCGCGCACGTTGTCGAGCGCCATTACCAGCGTTTCGCGCGGCAGGATTCTTGGCAGTTTAATTCTCATCAGGTTCCTACCCCAAAGTCACGAAGTCCACGAAGAAAACCAGATCAAATTATGGGATCGGACTCATGAGACCTGGTTACATCAACCGATCGAGTTTCCGTCTTTGTGTCCTTTGTGCATTTGTGGTTGATCAGGTCGTCTTCGTTAACGCTATGATCGGATCCAGTCGCGCCGCTTTGAAGGCCGGATAGATCCCGGCGATCATGCCGATGACGCTCGAGACGATTAGCGCCAGAAGAATGTAGGTAATCGTAATTGTCATCGTGATTCCGGCCATGGCCGTGATTAGCGTGACCGCTCCCCACGCAACCAACAATCCAATCACCCCGCCGAAGGCGCAGAGCATGCCCGACTCGATCAGAAACTGCATCAGGATCTGTTTGCGGGTGGCGCCCACGGCCTTGCGCAGACCTATTTCGAAGGTCCTCTCCGTCACGCTCACCAGCATTATGTTCATGACGACGATGCCGCCGACGATCAGAGTGATCAGCGTGATCGGAACAACGACGGCGGCGATGCTTGCCGTGAACTGGTCGATCTGGTTGTTGAGTTCCTCGACGTTGACCAGTCCAAAGTCATCTTCTTCGCTGCCCTTCAGGCGATGCTTATTTCGCATCGTGACGCGCGCGTCTTCGATCGTCGGCTGGAAATTCACGCGCGTTGGCGCCTTGCCGTGGATCTGCAAGCCATTGCGGCCAAAGATCTGCAAATGCGTTGTGGCCGGAATATAGATGTGCCGGTCGAGTGAATCGCCAAAAAAGGCGCCGCGTTTTTCTTCAATACCGACCACGCGCATGGGTAAACCGCGGACTTTGAGTGTTTGCCCAATCGCATCCGTGTTAGGAAAATACTTGTCTTTGATGTCGCCGCCCAGCACGCAGACCAGCGCGGAACGCTGTACCTCATCGTTCGAAATAAAGCGGCCTTCGACCATTACCTTGTCTTCAATGTCCGCCATGTTTGAAGTGACACCAAAAACAATCGCGCCGGGAAACTCGATCCCGTCCTGCTTTAGATCCACCTGACTGCCGACCTCTGCCCCGACTTCAGAGCAACCCGTGCAATGCTCTTTCATCCACTCATAGTCATCCCAGTTCAGCCGTTTGTTGCGACGATTCATGCGCTCAAACTCGTCGTCGGAAAGGCGTTTTGACGAAGCGATCCGCGCAATCATGAAATGGTTTGCGCCGAGCAGCTTCGCCACCTTATCGGTCACATAGGTGTTCAGGCCGCTCACCGACGCGCCCACAACCACCACCGCAGCCACGCCGATGATGATGCCAATCAGCGTCAGGAAAGCGCGCAGTTTGTGCGCCAGGATCGACTGGAGCGCAATCCGGGCGGCGTCGGAATAGAATGAGAAGAGATACCGCATGGCTTTTCGCGGGTCAGAAATCAAGTACGACGAGTCGACCCCAAAAGTTTGAACGTTAGACGAAAAAGTGCGCGCAAAGTTCCCTTAGCAAGACGCGCGAGGCAGATGATCTATTAACGTAAGACTGAAACGGCTGATTCTCAGTGCCCAGGACACGAGTATTTGTAGAGGTCGACATTCCATCGTACGGCATCAAAGGGGTCTCAAGTGCCGGCCGGCGGGATATTCATTGAGTCAGAGTAGTCTCTTAAATCTGGTTTCGGGTTTTTACCGCTCAGAGTGAAACCGCACGAGCAGCCCCTTCCGCTTCGGGTGATTTCGTGGATCGTTTTTCATTCTTCATAACCCCGCGGATGGGCAAGCAACCACTGCCAGGCGCTTTGAATTATGACTTGTAAATCCTGGAACTCAGGCTGCCAACCCAGTTCGCTCCTGATCTTTTCCGAACTGGCTATCAGCACCGCTGGATCACCCGCACGGCGGGGGGCGACTCTGGTGGCAATGTCGCGGCCGGTTACTTCGCGCGCGGTATCAATCACTTCGCGTACGGTATACCCGTCGCCGCCGCAGCCAAGATTATAAATCGCGCTGCGTTCGCCCAGGATGCCGAGCGCCAGAATGTGCGCGCGCGCCAGATCGACAATGTGGATATAATCCCGCACGCACGTTCCATCGCGCGTCGGATAGTCATCGCCGAAAATCTGGACGTATTTGCGCGTTCCCATGGCGGCTTGGAGCACCAGCGGAATCAGATGCGTTTCGGGACCATGCCACTCTCCGCAACGCTCAGTCGCGCCGGCGGCGTTGAAGTACCGCAGGCTTGCGGATCGCAAACCGTACGCGCCTTCATACCAGCGCAGCGCGCGCTCAAAAGCCAGTTTGGACTCGCCGTAAGGATTGGTCGGGCGGTTGGGAGAATTCTCTTTGATCGGGACTTCTTCCGGTTCACCGTAAGTGGCGCACGTTGACGAGAAGACCAGACGCTTGACTCCGCATTCGTTCATGGCGTTTAGCAGTGACAGCCCGGCAACCAGATTGTTTTGATAATACTTCGCCGGGTGCCTCACTGATTCACCGACCAAAGCGTACGCGGCCATGTGCATGACGGCTTCGATTGCGCGCGTCCGGAGCACAGTGCGCAAAGTCTCGCCATCCAGCAGATCTGCTTCGACAAACTCAGCCGGAGAATGTACGGCGCCGCGATGGCCATAACTTAAATTGTCGTAGACCACGGCTTCGTGGCCGGCCTTAATCAGTTCCTGCGTAACCACGCTGCCGATGTAGCCGGCGCCACCGGTGACCATTATCCTCATTCAGTTGATAAACCCTTTCTTCACCAGCCATTCATGTACGACAGTCTTCTTGTCGCGCTTCAGGCCATCGACTTCGTAATTTAGCTTTCGCATTTCGTCCGTTGAGATTGCCCCGCCGAGCTTTCGCAGCGCTTCAGCCAACGCGGGCACCCGCGTCAAAGCATCCTGGCGAGTCAGGAAAACCGCTTCATAGGGTGGAAAGTAATGGCGATCATCCTCGAGCTGCACCAGATCGAGCGCGGCAATGCGGCCATCAGTCGAGTTGCCGGCGATCAGGTCGACTTTATTCGAAGCCAGCGCAGTGTAAGTCAGATCCAACGCCATTTCGCGGGGCGCCTCGGCAAAGCGCAAACCATAGGTGCGCGAGAATCCTGGGTAACCGTCAGCGCGCGAAACGAAGTCGTGACCAAAACCCGCGCGCCATTGGGGCGCGTGCTTTGCCGCATCGGAAATTGTTTTCAGTTTCAGGCGGCGGGCATCGGCGCCACGCACAAGGATTGCAAACGTGTTTTCGAAACCGAGAGGTGCGCTTGCTTCAACCTTGAATGCTTCGGCGTACTCACGCCTGACTTGATCGTAGACGGCGCGCGGATCGCTAATCGGAGAGTGGTGCAGAATTTCGGTGAAAGAGGTACCCGAGTATTCCGGGTAGAGATCGATCTTGCTCGCGACCAGCGAGCTGTGGCACAGATTCCCTCCCAGATCGAAGCGACGGTCGACTTCGACGTTCCTGCTTTCCAGCATCTGCGCTACGACTTCGGCGAGTAACTCTGATTCGGTAAAGTCTTTCGAACCGACGGCCAGGTGGCCTTGATTGTTGGACGAGTTTGATCGAGCTCTGATCCCGCGCCAGGTTGCGAGGCCCATTAACGCAATTGCGATAAGCAGCACGGCCCCGGCCAGGATTCGCAGCGGCCGCCCCCCGCTGTGCCGCGTCGTCGGATCAAAATGCTTTTCGATCACTCCAAAGCCAAAGTCGGCAACCAGGGCCATCAAAGCAGAGGGCACAGCGCCGGCCAAAAGAAGCCGGTTGTCATCCAGTCTTAAGCCTCGAAAGATGTATTCGCCCAATCCGCCAGCGCCCACTTCAGCGGCGATGATGGCCACGCCGATCGTGATCACGACGGCGACGCGTACGCCAGTCAGGATCACACTCATCGCCAGGGGCAGTTCGACCTGCAACAGAACCTGGCGGTCGGTCATTCCCATCGCCACGGCCGCTTCCCGCACGTTGCGATCGACGCCCAGAATTCCCGTTACGGTGTTACGAATGATTGGGAGCAATGCGTAAAAAACCAGCGCGACGATCGCCGTTCGCGGTCCGATGCCCCCGATAAAGGGCAGCGGAATCAGAAAGCCGAACAGCGCCAGACTGGGAATCGTCTGCATCACATTTGCGATACCCAGCACCGGTCCACGCAGGCGCTTTCGGCGCGTAATCAAAATCCCCAACGGCAAGCCAATCGCGATCGCGATGGCAATCGAGATTGTCACCAGCCACAGGTGCTGCGCGATGTGCGAGAGAATGTCGGACCAGTTGGCTTTGAGAAAATCGAGCATCAGGGCAATTGGTTTCGGGCCGGTAGCTTGGCCAATCGTAGTCTTTTGAAAGAACGGCGCAACGAGCCATCAAAGATGGCGGCAGAAAATAGCCCCGGGCGTAAGCCCGGGGTAAAAGCAGAAAGGGATACTGATGAGCCCTCGAAGAGGGCGACCGAATGACCGTTAAAGGAAATAACATCGAAATCTCTTTCGCCCCTGCCGGGGCTCCGGTGATTTCTTGCTACGAGTACCCCGGGCTCACGCCCGGGGCTACATTCTGCCGCTCGCTTACGCGGGCTCGTTGAACGGCTCTTCACAGATTGCATCTTGTTCGGCCTAAACAAAAAAATCATTCCGCAGAGTTTCTAGATAAGCTTTCGCCAACTCGTTCTCTGAACGAACAAACCCTGCGGGTGTCTCCAGCAGCACAATCCGCCCTGCATCCATCAGCGCAATCCGTGTCCCGAGCAGTAAAGCTTCGCGCACGTCGTGCGTCACGAAAACTACCGTTTTGCCGAGACTGGACTTTAGGTCCGCAAACTCTTTCTGAAGTGAAGACCGCGTCAGCGGATCGAGCGCGCCGAACGGTTCATCCATCAGCAGCAAAGGCGGATCAGCAGCCAGCGCGCGCGCCACACCTATGCGCTGACGTTGCCCGCCGGAAAGTTCGCGCGGGTAACGATCCGCGAATCTCTTCGCGTCCAGACCAACCAGGGCCAGTAATTCGCGCACTCGTTGGCCCACGAGTGATTCATCCCAGTCTTCCAGGTTCGGGATCAGCGCGACGTTCTGCTCGACCGTGAAGTGCGGAAAAAGTCCCGCTTCCTGAATAACGTAACCGGTGCGCCGTCGCAGACGGATCACATCCCATTCAGTTGTTGCTTTTCCTTCTACTAAGACCTTGCCAGAGGAGGGGGTCAGCAGGCGGTTTACCAGCCTGAGCGTCGTCGTCTTGCCACAGCCGGATTCGCCAAGCAATACGAGTGTTTCGCCGCGCTCAACGCGCAGGCTGAGACGGTCGATGATCGGCCGGCCGCCGTTCACAGTGAAACTTACTTCGCGGAACTCGACGAGTGGTTTGTGATCGTTTTCGGTCATCTTTAACGAATCGATTATCTGAGCATGGCGAGTCTATCAAAAAAAGTCCGAGTCTTCTCGCCTGTTACGAACCAGAGCGCCAAGGGCGCTCGATGGAACGGCCTGGGCCAGCAACCCAGGCCCGAGGCGTTCGCCAGGCTCCTAAGCGAAGGCGCGACGTAAATACAGGGAAGGAGTAGCGTGGCTCACTGCATTTCGCGCCTTCAGCGCTTGGGTCGCCTGTTTTGCATTGAACCTGACGCGTTGCGCCAGGCTATTACATCCCGCGCCTTTGGCGCTTCAATTACGCACTGTCCAGCGAATGGCCAGCACATTTCACCGCGATTGGTGCTTAATGATAAAGTCTCTTGCCAATACCGAGCACGATCATCATGAGCCAAATCAATCATATTCATGCGCGCGAAATTCTTGACTCGCGCGGCAATCCTACTGTCGAGGCCGACGTGACTTTAGTTAACGGCGTCACAGGTCGCGCGGCCGTGCCCTCTGGGGCATCCACTGGCGAGCACGAAGCGGTCGAATTGCGAGACGACGATCCAAAGCGTTTCGGCGGCAAAGGTGTCTTGCGCGCCGTGCAAAATGTTAATGAAGTGATCGCGCCCAAACTAAAAGGTATGAGCGCGTTCGATCAAAGCAAACTGGATCGCGTCCTGATCGAACTCGATGGCACGCCGAACAAATCGAATCTGGGCGCGAATGCGCTGCTCGCCGTTTCCATGGCCACGGCCCGCGCGGCTGCGAATTATCAAAAGCTGCCGCTGTATCGATATCTTGGCGGCGCGGGCGCGAATACGCTGCCGGTGCCGATGATGAACATCATCAACGGCGGCGCCCACGCTGATAACAACGTCGACTTTCAGGAATTTATGATCGTGCCCGTCGGCGCCGCCAGGTTCAGCGAAGCGCTGCGTATGGGCGCAGAGATCTTTCATACCCTGAAATCAGTACTGAAGAAAAAAGGTTATGCTACCAGCGTTGGCGACGAAGGTGGATTTGCCCCGAACCTTAAGTCAAATGAAGAAGCGATTGAAACTATTCTGGAAGCTATTGCGCAGGCGGGCTATCGGGCTGGCGAGAACGTCCTGCTGGCGCTCGATCCTGCGGCCAGCGAGTTTTACGATGGGACCACATACGTTTTCAAGAAGTCTGATGGTCGCCGGCTCAACAATGATCAGATGGCCGCATTCTGGCAAGATTGGGCCGGCAAGTATCCGATTATTTCGATCGAAGATGGCATGGCCGAAAACGATTGGGACGGCTGGAAAACTCTGACCGATGCGATTGGCCAACGGGTCCAACTGGTTGGCGATGATCTCTTTGTCACCAACACACGGTTTCTGCAGAAGGGAATTGATCTGGGTGTCGCCAATTCGATTTTGATCAAGGTCAACCAGATCGGCACTCTGAGCGAAACCCTGGAATGTATCGAGCTGGCCAAGTCACACAGGCGGACTGCGGTTATCTCGCATCGCTCAGGTGAAACCGAAGACGCCTTTATCGCCGATCTGGCCGTTGCCACCAACGCCGGCCAAATCAAGACCGGGTCGTTGTCACGATCAGATCGCATTGCGAAATACAATCAACTGCTGCGTATTGAAGAAGAGCTGGGCGACGGGGCCGTCTATCCGGGCCGGTCGGCTTTTCTTCGAACGACGATCTGAAAACGATGGAGCAGCTGCAAAGGCAGCCTGAACGATTCACGAAACTACGCGAAAATAGACCCAACACGATGTCTTGTTCGTGCTTACTTCGGGTGGGTTCGTGGATCGTATTGGTCATGAAAGGGGGTTAAGGTGAGCGGCGATGAATCTTATAGACGCTCGACATCTCTTTGATTACACGGAATGGGCCAATGGACTGGCGCTCAACGCTGCGGCCGGGCTTACCGAAGATAATCTGCGTCGCGACTTTGGCATTAGTCATCGTTCGATTCTGGGCACGCTCGTGCACATGGCGGGAGCCGAATGGATTTGGCTGGAGCGCTGGCACGGACATTCGCCGCCGAAGAAAGAAGCCTGGTCGCTTTGGACAGATGATGCATGTCCCGATCTGAAAACGTTGAACGAGCGTTGGCATGACGTCATTGATCGACGCACATCCTTCATCTCCGAACTGGATGAGTCGCGGCTGATGTCTGAACTGGCTTTCAAACTTCTCAGCGGCGATCCGAACTCCATGCGGCTTGTAGATCAAATGCAGCACGTCGCGAATCACGCGACGATGCATCGCGGACAGGTGGTCGGAATGATCCGCCAGCTGGGCCTGGCGCCGCCGTCAACTGATTTGCTTTTCTATTTGCGCCGCGAGATACCGGCTTAGGCGGCCCAGACTCTGGTTTTGTTCCCCTCCCTCTGGGAGGGGTTACGGGAGGGCTCGGAGCGTGACGCCGACAGGCCCTCTCTCCAACTCTCTCCCAGAGGGAGAGGGCGAAGAGAAGAACTCAACTTTCGCAATGACCGACCCCTGGGAACGCGGCGATTACTCAATCAGCACCGACCGCTCACGGCTGAATCTCGATCTGATTCACGACTTTCTGTCGAATCAGACTTACTGGGCGACAGGGCGGAGCCGGGAGGTAGTCGAGCGTTCCATCGAAAACTCGTTGCCCTTTGGCATTTATCAGGGAAATGATCAGGTCGGATTCGCGCGCGTGGTCACAGACTATGCAACCTTTGCCTGGATCGCCGACGTGTTTGTACTGCCGGAACATCGAGGCCGCGGATTATCAAAGTGGCTGGTGGAAGTGATGCTCGCGCACCCGCGGTTACAGGGATTCCGTCGCTGGGTTCTGTCGACAAAGGACGCCCATGGTGTCTATGAACGATTTGGCTTTATCAAGCTGCACCGGCCAGAGCGTTGGATGGAGCGCCCCGATCCAAATATGAAGGAGAGTCCGGACTATTGGAAGAAATGAGTGGCACTGACATCACGGTCTTTCTCCCTCTCCCTTGGGAGAGGGTTGGGGAGAGGGCTTGTCGGCGTCATGCTTCGCACCCTCCCCTAACCCCTCCCAAAGGGAGGGGAAGAACCACCCACGTTCTCAACTAACTTGATCAGGTGTTCCTTAGAGTCTATGCCACAAAAACACGGGCCGCTCGCGCTCATCATCCTTGACGGCTTCGGTTACCGCGCTGAACGCGAAGGCAACGCCATCGCCCTGGCCCGGATGCCTTACTACGCCGAACTGCTCGACAAATATCCGCACACTTTGATTGAAGCGTCAGGAGAGTGCGTCGGATTGCCGCCAGGGGTAATGGGAAACTCGAATGTCGGCCACCTCTCAATGGGCGCCGGCCGGGTAGTGCTCACCGACATCGAACGCATCAACCACGCGATCAGGACCGGCGAGTTCTTTCATAATCTGGCACTCAACGCGGCGATGGACAGCGCCGCAAAGCCCGATCGCGCACTTCACATCATGGGTTTGGTCTCGGATGGTTTGGTCCACTCTTCACAGGAGCATGCGTTCGCCCTGCTGCGGTTGGCAAAGGATCGCGAGGTGCGTCGTGTCTTCGTGCATTGCTTTCTCGATGGTCGCGACACGCCGCCGTCCTCGGCAGAGAAGTACGTCGCGGCCATGCAGGATAAGTGCAGAGAGATCGGCGTGGGCGAGGTTGCGACAGTCGTCGGTCGCTATTATGCAATGGATCGCGACAAGCATTGGGAGCGGATCGAGCGCGCATACAAACTCCTGGTGAATGGCGAAGGCCAACGCACCACCGATCCCCTGGCGGCAATCAGGCAATCTTATGAGCGCGATGTGACGGACGAGTTTGTCGAGCCTATCGTAGTGACTCGCGAAAACGGCGACCCAATTGCTACGATTCAGTCTGGCGATTCGGTGATCTTCTTTAATTTTCGCGCGGACCGCGCTCGGGAAATTACCGCCGCGCTTGCTGTTCCCGGTTTTGATTCTTTCCCGGCCCCGAACCGGCCGCACGTGCACTTCGTATGCTTTGCCGTGTACGACAAGACTTATCCTTTGCCGGTCGCTTTCCCACCCGCGCATCCGGTCAATGTGCTGGCTGAAGTCTTCGCCGGCCTGGGGGTGCGCAACTATCGCCTGGCGGAAACCGAGAAGTACGCGCACGTCACATACTTTTTCAACGGCGGCGTCGAACAGGAATTCCCGTTCGAGAAGCGTCTGCTGGTCCCTTCACCGAGAGTTGCCACGTACGACCTGATGCCTGAGATGTCCGCTTTCAAGATTACCGACAGGGTCCTGCGTGGAATCGAGGAAGGCGACACGGATGTGTTCATTGTGAATTTCGCCAACCCTGACATGGTGGGCCATACGGGTATGCTCGACAAAACGATCGAAGCTTGCCAGTACGTGGATACTTGTCTGGGCTGGATTACCAAAGCGATGCGCACCGCGCGCGGCACGACTTTAATCACGGCCGATCACGGCAACGCTGAACAGATGTTGGATCTGAAGACCGGACAACCACACACGGCGCATACATCGAATCCTGTCCCGTTTCATCTAGTCGATCAGGATTCGCTTGGAGTTGGACTTCGGGAAGGTGGCGCATTGGAAGACGTGGCGCCGACGATGCTGGGGCTGCTGGGAATTGAAAAGCCGTCTGAGATGACGGGACGGGATTTGCGGGAAGCGTGAGCATTCTCTCTGTGCCTCAGTGTTCCTCTGTGTCTCTGTGGTGAGTGCCTTTCTCGGAATGATCTACCACAGAGACACAGAGGAACACAGAGGCTCACAGAGTCGTACTTGTTACAGAAGATGTCCGCCGCTACTGAAATCATTACCGAACAAGTCCGGCCCCACGCCATCTCGCTGCGTTGGATCATTAACGCGCGCGAGGACTTGATCTGGTTTGTGGGTTCAGTGGCATCGAGCTATGCGCTCCTGATTCTCTACGTCACGGGAATTTTGCCGCTGATCCCGATGGTGGTTGGTTGGGCGATTCTGATCGATGCGCCGCACGTCTTTGGCACTCTCTCGCGCACCTACTTTGATCGTTCGGAATGGGAGACGCGGAAGCGTCTGATGCTCGGTTCGCTTTTTTTCTTTGTGGCCGGACCAGCCATGGTGTTGCTGGGCTTTGGCTTCACGTTCTTTTTTCTCGCTGCGCTTTGGGCTTATTACCATCTCGTCAAACAGCACTATGGCTTCATGGTGCTCTACAAGAAAAAGAACAACGACCTGGCGCCGTTGGACAACGCGCTCGATCGCTGGTTGTTGCTGTTCGCGTTCAACTATCCGTTCGTGGCGTTCATTGCCGGCGACGAGAGCGCGATGGCCCGCGTCCCGCCGCTCCTTCGCAGTGGCGTCAACACAGTGGCGATGTTGTTG
>Ga0137359_10001358_pt1 | contig 19377 bp, 15 predicted proteins | sample Mad1_40_16metaG_FD_108281 | JGI IMG/M metagenome (GOLD analysis project Ga0137359, IMG submission 108281) | Vadose zone soil microbial communities from Angelo Coast Range Reserve, California, USA - Mad1_40_16 metaG | ecosystem: Environmental > Terrestrial > Soil > Vadose zone | place: USA... | reverse complement strand
TGGTGCCTGCTACTATGCGGTTGCTCGGTAATTTGAACTGGTGGCTCCCTTTCGTAGGCGTCCAGCGTCGTCCATCTTTACTAGCTGAAAGCTATGCTACAGGAGAATCAGGTAATGGTAGTGGAGGGGGCCAACCCGTCACACCCGTGAAGAATACCGGTGTAGGAGGAAAGAGATGAAAAAGAGTATTAAGGGCATCACGTTGAAACGAAACTTCACCTGGTTGTTCGCCCTAGTGGTCCTGCTTTCCTCCTGTGGCTTTCCAGGTATAGTGTCTACCTCAGCCAAGTTGCCTGTGGTGAATACGACACCTACAACACTATCACTGCCACCTATGCGCTTTCCCCAGGATGAGGCTGCGCACAGCGACTTGACCGAATGGTGGTATTATACAGGGCATATGAACGCCGTAGCGCCTGGTGGCAAGGTGCATCACTATGGTTTTGAACTGGTCTTCTTCCAGGTTTTGCGGAGCGATCTTCCTCCTGTCTACGCAGCGCACTTTGCCATCAGCGATATCACGCGCGGCGAGTTCCATTTTGATCAGCGTCGCCAGAGCGAGCCTGGTGCAGTGATACCCAATGGCACTTCAACTAAAGGCATAGATGTGCATCTCGGCGACTGGTTGATCAGAGGTGTCAATGGCTTCGATCACCTGGCGGCAAGTATGGCTGACTACATTTTGCACATAGATCTGCGTGGCCTTAAGCCCCCCACATTACACAATGGAAATGGTATTATTACCTATGGGCTAGGTGGTTTCTCCTACTACTATTCACGCACACGCATGTCCTTGTCCGGTATACTGATCGACCACAACCAGGCTTTACAGGTGACCGGTGAAGCATGGATGGATCATCAATGGGGCAACTTCCTCACGCTTGGCAGTGGCGGGTGGGATTGGTTCAGCATGCAACTGAACAACAACACTGAAATGATGTTATACTTGATTCGAGATGCTACCGACCGCATCGCCTCGACGTATATCGGCTATATTGATCCCCGGGCCGAGAGCTTTCTATTGCCTGCGAACGCGCTGAAAGTGACTGTGCTCGATCATTGGAGAAGTCCGGTGACCAGGGCAAACTATCCATCAGGATGGAGACTTGAAATTAACAACCCGCAGCTACAAGCCTCGTTTACGCTCATTCCTGAATTGAAAGATCAAGAACTTGTGGCGTATCAATCGACGGGAAACAGCTACTGGGAGGGCGCTGTAAACATTCGAGGGCAAAGTGCTGGACGAACTGTGAATGGTGAGGGCTATGTGGAATTGACAGGCTATGCTCACGGATAGATGAGTTAATGTACTCAGGTACTAGTTTCCCTCAAATTGATGAGCGTACAGGACCCTTGATAGTATAATGCACAAGGGAAGTCACATTGAGGTCGCTTGTGGGGTATGATATACTCATCAGGTACCTTTAGGCTATGGAGTCTTCAACGTCCTACCTATGTGATTTCATTTGTATTACATTGTGATATGGAATGTGCTACAATGTTCATCCATGCATGGTTGTGTCTATTTGACGGTTGCAGTGAAGTCTGGATTGCGAACTGGTTGGTTGTAATCGGATAATGGATGATATCTATTAGAGGAGATCCAGGAAGCATAGATGGAGAGCGGGATACAGGCGCCCACACAGGAACAATCTGCCCTCGTTGAACGTGTTGCACGTATTATCTCGCGAGTACGTGGAGCAAAACCCGATTATGCTCGTTTGGCGGCGGAATTAGAGCCTGCAATCCCTTTTGATGCCTTCGGTATAGTTTTATTACGTCATGACAGAGAGGCTGTCCGCGTAACAGTCTGTACGCGCAGAGCTGATGGCTGGGTTGCGCACTACCATCAACATCCTTTGAAGGAATCGATGGTTGAACGCATCTTACAACGCCAGGAGACCCGGGATGCTCTAGATGTGGCGCGAAGCGAGCTACATGAGGATACAGACTCACCCGGTACCGGCATCCAGGCTGATGTAGCTGGGATAGAGGTACGACGCTATCCTCATGGCCTGGATGGCTCCCCCGCCCAGAGCGGTGACGCACTGAGCGGTCACCCTTACCTGCATGCGGCATTGATCGCACCCCTTGTAGTAGAGGATCAAGTGCTTGGATCGCTTGAGCTTGGCAGCACTCGTATTGATGCATATACAGGTGAAGCGCTCCAACGCCTCATCAGCGCTGTTGCGAGTGTCCTGGCTGCAGCTATTGAAAGCGCCCAGGTAGGTGGCAGTGTAGAGATACAAGACCGGCAGCGCGAAGAACTCAAGAATGTATCCAGCGCCCTCACCTCAGCGATGGACCTCTCCATGATCCTCAACAGGATCGTGGCCGGTATTGCAAAAGCGCTGAATGTCGCTTCCGCCATTGTAACCCTGGATCGACATCATGGTAGCTTGAAGCTGGAGGCCCAATACGGCCTGGATCTCGGCATCCTATGCAAGATCATTGACCGGGAAATTGCTTTGAGCGAGCAGGATATCATCGGTTTTACACTGCGCTTGCAACAACCTGTTATTTCAAATGATATTGCCCAGGACAACCGTTTTCCGGCAAGTCAACTCTTTACTTCGAAACTTGGCATTCGTTCTATCTTCAGCTATCCGCTTGTGATAGGTTCCACTGTCTATGGCGCACTCTTGCTTTGTTCCCCTGAGCCAGGAGGCTTTACTCCGCTCAAAATTGATATACTGTCGCTCTTTGCCAGCCAGGCCACGATCGCTATTCATAATAGCATGTTATTGGAAGCAGCGCGTGAGCGAAGACGTTTTCAGGAAGCAATCGAGAACTTAGAGCATGCTCTGCGACAGCCAGGTTTGGCCAGCGCACCTCAACAAGACGATCTCGCGTTGTTTGAACAGGTACAGAAAGAGTCTGAACGTGCTTTTGGTGTAAGTTTTGGTAGCCTGTTACACTTTATCAGTGACCATTTGCTGACACGTAGTGAACGCGACCTGCAAGATATACTACATGCGGTCCAGGATGAGCAACGGGCTAAAGATGCCGGCCCTTTAGCCGGAACCGCTATACCCTTTCTTGAGGAAAGAACTGAGGTCCTTGTGCAAACAGCTCAGGCTGCTCTGGCTAACACGGGCTTATTAGGAGACTTTAGCGCAGCGCTTACGACTGCCATTGACTCAGAACGCACGCTTTCAAGTGACGTCACTGAAATAGCGCAACTCTATGAGCGACTAACACACGAGATGACCAATCCCTGGTTTGTTACAGATACCCAGGGGCATTGTATCTATGCAAATGCTGCTGCCGAAATATTTTGTGGTATACGCCTTGGCCTGGATAATTTAGGAAACCTTGGCAGCCTGCCTTTCTCTCAGGCTGTGATCCACCGGACTACTTCGTTTACTCTGCGGGAGGCGTTTTCCAGGTTACTGCCACGAATACGCAATGCTGATGAAGTACTTAAGTATCTTGCGGAGTTTGCCGGTCCCGACCTCGCTAACTCTAATAATGGTGGAGAATTAGGCGAGCGCAAACGAACTGGCTTTTCTATGGAAGCACAGCCAACGGATTCTTTGCGTTGTGTTATCGCTGCTGATCCTGTGCCAGGACATTCTCCTGAAAGCTCCCATATAAGTCAAGGTGCTACTGGAAATAGAGAACCGGGTTCTTACAAAACATCCCGAGAGGCAATCCCGAGGAATCGCTTTTCGGGTCGGCGCGCTATGCTATTGGATAGTGCTCCCTCAGATCGGCACTATCAGTTTACGCGCTATACTCTCTATGATCCCTATGGACAGCCTCTAGCCAATGCTTTGCAGATTCAGGATGTCACCGAGCAGGTACGTGATGAAAGAAATAAATCGGTACTGCTCTCAACCGTTTCACATGATCTACGCACACCCCTCACAACTGTCAAAGCTGCGGTAACCGGGCTCTTGCAGCCGGATGTTGTGTGGGATGAACAGATGCGTCTTGAAATACTTGAGGATATTGATAGCGAGGCGGATCACCTGTACGCGCTGGTGGACTCGTTGATCGAAATGTCCCGGATTGATATGGGGGCGCTCGTGCTTGCAAAAGAGTGGTGTGACCTGGTTGAAATTGTAGATAACACGCTTGCTCGTGCTGAACGACTGCTTGCAGGGCATCCGGTGCGTACACAATTTCAATCGCATCTGCCACTGATACAGGTTGATTATGTACAGCTGGAACGGGTTTTACATAATCTGATTGAAAACGCCATTCGTCATAGCCCGGAAAATGCCGAGATTATTTTCACTATTGATAGTGTGGCAGGGGAAAAGGTGGGAGTTGCTTTGCCCGAAGCTTCTCAAGTTTTCTTACGTGTGCAAGTCATTGACCATGGGAGTGGGGTGCCAGAAAGTGAGCGTGAGCGCATCTTCAAAACCTTTTATAGTTTGGACCCCCAGGGTATTGGGCTTGGGCTTGCAATTTGCCGGGGAATTGTCGAAGCTCACCAGGGCCGAATCTGGGTAGAACCTGCCCCAGATGGAGGGTCGTGTTTTATCTTCGTACTACCTATTTCTTCATGAGGGAGTATTTGCTCCATGAAATCTAAAGGTAAACGCATACTTGTTGTGGATGACGAACCATCGATACAGCGTATTTTACGCCGCAATCTAGCGATTAGTGGGTATGAAGTGCTGGTTGCGGAAACTGGGGAGCAGGCTTTAGAGATGGTGCGTATCAATCAACCCGATCTGATCCTGCTTGACTTATGGCTGCCGGGTGAGATAGATGGTATCGAAGTATGCACGCAGGTTCGTCAATGGACACAGGTGCCGATCATTGTCTTATCGGCCAGAACGGACGAAAAACAAAAAGTCCAGGCGTTAGACCTGGGAGCAGATGATTACTTAACTAAACCATTCAACAACGAGGAATTGCTTGCTCGGGTGCGTGCATGTCTGAGGCGGGTAGCGAATGTTTCGGAGGGGGAAAATGCTCAGCAACCCGAGATTTTGACAAGCGAAGATGGGTATTTAAGTATGAATGTGGTGCGGCGGCAAGTGCGCGCGGGCTCCCAGGAGGTGAAGTTAACTCCGACCGAGTTCGAGTTGTTACGGCAGTTGATGTTGCATGCTGGTAAAGTGCTGACCCATCGTGCTCTGCTAAGGGCGGTTTGGGGGCCTGAATATGGTGAAGAAGCTGATTACTTGCGGGTGTATGTGCGACAGCTTCGCCTGAAAATCGAAGTTGAGCCCTCGCAGCCCAGGTATATTCTAACCGAACCGGGTGTGGGCTATGTTTTTCACCCACAGGTTCAAACAGAAAGCAATGGTGCAACACAATCGCTTGCCTCACCTACAACCCTTGAAACGGAGGCCAAGTGAGTTTTTGCTAAGGTACCTCCTACCTGGTGAGAACTTTAACGAAATTTTAATGGGTTTAGCCTGTTTTTTTATGTATGCCTAACTTGTTTTGTCGTACACTGCAATATTGTGATCTACTTGTTTTGTCGTACACTGCAATATTGTGATCTCCGGGGTTCTTTATAGCAGTAATAGTGTGGGGATGGGACGGCAAAGGGATGCTATTTTCCGCAAGGTAAAGGAAATAGAAAACATGGAGCCGCAAGACAGCATTATGGATGGAGACTTACAGACGCTGGGTCTCCAGTCCATCCTGAAAATGCTCGCATTAAGTGGAAAAACTGGGATGTTATTTGTACATTCGGGGCCGGAATCGCTCTCTATCAGCCTGCGCAAGGGCCAGATCGTGGCGCTGCGTGAAAAAGGTCCCATCCAGCCAGATTTGCTCGGCATGCTCTGCCTGATCAATAAACTCGATCCGCCACGTGCACACCTCGTGCGCGAGGTTGCGCAGGGAAATATGCAGGTTGAGTTGGCAATGCTAGTTGATCGTAACTGGATGAGCGCCGCAGAAATGCAGCAACGTCTCGAATTTGCCGTCACCCAATCAATTAGTCATGCGCTGCGCTGGGTGGACGGGTATTTCTCCTTCCATCGGCAATTAGTTGCTATGGAAAGTCACATGCAGCCGCTGGATATCGATAGCGTACTCCTTGAGGCGCTGCGCCAGGCTGATGAATGGGAGGAAATGGGGGAGACACAACTGACGCGCACGACAGTTGCTCGCTGGCTTCCAGAGGTGAGTAATGATGTGCGCAGCCTGGGGTTAAGCCAGGAACATATCGAAGTCCTGTGTCTTGCTAACGGTGAAGTACCGTTGCAAGCAATGGCAATGGTACTCATGATTCCAGAGGCACGCGTTGCTCATGTTATGAATCGCCTGCTGGAGCTTCGCCTGATCGAGGTAGTTGATACGACATTAGAGGCCCAATTGCAGCAGGATCTCTCGAACATCATCATCATGTCCCAGCATCTGTTGGCTCAACAGCAACAAAATCTCGCCCCTGAACAGCATCTCCTGGGACTGATAAAAACACTGTCACAGTGTATTAACGGACTGCTTATCCATCACGGTACCTATGCAAAGAGCCTGCGCGGGCGAGGACAGCTCCCTGTCGCAGAGATCGTGCGCTATTTAGAGCGACGTTTCGCTCAGCCATTGCATTCAATAGCAAAGCAGCAGTATTCTATCCTGGAAACGGCAATATTCGCGAATGGTCAACTCGACTGTATAGAAATCATAAACCTGGATAAGTTGGTGAAAGGAGAGAAACTGGAGGAGTTTTATTGGGAGGCTGTACTGGGGCTTGCAACGTTCTTACGTACTGTTTTTGCGACCTTGTTGAACGATGAAGTGGGTGATTCGCACACAGGTCGCCAGCTCAGCTACGTCTGGAAAGCTTTCCTTACGGAAATTGACCAGGAGATTCAACAGTACCAACTCTACCGTGCGCATCAGAACACGCAGCAACGTAATCGGTACAGTGAAGTTACGTTCCCAAATGGGCCAAGTTGGAGTAGTGTCCCTCACAGTGAAGGCAACCCTTACTGGTCGCCTGAGACGCAAAGGAGGTCAATCTAGATGATCGAACCAGTACCAACGGTTCTAGTTGTAGACGATAGCCCCACCGTACGGAAAATTGTTCAAATGACCCTACAACGTGAGCGGATCAGAGTGATTACTGCTGGAGATGGTCTCAGTGCTCTCACCTCGGTGGCCGATGAAATGCCTGCCCTTATCCTCTTAGATATTCAGTTGCCTCGCATGGATGGGTACCATATTTGCCAGATAATACGCAAAAACTTGCAGTTTCGTACAATACCTATTATTATGCTCAGTGGGAAGGATGGATTATTTGACAAGATGCGGGGAAGGCTTGCGGGATCAACTGAGTACTTGACGAAACCATTCGACTCGGCGGAACTGATCCAGACGGTCAAAAAGCATCTGGTAGGTTGGCAACAGCGCATGCCGCCTCAGTATGAGAGCATGCGCACACGCCTGCGACGTCGTGGATAGCCCTGTCGAGCCGGTTAATAAGAGGTGCGCGTTAACTACTGTTTTTCGGCAAATAATTACCGCACAGAGAACTCAATAACCTATAGCCAATCTTTCCCATTAACTGGGCGTATTGTGTTGCGCCCCTAATAAGGAGAGGTATACTGTTATGCCAGTGCAGAAGGTGCTCGTAGTTGATGATAGTTGGACAGAATTAACCATGATTGCCACACCATTACGTAATTATGGCTTTGATGTGGTAACTGCTGTGGACGGCGACGAAGCTCTTGAGAAAGTCTTCAGGGAACATCCACAGTGCATCGTTCTTGATGTGGTTTTACCCAAACAGAACGGGTTTCAATTGTGTCGCAGGCTCAAAAGCCTGGATGCAAGTAAGGATATACCAATTATCTTGTTGACAAACAAAAATACTCCACTAGACAAATCCTGGGGACTACGGCAAGGTGCCGATATGTACATGACAAAGCCCTTTAACGAGGATGAGCTAGTGAACAACGTTCGTCGTCTCGTGTAGATTTAGGAGTTGCAAATGGTGCAACGTAATACAAGACAGCCGTCGCAGTCCACCCCCGGTGGGCTGCGACGCCAAAACGAAGCCGCTACTACTACTTCCTACGGAGGTGATCCACAGGGTAACTCACGTAATTATCCTGCGAATGTTCTCTCTGCAAGGGATATCGCGAATGTATCGCTAGAAGCGGTTGTCGTCGGTGAGCAGTACCTGGTCTTTTCACTGCTTGGTCGTGAGCTCGCCCTCAGAGCTGAGCATATACAGGGCGTAGAGCGTCTTGCAGATGTGACTCCTGTTCCAAATGTTGCTCCGTGGATCAGTGGCGTCATTAACTTGCGTGGCTCCATTGCTTCAGTAGTCGACCTGCGGGCTTTCCTGGATTTGGAACGCCTGCCTTTTAACCCAAGAACCCGGTTACTATCGGTGCAATACAACGAAATGGTGATCTGCCTGGTTGTTGACAGCGTCAGTGAAATGATTCCTATCCCTCCAAATACTATTAATGAGAATTTGCGCCAGGCCAATATTCCACGATGGTTGGCTCCCTATGTTTCTGGGAGCGCACTGGTGGGGAATCGAATTATCACCTTGTTGGATGCGGCTCGTTTGCTGTTCTCAGACAAGATGCAACACTATGCTTAGAAAAAGTTAGATGTGGGCATCTCAGAGATGCCATTACATCGCTACTTCACACGAGAGGAGGCCTGGTGGATGAATGATACTGATAGAGGCGGAATGACGGTAAGTTCACTGTTGGTGATGGGACTTACTGCGTCAGTAACCATTCCTGTCATCGCCATTATTGTTCTTGGTGTTTTAAGAGGTTTTGTCGATCAAACGGCGTTTGTGTACGCTGTGGGGGTGTGCGCCCTGGTTGTATTACTTGGAGTTTTAACGGTTAATTATTTTGTGCGGCGCAAAATCCAGGATCGGCTGCTGGGACTGGTTGATGTGTGTCGAAACTTTGCAGGGGGAGATCGCGCTGTTCGCGCAGCGGTTACAGGCGATGATGATTTTGCCATGCTGTCTATGTCTCTCAATACACTACTTGATAGCCAGGGATTCGCGGGTGCCGGGATAATATCGGGTGGTGGCAGCGATGCAGCCGCTCTACAGGCGCAAATCGAAAAGCTCCTGCAAGAGGTAAGTGCTGTCGGTGATGGTGATCTGCGCGTTCAGGCGGAGGTGACGCCGGACACGCTTGGAGTCCTGGCAGACTCGTTCAACTATATGATTGAAGAGCTTGCCAAGGTTGTTGGTCGTGTGCAAGCCACTGCGGTGCAAGTGACGAACGCGACACGCCGCATTCTTGACCGCTCTGATGAACTTGCTCAGGCCTCTGCCACGCAGGTGCAGCAGATTCAGCGGACGACCGAGGCTGTTGAGGCATTAGCTATCTTCATTCAAAACGTTGCGCGTAATGCTCAACTGAGTGCCGAGACAGCGCAAGAGGCGTTACGTAACGCCAATGCCGGGCAGCAGGCAGTGCGCCAGTCCATTGATGGTATGATGGTCATTCGTGAGAACGTCCAGGAAACTTCAAAGAAGATCAAGCGCCTGGGTGAGCGTTCCAATGAGATTGGCGAAATTGTGCGTATTATTGAAGACATAGCAGATCAGACAAACCTGCTGGCGCTCAATGCTGCTATCCAGTCTGCAATGGCCGGAGAGCATGGGCGAGGATTTGCTGTGGTGGCCGATGAGATCCGTCTCCTTGCAGAACGTTCGACCGAGTCAACAAAACGTATCGCTACCCTGGTCAAGAGCATCCAGGGCGATACGTTTGAAGCAGTGGTTGCTATGGAAGACAGCACACAGGAGGTTGTGAAAGGTTCGCAGCTTGCTGACGAGGCTGGCCGTGCCCTTAACTCCATCTATACTGCCGTGGAACGGCAGGCCCAAATGATTGAGTCCATCGCTCGCGCTGCGAATGAGCAGGGGCAAGTTTCAGAAAATGTTGCGGTTGCAATGGGCCAGATCTCGGGGATTACCAGTCAGACCAATGCAGGAACACAAGAAGCGGCTATGAGTATAAGCTACCTTGCCGAGCTCGCGGATCAACTGCGCGCCTCTGTATCCACCTTCCGTTTGCCCGAACGCGCCAATGAGATGATGGATGCACTGCCTACTAATAACATGGCAGGTGTGCCAGCCTTGCCCGGCGGTGGTGCTGAAGAATTCTTCCAGCAGCAAGAAATGGGCATGAACGCTGGTTGGAACCAGGGCTTTTCGTCTGATTTTCTCTCGCTTCCCCAACCTCAGGAGTCAAGTAATTCCGGTTCTCTCCAGTTTGCGTTCAGCAACCAGCAAGATTTTGGAGCGCAGCAGCAGAACTTTGCTGGCAAGTCTCAATATGCAGGTCAACAACCTTTTGGAGGTCAGCAATATGGGACTGGGAACCCGGCTGGATTCGACGGGCAGCAGTTTGGGAATCAGGCGGGCTTTAACGGGCCCCAATATGGAAATCAGCCGGGATTCGATGGGCAGCAATTCAGTGGTCAACCATCTTACGGTGAAATGGCTGGATTCGGAGGCCAGCAAAGCTTTGAAGGGCAGCAACCATTCGGTTCTATGCCTGAAGCCGGGTTTGGAAGTTCGAATCAATCGACGCTCCCCATTGCAAATCAGCCACAAGGGTTGGTGGGAGGTTCGCAACAAAGCTTTGGACCGCAGCAGGGGCAGCCTATGGGGCCTCGCCAGCGTTGGAGAAGCCCGCAGCAGAATCAGCCTTCGTTTGGACAAGAGCAGACGCCTTTCCCGAATAATGGGTATCAGGGACAGTAAGTTTCAACCTGGTGAAGCAAAGCTTCACAGGCTGCGAAACTAGAATGAGTGGGTGCGCGGAACATGTCGAATTCATTTGATAAACTATCAGTCCTCGATTCGTTTATCGAGGAGGTAAATAGTTATTTGCCGGAAATCGAGGCAAATCTCGGTCGTTTAGCGCACACGCCTGGTGATATGGAGGCGCTCGAAGAGACGTATCGTCGTACTCATACCATTGGTGGCTCTGCCTCAATGATGGATTTTCCCGGCCTTGCACACGTCGCTCATGGTATGGAAGATATCCTGGGTGATGTCATGGATGATATGGCTACACTCGATTCACCTACCATCGGGCTTTTGCAGCGCTCTCTTGCTCGTATGCACCGGCTTGTTGATGGCATTCGCAATGGCATCAACGAGGATGCTGTAATAGCAGAAGATGACGCTGACTATTCCCAGTATCGTGTAATGCTGGAATCGGCTGCGCGCAATCAGGACGGCCGGCCCCCTGTTGATGACAATAGGGTTCTGGGGGATGCAGCCGCATCATTTTCCCCCGAAACTGCTATAGCTTCTCTCGATGAGATGATAGCTTCGTTCCGCACACCTAGTGTAGCTGCGGGTGAAGAGATTTCCTGGCCGGAAGAACTAGGGACGGCTACAAATGGCGGCCTAACATCCCCGTCCACTCAAGATACTCTACCCCAACCATCTATCAAACCCGAAGTGCCTGCGCCAGCCGAACCGGTCCAGCCAAGTGCTTTGGAGATGCTTGCTGCCACAGCGCGCCATCAACCTCCACAAGAAACTCCTACGGGTACGCCCCCGGCTATAAAACGAAACGAAGGCGTTGCCGCTGGTGCGCAAACTGTGGGCGAGGATGAAATAATACAACCTGAAGCGGCCTCAGCAGGGCTTGTTCCTCGCGAAGACCAGCGTGCACTGGTGCAGGTCTACAGCGAATTGCAAGAAGAATCCCAGGTGTTGGAGGACCAGGCCTCATCCTTGAAGCGAACGCTTACGCAATTGCGCCTGGCAGTTTCTGTGATCGAGGGACAACGTACCGAGTTCAAGAGTTTCCTTGATGGTTCCAAAGATGCACTTGATCGTATGGAGGAATGGGCCGGTAGGGCCATGGGCCTCAATTTGCGCAATAGTCCCGAACAGGTGAGGCGCTATCTCCCATTATCGGTCATGTGGGTAGCAAATACCAAACTCAAAAAGGTGCTCGAATTGCTTACCCAGATGACCGGTAGCATGGAATTGACTGATGAGCAGGTGCATACGACATTGCGTCAGTTGCATACTACCGTAGCAACGTGTGGTGATGTGTTAGAGCAGATCCAATCTGATCCCTCTGCACAGCTGTTTACGGATGATCCCGGTTGGACGCCGTGGGAGATGAGGGCAGGTGCTGTGCGTGAGCGTGTGACTTTTGAGCGCCGGGGTGATCCAACTGCTTTGCGTTCCGAGATAGAAGCCAAGGTGCGTGAGGAGTTACGGCACGAATTCGAGAATCGTCCGTTCACGCTCGCAGCTCGCGCTGAATTAGAGCGACAGATACGAAATGAACTCCTAGAGGAGTTTGAGGCGAAGCGACAGTTGCAGTTGAGTGTCTCAGGTTCAGAGCAGCGGGAATCGCTGAACGAGATCGAAGCCCGATTGCGCAATGAAATAGAGATTGAAGTGCGGCGTGAGTTCCTCAATCAACTTACTGGAGGCATCGAGGAAAGTCTAGCAGCTGCTAATCAATCGCAATCGGCTCCCCGGTCTGTGGCTTCTCCGCCACCGCCTTTGCCGGCAAGTTCTGTAGCTTCGCGCCAATCAAACATGGCGATGCCATCGTTGGTTAGTGATCTCGGCGAAGAGGCTAATGAAATCTTCCGTATGGAAGCAGAGGAACACCTGCAAACGATCAGTATGCATGTGGCTGCTCTGGAAAACAATTCCACCGATCACGATCCCATACAGGGCATACGGCGCGCTACCCACACACTTAAGGGCGCGGCTGGTATGATGGGATTCCGTACTATTGCTGAGCTCTGTCACATTTCGGAAGATTTGCTTGATAGTGTGATGGAGGGAGCCATCATTGTTTCGCCAGCCGTTCTCAGCCTCATCCTGGATACCGCTGAAACTCTGGATGCGCTTATCAATCGCAAGGGAAGCGGTGAAGAATATGCGGCAATGATACAGGCCCTGCGCATTCGCTATATAGGATTACTTGGTGAGCAGACTTCTCTGCCGCATGCGGTTGAGGAGGAAATTGAGGCCGATATTGAAGAGAACTCTGCTGCAATTATGGAGAATGCAGCAGTTACGAGTGTAGTTGCCGATAATCAATCCACCGAGGCTGGGCAACAGGTTGTTCGCACTGACCTTAGTGTGCGTGTACCTCTCCTGAAGCTCGACGAGTTGGTGAATCTCTTCGGTGAACTGCTCGTGAACCGCAGTGTCCTGGAAGAACGCCTGCAGCGCCTGACGAGGCTTGTCTCAGATGCTGATGTAAGTAGTGCCCGCTTGCGTGATGTGGGTCAAAAGCTGGAGAGCCGTTTTGAAGCTGCCACGTTACCAAGCGGACGTTCAGTTCAGGTGATGCCAGGTCAGGGCGATCAGAGTAAGGGATATAGCCGTGGCGGTAATGGTAAGAATTCCAATAACCGAGCTGAGCCCTTGCACCTGGCTGAATTCGACGAACTGGAACTTGACCGTTACACCGAATTCCATCAACTTGCGCGTGGTCTGAGTGAAGGCATCTCGGATATGACAACACTCAGCAGTGAAATGGATGCCATTATTCGTGACTGTGAAGCTGTTTTTGGACGAGAGACTCGTTTAAGCACGACCTTCCAGGATCGACTAATGAAGGCACGCCTGGTGCCACTCTCGACCATGATCCCACGCCTCTATCGCGCTGCACGTGCGGTAGCCCTCAAGCAACATAAGGAATTCGAGTTTGTACTGGAGGGCCAGGAGACGGAAGTCGATCGGACTGTGATTGAGGAAATAGCTGGACCACTGCTGCATCTCATGCGCAACGCGGTAAATCACGCTATTGAGACACCGGAGGTTCGACTGCAACAGGGCAAACCGCCAGCGGGACAGATACGGCTTTCCGCTGCCTATGAAGGTAACCAGGTGGTCATTACTGTGCGTGACGATGGCACCGGTATAGATCCAGAGCGCGTGCGTAATGCAGCTATTATGCGTAACCTGATTCGTCCGGATCATGCGCTCCATGATAGCGATATCATAGAATTGATTTTCCGTCCCGGTTTCTCAACTGCCGAAGTCTTGAGCGAAGAGAGTGGTCGTGGTGTAGGACTGGATGTGGTACGCGATAGCGTTTCACGTCTCAGAGGCACCCTTGAGGTCGAATCCATGCCAGGTCAGGGAACGGCATTTACCATGAAGTTCCCAACGAGCCTGGCTATCCAAAACGCTACACTGGTGCTTGTCGGTGGACAGCAGTTTGCCATCCCTACAGTGATGGTTGAAGCCATAGGCCGTCTGGACAACTTCAAGCACTCGATGTTGGGCGGAAGGCCGGCAATCATTGTACAGAATGAACTCTACCCATTGAATTTCCTCTCAAATCTCTTGGGACTGTCGTTGAGCGAACCTGACGAGAAGGCTCCTATATTGCTGGTGCATACTGATCGTCACCGCGTGGCCCTGGTAGTGGACCAGATCAAAGGCAGGATGGATGTAGTAATGAAGAACCTTGGTCCCCACCTGCGCCATGTACATGGCATTGCAGGTGGAACGGTGCTAGGTAATGGGCGTGTTGTACTGATCCTTGAATTGATTGAGCTGTTGTCTTCGCGCGGTGGTGCCATTAGTAATATGCCAGTGGCAGCAAGCAGCCTGGCGCGTAGTGAGAGCGCGGTTAGATCGGCGCTTCAAGCAAGTGCTCGAGCGACTGTAGAGGTACCCAGGGGGAGCCGTACTACCACTATGCCTACCATACCAACGGCTAAGCCTGCTACCAGGCAGCCACATGGAAAGCACGTTCTCGTTGTAGATGATAGTCCAAGTGTGCGCCGTGTAGTGGGTAATATGCTCAAGCAACATGGTTGGGAAGTGCAGGTTGCTCGCGATGGTGTTGAAGCACTCGAAATGATCACGCATGAGACGCCAGCCGCCGTATTGCTAGATATCGAAATGCCACGTATGGATGGATATGAATTGATGGCTACAGTGCGCGCACAGGAGCAATATAGGACGCTCCCCCTGGTTATTCTAACCTCGCGTGCTGCCACCAAACATCAACAGCATGCCATGCAACTTGGTGCGAGCGCGTATTTGGTCAAGCCGTACCAGGATGAAGAACTGATCAATATCCTCAACTCGCTTGTCTATGGTGCAACTGTGCAATAGGCTTGATCTGATAGGAGTTGCGCGTGGGAGTTGAACGTGCTGTTACGCGCTGGTATGCACAGCGCCAGGCCCTAATCGACGAGATTGCTGCATTAGAAGCAAAGCTTGCTCGAATGCAGGCAGGGGAACAAGAACAGGAACCCGAAGGCCAGGGACGCGCGGATATCGAGCAGCAACTTGCGAGTTTGCAGGCCCGGTTGCGTACTTTAGGTCCCTGCCCTAAACCAATGATGGGCTAAACATAGCGCCTGATCTGTTGCTAAATTCTGAAGTAGTCTGGCCTCTTAAGCTGTTATAGCTTCCTCTATCAATCTACCCATCTCTTTCGTCCCCACCACTTCTTTATCTGCTTCGCGCAAATCTTCGGTGCGATAACCTGCTTCGATGACACGCTCCACAGCCGCCTCGATGACCTGAGCCTCCCGCTCCAGGCCGAAAGAATAACGTAGCATCAATGCGACGGTCAATATTGTCGCAACGGGGTTGGCTTTCCCTTGTCCGGCGATATCGGGGGCAGAGCCGTGAATCGGTTCATAAAGGCCGAATAAGCCGTGTGCTGTCTGACGTCTACCCAGGCTGGCAGAAGGAAGCATACCCATAGAGCCTGCCAGCATTGAAGCCTCGTCGGTAAGTATATCCCCAAACATATTCTCAGTGACGATGACATCGAAGCTGGTGGGCTGCCGTACGAGCTGCATAGCGCAGGTATCCACTAAGAGATGTTCAAGAGCCACACCTGGATAATCTGCGGCAACGCGCTCTGCCGTACGCCGCCAGAGGCGCGATGAACTGAGCACATTCGCTTTATCTACCGAGGTCACCTTTTTACACCTGTTACGGGCCAGCTCGAAAGCTGTACGTACAATTCTCTCGATCTCGGCCTCGGTGTAGATCAGTGTGTCGATGGCTTCTAAGCCCCGGGGCGTCGCGCGAATTTCACTGGGTTTGCCAAAATAGAGACCGCCTGTCAATTCGCGTACCACCAGTAAGTCCGTTCCTTGCAAGACTTCTGGCTTGATGGTGGAAGCGTTCAGCAAGGCATTGAATGGTTTAACCGGGCGTAAATTGGCAAAGAGTGCCAGTTCTTTGCGCAGCCGGAAGAGTGCGCGTTCCGGCTGAACTTTTGAATTTGGCCCCTCGAAGCGAGGTATACCGCCCACCGCGCCAAATAATACGGCATCACTGCGCTGGCAGAGTTCCATAGTAGCGTCAGAAATAGCATCGCCTTCAGCATCGATGGCAGCAACGCCCACCAGCGCGTACTGCCTGTTGAAGGTATGCCCATAGTGATCGCCCACGCTTTGGAGGACGCGCACAGCTTGCTCAATGACCTCCGGGCCGATCCCGTCGCCCGGTAGGACTGCGATAGAATATGTTCCCATTTATTCTTTTTCCTATGCAGCTACGTCAATTGTAATCATCTTCGGACGCTCAGTCTCCTCGGGTATCGGTTCGCCGTCTGCTCTCAGGCTTTCAATGTAGCCAGCGATTGCCTCCTGAGCACGCTCAATGCATTGCTCTATGGTTTCTCCTTGTGTGATACACCCTGGCAATGCGGGAACCGTTACAGTATATCCTCCTTCTTCGGTGTCAGGTTCAAGGATAATTGTATACTTTCGCATCATAGATTCTCCTTTATAACAACTCTTGAAACTCATTGACACTCAGTCCAGCCTGCTTCAGGATCGATTGCAGCGTCTTGGGCTTAATTATTTCTCCTGCATGAACAGGAACAGTAATACGCATATGGGGATAATCTGAATGCTTCAAATAGACGTGTGAGCCGTGTTGGTAGTGAATGTACCAGCCAGCTCGCCGAAGTGCCCGGATTATCTCAGCCCCGGTGATGCGCGGCAGTTTCGGGCTCACTATATTTCTCTTTCGCACTACAATGGATGCACATCAACATTTTTCTTAACCAGCGCCCTGCCAGGATTGTATATGATATCTTAGATACCTGTCAAATTTGTATTGATTGGGAGCCAAAGGCTCCGTCAGATTGTCAGTTATTTATGGAAATATGCCTATGCTTCGGTCAAGTGAGTCTGTCATAGAGATACCGCCTCTTTAAGGACACGCTGCCGGATGCGACTATGCAATCCTTTCTCTGTCACAATGTCCACGTTGCGTCCAAGCAATTCTTGGAGATCCAGTAAGAGTTCACTGAGGTCGAAAAGGGTACGGCCAGGCTCCACATCTACCAGTAGATCGATATCGCTTTCCGCGTCAGCTTCCCCTCGTGCAACAGATCCAAAAACACGCACATTGAATGCACCATGTCTGATTGCTGTACGGAGAATATCTTCTCGTTTTACCTGCAAAAGTTCTCTATAGGCTGCCGCTGTTTTGCTCTTTCCGACTCTGGAGTTGATGTTCTTACGGCGTTCTACTCTCCTGGCTATCCTTTCTAACTCCGCGTCAATTTTAGGCTTCAGATTAGGAAGGTCTTGCTCGACTATTTTCCATACCGCATCTTGATCAATTTCAACATAGTAGAAGGTAAGAAAGTTCCGGAAACTAATCATTTGTTTCCAAGGTATTACCGGGTGGTTATCTTTGAAGTCTTGCGGCATGGCATATGCAGCCTCGCCAATGATATGAAGGTAATGGATAACTGAGAGCCGCACCTCCTCTTCCCTGTCGAACGTGAGCCGTCCCTTGCTGGCATATGCGCCGATTTTTGTGATGGCATTCTGAATGCGGTGTAGTTGCTCGTAAGGATCTCTCATAGCAAGAGTATCTCCTCTTATGTATGCTCTGTTTTCCCACCCTCTACTTATGCCCATTATACCTATGGGCCAACTTAATCGCAAGGGTCATAAAGCTGTGAAAATAGATGACTGCGGCAACACGCTCTTTTCCTCTTTTTTGGGGCGGGGAGGGGAAGAGGAAAAAGACGTTTGAGAAGCCCTGGTGCTGTCTGCCTCATTGGTAGCGTGTGTGGGTGAATCGTGCTATAATTAGAAACGGGTAGGGAGGCGCATCAGTCGCGCTCCTTTCTGCTTTTAGACTCTGCAAATATACTAAACCGAGCAATAGGTGCTGCTAAACCTTTGCACAGGAGTTTTATGTTATGAGCAGTGAAAGTATAGCTAGTGGGAGCGCCCCAGGGCTAACTACTATGCGGCGCAAGCCCGTGCCAAGTGAGAAGGAAATAGAGGTGTAGTCTATGCGCGGGATACTCGAAGGGATGGGGTTGACATTCAGCCACCTCTTCCGACCCAAGGTAACCCGGTTATATCCCTATGAGAAACCAAAACTGCCACCGCGCAGTCGCGGCTTGATCCAACTGATCGCTGAGGAAGGTCTGAAAACTGATTATAATCTGAAGTGTGAATCTTGCCTGCTCTGCGAAAAAGCTTGCCCACCGCGTGCCATTACCATCGAATTTGAGCCGATGCATCGCTTCAAAGAGCGGCCATGGTTCGTATCCTACATTCGTGAGGGCGCTGAGAAATATACTTCGTATAAGATTCCACCAGCATCGGGAGCTTCAAAGGCCGGCTTCTACGAGACCCGTGTATCCGAATATGCTGTAGAATATCCTAACAAGCCGGTATCTGCTTGCGTGGCTATGCCGGTCAAAGATTACCTGGAACCAGAAATAGATCTCAGTAAAGTTGATGAACTGCTAGAGAGCTGGTCGGAAGAAGCAAGCGCTCTCCCAACACTCCTGGATGCCGTAATGGACATCTACGGCTATATGCCTTTGCAGGCGGCGAAGCGCATTGTGCAGATGCGTGGGGTTGACTTGAGCGATATCTTTGGTATCGCCACCATGAGCCCGAAATTCAAGCCCGCTCCCGCTGTGAAAGGTATCAAACGCGACGATCAACCAGAACGAGGGCTATCACCCGCTACACGAGGTGTATACGGGAATATTAATCATGTGAGGCAACCAGATGCCTGATTTTGATTCTGCTTATCGCGTAATCCGGGGCAGAGGCGAGCCTGAGGTACGCTCGCTGGATGCCTACCGCCGTGCAGGTGGTTACGCTGCTTTGGAGAAGGCTGTACGTGAGCAGACTCCAGAGCAGGTCATCCAACAAGTGCTCGATGCCAAACTGCGCGGGCGAGGTGGCGCTGGCCGCCCGACCGGCGAAAAGTGGCGCATCGTACGTCGCCAGGATGACAACATCAAGTACGTTATTTGCAATGCTTACGATGCCGATGCACGTTCGTGGGCTGTGCGTACTATGCTGGAGCGCAATCCGCACCAGGTTATCGAGGGTATCGTGCTTGCAGCTTACGCAGTCGGAGCGTCGGAAGCGTATCTCTTCACACGTAGTCTCTATGTTGGAGGAATCGCTTCAGTACAGCAAGCGCTAGAGGAAGCGCTTGCT
>Ga0137359_10001355_pt1 | contig 19388 bp, 16 predicted proteins | sample Mad1_40_16metaG_FD_108281 | JGI IMG/M metagenome (GOLD analysis project Ga0137359, IMG submission 108281) | Vadose zone soil microbial communities from Angelo Coast Range Reserve, California, USA - Mad1_40_16 metaG | ecosystem: Environmental > Terrestrial > Soil > Vadose zone | place: USA... | reverse complement strand
CGATGACGATTCGATTGATCTCGTTCGTGCCTTCGTAGATTCGCGCTATGCGAGCGTCGCGATAAGCCCGCTCGGCAGGATAATCCTTCGAGTAGCCGTAGCCACCGAACACCTGGACCTCTTCGTCCACAACATAGCCGAGCGCTTCGCTCTCCCATACCTTGATGATCGAGCACTCGATGGCGAACTGCTCGAGCACGCGCAGCACCTCGGCCGGATCGTCTTTGTCGGCCTGCTCGAGGGCGTCGTCGATCATTCCAAGGGTGCGGTAAAGGATCGACTCGCCGACGTACGCGCGAATCGTCATCTCGGCGAGTTTGTGTTTGATCAGCCCGAAGTTGGCGATTGGCTGGCCGAACTGATGACGCTCTTTGGCGTACTGAACCGACTGCTGAAGCGAGAGCTTGATCGTGCCGACTGATCGGGCTCCGAGTTTCAGGCGACCAATGTTCAGAACGTTGAAAGCGATCTTGTGACCGCGGCCGATTTCGCCCAGAACGTTCTCGACAGGGACGTGACAGTCTTCGAGCATCAGCGCGGTCGTAGACGAGCCGTCGATGCCAAGCTTTTTCTCTTCGTGACCGCTGACGAGTCCCGGCCCGCGTTCGACCAGAAACGCGGTGAATTTCTCGCCGTCAACCTTGGCGAACACTGTGAACAGGTCGGCGAAACCTCCGTTGGTGATCCACATCTTCTGACCATTGAGGATGTAATGACGCCCGTCGGGAGAGAGAACGGCTTTGGTTTTTGCCGCAAGCGCGTCCGAGCCCGACTGCGGCTCGGTCAAGGCGTATGCGCCGATCCATTCGCCGCTTGCGAGGAGGGGGAGGTACTTGCGTTTCTGAGCTTCTGTGCCAAAAAACACTATCGGGAGTGTGCCGATGTTGACGTGGGAGCTTTGCGTTCCGGCGAACGAAGCTTGCAGGGCAAACTGCTCGCCGACCACTGCCGAGCTGACTTTGTGCAAGCCAAGGCCGCCATATTTCTCGGGGATGTCGATCGAGAGCAAGCCTAGCTCACCGGCCTTCCGCATCAACTCGCGATGGACCGCATAGTCTTTAGCGTAGATCGCATCTTCGCGCGGAATGACTTCTTTGCGCAGGAACTCCTCGGCGGCTCGTGCGAACATTCGTTGCTCTTCGGTGATGTCTTCCGGAATGAAGACGTCTTCAGGGGCGATGGCTTCGATGAGAAAGCTTCCGCCTTTCGGCGAGGATGATTGTTTGGGCTGGCTCGTCATAGGTACCTCCTGCAGTTGAGAGGTTATGACGATACCACTCGATTAATTGGGAGGTCTACCCTGGGAGCGCAGGCATCCTTACCTGCTTCTTTTTTCGGGATTCTCGGCATGCGGGGAGGCAGGCAAGGATGCCTGCGCTCCCAAGAGGTGTCGCTCCCAGGAGGTTGTCTGGCCTGCCGGTTTGATTCAAGATTCCCATGTGAGGAGCGAGCACCCGCAGATGAGCATTGAAGAGTTCGAGATGCTGCCGATGCGACCCGGCTGGAAGTACGAGTACTGGGACGGCCGCGCTCATATCACTCCGCGAGAGCACGGCGTGATCGTTGCGATGCCCGTTACGGCGGGACAAGTCGACACAAGCGTCGTTCTCAGAAAAGTCACCAGAGACAATGCGGCCGAGTTGACTTCGGCGTTTCTTGAGGCATTCGTTGATTCAGTAGAGTACTGCGACTGGGAGACGGCGAGGATTGGCGACGCTGCGGAAAAAGCCATCCGCAGTCATTTCGCCGGCGAACGGGGAAAGCCGCATTCGGCATCGCGCGTGGCGATGGGGTTCGATCGCGAGCTAGGCTGCGACTCAATCGTGGGCGCCGCTTTGCTCGCGCACGCGCCGCGCTATTCGATCCTGGACCTCCTGTTCGTTCGACCTGCCTGGCAGCGGCATGGAATCGCGAGGGCTCTGCTGTCGGATGCGATGAACGAGCTACACATCGCCGGCGAGACGCTTTTGAAGAGCGCTTATCACGCAGCGAACGAAGCCAGCATGAACTGGCATCATCGGTTTGGTTTTATCGAGGAGCCCGATCTGATGCGCGCCCGGCTGCACTCGAGCACTGCGCGGCACGAATTGTGGCGGCGCGAGAAGATTGTCGGCTTGACTGACCGGGAGCGGGTCGAACTGCAGACGGAGGCGGACCGATGGGAGACCGAGGTTGAACGCCTTGAAGAGATCGCCAACCGCGAGGGCTACAAAGCGGTAGCGCCAATTCTGACCTGGCGTGATTGAGTGATACGAGCCGGACAGAGAAAGGGAGAGTTCGCTCAACGCCACTGGTTGAGTATGTGATCGTTGTTATTGGCTGTTCTTCACCGGTCCGCTCTTGCAGCGATGCCAAAGTAGAGAAAGTACTTCTTCAACGTCTCGATTGATGTCCCGAAGATCTCATTGCCGTGGAAGACATCGCACACCTCCTCTCGCAATCGGAGCAGTTCCCGCAACCGGCAGGCCGTTCGCCATTTCGGGTCATCCACAGTTAGGTCTAGCAGCTCGAGCATGCGCTCAAAGGCCCTTTCGAAGCGCTCGTGGTCCCCACGCTCGAACGCTCTAGCCGCGCGCTCGAACTCGCTTCCGACATTGCCCAGTTGTTCAGAGACTGAGAACGTAAACCACCGTCCGTCTGCAAGCTCTTTATGGATTAGTCGTTTCATCGTATGAGGGAATCGACGATCTCGCAGATCAGTTGTCGCCTGCCGGCGTCTTCCACACCGCGTGAGCGATTACCGATTCGCGGCCTGATGTTGATCATGGAGTCAAACTCGACCCATTCTGATCTCGGCTTCTCTGGATAGATGTTTATGCCCCACAGGTCCGCTTGTGCGGAACCCTGTTCCAATAGCAATGCTTCCTCATCTGAGTGAAGTTCGCCGCCTAGCGCAAGCAGTCGCCGGTTGATGTCCACTACCGCCTTCACCATATCACCGAAACGCTCGGCCGCAAGTTCAGCCAGGCGCTGCGCGCTGATAGGCTCGCTGATGATAACGATGTCGGTGCACGAGTCGTCGGCCACCTCGGCATTATACACACAAGTATCGGTGAGTTTCCGCTTATGCTCAAACTTAAACGAGTGGAAGCGGAGATCGTTCCACAGGACCGTCGTAAACTGCCCTGGCGCAAAATCGATCGCTCAAGCAGACGGTTGAATGGTCGTTCACGTGGTCAGTTGCGAAGTGCTAAGATGCTTAGGTAGTGATCTAATACTCTGACGCGACGAACGAGCGGCTGGCGGCCAGCGTATCTATTCTCGCGGCATCTGAGTGACCTATGGACCTCAAAGTCGGCTATGTCTGTGACCGCGGGTTGAGCCCCAAACGGCCCGTCAATCAGGATCGCTTTCTCGCGATTCCGGAACGCGGCTTATTCGCCGTGTTCGACGGCGTGGGAGGTCAGCGCGCAGGCGAAGTCGCCAGCCAGACCGCCGCCGAGACAATCGAAGAGGCTCTCGCACACAATTCCGACGGTTCATCGGTCGAGCTCATCCGCCGCGCGATCGACTTTGCAACCGCGACGTGTTCGAACTGGCTGAAAGCGATCCGGCTTATAAGACAATGGCGACAACAGTTGCGTTGATTCACGTCGACGGCAACCGCGTGACTGTAGCTCACGTTGGTGATAGCCGCGTTTACCGCCTGGAAGATGGGCGCTTTTATCGCGAGACCGTTGATCACACCGATCTGAATGATGACATCAGAGCCGGTCGAATCGTCCGCGAACAGGCAGCCGAGTTGGCTAGCCGCAATATCATTAATCGCGCGCTCGGCGTCGATAGCGTTGTCGAAGTCGAGATCAAATCCATCCGCGCCCGCGACGGCGCCCGGTTCCTATTGTGCAGCGACGGCATCTACCGGCATTTGTCCGACGAAGAGATCGCGCGCGTGTTGTCTGAGTATAAGGACCCGCAGCGCGCGGCGGACGAACTCAAACGAATAGTCCACCAGCGCGGCGCAGACGACAACTTGACTGCCGTCGTGGTGCAAATGGGGCGCGCCAGACAGACCCCGATCATTTCGATTGATGACGGAATGCCCACGAGCCGGGATAAGCGAACGTCGGGCGCGCATAGCGCCGGAGCTTCCGCGGTCTCGCGAATGCCAGCGAGCGCCGGTCGTATTCAAGTTGAGTTCAACCCGGAGCGGCCTGAGCTGGGTGAATCGACGCGCCGGCTCGAACGGCGGAACCGCATCGAGACCACCGAGCCGTATGCGAAAAAGAACGGCCGGTCGGTATCGCGAGTCGTGATGTACACGCTGCTGGTGCTGGTACTGATTGCGGGAGCTTTCTATGGAGGGCTGCGAGCGTCAGACTTCATCAGGAACCGCGCGCTGGCTTCGAACAAGAACGCCGCTATTGATCCGTTGCAGATCGGACGCGAGGCATTCGAGAGAGGCGACTACAAGGCTGCCGCGACAGAATTTGAATCGGTTCTGAAGCGGGAGCCTTCAAACGCCAGGGCGCATTATTGGCTCGGGCGCGCGCAGTTGGAACAGCGCGGGTATGACGTCGCAGTGAAGAGTTTTGACGAAGCGACCACCCGTCAGCCTTCGTTGTACGACGCATATGTTCAGCAGGCCGCTGCGTATGAAGCGATGGGCGAGAAGGCGAAAGCGGCCTCGGCGCTGTCGCGCTACGCAGAGGAACGGCGCAAGAATGAACGCGGAACGATGAATGATGAGCGATAAGGAGGATCGAAGATAGAGAATAGAGGATCAAAGATCGCACGCGATCATCTGTCCTCGATCCTCCATCTTTCGACACCAACCTGTGCCTGAGCTTAGATTGGAAAACAGCGTAGTCGACGATCGTTACCTGGTAGACCGCTGCCTTGGCCGCGGAAGCTATGCCGAGATCTTTCTCGCGTCCGATCAGCGCCGGGAAGAACCACTCGTGATCATCAAGGCGCTCAATACGTCGCTTCAGGGAACCCCGGACCCGGAGCTCGAACAGACGCTGGTTGAGAACTTTCAGAACGAAGCGATCGCGCTTGACCGCGTTCGGCATCCGCACATAATTCAAAGGCTCGGCCACGGCACCGCTGCTGATCTTGAAGGCGTGCCCTTTCACTACCTCGTGCTCGAATACATGCCGGGCGGCGATTTGTGGTCGCTCTGCCGCAAGCGTCCCGTCGGTCTGGACGAAGCGCTGTCTTATTTTCAGCAAGTGGCCGAGGCGCTCGCCTATGCGCACAGCCAACGAGTCATTCACCGCGATATCAAGCCCAATAACCTGCTGCTGTCGGCAGACCGCCGTGTGTTGAAGATCGCCGACTTCGGCGTCGCCAAGATGACTCACGACGATGCGAGTGAGATCACACGTGTCGGCACAAACGTCTACGCCCCGCCCGAGCATCATCCTGACGTGAGGGCCGACGATCTGAATGAGAAGCTCACTCCGTCGGCTGATGTTTATTCGTTGGCCAAGACTATCTACACCGCCATGACCGGCCGCGCGCCTCGCCAGTTTTCGCGGGAGCCCATCAAGGAACTACCGGTCGAACTCGCGGCCGAAGCCTGGTCTGGAGCGCTACTCGAGGTCTTGAGTAAGGCAACCGCATCGCGAGTCGCCGACCGCTATCAATCTGTCGAGGGGTTTTGGGAGGGCTTCGCCCAAGTGCGATTGGCTGGAGCCGCGAGCCGCGAGGCCGACGATGAAGCAACGATAGTGCGGTCTCGGTTGAGCGCTGCCAGCACGGTTGAGCAAGTTGCGGCGCGTCCCAACTTTCAGACGCTGGCGAATGTACCTCGCGAAATCGGGCGACCACACAAGGCCAGAATAGTGGTCGAGTTGCCAAGTCACGCGGACGGCGGCGCCGTGGAGGAGCAGAGGAGCAGAGGAGCGGAGGAGCGCCTTAATGTCACAACTCAGGTTTTCGGCTCGGCGAGCGCGGCAAACGGCTCGCGAGTTCAGACGCTCGACCACAATGGGAGCGTGGCGGTTACTACCGAAGAGAGGGAGTCGGCGGCTTTGAGCGGAAGAAGGGCAAGCGTTCGGGTATATCGCGCGGAGCGAGGGGTACTCGATCGGATGCGCGCGGTTGTCAGCTCGGAGTGGCTGCGTCGAGTGTTCATCATCTTTCTAGCGGCGGCGCTGATCGGGCTTGCGGCGTCGACGTACTTTCACTTCGCCGATCAAAGGACGGGGTTGCCCTTCTTCGGATCGCCGGCTAAGGAGGGACGAATTGCGAACGCACCTAACGTCAACCTGCGCAGCGATCCTGCTGGCTCGGTGCTGGTAGCCTTGCCGGAAGGGACTAAAGTGCGGGTCATCGAAGAGCGCGGGGTATGGGTTAGGATAAGAGTCTTGGAGTGGGCCGGGACCGCTCCCGACAATGCGCCTGACAACGGATGGGTGGGTGTGCGGTACGTGAAGCTGGATTAGGCCGTTCCGTGTTCACGGTTCGTAGTTCCGGGTTCCGACTTCCGAGTTCCGGGTTTCGCGTTCTGAGTTCCGGGTTCTAAGTTTAGAGGTCCGGTCGAGGGCTGACTTACTGAACTCCGAACGCGGAACCCTGAACCCGGAACCCTGAACCCTAAGCCCGGAACCAGGGAGGTTTCGATGCGAGCATGGATAGAGAATCTGAGAAAGTGGATCGACGACGAGGAAGACCTCGACGAGCAGGGCGAGCCGCGACTGCGATCCAAGTGGGACGATTTTCTGGTCGCGGTCGCGCGTGAGATAGAGGCTTCAATGCAGCGCGAGATGTTTACGCCGCCCGGCGGGCCGACTTACGTGCCTCGCGAGTACATCGTTTTCATGAGCACGTCCGATGACGGGGAGTGGCAGGGCGAGAAACGCGAAGGCCTCGAACGGGGTCTTCATCACGTGCTCTCGGAACGCGCAAAAGAGCTCGCCGGCGATAGCGATTTTCAAACTCGAACCTTGACCGTAGAGCTGCGCGTCGATCCGGGATTGGAAGCCGGGCGCTTCCGCGTGCAGCACGTTTGGGACACCGAAGCACAAAAAACAATGGTAAAACCGCGCAAGCGGGCCGAACCAGCGCCGGCGGAGTTCGTCACCGTGACTGAGAAACTCGACGAGGAAGCTACGATCGTGCGCCCGCGCAAGCCAGTCGAGCCTCTCGTTCCAACCTTCTCAGTGCGCGTCCACCGCAAGGTGGAAGGGGCCGATACGGCTCCTCCCGATGTGCGGCCGTTCTTCAAAGACGAGATCACCATCGGACGCGGCTCACGCCAGTTCGCTGTCGATTTGAGACTGGAAGGCGATCTGGAAGTGAGCCGTCAGCACGCGACGTTAGCCAAGCAGGGCGACGAGTACACCGTCACTTGCAAGGGAGCGAATCCGATCGTTATTAACGACGGTCGCGAAGTATCCGCGGGGGAGAGCGCGACTTGTAAGCCGGGAGATAAGATCGCAGTCTGCACCTACGAGCTGATCATCATCTGACTACTTCCTACTTCGGATTCGATCAGTTCCTGCCAAAGATCTTTGTTCAATCCTTCAACCAGGATTTGTCGGCAATCAACAGGGACTTCGTCGCCGAGGACCTTTCGATTACCTGGGATCCGGACGATTCGAAAGGAGGATCTTATCTCCGTATTCGGCGAGGGTGAATCTTGGCAGAGAAGGCTCGACCTCCGGTAGCTCCTGTTTCGCCTGGTAGGTGACCAGGAATACGCGTCTGAAGGGCTTATTCCATAACTCTCTCACCCCCTGATCATCAACAAACAATGGCGGTGCGTCCGCGAAACGCGAGCCATACTCGAGGTTAGACGATGGGGGCTTATGAATAAGGACCGTGTGCTCGGTATAAAAGCCGATACTACACCCCTCTTCATATTCACCATCAATGACGATGATCGAGCCCTCATCGAGGCGACGGTTGATCTCGGTGGCAATTGGTTTTGAAGTCAGACGGGGCGCAAATATCAGGAAGCCTGCGTTTGCAGCTATGAAGAACACTAACATCCCTAATGCCAGCGTTACGGCCTTGCTCTCGAGCGACTTAAAGAAATAATGCAAGGGGAACACAATGCCAAAGCCGATGGCTGCGATGAGTAACGGACTACGCAACGCCAGAAGGCTCTCTGGAGTGAGGTCGAAGAGATGGCCAAGGTAATAAGCATACAGGTCCGGATTGTTTTTCAATCCAAGAAAGCCGTTTGCCGCTCCCGAGGAAACTGAAGCAGCGATTCCGAGAAGCATCACGCCAGTCAACGCTCCCATAGACGCTAGTATTGCCGACGGCCATCTGCCGCCCCTCTCCCATATCATTGCGCATTGTCTGCCTGCCAGCAGCGCCAACGCCGGTAGCGCGGGCAGCGTGTAATACTCCAATCTGGTCGAAAAAGAAAAGAACAGCAGAATCGTTAGTGCCCACACCAACGGCAACGTCAAACCGCCCGAACTCTCGGCTATCGCGCGTTTGAAGTTGCTCGGACGGAAAAGTGTGATCAGATAGAATGACCATGGAAAAAGCCATACGAGGTGCAGCAACCAGAAGGGTACGAGTGGTACCGTGCCGTAATCCATCGGGTAGCGCTTTCCCAGGAACCTCAAGAAATGTTCATTGACGAAGTAGAACCAGAAGAAGCCCGGATTGCGCAACCCGATCGCAATGTGCCAGGGAACAGCAATCAGCAGGAACAGCAGGGCGCCCTTTAAAGAAAGTAAGCGCACTCCGTTCCGGAGTTTTCCCGAGGACAGCAAAGTCAAGAATATGATTCCGGCAGGGAACACGATGCCGATCAATCCGCGCGTGAGTACAGCAAGTCCGGCAAATGCGTACATCCAAAGCAATGGCCCCGCCTTTTGCTCAGCCCGCTCCCATCGCAAGAACCAGTAAAGAATCAGCGCCAGCAAGAGTGCAAAGAGAGCATCAGGCAAGATGATGCGCGTGAAAAGAAACATCCCAACCGAGGTCGCTAGCGCCAATCCCCCCAGCACTCCGGCGCGAGTTCCGAACAACAACTGCCCGATCCTGGCTGTCACAAACACCAGCCCCATGACAGCCAGAGCTGTAGGCAAGCGTGCCGTAAAGGCATTTGTAGAACCGAAGACTCTATAAGAAAGGGATATCAGCCAGTAGAACAACGGAGGCTTCTCCAAGAAACGAAGCTCATTGGCGTACGGAGTGATCCAGTCAAGTCTCACGTTCATCTCACGGGCCACCTCCGCGTAGAACGAGTCGGCGTCGTCGAGCAAAGCGGGAATCCCGGCGCTGCCGATGTAGATAATTGCAGTCACCGCCATCAGAAAAGGCATCGCCCAAGACTCAAAGTTGCGGGTCCGATTCATTATGCGGCTGCACTCCAGGTTGTGAGATCAATTCCTAGTTGCTTGATCCGATTCGGGAGAGATTCGTCGAGTAGCGCCTTACGCTCGCGGTCACCGTGCAGCTTTGGATATGGCACTCCGTCCTTGACGCTTGGATGCAACGCTATCTCAGTTAGTCCGTTTGGAACAGTTTGCAAGTCCGCAACTAGTTCTGTGATTCCGTAGGCTCCTGCTCGCATAAAACCGAGAAAGTAGTCGTTGTGGCGAAGATTGGTCCGTCGAACCATTCGCCGGGATATCGCAAGCGATAGCCGCAATGCCAGGGCGCCATCGCGGCCGCCTGGGCGAGGTGCAGCCTCGCGAGGATGTCTAAGCGCAGGTATTCCATATTCGCCGCACAGTCTGACTGCGGAGGAGTATGCAGGAGGGAAGGCGTGGAGATGTTGATGGCTGTCAGCGTGTTTCAACCACAGCCCAGCTCTCATTACCTTCTCAATTTGGGCTCGCCATTCAATTTCGACAGCAACTGATACTTTAGCGGGCCGCAGTGCCCAGCGCTTGAGCAGCGCGCCGATCCCGAGAAACAAACCATCTGCGCCCGTAAGAACGTTGATCTCAGGTGCGGAAGACACCGGCCGCCCCTCAACCGCGTTCAGGTGTACGCCAGTGCTCAGTTCCGGCTTATCGCGCAAGAAATCCACTGCCTGGAGCCAGCACTCGCCATTGGCAAGCACCGAGACGCCGCCAAGGATACCGGTCGCGGCGATTTGCTCAATCGCAAGGTTCACTTCGGAGCACGCGCCGTAGTCATCCGCGTTTATGATCAGCTTCTTCGATGAGTTCATAGACTGCCTCGCTACGCCGCAGGAAATACCTTGTCATTTCGGTGAGGATACCCACAATCACCATCGGGCGCGAGAGCGTCGATAGCCCTCGCGTGCGGCGATAGTAGGTTAGCGGGAATTCGTCGATGGCAAACCCCTGACGCCGACATTCAAGCAATAATTCAGCATCGATGAACGATCCCTCCGACGTCAGCCTCATTCCGCGTACAGCGCGTCGTGGAATTAGCTTACACGCGAAGTTGACATCCCGAAGGCGCAGCCCAAGCCCAAAGCGGCAAACGAAATTGTAACCCTTGGTCAGAATCCAGCGACGGAGACCTTCGCCCCGGTTAGTCCGATATCCAACGATGACACGATCTTCACTTGCCAACCCGATTAGTTGAGGGATGAGGTTGAAGTCAAAAGGCAGGTCGGCGTCCGTGTATAGGATCAGACCTCCCTCGGCCGCCTCGAGGCCGGTCCGAATGGCGGCGCCCAACCCACGATTGCGGTCGTGCCTGAGCAGTCGGATGCGCGGCTCGAGCTCGGCAAGCTTGGAGACTAGCTCGGCGGTGCGGTCGTAGCTGCCATCATCGACCAGAACCAGCTCCAGGAAATCCGGGTCCGTCGAGAGCACGCTGAAGATCGTCTGGATCAGTTGGGCAATGCCTTCTTCCTCGTTGTACACGGGCACTACTATTGAAAGCAGCGGATGCGGCAGAGCGCTTCCGTTAGACATAAGTCACCCTCCAGAAGACCGTTCGCCGAACGCCGCAGAATGACGTCCGGAAAGGTCTTGTTGGTTGTGCCAGAGTCTGACCAGGCAGGTGCGGGGCGAGGCCCTCTTAGAAGGAAGAAATCTACTCAAAGGAAGCCGGCAAAATTAATTGTGTCTTTTTGCCGTCCTCGAACGTCTAAGAGGTAGAGGCTGTTGCACCAAACCTAGTTGTACCGTGACAGTCTCAAAAAGGCTCGCGGCTGATTCTTGATAGGCTTCCGCTGCGAGCCTTTTCCGATTTACTCAGTCTTGCGACTACTCTACTATGACCTTGGGCCTGAATTAGTGCGGGGTCCAATCGGTGATGCGTGCATCAACTGCGGGGCGTATTCTACCACAAGAATTCTCTCCTGCAACATCGAAGGCGCTCTTTACTCAGGCCGGACCGTGGTGCTCAAGACAAACCTCGTTGCGAAGACTTTTGACGGCGGGCCGTCAAGAGTGCGGCTCATCCTTTGAAGTCGGCGGACTTGATGAACTCCTGGAAGGCTTGATCCCATCGGTTAACCGTCTTCTCCGGGCCGACCAGCTTGATGAAGTACGCGCCCTTCCGGGTCTCGATGACCCCTGCGCGCATGCGGAAGTTCGGTTTGCTCTGAGCTGCGCCGCCTCCGCCCATATCGCCTCCGGCATAAGTGCCAGCGACATCCAATAGCGTGACCTTCAGACCGTTGACCGTGGTGTTCTCAGTTTTAGCTTTGTCCTTTGACGGCTTACCATCAGGGGTTTGCATCTGCCCGATCCAGCGTTCGAGATTGGCGTCTACCGAGCCTCCCTGGCCCGCCCCGAAGTAGTACACAACGAGCGATGCCCCTTCGGTGTCGCCCTCAGCGGCCGGAAGCTGATATTGCGACACGCGCATGCTCGACGAAGGACGCTCGCTCACCCAGCCATCAGGCGCTTTTAATCGAAGTTCGCCCTGCGAACTTGGCGCGGAAGCTTGCGGCGCGTTCTTTGAAGCGATGGTTGGCGGAGACCCACACGCCCAGCACAAGGTACCGGCGAGTAGCGCTACGCTTATTCTGATGGTGATGCAAGACATTGTGACCTCACAGTGATGTTGGGCGACGGCGAAAACACTGGCCCCTGGAGCGCAGGCACCCCTTCCCGCATGGCTTGCCGAAAGAAAGAGACAGGCAGGATGCTTGCGGTCCCACGCTTAAGCACTCTGGGCCAGCTCTCGTCTGGGACCTGCGAACACGCGATCGATCATTGGCTCGAAGTGCGGAAGGGTAAGCGTGTCGTATTCAGGATCGAACGAGGTCTGATCCCATCCGTCGGTGAATATACAAGCCATCTCGTACCACGGCTCGCTCGCGTACTTACGCCGCGAGTCCGGGTCTTTGCCCATCAACGCATAATAGTGCCGACCCTGAAAATCCTGATGAGTGCGAATGATCTCGTAGGTTTCGTGCGAGACGTAAGGCTTGAGAATCTCGGCCGCGATTGCCGGGTGATCTTCTACAGAAATCACTTTGCCAATGTCGTGACACAAAGCCGCGACAATCATCTCTTCGGAAGCCCCCTCGCGAAGCGCGCGCGTCGCTGTCTGCAAGCAGTGATGGAGCTGGTTCACAGCGAAGCCGTCGACTTGCTCTTCGAGCTGCAGCAACATCGTCTTGATGATACCGGGCATCGAAGCCTGGCGCTGGGTGACGGCCCGACCGATTGCCATCCAGTCTTCGATCTTGCCCTGATCCATTCTTGTGAAACTCATATCAAGCGCCTCCGATAGTTTTGTCGCGACAATATATCTATTTCAACTGAGTCGGCCAGGCCTGACCTTACTTCATCTGAGGGCCTTGCCCCATTCGGTCTCTCTTCTCAGCACCGGCTTCAGCATCTTGCCGCCGGGGTTGCGAGGCATAGGTTCCGTTCGCATCGCGACGTACTGAGGGACCTTGAAATCCGCAAGGTGCTTTCGAGCGAATGCGAGCAGATCATCCAGGTCGACGGTCTGGCCGGGGCGTGGGACGATCACTGCTCCGACCTTCTCACCCATCATTGAATCGGGCACTCCCATAACCGCCACTTCGAACACCGCCGGGTGAGCCGCAAGCGCGTTCTCGACCTCGACGCAGTACACGTTCTCGCCCCCGCGGCAGATCATGTCCTTCTTGCGATCGACTATCTGCACGAAGCCGTCGTCATCCAGTCGAGCCATGTCGCCGGTGTGAAGCCAGCCATCCACAAACGTTTCGGCCGTCGCTTCCGGTTTGTTCCAGTAGCCCTTCACCACGTTCGGCCCACGGACCAGCAACTCGCCCACACCAGTGGCAGAATCCGGCTCAAAAAGGTCCAGATCAACGACGGGCGCCGCGAAACCGACAGACTCCGGGCGTGAGTGCGCGTACTCGTGAGGAAGGAAAGTCGCAACCGAGCACGTCTCGGTCAGGCCGAAGCCGTTCCCAACCCGCGCGTTCGGAAACGCTTCCATGATTCGCGAGACAAGCTCCGGCGCTATCGGCGCTCCGCCGTAGGTAACCCAGCGGATGTTCGACACGTCGATCTCGCGGAAGTTCGCCTGGTTGATTGCAAGCCAATAGACAGCGGGAACAGACGTGAGCAGGTTAATCCGCTCGTCGCGAATCGCCCGGAGAAACGCCTGCACCTCGAACGCCGACATGATGACCAGGGAGTCACCGGATTCACAGGTCGGCAGCAACTGGCTGTTGCAACCGGTGACGTGAAAGAGCGGGACGGATACAAGATTGCGCACGCTGCCGTCGTCGGGCAGCTTCACTACACGGCGGCACGTCTCGGTGTTCGACAAGAAGTTGCGGTGCGTGGTCATCGCACCCTTGGGAAACCCGGTCGTCCCGCTCGTGTAGAAGATGGCGGCAACGTCGTCTTTGGTCAGATCATCGACGATGTGCGCGGCTCCGTCGGGCAAAGGCCGGCCAGGTAAAAACGAAAAGCGGGAACCGGAATCGGTCACGACGTATTCGACTTCTGATTCGCTGAAACGCGTGTTCACGGGAACGGCGACCGCGCCTGCCATCTGCGTTCCGAAAAACGCGATGCACCAGTCGAGCCCGTTCCCCAATCGAATAGCGACTCGGTCGGCACGATTGACGCCCGTCTCTTTCAAGCCGCCCGCCACTCGTGCCGCGCGATCCCAAAGCTGCCGGTAGCTTACCCGCTCGCCGTCAAGCTCGACGATGGCTTCGTGATCCGGAGACTTGTCGACCGTTGCTCGCAGCATCTCGACCAGCGAGTCCGGTCGATTGTCGTAATGAGCTATGCCGAGCGCGTCGCGGGTAATGCCTGAATAGTCAAACGGAGGAATCATCAGTAGGAACCCTGCCTCTCAAATATCTTTCTCGGGTTATCGACAAGCATCGTCTTGATCTGCTCGTCGGTGACGCCGCGCTGCTTCAACGCGGGTATCACGTCGTTGTGAATATGAAGGTAGTGCCAGTTTGGAAGCATCACCGGCAAGGCTGCTTCCGGCAGCGCGTCCATGAAACACGACGCGTCTTGCGACAACACCATCTTGCCTGCGTAGCCGAGCTCGCACAACTTTGCGACGGTGTTCACGCGGTCTTCGAACGGCAGCAGCACGTCAATGCCGAAGCGATCCATTCCGATATACGAGCCGTTCGAAATCAACTTTTCAAGATACTGGATGTCCGTAGTATCGCCTGAATGACCGACGATCACCCGCGAGAGGTCAACACCTTCTTCCTGGAAGATGCGCTGTTGCTCGAGTCCGCGTTCGCTGTGCGCGTGAGTGTGAGTGGAAATAGGAACACCGGTTCGCCGATGGGCCTGGGCCACCGCGCGAAGCACGCGTTCAACGCCTGGCGTAACGCCCTGGACATCGGTCGCGCATTTGAGTATCGCGGCTTTCACGCCGGTATCCGCAATTCCTTGTTCGATGTCCCTCACAAACATGTCGGTCATAAACTCATCGCCGCCAAGAACTGTTCCCGGGCCCTGGTAATGAAAGTACATGGGCACGTCGTTGTAGGTGTACACGCCTGTCGCGACAATAATGTTGAGTTCGGTTTGGGCCGCGATTCGCTGGATACGCGGAATATAACGTCCGAGCCCGATGACCGTGAGGTCGACTATCGAATCGACGCCTCGCGATTTGAGCGCGTTCAATCGCGCAACCGCATCGGCGACTCGTTTCTCTTCGTCTCCCCACGGCTCGGGAAAGTTCTGCATGACCTCAGTTGAAAGCACGAACACGTGCTCGTGCATCAGCGTTACGCCTAACTGCGCCGCATCGATGGGGCCTCTAACGGTGTTCACCAAAGCCATCTGTCCTCCGCTGATTGTTGATCAATAGACGACCGTTCCCTGCACCATCATTTTCTCGACCTTGAACTCAGCCAGAATTCTAGCCGCGGGGCCGCGAATACTCGGGTGATTGAACTCGAGGGCCAGGACCTTGGCGCCCGGTCCGATGACCGGCCGGCCATTGTGCTGACGCGGGAACACAAATTGAAACTCGTGCGACTCGCCTGCTCCGGGACGATAGACTGAAAGCGGAACCCTCTCGCCTCCGCTTCCGATGAGGAAGGTGACGTTCCTGAGGCTCTCCGTGGTCTGGGTGTGCCAGTGTCGCACCAAATCGCGGTCGTCGAGCTGCGCAGTCGCGGAGTAGCTTACATGCATAACAATCGAATCAGTCGAGCGCCCGGCTATGAACGTTTCGGCGTTCGCATCGAAGGCCTTTCGCTGCTCGTCGTTAAGCTGTTCGTACTTGGCGTTGATCTGTGACAGCCTCACGATACCCTGCTTTATTGGGAGCGCAGATCGGATTTGAACTTTGTATTCGATCTTTGGGTTCTGCTGCCGTTCGCGATCCGTAGTATCAGTCGTAACGCGATCGAAGAATATCTGGCTGATGGTATAGTGAGTGGCCCATGGAGAATCCTCGAGCAGCTTGCGGCATTCCTTGTCGGTCCATTGCCGGTAATCTTTCTTCTCCCAGAAATCCTTGCTTTGAGCCCAGGCGATGCATCCGAGAACAAGAAGTATCAACGGCTGATTGAGTATTCTCATCGTTGTCGTTGCCTACAACACGACCTGGCGACAACGAACTATCGTGAAACGTTCTGGTAGTTCCCCCGTCGCTGAAGACCCGGCGTTCGTCTTCGGTCGTTCTTGCGGAAAGTCCAAATAGTAATGCCGCACGAGCAGAAGCATCAAGCGAAACACGTGCTAGAGCTGAGGCTGGGATCTCTGCTCATCGGTTTCCTAGTGCATTTAATGACCATTATCCCACCGCCGAACTCGCAAAGGCTATATCGACTATAAGCTCACCTTTTCGGAGAAAGCCTGGAAAACACCCCACTCAACCTATTGAGCTTCGCCGCTTCATACCAACCTTAACGGGCCCGCGCCTGGACCGATCACGGCAGTCAGGCTGACCGCCCTTTTTCATTCAATCTGATTAGATCGCTAACCCGCAATAGTCATGGACCCCCGGTCGGCGATGAATCTTGACTTGCACCTCTCAACCGCAAGTGCCTGAAAAATAAGAACGGCTCCTTCAGTTGAGCCAGTACAAGTCTAAGGTCCACTTATTTGGCATTGAGGTTGCCCCTGGTTGGCGCAGGAGGAACATAGCCGGTCCTCCTGGCCTGACTCAGTACTTTGCTAGTGATGAAGAACTTTATGACTAAGCGCCTCGACATTTTCCCCCAAAATCACCGCCGCTTTCGCGGGCTGCTCACATTGGTGCTCACGTTCACGCTTGTGTTCGCGTTGCTGCCACCTGGGCGAACGCAGGCCCAGGCGTCCGCGATAACAAAGCTGTCCGTGGCATTGCAGCAAGCTCTCAACAGCAATGTTTCGACGGTATGGCTGGACCCGTCAAGGCAAAGGGTTCGCACGTTGATTCAGACGAACGGCCCGGTCGCGTCTGCGTTGATCACGGCCATCGGTCTCGCCGGCGGAACGGTGGTACGCCAATTCACCTCGATCAATGGACTGTTGGCGGACCTTCCGAAAAGCAACCTGCTCGCGATTGCGGCTCGCAGCGACGTCCAGCGAATGTCAGCAGATCACCTCGCGCAGCAGAGCGCCAGCCACCTTGAAGTCGCAACCGGCGCGGACCGTGCGCGAACCTATGGACTTGACGGGAGCGGCGTCGGCATCGCAATCCTAGACTCCGGCATAATGGCGAGTCACAGCGAGTTCGGCAACTTGGGCAATCTACTCGGCCTCTCGCGGGTCACCGCCAAAACTGACATTGCTTCGAGCAACGTCAATCTCGCTCAGTACCTGCTTCGGCTCGGAATTGTTTCTTCGCTCCTTGACTTGCTCGGCCTGGGCAACGGCGACGGATACGGCCACGGATCGCACGTAGCCGGGACGGCTGCCGGCCGCTCAAACGGCACCTTTTCATCGCGCGGATTCAACGGCATAGCTCCTAACGCGAATCTGATAGACGTCCGAGTGCTCAATAACCGCGGCATCGGGCAGACGAGCGACGTGATCGCAGGCATCGATTGGGTGATCGCAAACCGAACTCTAAGAAACATCAAGGTAATGAACCTGAGTCTGGGCGCCGCCTCGGCCGAGACTTACATGACCGATCCGTTGTGCCGAGCGGTTCGGCGAGCGGTCGCTGTAGGCATCACGGTCGTCACGGCGGCAGGCAACTACGGACAGACCATTGATGGGCTGGAACGATACGGCAGCATCACGTCGCCCGGCGACGACCCGTCGGTCATAACCGTCGGCGCCGCTAACACTCATCAAACAGACGCACGTTCTGACGAAACGATAACCTACTTCAGCTCGCGGGGGCCGACGCGCGGCAACTGGGTTGATTCATCAAACGTGAAGCACTATGACAACCTTCTCAAACCTGATCTTGTCGCGCCGGGCAACCGGATTGTCGCGGCAGAATCAAATAACTCCTGGCTGATCAGTCAATATCCGCAGTTACATAACGGCGGGTCCGGACTCAATGCGTTCATGCAGTTGAGCGGGACATCAATCGCAGCTCCGACTGTCGCCGGCGCCGCTGCGCTGATACTGCAGAGCAATCCGGGTCTCACCCCGCCACTCGTCAAAGCAATCCTGCAATACACCGCGGGACAAACGGCGTCGGGCAACGTGATCCAGCAGGGAGCAGGTCTCTTGAACATCGATGGCGCGGTCCAATTGGCCGCGGTGCTGCGCACGGATGTTTCTACGGCGATAGCTCGAGGGACGATACGAGTAGGAGACAGTCTTCTCCGCACAGGCGCTACAATGCCCAATCCTCGTTCGACTCTTAACGGTCAAACCTTCGCGTGGGGCCGCTATATTTTCGCGGGCGGCTCGCACGTCCTGGCAGGACCGGAGCTCTTCAGGCGTTATCAGGCTATCTACAATCCAGCTCTCGTTTGGGTGCGCGATCGAGTGACAATCAACGAAACGCAGGTGAGCAATACCCAGCTCATAACGTCCGGTGTTATTGCCGCCGACGTCATTTCCGGCTCGTACTCCGTATTCGTAAACGGGTTAGCGCTCAGCAACGGGATTGCGGCAGGTCAGGGAATGACTCTGAGCGAAGGCATGACTCTGAGCGAAGGCGTCGTCCTGGGTGACGGGGTCGCATTGGGCGAAGGAATGACGCTCAGCGAGGGCATGACGTTAAGCGAAGGAATGACGCTCAGCGAGGGCATGACGTTAAGCGAAGGCATGACACTCAGCGAGGGCATGACGCTAAGCGAGTCCTGCAACTTCGCCGAGCCGTAAGCAACAGTGATGAACGAAGCGTGACTCGGGACAAGTCGAGAAGTCCGTCGTTCTATATCACCGCCGGCACGAGACGCAGATGAAACTTATCGAGATGTCGGATTACAATCGAGGCGCTCGCGTCTACTGGTGGACTATAACACTGGCCGGCATCTGCGCGTTTGGCTGGTCGGTATACGGCCTGCTGCGTTTGAATCGAAGCCAGTTGCTCGCAGTCCTGGCGCTGGCGATGATTGTATATCTGGCGGGGCTATTTCCGATTCGTGTTCCCTCCACCCAGGTATCGATTACTCCGAATGACCTTTTTGTCTTTCTAACCGCCCTCTTCTTAGGCGCGGGTCCCGCGACACTGATTGCGGTCACCGACGCATTCGCCGCGTCCTGGCGGACCTCGCGACGCTGGACGAGTCGAATTGGCGGACCGGCATTGATGTCAGTCGCCGCGTTCTTATCGGCAAGTCTGTTTCAAAGATCGCTCGGTTGGCTGAACAGTTACCAGTTGCTTACGACCGCGACGTTGCTAACTGCCTTGCTGGTGTTCGCGGTTATCTACTTCATTCTAAACTCATCACTGCTGGTGACCCTTCAATGCCTGAAGAAACGGTCTCAGCCTTTCAAGCTCTGGCGGGCTAATTATGCCTGGACAAGCTTGGTATTCATTGCCAGCGCTTCGGCGGCAGGAGTGATCTACCTGGCAATGATCGACCATGGAATAGCCTTGCTATTGGCAGCCGGGCCCCTGGTCGCAATCATCTTCGCGACCTGTCACTTTTACTTCAAACAATCCGACGAGCGCACCAAGGCTACCGAGCGCATCAGTCGTCTCCATCT
>Ga0137359_10001353_pt1 | contig 19426 bp, 28 predicted proteins | sample Mad1_40_16metaG_FD_108281 | JGI IMG/M metagenome (GOLD analysis project Ga0137359, IMG submission 108281) | Vadose zone soil microbial communities from Angelo Coast Range Reserve, California, USA - Mad1_40_16 metaG | ecosystem: Environmental > Terrestrial > Soil > Vadose zone | place: USA... | reverse complement strand
TGCTGCGAGCATGAGTTTGAAGATGTCTGTCGTGCTTTGGGCGTACTGCTCAATCTGGGTCCTCGCTGAGGGATTGAGAATCGCCAGACCAGCATATACATGCCACTTGTTCGAGAAAATCCGTAGCATGATGTTGACCTTCACTGTCTCAATACCGCCGACATAGTATCCGTGCTCCCATGGGTACGTAGATGTACTCGCCCAAGCGGTTCCCATGCTGCACAGAGAAATCAAGCGCGTGCACTGGAACATAGCAGTAGATCTACCTGAGAAACGCGGCATGAGTGACGGCTTGTGTGTTAGCGGTTAATTCATCGTGTTCTTCATATGATAAGTAGACGTAACGCGACTGAAAAGGTCTCAGCACGTTCTCAACCAACTTAAGAGCCTCATCTGATGCTCTATGCTTGATTAGAGCCTGAGACATGATGTAAGACTTCTCATTCTAATTGGGGCTAAGGAACACATTCAGTTACCAGTGGCTGGCCCTTTGTTGACACTGTCGGGCCATGCATTGAATGACAAGAAACGATATGGACATCCTCCGGCAGGTGCTGTTCGAATGCGATACGCTCTGGCGCCTTGACGGATGTTTGGCCAGCCACGATCGCCTTAACTTTGGTAGCTGATGGTAACGGTCTAGACCCGTTGAAAGAAGGGTGACGACATTGCTTACATGGTCCAAACTGAGCGACAACTTTGTTGATGGACTCCGCTTCTACCGAGTATATGATGAGATCTGAGGTTCGCGAGACACCGTGTCCATCAGGAAAGACCGTTATTCCCGGCGTATCTGTCGGATTCGGAATTAATTGCCTATGATGACGACAGACGATACGAAGCAAATCTCGTCACCCTTGTACGTGGCTTTCAACGACTCGTACATCTGGGGAAGATCACAGACATTAATCCTACAAAGCAGAGCTCTTCGATCATGTGTGTGCAGAAAAAACTTAAGATAGCTCACTTTTTCCACCCAGCGTCCGAGAGATGCTTAGCATACATCTTTCCCATATCCCCCATCCCAATTAGCCCAATTGTAGGCTGTTGGTCCACGGGTAAGTCTGGAGTCACGTCTGGACATATCATGTCGTATCGAGGTTTTCGTCAAAGGTGTGAGTGAGTTCACGATTCAGTAATCGCGACGTTCAGTATTCGTATCCGGAACCTTGTTCGGCTCCCCCACGCGTCCAGACCGTCGTCGAGCAAAGAGCTCGATTGGAAAGAGAAAAGGCAAAACAACACTCGTGCATAACAGGTCCGTACATGCAGCCCAACAATTACGAGGTGGGAGTCGAAAGCAAACAAGTCAGACCAAACATTCATAAGCTCATGAACGAGATATGTTTTGATACTGCAACGATGCAGAATCGTATTCTCTCTGGAACAAACGCGCTCTCTGATCCATCATGAAGCTAATTTGAAAGGAGATGTCAGTTATCACATTCACGAAAACCGGGACCGTACTCACGTCATGAGCTCGGTTACATAGTCCCTAACCAAACCTACACTCTCAGGGTCCATGGTGGACCCTGCAACCATCACTGGTAAGCTCACTAGTATGGCTGTTAGCTGGTGGTCCTGCCCCAGATAGAAGGTGACAGACCAATCATGCGTAACAGGTGCTCAGCGCCGTAAATGGCACTCATCTCCCGCTCTTGATTAACCTGCACAGTCGGACCTGTTACGTAGCGCTTCCGTATGTCGGCATACTGCGGTCGCTCGAACCGGTAGAGGAGGTTGGATCCCAGTGCCTTGTCAAAATACACCTGTAGCCCTGAGACTATCCTTGGAAGCACCACTTGCGGGTCACGGCGACTGTTGGGAGTAAGCACGCGCGTCAGGAACGTGTAGGCATCCGCGGAAATGACGAGATGTTACTTCGGCGGGGGTGAGCTTAGGATATGTTCTTTAAATTCTTCCAGTATCTCCATGACGGTTGGACTTCTGGGGAGTGTGACCAGCTGGAAAGGAGGTCGCCGCCCGGTACGTTGTTGTAGTGGAAAGCGAGGGATGAACGCACTTGGTTATTTTTCGTCACTGCCTCCCAGTCATCCACGAGGAGCACCTTGAGTGTGTCTGGCACGACCAGCCGCATCTCGGGCCTTCGAGTTCCGTCGTCATCATCCCGCCCCCTTTTCGTGCCGCGCCCGCCCTCCTTACGTCGACCTCCTCCGGATTGTGTACCACGAACCGCATTCGACGTTTTGGAGGCGGAAGCACTGGCCAGTGTAACAGCGGCTTGCGCTCGGGAGAGGTCCTTCTGAAGGGCAAGGTTGGCCTCGTTGTGTTTGAGAAGACGCGCGGTGGGAACCCATTCGTCCCAACTACCAAAATAAACAGTGAAATAAGGATGAGAGACATGGGGTGATGAGGGTGTTACGAGTGGTGAAAACGCACGTCTGCTTCCACCCTTTGTAGTGCACAAAGAAATGCGGCCCAACAGTGTCCAGCTTTGTGTTCGATTCATCCCAAACCTCGCCTTTGAGAATTTTGGACTCGTAGATGAGAGGTCCGTGATAGCATAGCACCCGCTCGCCGACTGAGAAGGTTGGGGCAGACATGGCCAACTGCAAGTTACAGTATTGTTCGTTCGAATACCTAGTGAGAGAGCCGCGACCAAAAGTGCACAAGCCCCCGAGTATCTGGGATTAAAGCTTAAAGTGTTGAACCCCTTGTAATGGGCAGCGACAATCCACGAGTAATCGTTTGAGCGGGAAAGAGAAAGACACGTTGATGGTGGAACAGATTTGACCGCGCGTCGGAAATGATGACCCTGTGTGTGTATTATGTTCTACTAAGATTCAGACCCGAAAAGCTTGTTTTGAAGAGTTTAATGGTAGCAGTAGCATACATATCGTTGCCCTACGAGACTAAAACCCCTTCTCCTCTCTCATTAACCAGGGCCAACTTAGCAATCTCCAGAAATGGGATGCTCCCCATGGTCCTAGTGTCTTCCGCACCTCCATCTTCTTCGTACACCCACTGGGCTAACACTCGACGGACTGACATCGCCCAAGGAGCATCGCAGTACACTTTCATGTAGTCCATGTCCTTGAGCCCAGGCTTCGAAGCACTCACAATGGGCATGAGGGGTTCAGGGTCATCAGTTGTCATTTCCGTCTCTTTGTTTACAACGTGATAGGGAGATGAAGGTGACGTGGTCCCTTCCTGCAATCGTGTACAGGCCGTTCGTGGAGCAGTGTGAAAGGAGAGGGAGAATGGACCGGTTATGGTGCCGATTGTTTCCGTTTCCAAGCACGAACACAGAAAGGTCCAAAACTGCCGAAGTGCACTGTGAGTCCAGACGATGTCATTGGTGGACAGATGTTCAGTTCCCAGCACTCGCAGATGTCCCAAGACAACGCAGGCCCTGGAAACGTCGTTCCAAGGTAGCTCCCCACGTACGGGAATTAGCCAAGCGACACGAGCATAGACGGATGAGAGCAGGTCCTCCACAGACGACGTCGTGTAGGGTGGAATAGGCGCGAAAGAAGGGCGGATATCGGGTGGAGAACGAGGCGACGCAGTTTGTGCGTCGGGAATGTAATGAGGCTTGATAGATCGACGTGAGCATAGTGAGAACGAGCGCTAGACGGATCGTGTACCAGCGGTATGAGCCCGTCAAGGGGCCCCACATCTACGTTTAGCTTCACATGCAGCTGGTGTTGGTTCTTATCGTTTACCGGAAAAGCTGGGTGGCCAATCAAGAAGTATGAAGGTAAGAGGCTGAAGTGCGCACTTTCGAAATGACTGAGGTCGGTAGTAAAGAATATTTCCGATTTTAAAGGACATGTATTCCATTCTTTCACAGAACTGGACAGGATCCCAGCTGTGGTTGACACTGACGGCGGAGGGAACAGATATGTGAATGCGTTCTTGAGTAAACCTGTGGATCAAGATATGCAACCAGCACGAAGAAGCTCGAGGATTGAAGTCACAATCTCTCGTGCTTGCAGTATTATGCGTCCGCCAACCGGTCGTTCCGCATCCAGCACGAGTGATTGAGCGACCTCGGTCAAGGAGGGCTGTATCTGTATTATCCACGCGAGAGGCAGTTTGAGAGGGATGTGTTTGATGGTGGGATATCGGAAACATTGCGTGAACAGTAATCGTGTCTTTGTTCATGGAGGTCGAGTTCATGGGGGTCGAGAAGGTCAAGGTGTCAAGGTTGTGGGCCAAGGCGAGAACGCGTCAGTCTGACAAGAGGCACGGCATCATCCTTCTCATACATAAACCACTACTATAGCTCTACGAGGCGAGGCACATCCCAGGACATTTGAGACGGTAAGAAAAACACATTAGCGTAATGTTCACAGGACCATTATATGTCGTAAATAAGTACGGTATCGCTCCAGCATATGTTTACTTTTCCTTCTTCGTTTCCACTAGTTGGGGAGGAAAGTCTGCATCGGCTGGGTTTGGTATCTCGAGCTTTGCACCTTCCTCGCCTGCGAGCGAGTTGATGCCAAGAAGCGGCGATACGGGCTCAGATTCGGCCTCGGATGGAGTTATTGTCGGACTTGAGTGTTGGGACCTGCTTTGCGCTTCTGCAAGCTCTTTACGTAGGGCCTCAAGTTCACGCTCAAACCTGATTATTGTCAGAGAGTGTTGGTGGACGATTCCTGGGAACTTACTTTCGTCCAAAGACCTCGATGTAGAACCCTCCTCCGTTCCACACGCTCACACTGAGTATGAACAACAGGTACGCACACGACCAAAAAGGTGAGTTATAGAAAACAAAGACGGCAGGAACGTCGGTGAGAACAGAGTATACTTATAGACGTGGTGAGCCGAGGTGCCGCATTCGGGTGGTGATTGCACGTACCAAACTGTCCCAGCATAAAGTATAACGCCCTGTTTCCCGGAGAAAACTTGTTGAGAATATTCCTGATCACGCCGGGCTTGTTAATCATGTAGTACAATGACGTGGTGCGTTGCCCAGACTCCACTTTCTTGCGACGATCGACATACACGAGCTGTGGCTACGATAAGCATCAATTGAATGAGAAGAAACTTGATGATCCAACCTTCCAATATAAAAATTGCCACACAAGGTCTAACACGAAAGTAAGATAGAATCATAGGGTCGGGTCGGATACGTGTCCGCACTCACAGATTATGCTACTTAATAGAAGCGCCCGCCAAGGATCAATGGCTGACTCTTTCAACGCAGGAAACCGTTCCTCGGCACCAGTGTAGAAATGCCTAGGCAACCAGGTCAAAAAAGTCGCAAAGAACAACTACACGACGCACCGGATCACTGTGAACGTGAAAGCAGGATATACGTGTATGAACAGACTGGTCACCTTGTCTGCGTCGTGAAAAACCAGACTATTCCGCCACGTAATAACTGCGCTTGCGACAACTCCGTGGCTGAGAGTGTAGCACGCGACGAAGAGAGAAGGCGATTGTGGGAGCATCCAGAGGAATACAAAGTTGAGAATATTGACATAGTAGCATAGGTCGAATAGGAAGTAGTGGTACTGCAGCTTCTTGTAGCAATAGTAACGATAGGGCAGGAGATAGAGAGACTGCAAGGTATACGAGATGTGAACGTATCTGAAAGAGTCACAATCAGATCCATAAAAGGCGAGCTGTGGACTCACTGTGGGGCCAGACCAAAGAGTAAAGCGGAAAAGACCAGGGACATGACGCCAAAGAAGAAACTAATCTTGTCACGCGTCCGTACGACTTTGGCAGACTGCCACGCCGTACCAAGAGACGCCATGCGTTTCGAGACCTGCGGAATGTTGGCAGCTGCCTCGACCAATGTCACGGTTTGACGCACCTTGAACCTCAACTTGGCGACCTCACGCTCAAAGTTCTCTGCTAGCGCATCAGGGCTCGGGGGTTTCCCCTTGAAAATTTCATTGAGAGCTACTTCTGCGCGCATCTTGAGTTTATCCTTGCGTTTCGATATATTGCGCTGCAGGAGATCTATTCGTGCGTCCCAATATGTTTCCAATGTATCTACCAAGTCGAGTCAGTGATAAGGATTCGGGATGCAATGATTGTGCATACCTAGCAATGTAAAGGCATTAGCGTATTCAGAGCCTTCCTCGCGCATGAGGCGATCCAAAGAGAGCGAGCTGAGGTAGCCCATTGGCATGAGAGGTGGGGAATCCGGACGGGAAATGGGAGAGGGGGGTCTTGAAGGTTCTGAAGACATTGTTGGTCATAAGCGGTGTGGTCGTAGAATGAGGAAAGGAAAGAAAGAAAAGAGGCAGGCGAATGTGGCAGGCGAGAATGTGAAGGTGAATTGGAACGCGTCGGAAGCCCCCCATGATAGGATATCGCTTAGTCACCATAACATAATATCAGTATTTCACATCCATCAGAGTCCCAAAATTACTGTACACAACCCTAGTAACCCTAGCACGATCCAAGAGTAAAATAAAACATAAACCAGTCATCTCACATCACACCCCATTGGCTACTCCCTTGTCCTACATGTGCACTCGCGTAGCTATTCGGCTGTTGCGTCAACCAGCTAGTGAATGGGTTTCCCGTAGCTGCCCCAGTGGCAACACCGGGCTGCATATTCCCAAATTGAGCAGGTTGTGGTTGAAAAGGAGCCTGGGCTCCTTGTTGAAACGAAGGCTGCTGCTGGAACGGGCTTGAAGTGGGTTGCTGAGGTGATCCCATAAAGGAAATAGGTGACGGCTGTGGAGTCAACATGTGCTGAGGCTGTGCAGCAGCGTTGAAGAACGGGTTCGTTCCTGGCTGGGAGAACGCCGGCTGCTGGATTTGTGGCACCTGTACCTGAGGAGGGAAAGAAGTGTACTGGGAAGGCAGAGTCCCATATGGTGGAGTGGACAGAAAATGATTGGGCTGGACCTGGGCCTGCCATGACTGCTGAGCCAGCATTTGCGCGAATGGGTTAACCGTGCTTGTACCCAAAGCGAATGAAGGCTGAAAGGCCTGCGTAGTAGCACCCGAACCCGAGATATTGGTTGTTGATGAAGCGCTGACACCTAAGCCTGGGCTATGAGAGACCAACCCGAGGCTCGGAGAAACGCCTGTAGTAAAGCTAGTACCCAGAGTACTAGTCCCTGAGGCAGGATTGATGCTGAAGGGTGAGGTTGAGCCCGGGGAGAGTAGGGAAGATGATGTCGTAGGCGATACATATTGCAGGGGTAAAGTAGATGTTCCAGTCGAACCCTGCAGTGAAGCAAGGTCGGACCACAAGCCGGTTCCAGGGGGTTGCTGGGGCTGTGACGGTACTGACTGAGATACCGAGCGAGTCACCGCAGTGCGTGCAGGCGCACTTGGCGGAAATGTCGGTGCACGAGGAGGTGTAGGTGACGCCGAGGTAGCGGGTGGAATGGAGGACCTAGCTGGTGGTAGTGTCTGGGACCGCAATTGATTCGAGGATGACGAGGAAGATGCCGAAGATTTGACAGATGCAACCGAGCGGGAAGGCCCAAGATGAGAGGCAACAACCTCAGATCGACCTGCCCGAGTGATGAAGTCCCGAGTGATGAAGCGCTTGAATTCGTACTTGTCTGTTGGTACAAAGCCTGTGTCAGCTCAGATTTGCAGGGCAGCCAACGCCACCAACCCCGAATAAACTTCTCCAACTCGCTGTCGCGCTCCGCATCGATCATATTTGTAGGTGGTGGGTTGCGAACTTCATCTGGGTTATACAATTGGTTGGATCTAATATTCCCCACCTCCCGCATGTTCTGCAGAACTAAGAGTTCATTCTGATTGCTTTAACATAGAGATACACGCACCTCCACTTGCTCCTTTGTCCACACATCCATCGTCAAGCTTTTTCTGTGAATTTAGGGTTTGATTAAGTTTGGGTGCGTCGGCAGACGTTCAGACGTACACTTTCGAGACGTGTGTCCCGATTTTCCGATGAATGCTGGCACAGTTGACACTGACGGAACTCAATAACGCTCGACGATTATTGTAAGACAGCATCATACCATATGAATATCCCGAGATTGTGTGAAGCCCATCGAGGATTTCTTGTCTTACAATCTGCACATGAATCTACAAGGGCCACGAAAGGCAGAGAAGCGCGACGTCAGCGATCTGCCAGTGTGGGTTCTGGTGCGGACTTGGAGATCCGCGGGTCTTCAAGTTGGATCGGCGGCGCCGACCAAGTAAATTAACCCACAACTGTCCACATATTTGGCAGAGAAGGGACGGAGTACGATACTCACCATTACCCGGTCTCAACGCGAGCTCCAAAATTCCCTTCTGATTCCGCTCTGCTCCAATCTTGCTCACAGTTCCAGACATGTGGCGGTATACTGTACTGGAGAGCGAAACTTGTAAAGGTGTTGTGGTTGATGTGGATACCGTTGACGTTGAAATATTGTTTGTGTTATAGTACCTGTAAATAATGTCAGGGAAGGAACCAACCAGGCTAACCCTTACCGGCCTTACCCCTGGTCTGAGCCTTCGGTATCCTTACGGATATTAACCGTCTACTGTAAGAAACTTCCGCTCATGCCCACGGATGAGTCCAAAGCTCCCCTGGCCCTGTACGCAACGCACTCATTTGCAGATGACCGGTCTTATCAGGCGAGCCTGTGCCCTTTGTTTGATTTGATCTTCGGCTAACAGAAAAGCTGTCTAAGCAAGGCAGGTCTCTCCGCCCTTTACACTAGTGGCGCTCTGAACGGATTATCTGACGAGGCCAAGGAAGACTTTCTTAGGAATACACGAGTGTTTTACTTCAACCAGTGCGCATTTCCTTGGTCTGCCCCAACTCTACATTCGGAAAATTCACTCCCATTAGAGCCCATGGATGTAACATATCCGAGTCCGATGCCAAACAAGTAGAGGGTGTTGGCGTAAATCAAACGCCTTTGCAGATCTTGGAAGTCACAACCACGCCTGAGGTGGCGACGGCGGCTGCGGCTCGAACCCTCACCTTTGCAGAAATCCAGGCCCTCATCGAACAGGGAAAGACTGATGAAATTCCTAACAACAAGCACATACCTGATGCTCTCAATGTAGGTTTAACTTCTTTCCCAGTAGCCCAGTGAGGAATCTGAGGATATTTTCTATAGGATGCCCCTCCGAGTCGATCAAGTGCACCACAGCGCAAAAAACCTTGGGAAATTGCATGAGTCCGAGCATGCATAATGTAACTTACATAAACTTGATCACACATTTGTTGTAACATGATCGAGTGTGTTTTGACAACATCAACATTTTCATCAGCATTTTCCTTAATTTGCTGCGGTCGGTCTCATTTGGCCATCGTCTTTGGCTACATGGTCCCACGATTTTTCGTAAGTGACAGCGAGGTGACCAGGAACGCCGCATGTTGCTAGGCGGCCGTCTACAACACCACGCGCTTTTCAAGCTTCCGTCGGAACCTCGGAGGCTGCGCTTCGACTCGGAGGAACCTTGACTTGTTTAAAGTTGCTTTCCTCTTGACCACCATCTCTCTCGGAACCTTCACGCCTGCTGCTGCCATGGCTTCATTTCTCGACTATTTCCGTGGGGATCCCTTTATTGCTGCCTTGGCAATCTCGACTGGAGTCTACTTGCTCTTCATCATTGTGCGCAAAGTACGCGCTTACCTCACCGCTCCTTTCAGAGATCTCCCTGGTCCCAAGTCAGTCAGTTGGTTAACTGGGAGTTTTCCGAGCGACGTCTGGGAGCCAGACGCCCAGGGTTATCATTTAGAGTGGATCTCTCAATATGGTCCTGTCTTCAGGTACTATGGCTGGTTTAACGTACGTCTCCAGCGCAAATACGGGCAGGTCTTCTCATGCGTCGCAGATCGTTAGAATCTTTATAGCGGACCTTCAAGCTTTAAATCACATCCTCAATGCCCCTGAGTTTGAGAAATCAGACGAATCCCGCTTTTTGTTAGGAGACGTTCTCGGGAAAGGTTTGGCTTACATTTCGTTTATTAAAGCAATTCATCCGCATCGTTTTTATAGGCTTGTTAGTTGTCGAAGGTAACGTCGCACGACAATACTCCATTTGTTCTTGGTGACAAGTGATCCGCTTCAGGTCAAAAACACAGGCAACAGGTACGGCAGTTCGATTCGCGCGCTCTGTTTGATACCATCAAACTGATCCTTCTACAAAGCGCAAAATCATAGTTAGTCTTGACAGAAACGCCCAAATCCCTTTGTTTATCCTATATAACAGAGCCCCGCATTCGGCCTTCCCCAGATCAAGGAGTTCTCACAGCTGTTTGTTGAAAAAGCCAACGAGGTTCTCCGTCTTCATAAAATATCCTCCTGAGTTGTTCAACTTTTCCTTTTCAGCTCCGGGATGCCCTGATAACAGAAACAGCTCGATCGAATGCGCCCGACGGATCGCTTAGATTGGATGCATTTCTGTGGGTGAATAAGGCTACTTTAGACATTATAGGCCAAGCAGGTTTGGCGTATCATCATTTTCCAAATTTCCTGCGAATGAAAATCAATTCCACTAGGCTTCAATTATTTATTCGGCTCTATTCATCAGGAGGGACGTCATGCAATAACCGAGGACTTTCGCAAATCCATGGCATTCAATCCGTTCTCCTTCAAGTTCATGATTCCAGCACTGCTTCCACCTGCTCGATTCATCGTATGCTTTTCTTCAAATCGGCGAAACAAACCATTGACATGTTTCCAGCCCACGGATCGTTCCCGGGCACTTGCTAGCTCGCTTAAAACTACTCAAGCTATCGGAAGAAACCTTATCTCGCAGAAGAAGTCTGAGATACTTGCGAGCGCCGAGGTTGATGCTAAGGGTGGGGTTGAGAAGAGGAACATTCAGGGACGAGATTTACTCACCCTACTGATCAAGGCGAACATGGCTACAGATATCCCCGATAACGCGCGGATGACTGACGATGAGATTTTGGCACGTGAGTGGCGCGTTGTGTCGGCTGGGTGATGATATCGATGATATATGATAATTGACGTTCTTTTGATTTCGAAGAGGTCCCAACCTTCCTCATCGCTGGGCACGAAACCACGAGGTGTCTGCAATTTGCTGTGAAACCGGAGTGTCTGCTCATGTGTGGACCTTAGCACGGCTGTCATTTGGGGTCTCTATGCCCTGGGCTGCTTCCCCCAAGTGCATGCTAGGTTGGAGATGGAGGCTCGTGCATTTCATACAGACTCGCCGTCCATGGATGAACTGAATGGGATGACGTATCTTGACTATTTCACTCGGGAGGTTCTCCGCCTTTATGCTCCCGTCACGCAGACGGACCGAGTTGCCCAGGAAGACACCGTGGTTCGGTTGAGCGAGCCTTTCGTCGATAGGCACGGGGTCAGGAGACATGAAGTTAGGTGCGTGGTATAATTTCGAGTCACATAGATACCGACCTTACACGGCCGAACATAAAGGCTGCGAAAGGGCGACATGGTCCTTATCCCGATTCGCACCATACATAGAATGAAATCGATATGGGGTGAAGACGCTGACGAGTTTAGGTAGGCTTGTGTGTGTACCGTTTCCACATTCCAACTCATCGCTCTTTGCAGGCCAGAACGTTGGGAGGCCGTTCCAGAAGCTGTTAAATCCATCCCTGGCGTCTTCAGCAATTTGCTCACATTCATCTCGGGCGCCCATGCGTGTATCGGCTACCGTTTTTCAATCATCGAGTGAGCTCTGTCGTGCCCTGGTGTACCCATGCTGACAAATATGGCGCACTCAGGCTGAAGGCACTCTTATTCTCTTTCGTACGGGCGTTCGATTTCGAGCTCGCTGTTCCCCCCAGCGAGATCGCTTCAAAGACAATGATCGTCGCGCGCCCTTTCCTCGCTTCGGACCCCGATAAAGGCCCACAACTACCGCTCATCATTCGACCCGCCAAATCCGACTGATGCCTCACGAACATAGTGAACGGCGCGTAGTAGGGTTCTGGTCGACCATCTTTTTCTATGTTCTATTTTGGATAAGGACGTCCACAAATGCAAGGATAAACTATATACACGAGTTCACTAGGGGTGAGATCTAATCGAATGGTATGATGATTAGTGCATGCAAGGAACGAGTTGCGTCATGATCAAGCGTCGTCGTCTTCGCTGTCATCGACCTCTTCCCTGCCAGGTCGGAACAGCGCCATGAGGTCTTCCAGACCGAGCTTGAGGTTCTTAAGCCTGTCGCCACTAAGTGCAGCAGCAGTCAGAGCGCGCTTGCCCTCCTGCAGTGCGAGAATACGTTGCTCCACGGTGTTCTCTATCGTCAGTTTGTATATGTTGACGTCACGAGTTTGCCCCAAGCGATGGGCCCGGTCGAACGCCTGATCTTCCAGTGCCGGGTTCCACCACATGTCGATCAGAACCACGTTGTTGCATGCAGTCAAGTTGAGGCCTGAAACACGGGTGCCGAGTCAGTTACCGTCGCAGACATAAATGGCCAATCCAGTCACCGGTGCTGCCAGCTTTGAACGAGATTAGGATAACCTTGATACGCTTGTTATTCTTTATCTGGTCAAGGCTGGCCTCACGCTTGTCCTTGGACATGGTCCCGTCATCTTACCGACGGTTCACACTCAGTTGGCGTGCTTTAATCCGCAAAAAAGACTCACATCGCACAAACGAGATTCCTGCGTCTTTGAGGAACAGCTCGATAATGTTGAGCATACTCGTGAACTGGGAGAACACTATCGTTTTTTCGCCCGTGGGCTCGCCGTCCTTGTCTTGACGTACTTTAATCTCCTCAAGCAATTCGAGCAATTTGCGAATTTTGGCCGAGTCTGGAGGTAAATTGGAGTCCTTCGCTGTTGACAAGGACTTGCGATTGGCCTTCCGCGTAAGTTCCATACAGCCTAGGCAATGATGACCGTCCTTGGAAACGTTCCCTGGAGTCAAACTTTAACCACACATTAGTTGTCAGCAAGCCACGTAGTGACAAGGAAGCGAGATACGTACTCGACCTGGCAGACCTGACATTTTTTGCCCTTGGAAACTCCGAGCTGCTGGAACATGGTCGTGAGCTCTTCGTCTTCATCATCATCTTTCGGAGCTGGGCGGGATTCAATGGCTTCACGATCTGTGTTGTAATCCTTAGAGACGAGGGACGGGTGGTTACAAGCTAATCCCATTTGTCAGAGAAAGTGAATGATACGATGGACCCGGATCTACCTTGCCGCAAGCGAAGTAGCAACACCATGACATTTGTATAGTTTTTCATTACTTCATCGTTCCTCACGAACTTTTGCATAGCCTCGTCGACCTTATTTTCGAGCGCGAAGTAAAATTCCCGCTCATCCTCGTCAAATTCGCATGGCACGATAGAGAGATGGCGTCCCGGGAGCTCAATCAAGGGCTTGCCATTCAGAACGTCGGTCTTGCGGCGCCGAAGCATGGTTGCACGAAGGACAACCTTTGACGGAAATCCCTGCTATGAGATGAGAGACGACGGTAAAGAGAGATACTCACATGTAATCTTTTCATCGCGCGCACTGAACGGCCACTCTTGACAGGTTTGTTAATCTGTTCATTGAACGTCTGCCAATCATTGAGTGGTTTGACACGAAGGAACTTGAGAAGGGAGTAGAGTTCTTCGACGTTATTTTGTCTGACATGCGCATTAATATTGTCATAACCTGCGTTGGGAAACGAACCAACTTACAGCGGCGTGCCCGTCAAACACCAGCGATATTTGCCTTCTAGTGCGCAGCATGCCTGGGCGGCTTTCGTGCTGCGGTTCTTAATGTTGTGTGCCTCGTCTAGCACGATTCGCCACCACTTGACCTTGAACAGGGCGTCTTTCTTCTTGCTTTTCGATGCTGTCGACTTCTTGCCTGCTAACGTTCTCCCAAAGTGCTCAGCTTCGGAATCGGAAACGGAATGCGATTCATCCTTCGGAATGTTGCTCTTCTTGGCTTTTGATTCGTCTTTGGCTTCGGGGTTAAATGCAGCGTATTCGGATGCAACTATAGCATAACTAGTAACTACGACGTGCGCGCGTGTGAGAGCTTCTGGATCTGGCAAACTATAAGTGGCTGAGGGCCGTGGCACATATGAAATTACTCGTACTAGTTGTCCTGGAAGCGCCATGATGTTCGACAACAGTAAGATTCTTCGCTATCTTGGAAATCTCAGAAGCCCATTGAGATACCAAGCTCACAGGGCATACAACTCTGGTGAGAATTTTAACGTTGATAAACGAAGATCGCAGGGTTGATAGACTGACAGAGTGGTCACAGCCCAGCCTTCTTCTTTGTCGGATTTGCGAGGACGACCATCGACAATACGCGTGAGGGTCTGAATAGTCTTTCCTAGACCCATGTCATCCGCGAGGATGCCACCATGCTTTTTGCCGGTCTCCCGCTCTGCCATCCAATCCCGGCCAACTACCTGGTGAGGAAGAAGACGAATATCCTTGCGAAAGCCTTCAACCACGGCTTTTGACATATCTATATCGACATCAGTACTCTGCCCATCTTCATTCCCATCGAAACTTTGTTGGAAAAGGTCTTGAAGATCTTTCTCTGCCTCGGCAGCAGACTTTCGGGGCTCATATGCGAATCCTAGAGGACCATTGAGAGTTGGAAATTCTTCCCACTGATCGGTTTTGTTGACATAAGGGTTACGATGATGATCCGCGTTACTAGGGATATGAATGGGCTGCGCTGGGCCAGGCCGAATGTGAGGAATGGTTTCAATTATGTTTGTACCTTTCGGAGGCCGCGGATGTTTAGGTTCTGCATTTAGGAGGGCCCTGTGTATGAATTTCGTGACACCACTGCTCACTACTTTAGGTCGTTATTTCATACCGTTCATCACCAGACGAGTCGGATACAGTGTACACTGTGGGCGTCTTTGGTTGAACGTCCGACGGTGTCGTCGAAGACGCGATCTAACAAATTGTCAGATCCGAGAAGAGAAAAGAAGGGTTATTCACAACGCTTATCGTTTGGGGAGATACAGCCCTGTCTTTGTTGCTCGGAAGCGGATAGAGCCTAGGGTCCTGAGCAAGTCTTCGGCGACTGAATAAAAGAAGGGTGATAAGCTTTCGGGAGCCATGATAGAGTTAAAAGTCGTACAGATCTTCCATCTCTCGTAGTGGGGAGAAGTCAAGAAAGACGCGTTGAGGCGAACCTGAGGCTATAAGTACCATGTCGCGTGCCGTCGCGTGCCCAAGAACGGTCACATGATTGGGCCGTGCCTCCGATCATGATCATGATCATGCGCGAGTCAGGCCAAGGCTGGCGCCCGCAGAGACTGCTGGTAGTATGACGGCGTTTACTGGATAACATAATAAAACAATTACTTGCGAATTGGTGGGATGTGTCACTTGAGTCGAGGGAGTGCCAACGATATTTGATTGTTGTCAGTTGTTTGTATCGTAGTCTGGGCGGGCCGTGTGAGATGCGTTTGGCCGCAGTCGCAGCTTTTATACCTTCTTCGTCCAGGCCAGCAGTGTCGGGGTCTCTGCAACTCATGACGGTATACATTGATGTCTGAAGATTCCCTCGCCGTTGCAAAGTATGCCATCTTCTATCGTTCTTATGCCATTCGATCACTCCACTCACCCATTCGACGCAGAGAAGTGAAGGCCCTCCAGCAGGGCCTCAAAGATCTTCTCAAAAATCGTGACCCATGGAACAAGGAAGTTGAGTTTCAGAGGAGAAAGTGAGCCTGTTTTCTCGCCACAAAGTACACACTTCTAATTTCAGAGCCAGCCTCCAAAAGCAGTATCTTCTACTTCTCCTATCCCATCCGAACGCCAGGGAATCCAAAGATGCGGAAACACACATGTGGATGCAAACGTCTTACGCTCTCATCTCTATCTATAAGACGCGATTAGCTGCGCTAGAGCATGCTCTTCGCGAGGCCGGAATGCAGCGCCAACACCCCCGATCACAACGCCCCGGTCCGGTCGAGTATCGCAAACTTATGCAACGCTTCAAACAATTTCTCTCGACCGAAGAGAAATTCTGGACTCAGCTCATCGTACGCATTCAGCGCCAGTTCGCACTCACTGAAGCACGTTCCGCACTTGCTACGCTCTCAATCGCCACTGATGCAGAACCGGACTCTGATGACGCCGATACAGGAAAACATGATCATTTCCGCTTTCCTCCCGAGCCTGCGTCAGATTCGTTGCTTCAGCCATTGACTCCTGCGCAGCGTATTGGCCGCCGTGCTACCCTTAGCAAGGCGCTAGTGGTTCTTGGCGACCTCGCACGGTACCGTGAGCAGTATAACGAGAGCGCCACACGATCTCGTGGCGGACCCGAGCGCGGTGGTCGTAACACACGCGGGCGAGGACCTCAAGCCGACCAGCCTCGTGCGAAGACATATGATAAGGCTCGTGCGTGCTACGAGTGTGCGCGGGACCTCATGCCAGAAGAAGGAAACGCATCCCACCAGCTCGCAATTCTTGCTTCATATCAGGGGGATACATTCGAAAGTCTCGTACAATATTATAAAGCGCTGTGCGTCCGCGCGGCGTATGAGCCAGCCATCGAGAATATGGGGAACGTACTATCAAAGTTTCTGGAAGCTTGGAAGCGCAGAAGAAAGAGCAAATCTGGTCCGCCACCCACCGAAGACCTCAACCGGGCAAAGACCAACCCTCCGCCCTTCAAGGACAATGTCATTCTTCTCCATGCGCTGTGGAGATTAGACGTTGAGGAGTGAGTGTTTCAGGGTCCTTCTACTCGCTTTGACGCTAAGTGTTTCGAAATTTGTATTACACAGGATGGATTCTGTTGCACCGAAGCATGATGAGACGGTTGTAAAGGAATTTTCGGAGCTTGTCTCCGATCGGGTTCTCGAGATCGACACCATTAGCAAGGTTATTATGGCCGCACAGGGCGCCCTTTGGAAGCATCGCAAAGTTGGCGCTTCGGCTAGCGTTTCCATGGAGTCTCGGATTGCTAGTCACGTTATTGCGCTCCACCGCGCGTTGCTACAAAGTGGCATCACGGAGCTCGACGAGGCGGCAAAAATAGTTGAGGAAGATCTCGCTATGCGAATAACAGCAACGTTCCGTCGAACTCTTCCAGCCTTACGCGTTGCTAGCAAGTGGCTGCGAGCCAACATAGACTATGTCTTAGGAGCGACTCGCAAAGACGTATCGAATTCGGAACGTGGCCCTGTTATCAGCCACATCTCCGAGTTTTGGGAGGCATATACCTCCTTCGCTACACGCATCGTTCTTGTGTTTCCACCTACCAGCCTTCCAAAGCTGAAGCGTTCCCTAGAAGAGGATTTCGACACGCGCGGATTTCTACCATTAGGCGACATTTTGATACAAGGAGCCATGACAACTGAACTGGAAGGCCAAGATCTTCGCGCGTTAGAGCAAGTTCATCCTAATGAGGAACAACTCATGCGTATCTGGGACATCGGTTATGACGCGCGTTTAGTTGCAGGAATACCAGGAACACAAATGGAGTCGTTTCGAGCGCAATTTTCGCTGATAGACTCAGTCGACGAAAACGAAACACTTGTCAGTCAAAGAGTGACTGCCACCGAAGCAAGTGCAGCCGTCCAGTTAGCCTCAGACGACCGACAGTTAGATGAAGACGCGAGAACAGAAACGACAGACCCCGTTGGTGACGCGTTCAGGGAGGTACTTGGCGTACCTTCAGATGACGAGCAGGAAGACGAAATTGTTTGGAACCCACGGTATGTACTCTTGATAACGCTTTTCCAATGTCATCTTAGTCAAATGGTGTATAGTCCCGTGTCTCCTCCCACGATCACGCCAGTCCTGTCAAACAAGTCTACTCCGCGCGGTCGTACCGGTGTCATGAGTCCTCTCAGCCCTATCAGCCCGACGAGGGCGAATATCGGCGTTGGTTCGACGTCACCCCCGCGCGGTTCTAACGTGTTTACGCAGTCAGTCAATACAGCCGGACAGCCCCCAAGTACTTCCAAGACGACAGCACAGGATCTCCTTAATAACGTCATGGGTCTAGGGCGACCTGCACCTAAGGCCGATCTCAAGTCTTCTTTCTCACCGCACTTTGCCCAGCAGCAAGTCATCCACTCTCCAGCTAGGCACCATCAAAGACTACCTTCGTCTTCACAACCCCAAACCCTATTTGGCGGTGGAGCTGGGCCATCCATATGGTCCGCTGCACCTGATGAGAATGGCCTAGGTCTTAGTCCTCGCCACCAAGGAAATGGAACACTGCCCGGGTCGCCTCTTGCGGGGTTGGCACCTTTAGCACATGCCAGTTTACAAGCCGTCGTGCCAGGCATACCATCCGCAACTCATTCTGGTGTGTCCCCGAATATTGTTACCCCATCAGCACACCCATCGTGGCCGCCATATGATCATATGGAGCAAAAGCTGCCAATACACACATCTCATGCACCTCCGACATTTTCTGCACTGATAGAACACAACGACAGGCGTATGCCTAGCCCTTCTGTTGGATTGAACGATGGATATGCCGATTCTGGTTTCCATGGCTCCGTTGTCTATGCTTCTAGTCCCCGCCAAGCTCCGCTACCATCGCATGTATCAAGCACGTTTTCCGCGCAACAAAGCCTTCCAAGTGCATTCAATAATTCGATGGTGTTATCGTCAACAATCGACCCACCGCACTACCAATCTATGGCGACGCTCAATCCGACCAATTATCCCATATCTCACACCAACTATCCCATATCCCACACCACAGATGCCTTGTTTGGCTTTGCAAAGTACGGAGACGTGCGCCGACAGCGCACTGACGGCGTCTGGGGAGATGCTGGGTGATGTCTTGCGTTGTTTGCGCAGCTTCACCTGCTTTCTGTGGAGAAGAATAGTGTCTTCCTTCCGATTCCACGTGGCATGACTATACGTCCGTGCACTACTTGCACGCTCCGCTGGTGAGTGCTTCGGGCAGAGATATTGGCGTCGACGACTATTGGGCACGCCTGCCATGACCTTGCTCGGGAGTGGTCCGGGCTCGGTCGACTGCGGGCCTTGATTATGCACTCTCTTTTGCCTGCTTCCCCTTTCACGTAGGTCATCCATCCGTACCGGTTTGTTTTCGTTTTCTATGTCTCGGGCAAATGTTCGCCAAGAGGGTTCCTTGTATTACCGTGTTTTGTCTAAACGAATTCGTAAACTATGCAGCGAAAATTTGATTGATAGAAGGTCGTGAGCCGGGTTGCCATTCTCCACGAGGCAGCCCTGGAGGCGGCATCATCGCACTAAAATAGGACAGAAACCTGCGGCCGTTTCTTTCGAATCCTCGCACATCGCGATTGTTTTCTCCATCGATCCCCCCATTTTCCCATCGTATTTTGGACTTTCGATGGCACCTAAAAAAGCTGCACCCAATCGAGACGGATACAACAGGGAGGCACGTTATCCCAAAATCACCCTCCTCACACCACAACACGGAGTTGGACCACGTTGCAGGGTCGACTACGACCCACAAGACGATGGCCCGTGGGCGATGCTGCAGATCATGCGCGTTGACAAGGGCGAGATAGAGCACTTCACATGCGCGATGCCTCGCTATTATGCCGTCCCGCTAATTTTG
>Ga0137359_10001346_pt1 | contig 19492 bp, 16 predicted proteins | sample Mad1_40_16metaG_FD_108281 | JGI IMG/M metagenome (GOLD analysis project Ga0137359, IMG submission 108281) | Vadose zone soil microbial communities from Angelo Coast Range Reserve, California, USA - Mad1_40_16 metaG | ecosystem: Environmental > Terrestrial > Soil > Vadose zone | place: USA... | reverse complement strand
TCATGGACCACCCGGTGGACTACTTTTACCGGTGGATGGTGGAAATACTTGCCGACGGGGATTCCAACGCGCTCGGCGAATATCCTTACGCCACCGCCGGAAAATCGCGGTAAGTTCATCCGCCCTGTAGCTCAGGCCTTCAGGCCTGAGGCTTTTCACGCTTGTACTACAAAACTATCCGGCGCGCCGCGATCCTGGGGCGCGATTCTTTCCGTTCTCTTTCTCTGCCTCTCGCTGCTCTGTGCCGGAGATCTCTCCGCCCAGACCAAAAAGAAAAAGAAGAAACCCACGCATCCGAAAGCTCCCGCGTGCGCGACCGGCTGCAAGCCGGACACGACTTCTCCAACTCTCGATTCCTCGACTCCGGAAGACGCAGCCGCGCAAAAAGAGCTCGCCCTGCTCGCTCGCGACCTCCATCGCGGCACGCCCGGCGCCTACGAAAAGCTCGCCGCCTTCGCCAACAAAAACATTTCCAGTGTCTGGGGCCAACGCGCCGCGCTCGCACTTGGCTACGATGATTATTCGAAAAGCCACGCGCAGCAGGCCCTCAGCTGGCTGCAGAAAGCCAAGCCCGATACGCTGCTTTATGAATACACGCTTTTCTGGACCGCGCAGAGCGAACGAGCCCTGGGCAAAAACGCCGCGGCCGCGCAGGACTTCGCGCAAATCCTGAAGGATTATCCCGGCGCGGCGTTCAAGGATCAGGTTCTTGAAGCCTACGTTCCAGCCGCCATCGCCATTGGCCGCTCGCAGGATGCTCTCGATGCGTTGGCCACATACCCCGCCGCTGGTTCCAAGTCTAACCTTCTCCTCGCGCGCGCCCGTGCCGAAGAAGCTGCGCGCAAGTTTACTCCGGCCACAAAAGATTATCAGACGCTTTTTTACAAGTATCCGCTCGGCGATGAATCGAAGGACGCGGCCATCGCGCTGACTCGCCTCAACAAACAACTGCACAGCGAATTTCCTTATGCTACAGGCGAGATGCAGGATCAGCGCGCGCAGATTTTTTACGATGCGCACAAGTGGCACGAAGCCCGCACCGAATATGAAAAGCTCGCGACGATTCTGAAAGACCCCACGAATCCCATCCGCCAGCGCGCTCTGCTTCGTGCAGCCGAATGCCGCCAGCATCCCAAACCCGCTCCCGGCCTTTTTGTAAAGCTTTCCGTCACCGATCCCGAAGCGGATGCCGAGCGCCTCTACGATCTATCGCAAGCCTGGCGCTCCGACAAAAAAGAAACCGAAATGCTCACGGCGATCGAAAAAAACGCCGAGAAATATCCGCAGAGCCGTTGGACCGAAGATTCGCTGATGGCCGCCGGCAACTACTACTGGGTGGAACTCGATCGCACGAAAGCGGGGAACTACTACCAGCGCGTTCTCGACAGCTTTCCAAGCGGAAGGCATGTCCAGAACGCGGAATGGCGGCTCGCGTGGATCGCTTACATCCAGCGCCAACCGTTTGCTGACGAGAAGATGATCAATTTCCTGCGCAAATATCCTTCCACCGGCGCAGCGGTGAATGCGCTCTATTGGCTTGGCCGCAACGCCGAACGGAGCGGAAATCCTGCCCGTGCCCGGGCGTTCTATGAAAAGGCCACGGATCGTTTTCCGTCCACCTATTTTGCTCACGCCGCGGATCAGCGTCTCTCGAAGCTCGTTCCCGGCGATTCTGACCCCGCCGATGCGCTCGCGGAAATTCCCGCGACCCCGCCGCTGCGTCCGTTCGACGAGCCCATCGCGCCGATAGTCGCCGATCGCTGGAATCGCGCCCAGGCTTTGCGCGCCATCGCCTTCGACGCCTCCGCGGAACTTGAGTTGAAAGCCGCATACGCCGCAACCGCGTCGCCGCGTTATCTTGTCGAGGCTGCGCAAGCCGCCTTTGATCAGGGCCATTTCGCCACGGGCATGGCCTATGGCCGCCTGGCCGTTCCGAATTTCGATTCGCGCAAATTGAATGAAGTTCCGTCAAACGTCTGGAAAGTTTTGTTTCCGTTTCCCTACGAAGCAACAATTCGCCGCGAAGCAGAGCGCAACAATTTTGATCCCATGTTCGCCGCCGGCCTGATCCGCCAGGAGTCCACGTTCCAAGCCGACGCCGTTTCCCACGCCGACGCCATCGGACTGATGCAGATTCTTCCGAAAACCGGTCGGCTGCTCGCGAAACAGCGGAAGATTCGTTACACGAAAAATACACTCTTCGACCCCAACATCAACATCGAACTCGGCATGCTCTACATCGCCAACCTCACCCGCGCCACTGGCGGGCCCGAATACGCCGCCGCGGCTTATAACGCGGGCGAAGACCGGATTGCCCTCTGGAAATCCGAGCGCACTTACGATGAAGTTCCCGAACTCGTCGAATCGATTCCGTTCACTGAAACGCGCGAGTACGTCCAAATCGTTCTGCGCAACACCGACATGTACCGCGCCCTCTATGGCGAGACGCCCAAGAGCACAGTCTCCGCGGCCACCCCAAAGCCCACATCCTATTTATCAGCCCAATCCCGTTAGGCCGCTCTTTTCTCTCTGTGAACTCTGTGGCGCCTCTGTGCTCTCTGTGTTAAATCTTTTTTATTTCTTTACATCGATCCGCCGCTAAACAAATGCCCCGCCTTTGCTACAATCTTCCAATGTCTTCTCCTGAAGCCAACATGACGCAAATCGCGCGCCGCATGCTCTCCGCCAAGGCCGAACAATTCACCGAATCAGTCATTCGCGAAATGACCCGCCTGGCCATGAAGCACAACGCCGTCAATCTCTCCCAGGGTTTTCCCGATTTCGCCGCCCCCGAAGTAATAAAAGAAGCTGCGCGCCAGGCCATCTCCGACGACATCAATCAATACGCCATCACCTGGGGCGCCAAGCCGCTGCGCGACGCCGTCGTGGAAAAATTTGCCCGCACCCAGCACGTCACCTATGATCCCGAGCGCGAAATCACCATCTGCTGCGGCTCCACCGAAGCCATGATGTCCGCCATGATGGCCATCATCAATCCCGGCGACGAAATCGTCGTCTTCGAACCCTTCTATGAAAATTACGGTCCCGACGCGATCCTCTCCGGCGCCGCGCCGCGCTTCGTCAAAATGCGGCCGCCGGCCAACGAAGACTCAACGTGGTCATTTGACGAAAGGGAATTGGCCGCCGCCTTCGGTCCGCACACCAAAGCGATCATCCTCAACACACCGAATAACCCTACGGGAAAAGTTTTCACTCGCCAGGAACTCGAATTTATCCGCGATCTCTGCGTCCCCTGGAACGCCTTCTGCATCACCGACGAAATTTACGAGCACATTCTCTATGATGGGACCGAACACATCTCGATGGCCCGCATCGACGGCATGCGCGACCGCACCATCGTCATCAACGGCATGTCCAAAACCTACAGCGTCACCGGCTGGCGCGTCGGCTGGGCCCTCGCTCCTCCCGAGACCACGCAAGCCATCCGCAAGGTCCACGACTTCCTCACCGTCGGCGCCGCCGCTCCCCTGCAGCAAGCCGGCGCCCTCGCCCTCAAATCGCCGCAGTCCTACTACGATAAACTCGCCTCCACCTACGCCACCAAGCGCGAGCGCCTCCTCAAAATCCTCACCGCCTCCGGCTTCACCGTCTACAAACCCCGCGGCGCCTATTACATCATGACCGACATCTCCCGCTTCCATTTCGACGAAGCCAAATATCCCGCCGATTCCCGCGACGTCTCTTTTGCCAAATACCTCGTCGAAAAAATCGGCGTAGCCTGCGTCCCCGGCTCCAGCTTCTACAACGACGCCCAGGACGGCGCCTCCCAGGTCCGCTTCACCTTCTGCAAAAAAGAAGAAACCCTAGCCGCCGCCGAAGCCCGCCTCGCCAACTTGCGCGCCTAGCCGCGAATGCGGTAGTCACTCAACTCTGCCGGCTGGCAAAAGAATGCAATCGTGCAGAGACAATCCATTGCGTAGTGTGAAGCAGCAGGAAGCCAAGAAAAACTAAAGCGTCAAAGTAGAAGAGGAACGTCAGACCGGCAGTGATGGCGCGAAGCGGATACTGTATGGAATTGTCGATCGTATGAAAGACGCTGGGAACCTGGATCGCAATGCAGAACCCAAACAAATAGAGGGTGAAAACATGAAGTTGTCGCAAATTCGCGAAACGATGGAGCAGAATGCCGAGAGGTAACCCAGTATCGCTGGTGATTTCTGTCGACGACTGTCTCTTGGCGGAATGAAGCACGATGAGCGCATGGAGCGAAATGGAAAATGTGTACAGAGAGGTGCCACAGAAGAACAAGACGAAAGACTTATTAATTACGGAAAGAGACATCCAAGCCAATTGGAAATCGACATCCATATTTAACATAAATAGTATCTGACAATTGGACACCACTGCGCGTGCGATGGTGCCCGAGAATCCAGCGCCTAGTCACGCTTCACCGTTGGAGGACGTCCGCGAAACCGGCGAGGCAATCCCTCTCAAGACCGATCACGAGTAGGTCGAAGTCAACATCTCATCTCCATAATGTAAATTCCAATTCATCCGGATTTCCCGCTACTTGGCAATCTCCTCTCCAATGTTATCCTGAATTTTTGTGCCCACCTTTCCGCGCGGGGGAATCTAATGTTCTTTGTCGGTAAAAGGGGCCCTGCATGAAGTTCAGGAAAACCGTTCTTCTCTTGGTAATCGCTGTACTTGTTGTCGCTGGTTATTTCGGCGTGCGCATCCTCTTGCACGGCTTCACTACCGCCGCCGCACCTTCGCGCCTCGAAACCATCGTCGCTCGTGCTGCGCGCGATTTCGCAATCCCTCGAAAGGCGCGGCTGGAGCCCAATCCGTGGAAACCCACGCCCGACGTTTTGAAAGACGCTCGCGAAAGTTATTTTGATCGCTGTGCGGTTTGTCACGCTCCGGACGGCTCCGGCCAAACCAATGTCGGAGGCAATCTCTACCCGAGAGTTCCCGACCTGCGAGCGCCGCAAACCCAAAATCTCACCGACGGCCAGCTACGCTACATCATTCGCAGCGGGGTGCCGCTCACCGGCATGCCCGGCTGGGCCAAGCCCCACGACGAGCAGTCCGACGACAGTTGGAAACTGGTCCTCTACATCCGCAGCCTGAGCAACTTAACTTACTCGGAGCGCACGCAGCAGGCCGACGTAATGAGCAGTTCAGCGCACTACGCCGGCTCCGCCTCATGCCAGAAGTGCCACGCGCAAATCTACGAGCACTGGCGCAAAACGCCCATGGCCAATGTCGTTCGCGATCCGCGCGAATCTCCGAACGTTATCATCCCCGATCTCTCCACAAACAAAATCGCCAAGTTCACGAAGGATCAGGTCGCTCTCGTCTACGGCAGCGTCTGGAAGCAGCGTTACTTCACCAAGATCGGCGACGACTATTACCCCGAGCCTGCGCAGTGGGACGTCATCAACAAAGTCTGGCGCCCCTATTTCGTTCCCAACGGCGCCGATTGGTGGGTGCCGTTCTATCCTCCCGACAACATGCAGCGCCCCACCGGCCCCACCTGCGACGGCTGCCACTCCGTCGGCTACGACATCCGCACCAAAAAAGTCGCGGAGTGGAACGTCGGCTGCGAACGCTGCCACGGTCCCGGCAGCGAGCACGTAGCGCATCCAATGCGCGGCAATATCTTAAATCCCGCGCACATGGACTACGTCCAGGCCAGCGACACCTGCATCCAGTGCCATTCCCAGGGCCGCCCTCTCACCAGTCCGATTGAAGGCAAATATTATGACTGGCCCGTCGGTTATCAACCCGGTTCAAATCTGGAGGATTATTGGCAGCTCGAGGATCACAAGCTCGGCGAAGCCACCTTCACGCATTTCCCCGACGGCACCGCCCACAAAAACCGCATGCAGGGCAATGATTTCGTGCAAAGCGTCATGTACCGCCGCGGCGTCACCTGCTTCAGTTGCCACGATGTGCACGGCACGGACAACTACGCCCAACTGCGTAAGCCCGGCGATCAAATCTGCCTCGATTGCCACAGCCCGCTTTCTCTCAATGGCCCTCGCACCGCCACGATCGAAGAGCACACGCATCACAAGAAGGGTTCAACGGGCAGCAGCTGCATCGCCTGCCACATGCCGAAGATCGAGACCACCATCGCCGACGTGAAAGTTCGCGCCCACACATTCGCGTTCATCACGCCGGACATGACTGACAAATACAAGATCCCCAACCCGTGTACTGAGTGTCACAAAGACAAAACCACCGCCTGGGCAACCGAAGCCATGCGTCACTGGCCCGAGCGTTCCCCCTGGCGTCTACAATAACGTCCTGCGCGGCGTTCACCGGAATTTTTGTGTCGCAGTTTTTTCCGGCGGCGCCGACCTCCAACCCTCCCAGCGGCGCGTGTTAAACTCGCGCTGAACCAGGAAGGGAACTCCACTGTGCCCCTCGAATTTTCTCTCATCCCTGCGGACACCCGGCTCGAATCGAGCGGCAACGGCGCGCCGCTCAACATCTCCGAAACCGTTTCCCGCACCTTCTTTTGCACCCTCACGGTCACCGAGCAGATCGAGCAGGAGTCCCTCGACGTCTCCCTCTGGGGTTCCCCCGACGGCCAGGATTTCGGCAAGCGCCCGCTTCTTAAGCTCCCGCAGCAGTTCTATCGCGGCACCACCAAGATGGTTCTCGACATCTCCTTCCGCCCGGAGGTCAAATTCCTTCGCGCCCGTTGGGAACTCAACCGCTGGGGCCGCGTCGCGCCAACGCCAATGTTCGTGGCCAGCCTGCAGCTGGAAGAAATTCCGCCAATGTCGAGAGACACCCCTACCAAACGTACAGTGCTCACCGCCCAGTCCGGCAAGTGAAGCTCAAGTCATTGTGAATGTTGATCTTGCGGGAGGAAAGGGGTAAGAGACTGTTGGTCGGTTGCCCTGTGGTGGTCAGTCTCCTACCCCGCGAGTGGTCTTGCTCGTATAGACGAGTATTCCCCTGCAAATGTTTCTAGGTTCCCCAAAGATTTATGTTTCTTTTTTGTATCCCGAATCAGGGCCAATCTGGCCCACCAAATTCCGTAGCTTGGGCCTTCCAGGCCCGAGGGTTTTCATGGCCATACCAAGACCTTGCCGATGCAGTGAAACCCCTCACCCCTAAAGGGGTGAGCTACAGGCATGGTACCTTCACCCGATCTCCACGCTATCGAGATAGCGGGCCACGGCCGCCTTCCACTTGAACTTCTCCGTAATCGCCTGTTGCAGCGCCTGCGCGGCCGCTGGTTCACCGTGAGTTAAATAGGTTTGCTTCGGCGCGGCCTGTAATCCACCCAACCAACGCAGCAACTCGCTCTTTCCCGCATGCGCCGAAAATTGCCCCATCTCCACAATCTCTGCCCGCACCGGCACCGGTTGCCCGAACAAGCTCAACGTCTTCGCGCCGTCCTGCAATGCCCGTCCGCGCGTCCCCTCGGCCTGGAATCCTCCCAGGATCACGCAGTTCCGCGCATCGCCCAGCCGCTGCGCCAGATGGTGCAGCACGCGCCCGCCGGTCACCATTCCGCTCGCCGAAATGATGATGCACGGCGTCTTCACATCATTGATGGCCTTCGACTCCGCCACGCTGCGCGCCAGGTGAAACGTGTGTACGCTCAGCGGATCGCCCCCGCCCTGCTCGTCCCGCGCAAACAGCACATCGTGATCTTCCTTGTACTTCAAGTATAGATCTGTCGCGTTCAGCGCCATCGGGCTGTCCACGTACACCGGCACCTTCGGAATTTTCCGCAAGTCCTCCAGTTGCCTCAGGTAATACATAAACGTCTGCGTCCGCCCGATTGCAAATGCCGGAATTACGATCGATCCGCCGCGCTTCACCACCCGGTTCACGATATCCGCCAGAAGTTGCAGGGGATCGCCTGCGTCGTGTTCGCGGTCGCCATATGTCGATTCGCATAGCAGCGTATCAATCTGTTTTGTCGCCGGCGAAACCGGATCATTCAGGATCGGCTGGTCATAGCGGCCGACGTCGCCCGAAAACACCACCACAATCTTTTTTCCGTTTTCGGTAATCGTCAGTTCCAGGCTCGACGAACCCAGGATGTGCCCTGCGTCGTACGATTCGAAATGAAATTCCGGCGACAGCTCAAAACCGCCCTTCCGCGCCATCGGCTTCAACTGCGCCAGCACCGGCGTTACGTCATCGGCCGTGTAGAGCGCCTGCGGATTCGGGTGCTTGCTCCACTTATTCTTGATGGCGTTCTGCGTCTCTTCTTCCTGCAGGTGGCCGGAATCCTTCAGCAGCAGGTTCGTTAAGTCAATCGTCGCCGGATTCGCATAAATCGGCTTGCGATAGCCGTCGCGCGAAAGCACCGGCAGCCATCCCGTGTGGTCCAGGTGCGCGTGCGTCAGCACCAGGTAATCGATCGTCTTCGGATCCACCGGCAGCGGATTCCAGTTCCGCTGCTTCAGGTCGTCCGTCCCCTGAAACAACCCGCAATCAATCAGCAGCTTCTTGCCCGCCGCCTCCACCAAATATTTCGATCCCGTAACGCATCCAGCAGCACCCAAAAATGTAAGTTTCGCCATGGCTCAAGCATTCTACTCGAAGTTGTTCGGAATTCTGTAATTGGGCTCACGGTCCGCACCATCGATTAAATCTGGTTGGCACGGAACTACTTTTTGATTATATTCGCGCATATGGACGGCAGCCGAATGTTCCCGCGTTTCGGGACACTTGTGCTGATTGCAAGCCAGGTCTTCCTCGTCCAATCATCAGCCCAGTCAAGTGCGTGCGCTGACGCCTCGCCATCTCAACAGAAACCCGAGATGAGAGTCATCGTCGACGCGGTCGAATTCCACGGCGAAAACTCCCTCTCCGAAGCAGAGCGTGTCGCTCTAGCCGAAGACATTAAGAAAACCGATTTTGCTGCGTCGAGCGTAACCCACGATGAGTGGGCCGCCGCAATTACGGAAGTCGCAATAAGGGGCGCATTGCAGAACAACGGCTACTTTAAGGTTTTCGCACAAAGCACAACCCATCTTGTTCGTGCGGAGGAGCACGAACTCCATTACGTCCTCAGGTTGGACATCGAAAGCGGCCCTCAATACCGCTTGGGAAATGTACGTTTTGAAAGTAAGCAGGACGGGCCCCTCGTTTTCAGTGAACCCGTCCTGCGCCAGCAACTCAAGTTGAGCCGGGGCGACCTGTTTGACGTTTCGAAGGTACGGGGGACGCTGGAAACCCTGACGCGCCTCTACGGCGCGAAGGGCTATATCGATATGGTGGCCGAACCAGAGACTCGCATTGACAACGCAGACACACGCATCGATTTAGTTCTAAGAATCGATGAAGGAAAATCTTACCGCATTTCCGAGATTGAGCTTCCGGCCGTAAGGATGGAGGCGAACAAGCAGTTTAAACTCCCCCAATCGATCGGCGATATTTTCGACCCGTCCCTCTGGTACGGATTCTTCAAGGACAACCAGTCGCGCCTTCCCCCAGGCGCCTCGGTCGCTACGAACATGACAGTCCGGAGGAATAGTCGCGAGTCAACAGTGCAAATCATGCTGGATCTCTCTTCTTGCCAGGAACCTACACTCCCGCAATTACCTCGGCCAGTTCTGAGAGCGAAAAACGGTCCCTAGTTGCCATTCCCACAAGAACCATTTCCGACCGAGACCAAAACGGGGCGAGCCTCGCGGCCCGCCCCCTTCATCACAGCTCTCTTCTTCCGCGGATCTCAGGCGACGTCGAAGCGATCATGATTCATCACTTTAGTCCACGCCGCCACGAAGTCCTTCGCAAACTTCTCCTTGGAGTCCGCCGACGCATAGACTTCCGCGAGGGCGCGCAGTTGGGAGTGCGAACCGAAGATCAAGTCGACACGCGTGCCAGTCCACTTGATCTCGTTCGTCTTCCGGTCGCGTCCTTCGTAGACCGCTCCGGAGCCATTGGATTCGCCGGATGGCTGCCACACCGTCCCCATGTCGAGAAGGTTGACGAAGAAGTCGTTCGTAAGCGTTTCCGGTCGCTTGGTGAAGACGCCGTGCTTGGAATTCCCGGTGTTCGCACCCAGGACGCGTAGGCCGCAGACGAGAACGGTCATCTCCGGCGCCGTCAGCTTCAGCAATTGCGCCCGATCCACCAGCAGTTCCGCCTCCGACACGCCCTGCTTGCCGTTGACGTAGTTGCGGAAGCCATCCGCTTTCGGTTCGAGCGCTTCGAACGATTCGACGTCCGTGTGCTCCTGCGACGCGTCCATCCTCCCCGGCGTGAAGGGAACTTTCACTTCGTGCCCGCCGGTTTTCGCGGCCTTCTCGACCGCCGCACAACCGCCGAGAACGATCAGGTCCGCCAGCGAAACCTTCTTTCCGCCAGATGCAGAAGCGTTGAACTCCTTCTGAATACCTTCGAGTTTCTGCAGCACCTTCGCCAGCTGAGCCGGCTGGTTGACGGCCCAGTCCTTTTGCGGCGCCAGCCGAACGCGTGCGCCGTTCGCTCCGCCGCGCTTGTCGGAGCCGCGGAACGTCGACGCCGATGCCCAAGCCGTCGAGACCAGTTGGGAAATGGACAGCCCGGACGCAAGGATTTTCGCTTTCAGAGCGGCAATGTCCTGCTCCCCGATCAACGCATGATTCACCGCGGGGATCGGGTCTTGCCATGGCAGCGTCTCCTTCGGAACCAGCGGGCCGAGATAACGCACGATCGGCCCCATGTCACGGTGCGTCAATTTAAACCACGCCCGCGCAAACGCCTCGGCGAACTGCTCCGGATGCTCGTAGAAGCGCCGTGAAATTTTTTCGTAAGCAGGGTCGAGGCGCAAGGAAAGGTCCGTGGTCAGCATCGCCGGCGCGTGCCGCTTCGACGGATCGTGCGCGTCCGGCATCTTGCCTGCGCGCGCGCCGTTCTTCGGCGTCCACTGATGCGCGCCAGCCGGGCTCTTGGTCAATTCCCACTCGTACCCGAACAGATTCGCGAAAAAATTGTTGCTCCACTTCGTCGGCGTCTCGGTCCAAATCACTTCCAGGCCGCTGCCGATCGCGTCGCCTCCCTTGCCGGAGCGGAACTTGCTCTTCCAGCCCAAGCCCTGCTCCTCGATGCTGGCCGCTTCGGGCTCCGCGCCCACATTTGCCGCATCGCCCGCGCCATGGGTTTTGCCAAACGAGTGCCCGCCGGCAATCAGCGCGACGGTCTCTTCATCGTTCATCGCCATCCTGCGGAACGTTTCGCGAATATCCCGGGCCGCCGCGATCGGATCCGGCTTGCCGTTCGGTCCTTCTGGATTTACGTAGATCAAGCCCATCTGCACCGCACCCAGCGGATTCTGAAGATCCCGGTCGCCGCTGTAGCGTTCGTCGCCCAGCCACTTGCTTTCAGGCCCCCAGTTGACTTCTTCCGGCTCCCACACGTCCGCCCGCCCGCCGCCAAAACCAAACGTCTTGAAGCCCATGGACTCCAGCGCGACGTTGCCCGCAAGAATCATCAAGTCCGCCCACGAAATCTTCCGCCCGTACTTCTGCTTGATCGGCCACAGCAACCGGCGCGCCTTGTCCAGGTTCACGTTGTCCGGCCAGCTATTCAGCGGAGCGAATCTTTGCTGCCCCGCACCGGCACCGCCACGCCCGTCGTGGATGCGGTATGTCCCGGCACTGTGCCACGCCATACGAATAAACAGCCCGCCGTAGTGCCCGAAATCAGCCGGCCACCAATCCTGCGAGTCGGTCATCAAGGCATTAAGGTCCTTGATTACGGCATTCAAGTCGAGAGTCTTGAACTCCTTGGCGTAATCGAACTCCTCCCCCATCGGATCCGACAGGTTCGAATGTTGGTGGAGAATCTGAACATCCAACTGGTTGGGCCACCAGTCGCGGTTCGTGTGTGCGGGAGCTCCCGCGAACGGGCACTTCGTTTCAGTTGCCATCTTTCTCTCCAATCCTCTTTTGCTTTTAAAGTTTCGTAGATGAAGAATCATCCACGCGTGCAAATAAATTCAAACTCGTGGCCAGGCTCGCATCGCCGAGGGAGCTGAACCATCCACAAGCCATCCTAATCCTTCCCCCACCTATTGTTCCAATATCTACTTCGGATACAATGAATAGGCACAGCCTATGGCACTTTCCAGCTTCCTCATCGTTGTTTTCTGTTCGCTGTTTTCCTGAGATGGGAAGCCAAGGCTCTAAGTCATGCAAATTCTTAGCAAGAACTAAAAACTTATAAGTAAAAACTCCTCTCCCCCATGGAACTCCACCAACTCCGCTACTTCTCCGCCGTCGCCGACACCGGTTCTTTCTCCCGGGCTGCCGAAAAATGCCACGTCTCGCAACCCTCGCTCTCCCAGCAAATCCTTAAGCTCGAATCGGAACTCGGCGGCCGCCTGTTCGATCGCCTCGGCCGCTCCGTCCGCCTCACGGACCTGGGCGAAGCGTTTCTCCCGCGCGCCCGTTCTGTCCTCCACGAACTCTCCAGCGCCAAAGACGAGCTCACCGAGCGCCTGCAATCCGAAGCCGGCCCCGTCGTCATCGGCGCGATTCCCACCATCGCACCCTATTGGCTTGCGTCGCGCCTCGCCAGCTTCTCCCGCAAATTTCCCAAAGTGCATCTCACCATCGCCGAAGAGATCACGCCGGTTCTTCTTGAACGACTCCGCGCTGGATCCGTGGACCTTGCCGTCCTCGCCCTTCCGATCCGCGGCCACGAATTCGACTTTCATCCGCTCTTCACCGAGCGCCTCTACGCCGCCTTGCCGAAAACTCACAAGCTCGCCCGGCGCCCCTCGTTGCACCTCGCCGATCTTCGCCGCGATCCATTTCTTTTTCTTCGCGACGGCCACTGCTTTCGCGATACCGCCGTCGCCGCTTGCGATCGCGCCCGCCTCGATCCCCGCGTCGTCTTTGAAAGCGGCCACCTTTCCAGCCTTCTCGCCATGGTTGGCGCCGGCATGGGCGTCTCCCTCGTCCCCGAAATGGCCGTGGACAAGTCCAAGCCCTGCCGCTTCGTCCGCATCGCGGACACCCAAGCCGAACGCACCATCGCCGCTGTAGTGCTACGCGGCCGCACCCTAAACCGCGGCAGCCGTGCTCTCCTCGCGCACCTCGGCTGATGCATTCTTGACCACACGCAGGTGCCCGCTTATCGACGCGGCAAACCCGGTCGCTCCATCTTGTGGTAGAATTTTGAAAGCAACTTCGGTGGGGCCGTGGCGCAGCTGGGAGCGCGCCTCGATGGCATCGAGGAGGTCGTGGGTTCGAACCCCATCGGCTCCACCAATTTCACACTTGTGTATTTCCTTTACATTCTGGAAAGCGAATCCACAGGCCGCTATTACATAGGTCAAACGCAAGATGTTCCTGAGCGTCTGGCCTACCACAATGCCAACTACTCGAAATCCCTGAAAAACCGCGGTCCTTGGCGGCTCGTCCACACCGAGCAATACAAAACTCGCAGCGAAGCGGTGGCTCGTGAACGCCAGCTCAAATCATGGAAGGATCGACGGATGATCGAGAAGCTGCTGAGCGCGTCCCGGTGAAACCGGGAAGGTCGTGGGTTCGAACCCCATCGGCTCCACCAATTTCACACTTGTGTATTTCCTTTGCATTCTGGAAAGCGAATCCACAGGCCGCTACTAGTGACTCCTCTGTCCGAAAACATTCTTCACTCAACTGGCATATGGTTGGATGTGAATTAGAAATATCGAATGAATCCACGCCCGCCGGCATGCACTTAAATTACACAATTAAAAGGGTTTAATTTGACTGGGAGCCCTTGTGACCGCAGTCACTTTTTTCCACTGCTTTCCACCTATCCTTGACTGGACAACCCTCGCGGCATTCCGGTATGCTCACCATTCCGAAAGGCCCGGCCCAAAATCTAAGGAGTAACTCTCATGGCATCGCCCGCAGTAGCTAGTAAGTTTCGAGCCGTCCTGTGTCGTCACTGTGCCAAGCCCATTCGAGTTCCCGCTCTGATCATGAAAAAGGAAAGCGAGTTCCAGTCACTAACCGATTCTTCAGATATTCATTACCATCTGATTTCCCGCGTCTTCAACGTCCGCTGCCGCTCCTGTGAACGCGAATCCGTCTACTCCATCAATCAGATCGTAGACTACCCGTTTCCCCTGGCACCCTCCGCCACCGAGCCCAAGGCCGCAGCTTTCTAGCCCATCACCCATCAAAAGAAAAACAGGAGCGCATCGTTTCTGCGCACTTGCTTTAGCCGGCGGAAAATTGCACTGGTGATTTGCGCTCACCGGCAAAACTTTGTTCCCTCTTGATAGTGGGGTTGCCGCGCGACTAGGGCGGAAGGATGGCGCGGGGGTTCAGTTGGAGGTGAACAGGACCGAGCAGGAACTTGGTGGAAAGCCCCCACGCCGCACTGGCCCAATCACTGTAGAGGCAGTTGCCACGCCACTCCGCCAGAGTTGCGGTCTCTACCCTAACTCCCCTGTTTGCAGCTTTCGCTAGGAAGACACACCGAGCCGCTACCTTGCCCAGTGCCAGTTGCTGCGCCATCCAACTCACTTCATTGAGTCAAACCACTCAATTCGCGCTTCCTCAAAATCCTCTCCCGAGGCAAAATATGTCCGCAGTCCAACACCATGCCTAATCCAAACGACAGCTCCTCACCGGCCGCCCGCTTGATTTTCCGCATCGTAGCGTCGCTCACTATCCTCTTTTTCATTAGCTATGCCGTGGACCTCACCTGGTACCATGCGCGCCTTGCCGTGCCCCGGCTTGGCACCGCCAACTCCTCCGTCCATCGCGTCCGTCTGCTCGCTATACCCGACAAGGGCAACAAAATCGAATACCAGATCGACGCTGTGCGCCCCGAAGAAGACGTGCCCTGCTCACGTACGCTATTCCCCCACGCCGGGCGCAATCCCTGCTGGTACGTTTCGCGCCACGCGAAAGACCCCATCGCCATGTAATCTGCTTCCCTCATCTCTCTTCCATTTCTCGCGCAATTCCGATATGAAGGTCGTTCAGGAGGTACGCTGATGCTCTCTGCGTGTCGTTCGACCTTCCTGGTTCTCACTTTCCTGTTACTGCTGCACTCCTCTCCGCAAACTCCCGCTCCTCCCGCCGACCCCAAAGCTGAAATCCTGGCCTTCAACGAAAAATTCATCAACGCTCATTTGCGAATGGACAACCCCGCCATCATCGCCATGTGGGCCGACGACGGCGTCAGCCTGCTTCCCAGCATGGCGCCCATGGTCGGCCGCGCCGCAATCGGCAAATTCATCACCGACATCACCGCTCAGATGCCCGGCTACAAAATCGTCCGCGAAAAAATCGATTTCCACGATATCCAGGTTTCCGGCGACTGGGCCTCTGAGTGGGGCTTGGAGACGCAAGGCCTCCAGCCTCCCAATCAACAAACGATGGAAGGCTATGGCAAAATTCTCTTTGTCCTGCACAAGGACGCCTCCGGCCAATGGAAAATCCAGCAAGAAATGTGGAACGCCAGCCCGAAGCCCTGACCTCTCTTAGTGGCACAGGTTCCAGCCTGTATTCTGTGGGTTTTCCAACTTTGTAGGGCCTGCCTTCAAAGGCGTGCCGTTCCGCACATCACACCCTGCAGCTTCTGCTTCCTGAAATGTGCTTTCCCGCTCCCGGCCCCAACCCAACTAATACATTCACACTATTCCCACCCCATGCTAATCCCGGTACAGTCCCCGAACTCGCGCTTTTTCTCCATTACCCCGCGTCGCTCCATGGAGGACCGCATGTCTGCCCGGACTTCTGCCTTGAACCTCAACCCTTCTCTCACCACCGTCGGCAACTGGCGCAGCCGCGTCCTCGCCATTTTTCTGATGGTCGCAATCGCCGGTATCTTCTGGGTTGACTCCCGCTACCCCGCGCTCCTCAAGCGCTATCGCGCCGGGACGCAACTCAAAGCCGCGGGCGCGCTCACCTTCGGCACCGTCTACCAGGTTGATCGCTCAATGCCGCTCGCAACGCGCGTATGGCGCACCACGATCAACTGGCTCGATGCCAACCGCATCGGCATGACCTTTTCGTTCCTCTTCGGCCCCGCGGCACTCACATTTCTCGCCATGCTTCCCCGCCGACGATTTCGTTCCCGCTACCTCAACACGCTCTTCGGCGCCGCCGCCGGCGTTCCTTTGGCGGTTTGCTCCAATTGCATTGCACCCATCGCGCGCGGACTCTTCGCTTCCGGCATGAGCGCTGAATCCGTCCTCGCCACCATGTTCGCGTCGCCCGCGCTCAACGTAGTCGTACTGGCCATGACTTTCGCGCTCTTTCCGATCTCCATCGCGCTCATCAAACTGGCAACCGTTCTCTTCCTGATTTTCGTCTTTGCTCCCACCGTTGCCTCTCGCCAAAAACTGCAAGAAACCGCCATCCCGTGTCCCATCGAAATTCCTTCTTCGGAAAGCTGGCCGCAAGCTGCGGCTGGCGTCGCGCGTTCTTTCGCCAAAAGTTTCTGGTACGTCGCGCGAGTCGCTTTGCCTCTGATGATTCTCGCGGCCATTCTCGGCGCGTTAGTGGTAGAACTTCTGCCGCCGCAGGCGCTCGTCGCCCAAGTCACCATCGGTGGCATTCTTCTCGTCGCTCTGGTCGCCGCGTTCCTGCCCGTGCCCATGGCTTTCGATGTGGCCATCGCCTATATCGCCATGACCAAAGGCGTCCCGCTCCCGTATGTCGTCACGATTCTTTGCACGCTCGGCATCATCAGCGTCTATTCGCTTTTCGTGGTGGGTAAATCCCTCTCGTGGCGGGTCGCTGCCGCAGCCTACGCCACGGTAGCTGTCTTAGGCACAATCGCCGGCCTGCTCACCCGCATGTTTTTGTAAGGATTCCTATCTTGAACTACGTGGCACCTGTAGGGGCCGGGCTTGCCCGGCCCTCTTGGTGTTTCTTACGCCCCGCCGCTCTTTACTGCCTTCAACCGCTTCTCCAAATAACGCCGTTCACTATCATTCGTCACCAACGCCAACGCTTTCTTATATTCCTCCTCCGCCTCCGCAAAACTCCCCAATCGCCGGTGCATATCCGCCCGCGCCGCGTGCAGCAAATGATAATTCTCCAAGTCGCTCCCCGCCGCCAATTCCGTCATCAAATCCAACCCGCGTTGCGGCCCCTCTGCCATCGCCACCGCCACCGCCCGGTTCAGCGAAACCACCGGCGAAGGCTGCACCAGTGTCAGCGCGTCATAAAGCCGCACAATTTCCCGCCAGTCTGTTTCTTCCGCCTGACCCGCCCGGCAATGCACCGCCGCAATCGCCGCCTGCAACGACAGCGGCCCCGGCGTTTCGCGCATCGACTCTTCTACCAGCGGTAAAGCCTCGCGGATCTGATCCTGCTTCCACCGCCCGCGATCCTGCTCTTCCAGCACCACGATCTCCCCCGCCTCATCCAGCCGAGCCTCGCGCCGCGCGTCGTGGAGCAGCATAAGCGCCACCAGTGCCGTCGCCTCGCGCGGAGTCTGCGGCCTCATCAAATTTGCCACCAAGCGTCCCAGCCGAATGGCTTCGGAGCACAAATCCAGGCGCAGGAGGGAATTTCCCCGCGTCGCCGCATACCCTTCATTGAACACCAGGTAAATCACCGTCAGCACGGCGTCCAGCCGCTCGGCCATGGCCTGTGTTTCCGGCACGATGTACGGAATCTTCGCGTCGCGAATCTTTCGTTTAGCGCGCACCAACCGCTGTGCCATCGTGGTAGTCGAAGTCAAGAACGCCCGCGCAATCTCCTCCGTTTCCAGTCCGCACAATGTCCGCAGCGTCAGCGCCACCTGCGCCTCCGTCGCGAGCGCGGGGTGGCAGCATGTGAAAATCAGCCGCAGCCGGTCGTCGGGAATCTCCCCGGTGTCGTAATTCGGCTCTTGGCTCTCCGTCCCAATCTCCGCATTGCCATACAGCGCCAGCTTTTCCGCGTACCGCCCCTGTCGCCGGATCCGGTCAATGGCCTTGTTTCTCGCCGTCTGTATGATCCAAGCCCGCGGAAGGGCCGGTACCCCGGTCGCTCGCCACTGGTCCACCGCCGCCGCGAAAGCTTCTTGCGCGCACTCCTCGGCAAGGTCAAAATCTCCAATCAGCCGGATCAGGGTAGCGACAATGCGGCCCCATTCGGCTCGATAGACAGTTTCAACGGCGGTGGCTGCGGCGGAGCTCATAATTGGTCCCGAATATCTTACGGTACCCTGTCGATTTCTGCCTCGCCCGTTCGACTTAAAATATAGGTGGAGGAGAAGCCATGAAATATATGCTGATGATGTATTTTGAGGAGAACGGCGCACTGACCCAGGAGCAACGGGAGCACTGCTACGTGGAGTCCACCGCTTTTGCCAACAAACTCCACGAAGCGGGCAAGTTCCTCGGCGCCGCGCCACTCCAGCCCACCTCCACGGCCACCAGCCTCCGCCTGCAGGACGGTAAGCGCCTGGTGACCGATGGCCCTTTTGCAGAGACCCGCGAACAGCTCGGCGGTTTCTTTCTCATTGATGCCAAAGACCTTGATGAAGCCATCGACATCGCCGCGCGGGTCCCCGCCGGCCGCTGGGGCACGGTGGAAATCCGCCCCCTCGTGGAAGTGGACGGACTGCCCCAAATTTAGTTTCTTGGTGCTGTCGATTTAGTGCTCCGCCATTCGTCTTACTGGTAGGGAGCAGGATCAGCCGGCCCGGCACCCCGAGTTCTCAGCTTTAAGCAATTAAATCCGTTAGGAGACAGAACCATGAGATTCATGATGATCGTCAAAGCCAACAAAGACAGTGAAGCCGGCAAAATGCCCAGCGAAGAACTCCTTGCCGCGATGGCCAAATACAACGACGAGCTGGTGAAAGCAGGCGTCCTCGTCGACCTTGCCGGGCTCCAATCCAGCGCGAAAGGCTTCCGTGTCCGTTTTTCCGGTAACAAAACTTCGGTCATTGACGGCCCCTTCGCCGAGACCAAAGAGCTGATTGCCGGCTACTGGATTATTAATGTGAAATCGCCGCAGGAAGCTATCGACTGGGCCAGAAAAGTTCCCGCACCCCACGGACCCAGCGAAGAGTGCGAAATCGAAATCCGCCAATTCTTCGAGTTGGAAGACTTCGCCCCCAGCAAAGCGATCGACCACCACAAGGAAGTCGGCAAGAAACTCGCGGCCGGCAAAAAGTAGCCGCACAGAAAAGGAACTCGCATGCAAAAGATCACTCCATTCCTCTGGTTCGACGGCAACGCCGAAGAAGCCGCCAACTTTTACATCTCCATCTTCAAGAACTCGAAGATGGGCAAGATTTCCCGCTATGGCGAGGCCGGGCCCGGACCCAAGGGTTCCGCGATGTCCGTGACGTTCCAGATCGAAGGTCAGGAATTCTTCGCCCTCAACGGCGGCCCGCAGTTCAAGTTCACGCCCGCCATCTCATTCTTCGTGAATTGCGAAACCCAGCAGGAAGTGGACGAACTTTGGGACAAACTCTCCGCTGGTGGCCGCACCGATCGCTGCGGCTGGCTGCAGGACAAGTTCGGCCTCTCCTGGCAGATCATACCCACCGTTCTCGGCCAACTGCTGGGCGACAAGGATCCGCAAAGAGCGAAAGGCGCCATGCAGGC
>Ga0137359_10001344_pt1 | contig 19500 bp, 16 predicted proteins | sample Mad1_40_16metaG_FD_108281 | JGI IMG/M metagenome (GOLD analysis project Ga0137359, IMG submission 108281) | Vadose zone soil microbial communities from Angelo Coast Range Reserve, California, USA - Mad1_40_16 metaG | ecosystem: Environmental > Terrestrial > Soil > Vadose zone | place: USA... | reverse complement strand
CTGAGACCGCTGGCGATGAAACTTGCCATGGTCAACGGTGTAATCGGTGCGTCTGCGCCTCCGGCTATCGCAATCTCGGCCGTTCCAGATCGAATCAATGCCGCCGCCTCCGCCAGCGCGTCGAGGCCCGAAGGACATGCGGACGAAACTGTCGCGGCGTGCGCCGCGCTTCCGATTCGGTCCGCGATGGTATTGGCTGCAGCCTGAGGAATCGAGGCTGCTGACGAAGTTGTTGGAACTCGATTGGGGCTTTTCTCCTGAAGCGCATTATAGACCCGTTCTATAACATCGATGGCGCTTGTGCTGATTCCAATCACTACGGGGACCGGACCCGGCAAATCCAAATTGTTTGCGTCGAGGCCGGCATCCTCCAGCGCCATCATTGTCGCGGCGTAAGCCAATTGCGTGTGTCTCGCCATCCGTTTCGGTTTCAGCTCTGGTTCGATGTAATCCAAAGGATCGAAATTTTTAACTTCGCCCGCGATTCGACTCTTGAGGTCGCTGGCATCGAATAGCGTGATCGGTCCGATACCGCTCCGTGCTTTAAGAAGTGAGTCCCAAAATGCCTCCAAGCCGATTCCATTCGGGGCCAGAACTCCCATTCCGGTAATGACAACGCGATTTCGGTTCATGGTTTGCGCCATCGCGGTTGGCCGGAATGGGTCGTGAAGAAAGTTCGAGCGACGCCCGCCGCGAAATCTGGAGGGTTGGCGGTTAAGAAACTATCGATCTGATCGGCCACGAACGAATCACCCGGGATTCTAAACTCTACATTGAGTCCAGTCATTATATTTTTTGCCTCCCAAAAAATCGGAGTGCGCCGATCAGTGGTCGGGACTTATTCTCAAGTTGCACCTTGCGTGCCAGCGCTTTCTACTTCAACGTTCGCCCGGCGAAGCTAGATGAATTTGCGCCGATCTTTTTTGCGTCTTGTGCCTGTGTGCGGCATGCCCCTAGCTTCTCTCGCCCCTGCCGCACTATGATCGCCGGGACCGAACTGCCCCAAATCCTTGTTATCGATGACGAAATGGGGCCGCGCGAAAGTTTGCGCATGCTCCTGAAACCAAATTATCAGGTCCACACGGCTGATTGCGTTGAGTCCGGCATCAAGCTGCTCAAAGAAAAAAATCCCGACACCATCGTGATGGATATCCGAATGCCCGGCGTAAGCGGCATCGAAGGTTTGCGTCAGATCCGTGAGATTGATCCGCATCTTTCCGTCATCATGCTCACTGGTTTCGGTGCCCTCGACACTGCGAAGGAAGCGTTGCGACTCGGAGCAAACGATTACATCAGCAAGCCGTTCGATGCGCACGAAATGCAGCAAGTCATCGATCGCAATGTTGAACGTACGCGCGCGCATCGGACGAGCGAGAATGCGTCAGCCGAGATCAAAGAGCTAAACAATCGTCTCCTGCAGCAACTCGCGCAGAAGGAGCGTCTCGCTTCGTTAGGCCAAGCTTCTGCAGAATTTGTTCACGACCTCGGTAATCCGCTCACCATTGTATGGGGTTATGTGCAATTGCTGGCCAAGCGTCTTGAGAAATCCGACAACACTCAGCAGGACGCCGCTTCGGTCAAAGAATTGAACATCATCGAACAAAATGTCCGCCTCTGCCGGGAGCTGCTGACAATGTGGCAGAGTTACGGCAACGTCGAAGCTTCACCGCCGAAACCGATCTCGGTTTCTGGAATCGTGTGCGAAGTGCTCAAGGGCATCGAACCGATGGCCACGGAGAATGGTGTCACACTCAAGTCAGACATTTGCAAAGATTCGTGCACGCTTTTGGGAGACGCGTTGCAGATAAATCGGGCCATTCAAAACGTGATCGTTAACGCCGTCCAAGCTTCGATTGAGAAGAAGGGGACTGTCACGGTTACTTGCGCTCAGAAAGATTTTTATGTCGATCTTCGCATCGAAGACACCGGAGCGGGCATTCATCCGGCGCAGCTGAATCGGATTTTCGATCCGTATTTCACTACCAAGCAGGCCAAGAGCGGCACTGGTCTGGGTCTTTACATCACGAAAAAAGTGGTCGAAGACCACCACGGCTCGATCAAAGTCGAAAGCACGTCTGGGGTCGGCACGATTTTCACGATTCGCCTGCCGCTGCAAAACACCGAATAGCCAAACGCGTAATTCGAATCAGCGCGGATCGGCTGGTTTGGTGGCGGTTTAACTTGTCAGTTCGGGCACGTTTGGTTTTGCTGGGCGCGTGCCGTCCGGTTATCAAGTTGCTCCAATTTTTCTCATCAGGATGGCGGGCGTGCCGTTCGACCTCGTGGAGCAGCTCGCGACCCCCAAAACGATGGCAGCAGCCCGCGACCTCATTGTTTCACAGCGGGATTTCGTTGGATCTGCGCAGGAGATCGATCGCTTTCTTCAATCTCGCGGACGCGACTTGTCCAAGGAACTTTTCCGTGCTTGGAAAAGAACGATCCGGCACGGCGCGCCGCCTCCGTCAGAGCCGGGGCTCGACGCATTTGAACGCTGCCGTCAGTCCAGAAGCAAAGTCAGCGAAGCACAAACGCGGCTTAACGACTGTATCCAACAGGAGCTCGATAATTCCCGCGCAGCTCTTCTTCGATCGGTTAGAAAAATTCTGCCTGCGTATCTCGTTTTTGCCGAAGCCGGCATGCGCGATCGCTTAAACCGAGAATTTTCTTCAGGCGGGACGCCGCCTCGGAACAAGCAAGCGCGCGCTCATGAGCGGCACCTCCTTTTATATCTACAGCGCGTCTGCGCGAAGAACGATTCGTTAAGCGCCTTCGGACCGGAAGACTGGGGAAGAACGGGCAAGGTTGACTCGGCAGTTCGCCTCGCGCCGGAACCTGGAATTTCAAAACGCGAAACTTTTCTCGAACGGTGGACCGCGCACGCGGCCGCCGCAGCCATTAACGCCGACCCGGAAGTAAAATCGAAAATTGAAGTTCCCGCGCTGGAACCATACGCCTTCGAAGTTTTGTGTGACGACGTCGCGAAATCGTCGTCCGTTGCCTCCCGCGATAGATGGTTGTCGATCTTGAAGCCGATTGCCGAGCTACCACGAAAGTTTGCAGCTGCGGGAGAAGTGACTGCCCGTATCCAGATTATGGACGAAGCAAATTCGCGCCTTGCCGAACTCGGTGCTTCACGCGGGTCCACGCGATTTCTTTACGCCGCCACGAATCCAATCGGCGAGGAATGTTTACGGAAATGCAATTTTGAGATCGGCCAGGATTTGATCGACGAGGTCGCGACCGCGGCTGCGCCGTGGATTGATCTTTGGCGCGACAATTATGCTTTCGTCGCCCATCGCATCGCGGGCGCTCTGCGCGGGATTCTGGAGAAGATGCAAGACGCCAATCCAGTATTACCTACATTTTTACACGCTTGCGAGGAGTCGAAGCTTCCCCTCACCGGACCGGGAATGGTCGCGCTCGCCCACATGGCCTTTCGGGAAGTCAGGACCCTGTTCCACAAGCGCATGTCAGCGCACGGTGAGAGGGAAGAGCACGAGCTTACGGCCGAAGATTGCCAATTCGTTAGGCAAAACTTCGACTACCCGAAGTTCGACGAGTATACGTATCCTTCGGCGGATTTGCAGCTGGCCGCCAAATCCTTCGACGCGATTTCGCGGGGGGATTATCAATGGATCCTGGCCGAGCTTCATCCGCCGGTGGCTTTGCTGCACCACGGCTTTTACTGGGGCTGTCCGGACAAAGCCTCTTTGTCGGAACATCTTGCCAGCACATTGTTCGGCAAACCGAATTTTCACTACGGTTTCTTTGCCGCCGATTTTACCGCAACGACAACAGTTCGTCTTTTTGATGCGCTCCCGAAGCTTTCAAATTTTGTCGCGCCGCAACGCGCAAATCCGAACTGGCGCACGATTCGACCGCAGGATGCCGAAGTCTACGTCGACGATACAACGGGCGACGTTTGTTTGCGCAAGATCGACAATCACGAGCATCTCGGTTCCTTCGCCCGTAACTGGATCATACCGCTCGGATTTCATCCGTTTTCTTTTTCATTGGGTAAACAGACGCCACGTCTGCGTTGTGGAGAAATCATTGTTCAACGGCGAATGTGGACAATTGCGCTCGATGAAATCGGGAAGGGCGATTTCACCGGCATCTCGCGGGACTTGGTCCTTGCCGTTGAACGCTTGCGCGCCGCGAGAGATCTCCCGCGCTTCATTTTCATTCGACCGACGGAGCAAGCTCTCAGGCGCAGCGGTGCCGAAGGCCGGGACAAGGACACGAAGCCCGTGTTTATCGATCTCGAAAGTTATTTGTTCCTTGAAACTTTTTATCGCTGGCTGGTCAAAGCGGGGGAGATCGAAGTAACTGAAATGCTGCCGGCGCCGGAGGATTTGTTTTGGAAAGAAGCCGATGGTCGTCGCACGTTTGAGTTGCGCACGCTGATCGTTCCGAGCTCATGAAAATCCTCGCGATTGCCAATCAAAAAGGCGGCGTCGGAAAAACAACGACCGCGGTCAATCTCGGCGTCGCCTTGGCGGAAAAGAAATTGCGCGTGCTCCTGATCGATCTCGACCCGCAAGCAAACGCGACCAGCGCACTTGGGATGCAAGAAGTTCAGGGCGAAAGCATTTACGACTCGCTCATCGGCAACGTCTCAATCGCCAACAAGATTCTGCCGACGCGCATCGACAACATGTTCATTATTCCGGCCGATCTCGATCTTGCGGGCGCGGAAGTCGAGATCGCGCGGATGCCCGATCATCTCACGCGTTTGGCCAAGACATTGTCCGACTTTCGTTCCGACCAAACATTCGATCTCGTTTTTCTCGATTGTCCGCCATCATTGGGAATCTTGATGACGAACGCGCTCGCGGCCGCCGATGAAATTCTCACGCCGATCCAGTGCGAGTTTTTCGCGCTCGAAGGTTTGGTGAAAATTGTGCGCGTGGTCGAGCAGGTGCGCGATTCCGGCGCGAACGATCAAATCGAGATCGGCGGAATCGTGATGACGATGTTCGACAGTCGGACGAACTTGAGCCAGCAGGTCGTCAATGAAGTGCGTCAGCATTTTGGCGAACGCGTTTATCGCACCGTGATTCCGCGAACGGTCCGTCTTAGCGAAGCGCCCAGCTTCGGAAAATCGATTCTCGAATACGATTCGAGCGGAACGGGCGCCGCCGCCTATCGCTCCCTCGCGCGCGAATTCATCAAACGCCACCGATTGTTCGCGGCTGCTCCCGCGTTATTGCGAACACCAGCGTCGGAAAACCCCGAAACATGATTTCTTTTTCTACCGTCCGTCCTCTTTGCTGCGGCAGCCGGATGAGGAATCGCGTCACCGCGAATACAAGAACTTCGTCGCGGATTTGCGTGTTGGGGTGAAAGTTGCGGCCGAATCCTAAGGCGTTGCAGACGCCGAGGGACTTGGCGACGGCGCGGCGGATGATTTGGCCGCTGGACTCGCCGGCTTTTTTTCCATTGGCCCGAGCTTCACCACCTTTGCCTCGAATGTGCCATCGGCATTTTTCCAATAGGAACCGCTGACTTCTTCATTATCGACAATGTCTTTCATCGCTCCTGCGGCGGCGCCCTTAATGATCTGCGTTCTTGCCGTGACCTTGAAAACGCGTGTCGCCTGTTTGCCGGAAATCGTGAAAGTCTTGTTCTTCTGATCGACTGCCGAAACCATTCCGTGGAAGGGCAATGGCCGTGGGTTCTGTTTGGCCGCTGATGCGCTTGGCGTCGTCGACCCGCTGGCGATCGGCGAAGCCGAAGCAGACAGTCCGGTGCCGCGCGGCATGGTTTGGGCAGCGAGTGGAAGACAAAACGAAAGAAGTGCAATTGCCGCGGCACTGAAGGGGATTTTCTTTTTCATAACGAGGATTGGTTCAATGAGAGAGTCACCGAGCGAATTTTGCCAAGCTAAATGTGGAGGTAAGGGGATTCGAACCCCTGGCCTTCTCATTGCGAACGAGACGCTCTACCAGCTGAGCTATACCCCCGAGAAGCGGACAAGATTATCGCGGAGCTGGTTCGTTTCGCAAGCAGCGGCAACAATTTCCCGCCTGTGGGGCGTAACAAAACCTTCCTTGCGCGCGATTCTTTTGGTAGTTGAGTGTTGTACTGTCGAAGGAGGCCCTCATGAAAAATTCCCACTCCACAGGTAACTTGATCGTCCTTGTTCTCGCAGCAATGAATCTCGCGATCACCGCAGCCGCGCAGGCCGGACCCGGCTACGATTATTCGCGAAGTGAATTGATGGGGAATAGCGGCTTGCAGATCTTTCGGGTCGCAGATTACGGATATCAAAATGGTTTATGCATTTACATCGACGGGATTCCAATCACGACGCTCGCTCGAGGCGAAGGTTATCGAGCTATCGTCCGCCCGGGCCGGCATCTCATCACCCTGATGAACACGCCGTCTCCCTACGGCAAAACGAAATACACGACTCGCTCGCTCGATCTAGCGCCCGGCCAGAACTACGCCTTCACTGCGATCTGGGACGTTGAAACGGTCACGCTCGAAGACGGCGGGTACGTATTTCACGGATTCTACCGTTAAGAACGGTTACAAACCACAGCCAACGCTCAGGACCTTCTTCGCGCCGGGCGGTCGGTATTCGTAAACGCTGATCTCGTCGCCTTCGTAGTAGGCAGAGCGAAGCACGATGTCGATCTTGCCGTCGCCATTGAGATCGAGTAGTGCGGCGATTTCGAATTTGTTTGGCGGAGTCTCTCCTTTTGCTTCGGGATAAAATTCGCCCGCCACTAATTTCGTTTCCATTTTTCCGTTCACGGAACGCGCCACCATCACACACGAATATGTATTCGGCGTCGGTTCGTCCGGAATTTCGTCACCGTTTTTATAATGTGTCGCCGAAATCACGACTTCGTCTTGGCCGTCGCCATCGAGGTCGACTTGCACCGTTTGCGTGATGTGGACGACCGGATCCTTCAGGCCGCGCCGGCGCAAAAATTCCCCGACAAGATCGACATACTTCTTGTCTTTCACGTCGAGCGATTTCGGTTTTCGCGGCAGCGGATTCCATTTCGCGGCAAACGCGATCTCGCCCTGTTTTATTTTCTTTGGATTCAACTTTACCATCGGCCGGTCCGGACACGCTTCGCTTTGTGTGTCCAACTTCACAATCGCAGCATTCCCGATAAGGTCAGTCACGCTATAAACCTGCACCTTCGCGCCGTGCTTCACCGACTTCGTCGCGCCGTCCGACTCGATCCATTTCTGATTTTCAACCGCACCGATCAGATAACCGTGCCGCACATCGATAATCGGAAAAGTTTGCGCATTCGCGTTCCAATAACTGACGAATGCCGCGGTGACAGCGAACAACAGCTTCATCGCGCGCATTCCGTTTCGACCGCAGCGATGATTGGCGGTACCAGTTTCGATTTCAATTGCTGTACGGTAATGATGAGCGCGACCGAGCCGATGATCAACGCCGCAGCGACCAAAGTGCGCAGCGTTACGGTTTCGTGCGCGAAAACTGCGCCGAGCAAGACCGCCACGATTGGATTCACGTAAGCGTAGGTCGCGACTTTCGCCGGCTCGCAGTTTCGGAGCAGCCAAAAGTAGGCGGTGTATCCGACAATCGCGCCGATCAACACGAGATAGGCGAAAGCGCCTAACGATAACGCGCTGATTTTCTCTGGATGAAAATGTTTTGCCTCGCCAAAGAGTGTTCCGACGAGCATCAAGAGAACTCCGCCGCAAATCATTTGCTGAGCTGCGGCGTAAAATGGCGCGGCGAAATGCTTTGCCAATCGTGAGTAGAGCGAACCTGCCGACCAGATGAACGAAGCAATCAGCAAGATCGACATACCGATCAGCGGGTGACTATTTCCGCCGCCGGAAAATCGCAACGCGGGGCCGAGCAGAATTCCGACGCCCAAAAATCCGCCGGCCAGTCCGAGCCAAACGATCCCACTCGGTCGCGGCGTCATTCCGAACAGCCAACCGAGCAGCGTGATGTAAATTGGAACCGTCGCGACAATCAGGCTGGCCAATCCGGTTTCGATGAATTTTTCAGAGATCGTCACGCCTCCATTTCCGCCGAGAAGCAGACACGCGCCGACGATGAGCGATGTTCTCCAGTCAGACCAGGTTGATTTCAGCGGACCTTGTGTTCGGGCGATCGCCAACATGATTATACCCGCCAGAAAGAAACGCGCGCCCGCCATCAAAAACGGCGGGATCGATTGGATCGCAAAGAAAATGGTGAGGTAGGTCGAGCCCCAAATCAGGTAAATCGCCGCGAAGCCGAGAATGATCTGGAATTTTCGCGGCTGTGCCATCGGTCACAGTTAGCCGATGGAAATCATTCTGCCAGTCGCATCAACGCGTCGCGCGCTCGTAAAAATTGCGGATTAATCGACAGCGCCCGCTGATACCACACACGCGCTTCGCCTTTCAGGCCAGCGTGTTCACAGCTTTCGCCTAATCGAAAGAGCGGAAACGTGTAAATGGAAATGATGTCGGCTTCGAACGTGTTCAGCCGCGCAGTTCCCGGCGCGGGAGGATGACAACGACCGAATAGCTGCTCGTTTTCGCGCACCATCGTTTCGAGCGAAACCTCCTGTGACCTGGGCATGATTGCGGTCAGGATGCCTTGTTGGTACGGCCAGTAATTCTGATCGAGGCTGTGATCGTCGCCGAGCGTACCGGCAAAAGCGATGGTGCGGTTGGGATTTGCTTCGACGAGGATTCGGAGATTGTTTGTCGCGGGATCGTAGCGATCGAACGGAATCACCAGGTCAGGATGTTGTTCTCGCAATTGTCGGACGTACCAATCGCCCAGCAGCGTCGGCAGCATGATCAGCGTTACGTCCGACCGGACGTGCTCGACCTTTTGCAAGTACATCAGCGGAAATGCGAACCCGTCGCCACTGACTAGAAGAATGGAATGCGGCTGTGCCAACGCGAACACGTCATCGCCAAATTGTCGGGCAATGAAGTTGCGGCTTTGATTGAGAACCCGGAAGTGAACGAAACCGCTTGCTACGACGGCGATCGCGCAAATTGCGGCGGTCACTCGTAAAGCGAAGATCGACATCGGAGGCAAGAGTCGGCCGATCAGGTTTGCCAGCAGCAAAACTCCGAATGCCATCAAAGGTGCGAGCAAGACGTGCGACAGCAAAAAGAACCGTTGTAGAACAAACAGCGCTGACGGTGCGCTCGCGAGATTCAGATTTGTGATCCAGACAAAGAACGGCCCGGCAAAAATGAATCCAATCGCGGTGAACCAAAAATACCAACGGCGCGTTCGGAAAGACTCGATCGCTCCGGCACAAATCAAAATCCCGGCCAGCCAGCCGAAAGAGACGAAGAAAGCGGCGAGTCGCGGCCAGGGCGGTCCACCGGTGTAACCCGGCGTGTTAACGAGCCGGGTCGCGCCGTAACTTCGTCGCGTGATCAACGCAATGAGATCATGCAACGAAGAAATGTTGCCCCAGCTGTAAACGGGATGATGCGCCGACGCCCACAGAATGTAACCGTACGGCATTAGTCCGAGGGCGACCGCAAACGCGCCGAGCAAAAGTGTGCGCGGATTTGCGAACAAACCGACGCGATGTTGCCAGAACACGAAGCAGAACGCCGGCGCGAGAAGAATGATGGTTTGATGATTCGTCAGTGCGAGGCCGGCGACAAAGAACGCCGCGATCAAAACACCGCTCCGCGACGGCTGCTCGTTCCAGATTGCAACGAGAAGAATCAAAATTGCCGCGAGCAAGTCATTGAGCGGAAAAACTTCGGCTTCGAGCGACCACTGCCAAAAAATCGGATCGACAGCGAGCGTCAGCGCAGCGATTGCAGCTGCGAGTTGTGACCGCGTCAGGCGAAACGCAATCACGTAAACGACGCCCACAGCGAGCGAATCGCAGACCACCGAGAGCATGTTTATCCGAAACGGAATCAATCCGAACGGAATCAGGGAAAAGATGTGGCCGAGCATCGTGAACAGCGGATAACCCGGCGGGTGTGCGACGCCGAGTGTCGCCGCAGCCGTGATCAGCTCCGGCGTATCGCCGACCACGATGTCGCGCGCTGCAGTAAAAAAATATAATGTCCCCGCTGCGATAGTGACCGCGATGCCGCCGAGCAACGTCCTGAAGTTGCGGCCTGCTAACATCGACATGAGTCGATCTTCACAGCTGAATCACTTGCGCCGAATGAATGTCGCCGCTCGCGCGAATTTCCTGGAGCAGTTTCTCGTCCGGCGCGTTATCGAGATTCAAAACCGTGAGCGCTGTTCCGCCGGCCTGGTTCCGACTCAACGACATCGTGGCGATGTTGACGTTGTGCTCGCCGAGCAGCGTACCGATTCGGCCAACGATTCCCGGACGATCGGTATTTTCCAGAACAAGGATAACGCCATGTGGTCGCGCTTCTACCGGACGGCTGTTCACGCTAACGATTCGCGGCGTCGCTCCGAAAAACGCGCCGCCGACCGAAACCGTCTTGCCTTCGGCGGTCGCGGACAACTCGAGCAAATCGGTGTAATCGCCGAGCGCGCTCAAACGCGTCTCGGTGACTCTCAATCCAAGACTCTCGGCGAACGCAGGCGCGTTCACTTCGTTGACGTCTGTGCCGCCGGCGTTTTGCAAGAAAGCTTTGAGCACAGCGCGCGTGATCGGTCCGGTATCGAGCTCGTTCACCTTGCCGCTGTAATTGATTTTCAATTCATCGACTCGGCGCGGCGCAACCTGGGAAAGAAAACGGCCGAGCTTTTCACCGAAGCGCAAATGTGGGCCAATCACCGCCAAGGTTTTCGCGTCGAGGGTCGGCATGTTCACTGCGTTGCGGATTGTTCCTTCGAGCAGTGCTGCGCGGACCGATTGCGCGATCTCGATTCCAACACTTTCCTGCGCTTCGGCGGTGGAAGCGCCCAGATGCGGTGTCAGAATCAAATTCGGCGCGTCACGCAGCGGCGAATCGTCCGGAAGCGGCTCGATTTCGAAGACGTCGAGGGCGGCGGCGGCCACATGTCGATCTTGCAACGCGTTCGCCAGCGCAGTTTCGTCAATCAAGCCTCCGCGTGCGCAATTGATGAGGCGAACGCCGGGTTTCGTTTTTGAAATTCGCGCTGCGTCGAGAAGATGTCGCGTTTCATTGGTCAACGGCGTGTGCAGGGAAATGAAGTCGGCCGCTGTCAGCAGCTCGTCGAGATCTTCAACGAGCTCCACTTGCAGACTTCGCGCGCGGGCGGCGGAGAGATACGGATCGTAGGCGACCACGCGCATGCCGAATGCGATCGCGCGGCGGCTAAGCTCGCTTCCAATTCGGCCCATGCCGATAACGCCGAGCGTTTTGTTGTAAAGCTCGACGCCTTCGAATTCTTTCCGGCTCCACTTCTTGCTTCGCAAACTTGCGTCGGCCTGCGGAATTTTTCGCGCGACGTTCAGCACCAGCGAGAACGCGTGTTCGGCAGTCGAAACGGTGTTGCCGCCCGGTGCATTGAGCACGACTACGCCGCGACGAGTTGCCGTTTCAACGTCGACGTTATCAACGCCGACCCCGGCGCGACCGACTACGCGAAGTTTGCTCGCGGCGTTCAGCACGTCGGCGGTCACTTTGGTTTCGCTGCGAACAATGAGCCCGGCGAACTCTGGAATTATTTCGATGAGCTTGGCCGGCGCGAGCTTCGTTTGAACCGAAACTTCGAGAGCGCCGCCATTTGCGAGCTCGTCGACACCACGCTGTGAAATCGAATCTGCGACAAGAACTTTCGGCGGCGTCATACGTAGCGGACAGAGGTTAAATCGCTGAATCGCCAAATCGTTGCAAGTGCGCGACGACTTCGATCTCTGCCGTTTGTGGAAACATGTCGAGCGGGGTCACGGACTTGATTTCAAAGCGCTGTCGAAGATCCCCGAGATCGCGCGCGAGCGTGGCCGGATTGCACGAGACATAAATGAATGTCGCCGGAGAAAGATCGATAATCGTTTCACGGACGCGCGCGGTGAGACCCGTCGCCGGCGGATCGACAAGCAGCGTCACGGCCGCCCGGTCAGTCGCTGTTGGAACTTGAATGCAATTTGCATTCAAGTTTGCCTGGGTTTGCAGAGGGACCTGACTGCTTAAAGCATTCAAGTGTATCCGACGTAGTTCTTCTTCTACATTACCAGCGATGTAAGTTTCTTTGGGAGTCTCGGTTTCCTTGGCCGCGGCGATCGCGAATCGATCCCAGTCGATTCCAATCACTTGCTCGAATTTGTTTAGCAGCGCCTTGGAGAAAAAACCCGCGCCGCAATATGCGTCGATGAGCAATTGCTGATTTGCCGGCGTAAGATCGACAACCAGATCGCGAAGAGCGTTTGCGACTCCATCGTTGGTTTGCGAGAACACGCGCGGCCCGGATCGCGCGCGCAGCGTGTAGTGTCCGTCTGGGACATTGCGCGCGCGCAAATCCTCAAGCTCGCGGTTCACCTCGTCCATAGCGATCGGGCATCGTTCGACATCAATCAGGTGACGCGAATCGCGCTGGAAATATCCGATTACGCCGTCCTGAGCGTGAACGGTGACACGATTTCGATATCCGTAGGCAAGCGGCGAGGGGATGATCGGCCGCATCGGAAGATTTTCGAGCTTTCCGATTCGTCGAAGAATGTCGCCGACCTGACGCGATTTAATTTCGAGCTGGTGCGGATAATCGACGTGCTGATACGCGCAACCGCCGCAACGTCCGAAGTACGGACACGGCGGCTCGACGCGATCTGGTGAAGGTTTCCGAACTTGGACAAGCTCCGCCTCCGCGAATTGCTTCTTCTCGCGCGTGATTTTCGCCGAAATAGCTTCACCGTCGATTGTAAGCGGAACGAAAACCGCTTTGCCATGGTCACGCCCGACGCCTTTGCCGCCAAACGCGACGTCCTCGATTTGAAGATCGACAATGCGCAAGCTGAAACTTTAGCGGCGTTGCGCAACGCCGCATTCATTTTCCGCTACGAAGTTGAGTTTGCCGTGATCACGCGGTCGATCGCGGCTTCGAGGTTTTCCATCTTCACGGGTTTCACCAAATGTTCGGCGAAGCCGGCCTCGAAACTTTTCTCAATGTCGCCATTCATCCCGAAACCGCTGATCGCGATTCCCGGAATGTGCGAGATGGCGCGCAGATAAGACATCAATTCAATTCCGGTGCCGTCAGGCAGAGCGATGTCGCTGATCAGGAGATCGAAGGAACTGCGCGCAGCCGCTTCCATCGCCGAACGAACGTTGTGGGCGGCAGCGACCAAATGACCCCGTCGCACCAATAAACGCTCGAGCGCTGTGCACGTGTCGACGTGATCGTCGACGAGCAAAATCCGAAGCGGCCGAATTTCGGGAACCGGCGCGGCGAGTCTTACGACTCGCGCCGGCGGTGCAACTGTCTTCAGAGTCAAAGTGAAAGTGGCGCCACGCTGACGTCCATCACTGTGCGCTATGAGCGTTCCGCCGTGTGCTTGCGCGAGCGATTTTGAAATCGCTAAACCGAGTCCGAGTCCGCCGTAGCGGCGTTGAACAGCCTGCTCGCCTTGTTCGAACGGATTGAAGATTCGGTGCATCGCTTCCGGTTCGATGCCGATGCCGGTGTCCTTGACTGAGATTACAAGGGTCTGCGGCTCGGGATTCGTCGTCGAAATCATGATGTCGCCGCTTTCGCCGGTGAACTTGATCGCGTTCTTCACCAGGTTCCAAATAATTTGCTGGAACTTCGCCGCGTCGGCGAGAACATGGTGGGCACCGGCGCGCAAATTCATGCGAACATTCAGACGCCGGTCTTGCGTTTCTGCGCGGCAGATTTCGACGACGTTGGAAATGATTTCATGAGCGTCGAGCGATCCGAACCGGAGCTGGAGTTTGTCCTTGGCAATTCGGGTGAGATCGAGAAGGTCGTCGATTAACTGACTTTCGAGTTCGACGTTGCGCCGGATCATCGACAACGAACATTTCGCCAGCTCGGAAGGCGAGGTTTCGTGTTCGAGTGCGTCGACGGCGGCGAGCACCGGCGTCAGCGGCGTTCGGAGTTCGTGCGACAGCATTGCCAGAAAATTGTCCTTCGTCCGGTTCGCGGCTTCGACTGCTTCTTTTTGCTGCGCGACCGCAACGTGCGCGCGATTGCGTTCGGCGATTCCCGCCGCAATCGCCATTGCGGTAATGGTCAATGCCGCAGTCCACGATTGCAGCATGAGCAGCGATTGATTTTCAGTCTGCATCACGAACGGACCGAACTGGTGGAGCGTTCCCCAGATTGCGATCCCCGAGAGAACGAAAATTCCGGTGGCGGTTTCGCGTGGCGTGAAACGGAACGCCATCCAGATGACGATCGGACCGCAGATAAACGAGACAGGATAATTGCGAGCCGAAATGGGGAACCATCCGCCGAAAACGATTTCGGCAAGAACGACCAGGAGCAAAAGCAACACGCTAACTTCGACAATTTCGCCGCGGTCCCATTTGCGTTGCGTCGTCTGAACGCACCACAGCATCAACAGCGGGGCGACAACCAAATCGCCGGACGCGTCGCCGAGCCACCACGTCAGCCAAACTTGCCAGTAGCTCGACCACTGCGCGAAACCACCGAGGGCGAGACTGGTTATGCCTAACGAGGGGCTCACCGTCGTGCTAATCGCGGCAGCGAGCGCGAACTTAAAAACATTTTGTGGACGATCGAAGAGCTGGATACCACCGGAGAATCGATTCACGAGCCATGCGCCGCAAAGCGCTTCAAGTGTGTTGCCGGTGGCGATTCCGAATGAAGTGAAGAAATTTCCCGCGGTCGTCACATTGACCAGAAACGCGCCGACAAAAATCGCCGGCCACACGCGAAAACCGAACACGACCAACGCCGCGAGCGCGATTCCGGCCGGCGGCCAGACTGCCGAAGCGCTCGCGTTAACAAAAGCGAGGTTGAGCGCGAGTTTGCCAGCAACGAAGTAGATCAGCGCGAGCGCGCTGATTGCTGGCAGGGTGGGAATTTTCCTGGGATTCATTACCCGACCGCCTGTGCGAATCGTGTATTTGTTACGCCGGTTGCGCGCGCGGTCAACCGATTTGTGAATAACTGCGAATAACCTCGGGCCGCCGGCAAGATCGACAACGCCCAAGTGGGCGCTCAGTACGAGCGGCAGTACGGATATTTCGATTCGTTCCCGAGCTCTGGTGGAAACTCTGCGTAGCCGCCGTGAAGCCACGGAATGTCGCTACGCAAAACCGGCCGAAAGCTGTCGCGATGAGTCGGTGCCGCAAACGTGAAGATTTCGTAAAGACCAGTGAAATGCCGCGCGGTCGAGCGGCCGAGGCCGCGAACGACGCCATAACCGCCAGCCGCAGTATTGCCCTCGGTCTTGCTGACTTTGCAAACGCTGTCCGGCAATTCCGCGGACGCGAAAAGAAAATTCGAAACGCCGCGACCGAGCTTTCGCGTCGGTCCGTAATCGTTGCCCGGCGGGTCTTGGATATCGGCAGATGCGTTCGCGACAAAACCAATTCCAACCAGCGCAACGAGCACGGTCGTTCTCACGAGTTCAATCTAAGCAGCTTCTTCGCGTCGAAAGCAACCGAGAATTTTTAGTACATTCCGCGAGTCCACCCGGTGAGATGAAAGATCACAAGGATGTCTCGATGATCGATCATGCCCGGTTTGAATTTCCAATTAAAGAACGTCATGATCGCACTCGCATCGAGCTCGCGATGACCGGTTGTTTTCATGATCTTCACTTCATCTACCACTCCGTTGCTCTTGTTAACGACGAGTCGATAAATGCCCTGGCCTTGATAACCAAGGTGCTGGCATTTCTGCGGATAATCGGGATTTGGCGCCGCGGTCGTACCCTGTTTGAACTTGTCGTAGATGGTCACGACGTCGGTGGCGCGGCACGGGGTCAGGACGGCGAGAAACAGCAGCGTTAACAGAATTCTGAGGGATGTTTTCATACACTTAAGGATCGAACGAAAGTAATCAATTGGATGTGCCGTCCACAATTCGAAATTTGCGGATTACGTTCCTGTCCCCGAGATTCCGCCGATGCAAAAAATTATCATCGCCTTGCTCATGGTTATCGGAGGCGCGATTGCGTTCGCCGCTGAAGATTCCGCTCAGTGGATCAATTACACATCGCCCGCCGGGCACTACAGCGTCCTGGTGCCGAGTCAACCAAAGCTGATGACGCAGGAAAGCACGACTCCTTCCGGGGCCAAGGTCCCGCAATACATAGCCTCCGTAGAAGTTTCGTCCGTTGACTATATGGTCGCCTACTTCGATTACACGGCCGCCAACACGTTCTCGTTCGACAAGGCGCGTGATGGAATGTTGGCCAACGTGAAAGGAACTCTGCAGAGCGAGAAACCAATCAAACTCGGGCGCTATCCGGGACGCGACGTGATGATTTCAGCAAACAACAATGGCGTTGAATTCCTTTCCCATGTGAAATTCTATGACGTGAACAAGCGAATCTATATAATTCAGTTCATTGTCAGCAAATCGAGCCAGACAATCGAAATGGGCGCAAACGCCACCAAGTTTTTCGATTCCTTTAAAGTAAACGCGCCGTAACCGGAATCCGCTAACCGACTTCTGTTCGTCGCGGTCCCGCTCGAAGGCCGGAAATCTGATTTCTGGATTTTCTACTTTAGCCTTCTAATATCTGATCTCTGACATCTGATTTCTGTCCTCTGGAAAACTGTTCCCGTAGTTCAACGGATAGAACGGAGGTTTCCTAAGGGCAAAACGCCACTTCTGCAGACATCCGCCTAACGAATCAGCGATGCGCAAATCGCAGTATTTAAACTCGTTGACTAATTGTTACTTTCCTCACGCGTAATCACCAATCTGCACATTTTTACATGCCCAGGTGACACAAATTTCGCAAAACTGCTTCACCGATCGATTGCGACCTGGCGTGAGCGCTGCCTAAATTCAAGACGGGCACTTATCTTTTGGATAGCCGCAGCTTGTTCCTTCAGTTGTGCCTTAAGTTCATCCATTTCTTTCTGCTGCGCTTGGACCTGTCGATGCTCTTTGAGGAATTCATTGAGTAGCATCGCGTTCACCGCTTCATACCGTACAGTATAGATGTCTCCCTTTTCGTCGCGAACCACCAAATTAGGATTCACTCTTGCCACCTCTTCAGCCACCAACCCAAATTGTGGAATCCCCTGATTGTCGTTCTTGTAGTAAAACGTCACCGGTTTCAGTTGAAGGAGAGACTCGCTAGCATCACCGATCGGCTTTATCTCTTTCTTGAACCGCGCCGATGAACTGATGGTGCCCAGTTGACCTGCGGAGTCGATTACTACAGCAAGCGCGTTCGCGTTTCCAGTGGTGATGCCACGAATACCTGCAATATACGTGGCCGTGTGAACACTCGGATGTCCGATCCGAATTGTGTCTGATTGACCCGCGATATCTGAGGAACTGGACGTACTCAGGTTGAAGTTACCGATGTCGATGTTGTTATCGCCCGTGGTGAGGTTGTAACCCGCGTTAACACCTAATGCTGTATTGTAGTTGCCGGTGCTGTTGTTGTAGAGCGCACCAAGGCCATCGGCTGTGTTGAAGCGACCCGTTGTGTTCAGAAACAGCACTTCCCAGCCGTTACCGGTGTTGCCGGCGCCAGTCGTGTTGCTAATGAGCGCCTCCCATCCGTTAGCAGTATTGCCGTAGCCATTTGTATTGTTATGGAGCGCCCAAAAACCGTTCACGGCGTTGGCACTACCGCGTGTATTCTCGGCCATTGCAGCAAACCCGTTCGCCGTGTTTTCTTCTCCCGTTGTATTGTTGAGAAGCGCGCCGAGACCATCGGCTGTGTTATTGCGGCCAGTTGTATTGCTATAGAGAGCTTGAAGACCGGTGGCCGTGTTATTATCGCCGGTGGTATTGCTATAGAGAGCTTGAAGACCGGTGGCCGTATTTTCGGATCCAGTTGTGTTGCTAACGAGTGCCTCGCTACCGATGCCTGTATTATAGGCTCCGTTCGTGTTTGCGGCGAGTGCCGCGAGACCGATCCCCGTGTTGTGAACGCCAGTCGTGTTGCTGAGGAGCGCTTGAAAACCGTTGGCTGTATTTGCGTCCCCGGTCGTATTGCCAACCAGTGCTTGGCTGCCGACCGCTACATTATCACTTCCGCCCTTGTTTGTAGCGAGTGCATCGAAGCCTATCCCTGTATTGTCGGAGCCGAGTGTGTTGTTATAAAGGGCGTCAAAGCCAAACGCGCTGTTATGCTGGCCCGCATTCGGGCCATGGTCATTCTTTAGAGCATCTTTCCCCTCTTTTGTGTTGGTATCTTCGCCGTACAGCGTGGGCAACAAACTTAAGAGAACAAGACTCATGAGGAACGTCCGAGGTATAGCTAAGGTTGCTAGTTTCATAATGGATTATCTGAGCTGATAGATGGGTACGGAGAATGAAAGAACGAAGTCTCTCTTCCCGACTTGCCGCGCCTCTCTGGGCAACCTCGGCTCTTTCATACAGTTCCACCTTACCAAAGCTGATAGCCAAAGAGAACACCTTTTTGGCATTGCTCCAAGAAAGGTGAACCAAAAAATTCTAGGCGGGAACAGCGTGCAAGATTTCGCGCATACGCTCGACTGCGCTGCCGCGAGCATAATCTCGTGCGTAGCGTTCTCACTTACGGTTTACACCGAGTTACGCGATCCTATTTTGACCTGTGAACGTGTCCCAATTAACAACTATGTCCTGCACATTAGCTTGTTTCGAGGCGTTCTTAGCGCAAAACGGTCGTCGCGTCACACAACGGGACATTATTCTACAACATCCTCAATACTGAAGGCACACAGCCAACGCCGGGGTGGGTATCAATCAACGATTATGCAACGCTAGCGTCCTTGCTCGGGTTTCAATGCACGCCGCTTAATCCGATACCCGCATCAGCGTTACCTCATTATCCAGACAAAGCCGTTTTAATTGGCGCCGGAAATTTCAACGGCGGTCAACACTCGCTTCTATGGATTCGAGCTTTACCCGGTGATCGCGGTCTCGCAATCAACCCCGATCCAAATTCCAGAAACTACATGAGCTTTGACCTAGCGAATTTCAACGGTTGGCAATGCAGCTTTTGGATGTTGCATGTTTAGTTGATTCTCGAAGGGTCGGACAACTCTGGACAACGGCGTGCGCAGCGTTGCGCTGAATTGCGAACCGGCGTTCGTGCGACCGGCGATCTCTATAATCTCCGAACAAGATTGGCGTTCCCGGCGGGAATCGAACCCACATTTAAGGTTTAGGAAACCTCCGTTCTATCCGTTGAACTACGGGAACCTTTCCAGGGGGTCAGATATCAGATATCAGACATCAGCGGTCTGATTTCAAATTCAGAAAATGGTCCGTGTAATCCGTGGTTGGGCCATTCAGCGCATCAGTGCCATGAGTTGGCTGCGACTGGTGACTTCGAGTTTGTGGAAGACCGCGTGAAGATGCTTTTTCTCCATCGCCAAAGTTAAGCCCTCGTCATCGGCAATTTCCTGGTTGCTCCGGCCGTCGCAGACTAGTCGCGTGATTTCTTGTTGGCGTCCTGTGAG
>Ga0137359_10001330_pt1 | contig 19602 bp, 19 predicted proteins | sample Mad1_40_16metaG_FD_108281 | JGI IMG/M metagenome (GOLD analysis project Ga0137359, IMG submission 108281) | Vadose zone soil microbial communities from Angelo Coast Range Reserve, California, USA - Mad1_40_16 metaG | ecosystem: Environmental > Terrestrial > Soil > Vadose zone | place: USA... | reverse complement strand
TGAAACGTCCGCTGGCGATCGTCGATCACGGCGACCCCGCTCAGCCGCGGCTCGGCTTTGCCGAGGTCGGGCCGGATCGGCAGGTCTGGGAATACGCCGCGTTGGTGACCTCGCTCGACAGCGAGATCCTGACGCTCGGCCAGTTGTATCGCGATCGGGCAGACTGCGAGAATACGTTCGACGAGTTGAAGAACCAATGGGGGTGGGGCGGCTTCACCACGCATGATCTCAAGCGCTGCCGGTTGCTGGCGCGCAGTGTGGCGCTAATCTACAACTGGTGGAGCCTGTTCGTGCGCCTCGCCGATCCGGAGCATCATCGTGAGGCGATAACCAGCCGGCCTCTATTGCTCACCGCCCTGGCGCGGCGAACCCACCATGCCGGCCAGGTGACGCTGTCGGTCAGCAGCGCGCACGGTGCGCAACACCTCGCACGCCGGGCTTATCTGCGGATCGCCTGCTTCATGGCTCGACTGCGGCAAAGTGCGGAGCAGTTGGACGCGCTCGGGCGGTGGTATCGCATCCTCAGTGAAGCACTGCGACATTACCTGCGCGGCCGGCAGCTCGAACCGCCCATTCGACTCAACCCCGCGTGAACCGCAATCCCCGGTTGTCCCATCCCACGCCAACAGCGGACAGCCCCAGCCAACTGCCGGATTTAGGTTTAGAGATGTCACCGTCTCTGCGATTTACAAATGTCACTGCGGTCGTGCGGCGGGCGGGCGCGGAGCCCCAGCGTAGCGCAGCGCCCGATTGCTCGGATCTCGCGACCCGTGGTTTACCGAGCAAGCACCAGCTCGCTCAGCTCGAAGAGCAGCAGTTCAGCCGGCCTTGAAGGGATGGGTATCGCGCTGGTCGCGCCGGCGGGTGCTTTCGCGCTGCAGCGTTCTGGCCCGCAACGGAGCTGTTCATCGCGGATCATCGCCAGCACCGCTCGCCGCAGCGCCTCGGGCTTGCGCCGATTGCTGCGCCGCCCTCGTCGCTTCGAGATCAGGCCCGTCGCACCGTCCGTTTTCTACATGAGCGATCCGGCGCCGCTACCGCAGTCTCGCCGCGATGGCTGGGAGGCTGGCGATGTCGATGCCGTGGCGGGCGGCCTCGGCAATCAGAGACAGCGAGTTGGCCCCCTCTCGCATACGAGCCAAGGCCCATAGGAGCGCCGAGCGTGTGCCGCTGCGGCAATGCGCGACGACGGGCGCCGGTGCATCGCGCAATGTGGCGGCGAACGCGTCGACGTCCGCGCGAGACAGTGTTGCCGCCGTGATCGGGATGTGGTGGTACGCGATCCCGTGCGCCTCGGCCATGCGACGCGCCTCGGCGGCCGGAAGCTGCCCAGGGTCTTCGCCGTCTGGGCGGTTGTTGATGATCGTCCGCACCCCCGCTCCGGCGAGCGCATCGATATCCGCCCGATCGAGCCGGCCGGCGACGCTCAATTCGGGCCCCAGGGGAATAAGCTGGGGGGCCATGCTGATCCTCCGCGAGTGACGGGACGCAGACTCGCAGCCGGGGAGACCGGCGTCACCAAAAAAATTCAGGCGGCGAATTGTGGTGGGCGTTGTACGAAGTCGCCGGCGCGGATCCAGAACCGCTCGAGACGGCGGAGGGTCGTGCCGGCGCCCTGAAGATCCTCCGCGCTCAGCGCAGCCTGCGGCAGCATCTCGGCGTGACGTTGATGCATCACGGTCAGCCTGTCCCGCAATTTGATGCCCTTTGCGGTTAGCCGGACATGAATCGAACGTCGGTCGTGCAGCGAGCGCTGCTGCGCGAGATAGCCGTTCTCGACCATCTTCTTGACGTTGTAGGAGACGTTCGAGCCGAGATAGCAACCGCGCAGCGTCAGCTCGCCGACGGTCATCTCCGCGTCGCCGATGTTGAACAGCATCATTCCCTGGACGTTGTTGATGTCATGAATCCCGAGCCCCTCGAGCTCGAGCTTCACTACTTCCAGGAAATGACGATGAAGGCGCTCGACGAGCGAAATCACTTCAAGATATGCGTTATTCATGCGTGCCTCGCTTGACGGCGATGACCGGCATGTTAACCGCGCTTTGTAAATTTATCGTTTCAAATTTTACCGTGGGGCTTGCGGAATAAGCAATAGATCCCGGAGAAATCGAGACCAGCGGCCCCGTCGTCGACAAACATCTGGTAAAGATTTGCGGCCGCAGCACCGAGCGGCGTCGGCGCCGCGGTCGCCCCGGCCGCCTGTTGCGCGAGCCGAAGATCCTTCAACATCATCGCCGCGGTGAAGCCGGGCGCGTAATCGCGATTTGCCGGCGACGAAGGAACGGGTCCCGGCACCGGGCAATAGCTCGTCAGCGCCCAGCACTGGCCGGAAGATTTCGCCGTGATGTCGAACAGCGTCTGCGCCGGGAGCCCCAGCCGCTCGGCGAGCGAAAAGGCCTCGCACACCGCGATCATCGAGACGCCGAGGATCATGTTGTTGCAGATCTTTGCCGCTTGACCGTTGCCGGCCGGGCCGGCGTGAACGATCGTCCGGCCCATCACCGCCAGCACCGGCTGCGCGCGGGCAAAGACTTCGGCCTCACCCCCGACCATGAAGGTCAGGCTCGCCGCCTCGGCTCCCGCCACCCCGCCCGAGACGGGCGCGTCCAGCATATCGAAATGGGCTTCGACCGCTGCCGCCGCAACACCGCGCGCAGTCTCGACATCGATCGTCGAGCAGTCGATCAGCAGCGCATCTTTGCGGGCGTTGGCGAGCACCCCGCTATCGCCGAGATAGACCGAACGCACCTGTGGGCCCGCCGGCAACATCGTGATTACCAGCTCGCCCGCGGCGGCGGCTGCCGCCGCCGATGCCGCAGCGTGACCGCCCTTCTCCACTAGCGCCTCGGCCGCCCTCGGCACGACGTCAAAGCCGGTCACCTGGTGGCCGGCCTTGACGAGGTTGGCAGCCATCGGCGCCCCCATGTTGCCGAGACCGATAAAGCCGATCGTCGCCATTTCCGTTTTTCCTCCGTCTCGAGGACGAGCCGACTCAAGACCCCGGCGGGTTGATGCGCGCTGTGAAATCGCGGGTCGCACGGGCTTCCCGGTCGTGCTGGAGCGCCCAGCCGACAGAGGGGAAAGCGAGCCGGCCCCAGGGGATTTCCTCCCACTCGAAGAGCCCGACCTCTAGGCTCTCCTGTCCTGCTTGGACGGCTTCGTCGAGAAGGCGCGCGCGATAGATCAGCTGTACCTGGCTGATGCGCGGGATGTCGTAGATCGCGAGCAGCCCCTCGATCTCGATCCGCGCCCGCGCCTCCTCCCACGCTTCGCGCTCGGCGCCGGCACTGGCCGCCTCATTGAGCTCGAGATAGCCGGCCGGCAATGTCCAATAGCCATAACGCGGATTGATCGAGCGGCGGACCAGCAGAACGCGGTCGTCCCACCTGGCGACCGAGCCGACGACGATCTTTGGGTTGTCGTACAGAATGTAGCCGCAATCGGCACAGATCATGCGCTCGCGGTTGTCACCTTCGGGGATGCCTCGAAGCGACGGGCCGCGGAGGTGATTGTCGTCCGACATCGCGGTTTCGATCGCGAGCGGTCTGCTCAGATCACGCCGAGCTTCACGATTCCCGACCAGCGCGGCCCCGGCGTCGATATAGCAGGATCACTCAGCGCCATCTCGGTCGATCCATCGCTCCGTCCCGGTGCCGATAATACGGAGCACCCCAAGGCGGGGCAATATCGCTGCTCATTACCACTTGCAACGCCGCGTCCAAGGGGTAATTCATGGTTCGGCATGCCATCCGCCTTGGAGAAACTCACTTTCAACACTGCCCAAGCCGCGCGCATCACCTGGTTCTTCGGTCAAAAATTGCTGGCCGTGCGCATGGGCCGTCCGGTGCCGCTGCCGGAGGCAGTGCGGGGGCGTCCGATGCCGGACAGGCGGCGCCTCCTTGCCGACCTCCGAGGCCTGATCGAGCAGGATTGGCGCAACATCGAGGCGGGCTATTACATGCCGCCGGCCGAGGGGTTGAACCCGGTGGAGGAGATCCGCCGCGCTCTCGATTTCTTCATCGATCTGGGTGCGGTCGAGGAAAGGCGGCACGGCGCGCGCGAGGGGCGCTTGCTGAATGAGGTGCCGCGTGGTCGGTACCCGCCCTATTACCTGCAGAAATTTCACTTTCAAAGCGACGGGTATCTGAGCGGCGCTTCCGCCGAGCGCTACGACCATCAGGTCGAGGTCCTGTTCGGCGGCGGTGCCGCGGCGATGCGGCGCCAAGCATTGGTGCCGCTGAAAGGCGCGCTCGCCGGGCGCCCCGGCGGCGGGCGCGACGCACCTCGGTTGCTCGATGTTGCCTGCGGAACCGGGCGATTTCTGCGCGAAGTCAAGGCGAACTACCCGCGCCTTCATGTCACCGGTCTCGACCTGTCGCCGCATTACCTGGCTGTCGCCAACCGCACGCTCGAGCGGTGGTCGCGCGCCAGATTTGTCGAAGGGCCAGCCGAGACGATGCCATTCGCCGACGCGGAATTCGACATCGTCACCTGCATATATCTGTTTCACGAGCTGCCGCCCCGCATCCGTCGCACGGTCGTGGCCGAGATCCGACGGGTGCTGAGACCCGGAGGCGCGCTGATCTTTGTCGATTCGCTGCAAACCGGCGACGAACCCGATTATGACGCAACTCTCGACCTGTTTCCCGTCGCCTTTCACGAGCCGTATTACGCGAGCTACCTGCGCGAGGACCTCGATCGGTTGTGGAGCCCGGGCTTCACGCCTGCGGAGCGCTTTCCAGCCTATTTTTCGAAGGTGGTGAGCTACCGCCGCGATCCCGATACCTCTTGACCTAGATATAGATATCGCTTGGCATCGAAGCACAAGCGTGATACCGTATGTTGTGGGGGTGGACCGGGGGGTCCACAGTATACGGGGAAAATCGATGGAAATGACCTGGACGCCGGAGCGCGTCGAGCTGCTGAATCAATTGTTTGAGGAAGGTTTGCCGACCTCGGAGATCGGCCGGCGAATGGGTCTGACGAAAAATACGATAATCGGCAGGCTTCACCGCAGCGCAATGACGCGGCGCGAAACCGGGCCGAAATTCGTGCCGCAACGCAACTTTTTCGAATTCAGCGGGCCCGGGTGCCTATGGCCGCACGGCCATCCGGACGATTCGGAATTTCACTTCTGTGGTGCCCGCCCGCTCGACGGAAAACCCTATTGCGCCGCTCACGCGGCGATCGCCTATGTGCGCCCGAAGGAGGAGAAAAAGGCCGCGTAAGGCTCGCGGTCAGCGGGTGAGGCGGCGCATTGCCCGGTCGAGACCGTCGAGGGTCAGCGGGAACATCCGGTCCTCGACGATCTGGCGGATCATTCCGATGCTGGCCGTGCCGGTCCAGTATTTTTCCGGCACCGGGTTGAGCCACACCGCTTTTGGATAGGCGTCGAGCAGGCGGCGCAGCCAGACCTCGCCCGGCTCGTCGTTCCAGCGCTCGACGCTGCCGCCCTCCTTTTCGATCTCGTAGGGGCTCATGCTGGCGTCGCCGACGAGGACGATGCGGTAGTTCGACTCATAGGTGTGGATCAGCTCCATCACCGGCGTTTGCTCGACCTGGCGGCGTCGCGAATCGCCCCATACCGAATCATAAATACAATTGTGAAAATAGAAGTGGATCAGGTGCTTGAACTCTGAACGCGCCGCCGAGAACAGCTCCTCACAGACCCGGACGTGGTCCTCCATCGATCCACCGACATCGACAAACAGCAACAGTTTCACGGCGTTGTGACGCTCGGGCACGAGCTTCAGATCGAGCCAGCCGGCATTGTGGGCCGTCGACTTTATGGTGCTGTCGAGATCGAGCTCTTCGGCCGCGCCTTCGCGGGCAAATTGCCGCAGCCGCCGTAGCGCCAGCTTGATGTTGCGGGTGCCGAGCTCGACGGTGTCGTCGAGGTGGCGGAACTCGCGGCGGTCCCAAACCTTGACAGCGCTGCGGTTGCGCCCCTCCTCCTGCCCGATGCGGATGCCTTCCGGGTTGTAGCCATAGGCGCCGAACGGCGAGGTCCCGGCGGTGCCAATCCATTTGCTGCCGCCCTGGTGCCGCGCCGTTTGCTCGGCGAGGCGCTGCCGCAACGTCTCCATCAGCTTTTCCCAGCCGCCGAGCGCCTCGATCAGCTTCTTCTCCTCCTCGGTCAGGAACCGCTCGGCCAGCTTTTTCAGCCAGGCTTCGGGGATTTCGGTCTGCGGATCGGACAAGGTCTCGATCCCCTTGAAGCAATGCCCGAACACCCGATCGAAACGATCGAGATGCCGCTCGTCCTTCACCAGCGAAGTGCGCGCGAGAAAGTAGAACTCCTCGATGTCGAAGGCAGCGAGGCGTTTCTGCATCGCTTCCATCAAGGTCAGGTATTCGCGCAGCGAGACCGGAACCTTGGCGCCGCGCAGCTCGGTGAAAAACGAAAAGAACACGGCTTTCAGCCGCGCTCACGGCGGTGCAGGAAGGCGAGGCGCTCGAACAGGTGGACGTCCTGCTCGTTTTTCAGGAGGGCGCCGTGCAGTGGCGGGATCAGTTTGGTCGCGTCTCGCGTGCGCAGCACCTCGGGTGAGACGTCCTCGACGAGCAGCAGCTTGATCCAGTCGAGCAGCTCGGAGGTCGACGGTTTTTTCTTTAATCCGGGAACCTGGCGGATATCGTAAAAGATCGTCAAAGCCTCGCGCACCAGATCGTGCTTCAGATCGGGAAAATGCACATCGATGATCTGCTGCATCGTCTCGCGGTCGGGAAAGCGTATGTAATGGAAAAAGCAGCGGCGGAGAAAGGCGTCCGGCAACTCCTTCTCGTTGTTGGAGGTAATGATGACGATTGGCCGATGCCGGGCCTGGATAGTGCGGCGCGTCTCGTAGACATAAAATTCCATGCGGTCGAGCTCGAGCAGCAGATCGTTGGGGAACTCGATATCCGCCTTGTCGATCTCGTCGATCAGCAGGACCGGAGCGTCGTCGGCCTCGAACGCATCCCACAATTTCCCCGGCACGATGTAATTGGCGATGTCGTGCACCCGTTCGTCGCCGAGCTGGCCGTCCCGCAGGCGGGAGACCGCATCGTATTCGTAGAGCCCCTGCTGCGCCTTTGTCGTCGATTTGATATGCCAGGTGATCAGATCCTTGGAGATGCCGCCGGCGATCTCATGGGCGAGGATGGTCTTGCCGGTCCCGGGTTCGCCTTTGACGAGAAGCGGGCGCTCGAGCGCGATCGCCGCATTGACCGCGACCCGCAAATCCTGCGTCGCCACATAGGTGTCGGTGCCTTCGAAACGTTGCATCCTCGCCGCTTCCCTCGTCATGGTCACGATCACATAGCCCGAGGCGCGGCATGACGCTAGTGCCGCAGCAGCTTGCGACGACCCACAGGCTGGTGAGCGGCGCGCTCACCGCAGGCCTCGGAATGCTGGTGCTCGCCGCGTTTTTCTTGCCGACGCGGGGTTCCGTCACGCACGGTCTCGCTGTGGAATGGCGCCCTTCGGCCGAACTGGCGGGCCTATTTTTTCTCGTCGCCATGGTCGCTTTGGCCCGCCCGCAATTGGTTGCCGCGCAAGGCGTAGCATTCACCCTCGCGTTCCTCGTGGTCGGCGCGGCGCTCCTCAACCTCGCCGACGCCGCGACACCGTCACTCCTGGGCCGCGACCTCAACCTATACTGGGATCTCCAGCATTTGCCTTCACTCGTCGGCCTCGCCCGCGAGTCCGCCGGCTTGTGGAGCGTCGCGACTGCCGCCGCCCTCGTTTTCGGCGCGGTCTCCCTAGTGGTGGCCAGCGCCTACTGGATTTGGCGCAAGGTGCTCATCGCCTTGACCGACAGACGGGTTGCTATCGGCCTCGCTATATTGTTGGGCGTGACGTTGGACGTGACGGCGTTTGTGCCCGCCGAGCAGCGGCCGCTCGCGACCGGGCTCGGGGTCGACATTGTCAGGCACGCCGCCGCGCTCGACCACGCTTGGCGCACAACGGCCGGAGGCGAGGGCCCGCTCCCGGCAGCACTCGCAACACCGGGTCCGCCGAGCAGCGATCTCGCCGGGTTGAAGCGGCGTGACGTCTATCTCGTCTACATCGAATCTTACGGCACCACCGTGTTCGATACGCCGGAGTTTCGCTCTGCGTTGCGGGAGCCGCTCGCGCAATTCGAAGCGGCCATGCGCGGGTCCGGCTACACGATCGCCTCGAACCGGCTGGTCTCACCGACCTTCGGCGGTGGTTCCTGGCTCGCCCATGCGACCCTCGCGAGCGGGGTTCGTCTCGACGATCCCATCCTCTATTCGCAGCTCCTCGGATCCGGCCGCAAGCTTCTGCCCGGCTATTTCAAGGATGCGGGGTGGCGCGCCGTCGACGTCATGCCCGGCATCAAGACGCCCTCTCCGGAGGCTCGGGCCTGGGGCTTCGACCGCGAGGTCTACGCCGCCGAACTCGGCTATCACGGCCCGCCCTTCGGCTGGTTCGCGATCCCCGACCAGTTCACCCTCGATCGCGCCACGGCAATCCGCTCGGCGCTCGGCTCCGAGCCGCCGGTATTCACCCAGATCGTCCTCGTGTCGAGCCACACCCCATTTTCCCCGGTGCCGCCCTATCTTGCCGATTGGGGGGATGCCGGAGCCTTTGCCACCGTGTCCGCAGCCGCCTGGGAAGAAATCTACCGGCAGCCCAACTGGACGGTGCTCGCGCCCAGCTATCTGAAGAGCCTGCAATATGATTTTGCCGTGCTCGGGGACTGGCTCACCAAGCATTTGCCGGGGGAGGCGCTGGTCATCCTGCTCGGAGACCACCAACCGCCAGCTGTCGTCGGGGGTGAGCTTCAGCAATGGACCGTGCCGATCCATGTGCTGTCGCGCGATCCGGAGCTCGTCGCGCCCTTTACGGCAGCCGGATATGTCGCCGGCGTCGTTCCGACGCAGGCGCCGCCGCACCAGGGCATGGAGAACTTCCTGCCGAGCTTTCTCGCGGCCTTCGGCGGGTCCGGCTAGCCGAACCTACCGCTATTCACGCGGCTCGAACCATAAGACGCACCCGTAATCGATCGTCACCTCCTCGCCGGGTGCGATCGGGGAGGTGGCGATCAGATCGAGGGTGCGCTGGGCATGGTTGCGATCGACCCGGGCGCTCGGCCGGTTCGAGTGATTGCACAAGGTCACGAGGCCGAGCGCCAACGCGCCGCGACCCTCCCCGTCGGGGTCACCGTCCCAATGAAAATAGTAGTCGTAGATGACGGTCCGGTCGAGTGCCGGACACTCCGCAGCCGGCAGGATGATCACCGGCGCAGCCTCGATCACGGTTCCCGGCGCGATTGCCTCCCGGGCAAAAACCCCGCGACCTCGCCCGGGGCTGCTGCGGATCTCGACGCGATGGTTGGGGATCGGCAGGACGCGGGCCACGCGCCGCCGCATCGCGCACTCGCGTAGGACCTAAACAGTCTTGGCGGGCTCGCGGGAGCGGTCGACAACGCTGGCGGCCGGCGCCGCCGAGGTGGTCGCCGCCTCCGGAGGCGGCACTTGCGCCGGCGCAGCCGTGGCCTCGGGCTCCTCCTCTTCCTTCATCCCCGCCTTGAAGGCCTTGATGCCTTTGGCGAAATCACCCATCACACGGGGCAGCTTCCCGGCACCGAACAGAATGAGGATAATGGCCAGGACCACGATCCAATGCATCAAGCTGAACGAACCCATTGCAACGACCCCAAACGGTGACCGAAGCCTACTCTAGCAAGGTTTTGCGCCAGATTGCCAGCGCATAGCGGCGTATCCGCCCTTGCGCTACGAGGTCGTGCCGATCCCTTGAAAGTCAACCCCGTGGTCGAGCCGGAGCGCCGATGACCTATTTCCCGCCGCCGCATCCCGCCGCATGGATCGGCGCCCCGCCCACCGAAGCCGGGCTCGATCCCGCGGCTCTCGCCACCGCAGCGCACCACGCCGCCGAATGCGAGACGCCATGGACCCGAGACCTCGCCCAAATGGTTACCGGCGACTTCCAGGAGCGCCCGCCATGGAACGAGACGCTCGGGCCGGTGCGGTCCCGCGGCGGTCCCAACGGCCTCGTGCTGCGCGGCGGCCATATCGTCGCCGAGTGGGGAGATACCACTCGGGTCGACATGACGTTCAGCGTGGCCAAGAGCTATCTCTCGATCCTCGCTGGTCTCGCCTGGGACCGCGGGCTGATCGGCGACCCTCACGACAAGGTGCGTCTCACGGTCGACGACGGCGGCTTCGACCCGCCGCACAACGACAACATCACCTGGCACCATCTGCTGCAGCAGACCTCGGAGTGGGAGGGGGTGTTGTGGGACAAGCCCGATCTGATCGACCGTAACCGGGCGGTCGGCGGCCGGCCGAGCAGGGCGCCGAAGGGGACCCACCGCGATCTCCACCCGCCGGGCGAGTTCTGGGAATACAACGACGTTCGGGTCAACCGGTTGAGCCTCGCCCTGTTGCGGCTGTGGCGGCGACCATTGCCCGAGGTATTCCGCGAGCTGGTCATGGACCCGATCGGCGCCTCGCCGGATTGGGAATGGCACGGCTATCGCAACTCCTATGTCGAGATCGACGGGCGCCGGGTGCAATCGGTTTCGGGCGGCGGCCATTGGGGCGGCGGTGTCTTCATCAGGGCGCGCGACCAGGCCCGGATCGGGCTGGTGCTGTTGCGCCGCGGCATGTGGGGCACCAGCCGCATCCTCTCCGAAGCCTGGATCGAGCGGATGCTCGAACCCTGCCCGCTCTACCGCAATTACGGCTACTTGTGGTGGCTCAACACTGGGCGTAGCCTCTATCCGAGCGCCTCGACGGGCAGCTATTGCGCCCGCGGCGCCGGCGGCAATTTGACCTGGATCGATCCCGAGAACGACCTCGTCGCGGTGCTGCGCTGGACCGCCCCCGCGGCGGTGGACGGGTTCATGAAGCTCGCCATGGCGGCGATGCGGCGCTGATCCGGAGGGGCAAACTTCCCGGCTTTTCCCGTGGAACCGGGAATTTTTGCGATTGTTCCCGAAAAGTGCCGTTTGGGCACCGAAAACGGCGAGGCAAATCAATCCCTTGCGGGCCAATTCCCGTAGCCGGCTAAACGGGAATTTATTCGGGCCTAAACGGGAATTAAATCCGCCGAACCGGGAATACGGGAAAATCTCTCCCACGACGCTCGCGCACCAAAAGAGAAGCTGAAAGAGACCCATCTATCTGCCTCGTAGATCAACCAGAGGATCGTACCGCGAAAGTTGGCCTTTTGTGGGGCGGATCAGCCGCGCAACGGCGGAGAGCGCGCCCGCCAGCGCCCCAACAGTCGGTTTACGAATATTATGATTGGGTCTGTAGACAAATGTTCAGACCCATTCAGAAGATTCACTTGGCGACGGCGGACCAATGTTTACATCAAAAAATCCTGTCACACCGGCGAAGCCTGCCCCTGGCAGAGAACAGGGGGCCGGCGCCCATGGCAGAACTGGGTCCCGGCCTGCAAGGCTGTAATCCAATTCCAAAATGGGCGCTGTTACTATTAAACCCGTCGTTCCCGCGAAAGCGGGAACCCAGGGATTTCAGTCACTTGCTCCTGGGTCCCCGCTTTCGCGGGGACGACGAATTTATGCGTCCACAAGATTCCTGACAGCCTCCTTCGCCGGGAAGACAACGAGGGGGCATCGCACTGCATCCGAATGCGTCTAAGCACTAGCGCTTCGACGGCACCGAGCGGTCGTCGGGCGCGGTGACGGCCCGAGCCACCCGATGGCAAGTTCCCGTTCCGTGCAAAGCTCAGCTCGAACACGATTTCAAGGGTCGGCGGGACGCAGTATTCGAGCTGCCCGCCGAGACCGACGAAACCAAATCAATACAGCATAGCCCGCGGAGATGATTTACGGAAGCGCTTGACTACTTTATGAATACTTGAAAGCGGCTTCCAGAATGGGCAGTTATGCGACTTGCGCGCGGCCCCGAAACGCGCAAGAAACACAATATATAGAAAACCCAATTCAAAGCGAAAAAGGCGAGAGATGGCGGCACGTTAGCGCCGCCATCTGTTCACCCGGCTCGCTGAATTACGGGTCGAGGCGTACTCTAAAGGCCCCGCGGTGAGCGATTTCGTAAAGCGCCCGGGTGACACCCTTGAATGCGACGATGCAATACCTTGCCGAACCTTCGCTGATACCAGCCTCCTTCGCGAGACGCTCGGGGTCGATAATGCCGGTCCTCGCCAGGACTCGCGCCGCTTTGTAATACCGCGTCCTGCCCGACCGATTAGGATGCTTACCCATTTTCGTTCCTTTTGTTGTGGCCCCAAAAGCAAGGGTCAATTTGAGATATACGGCGCTCGATATTTTTCGGAGCGGTGAGCCCGCTCGGCGGCCCGCCCAAAGCCCTCACCGCCTCCCGATGTTGCAGAACTCAAAAAATATTTGCATCATCGGGACGGCTTTGATCAAATTGGCCTTTTTCGATGCAGATTTCTGATGCACAATTGGTGGCATGATTTACGGCTATGCGCGTGTCTCTACCGCCGCCCAAGACGAAACCGGACAGGTGCGCCAACTGAAGGCGGCCGGGTGCGAAAGGGTGTTCCGCGAGAAAATCACCGGCACCACGGCCGAGCGGCCGCAGCTCACCAAGCTGATGAAGACCCTCGCCCCCGGCGATATTGTCATCGCCCCGGCGGTTGACCGGCTGTCGCGAGACACGACGGACCTTCTGGTTATCGCCCGCGACATGCAGCGCGCCGGGGCCGGTATCCGCTCACTGGCTGAGCCGTTCCTCGATACCACGTCCGATTTTGCCGAGATCATTTTTGCGATCCTCGGCGTCGCTGCGAAGCTAGAGCGCCGCCGCATTCTCGAACGCACCGCGCGCGGCCGGGCCGACGCGAAGGCGAACGGCGTCAAATTCGGCCGCAAGCCGATCCTCACCCCGCACCAGCAGAAGGAGGCCCGCAAGCGCCTCGTAGCGGGCGAGACGCAACGGAGCGTAGCCCGCAGCTACAATGTCAGTCAGAGCACGATTTCACGCCTCGCGTGAAACATAGAGCCAATGCGTAATGCCGACCTTGGTCGAAGGCGGTGTAATCTAGCGTTTCGCTGGAGTGATCGTTTGAAGCCGCTTGCGGAAAATTGTTCGAGCACGTCGTGGCGGTTCGTGCGCACCACATCCAACCAAATGGCCGTATTGGTTAGAGGTCTTTCTCTATGACACCGATTGGATCACGTCTATCCGCTTCGCTCAATGATGAATATCTGCGGATGCAAAACGAATGGTTTTTTAAGTGGCACCATATTGGCGGCGAACACGCGGTCGAGATTGATAGTTTTCGGGGTAAACCAATAGTTTATGGAGGGATCAAGTTCTCAGGGTCAGCACGCCTCGTTTATTGGGATACGATCCAGCACTACCTCCAAAGCAAGATCGGCTCGATTTTCGATAGTCTTGAAGAAGAGTTGACGAAGTATCCGCTGGAAATTAGAGCCGAAGCTCTGAACGAGGCTCGATCGATCGTCGGTCAGTTCGCGGAAAAAATGCGGAGGGCTGCCATTGAAAAAGACCGTATTCTGCGGGGAGACGGCATCAAATTTCCGCCCGAAGATGCGGGACATTGGCGCGGGTGGCACTCCGGGGAGATAGAGGCAGGGCTTGAAGCATTGCGGCGAATTTATTGTGATCTGAAACAAGACGTGGGAGGTGTCGAAGTGTTACAAAGTTTGATGCGCGACAAGGTTTCGCTTGTGAAAAAGGACGGCACCGTCTTCAGGACAAATATTCCTGCTACGGTCTCCTCCGGGCAGATCACGACGTTTGCTGAAGATTTGCCTATCGAGGTAGAAGATCACTTCCTGAGGGAGCTACCGAACGGGCTGGTCGATGACTACATCGTGATTGATCCCGGTTACCACAGTGGGATTACGGGAGCGATTAAGCCGCATTATCAGGTTAAGGTTCGCCGTAGCGACGCTCCGGCCGCGCTGCCGCAGACGATCATCGCCAATTTTCACGGCGCAAATTCCAGAATGAACGTGAACTCAACCGACAACTCCGTCAATGTCGTGTCGGGAATTTCTGGCGAGCACCTTGCCGGATTTATCTCTCAGGTCCGTGCAAGCATGTCGGCTTTGCCAGCCGAGCACCAAGAGGCTATTGCAGAACCGCTCGCGGTGCTTGAGGCGGAAGCTGGTAGCAAAGCACCGTCGCAGTCCAAAATCTACTCTGCGCTACTCATGATTCGGCGCATTGTCGAGGGCGCTTCTGGGAACCTAGTAGCCTCTGGAATTACGGACCTAATCCGGCAGATGATACGCTAGGCGCGGCGACCGTATGTCAATTTCCATTTCCATAAACCGCCTTATGCGGCTTTTTTTCTCGGACTGACCGGCGACGAAAACACAAAATAGAGATTTGCCGCCTAGTGATATAGAATTCGGGGATGCGTCTCATCTTCGCATCTGCGCTGCTACTGTTTCCTCTGCACGCCAAGCTGCGCCATCGGTCCCTAACGATTGCTGGTTTGGGGTTATGGCACCCGATAAAGCGCCTCACGGTCAGCTTGTAGCGACAGGCCCCGTAGCGCAATGGCGCGTCGGCATGTCGCTTGTCATGTACCCGACCAAAGAGAATTACGAGCAGATCACTGCCCTTGCAGAAAAAGGGTAAACAGGCACGTTCGACACGTCGCGGCCGATTACGGTTATTCCTACATGGATTTCAGGGCCGGAGCCGGGCGACAAGGACTCGGGCGAAGATAAGAGCATCGAAATTACGATGCAGTATCGCACCGCCCAAGGTGAAACCGGCAAGATTCTTCTGACCTACTGGGCTCCGATGAGTGGTTGGGAATCATCATTGCCGCCCGACCAGCGGGCAACAATTGCGCAGGTTGACCAGCAATTGCACGACATGAGTTGCCGGGGCATTCCCTAACGCGGCGGCCATTTTCCATATGACGATGTTATGCGACTCTCACTTGTAGATCACCGATAGGAACGTCACCGGCCTCACTGATTGAGATGTCACGCCGCTCGGTGTGCCTAGGACTTGTCGAAATGGCGACCCTCCTCGATCCGGCGACCGTGTATTGTCACCCGTCCAACCAGCCGCTGCCGGCTGATCCATCCAGAGGGGAGTGTCCATGCTCGTTCTCTATCTTTCACCAGGGTCGAGCTCGATGGCGACACACATCGCGCTGCACGAGGTCGGCGTCGATTTCGAGCCGCGGTGGGTTTCGCTCGCCAAGCGCGGACAATTTGCGCCCGAATACCTCGCCATCAATCCGGAAGCCAAGGTGCCTACCCTTGTGATCGACGGGTGCCCGCTCACCGAGGTGGCGGCGACCCTTTACTATTTGGCGAAACGCTATCCCGCGGCGGGCCTCTGGCCCGAGGGCGACCTCGAAGCCGAGGCGCGCGCCCTATCCTGGATGTCGTTCATTGCCTCGACGATCCACCCGGCGCGCCGGATCGGCCGCGAACGGTGGCGAGAGGTGTTCGGGCTCGCGGAGCAAAAATTGGGTGGCCGGGAGTGGGCCCTCGATCGCTATTCGATCGCCGACATTCATCTCTTCCGGCTCTATTGGCGCTTTGTCGATTCCGTGAAGCCCGCAGCCTCGGAGTTCCCCGGCTTGTCCGCCCATTACGATCGGATGATGGCCCGCCCGGCGGTCCAGCGAACCTTGGAGATCGAAAGCGCGATCGGCTACCAGCTGCCGCAATAGCTGGGACGACTCACCAGCAAGGAGCCGTAGGATGGACTGAGCACCGCGAAACCCATCGCAAAGACCGCCGGAGATGGGTTTCGCTCCGAGGCTGGGCGAGAATCCCTTATCGGCTGGATCGGCGGAGTGCGTCCTTCGAGACGGCCGCTTTCGCGGCCTCCTCAGAGCGTGTGAATCTTTCGGTGGGCAGCCGGAACCAGCATCGTGCGTCCTTCGAGCCAGCCGCTTCACGGCTTCCTCAGGATGAGGTTTTTCTTAATGCCATCAATGAAGTACCTCATCCTGAGGAGGCGCGCAGCGCCGTCTCGAAGGACGCAGTATGTTCGTGCAGCGCATCGTGTGCCAATTCATCCACACACTCTCAGGATGAGGAATTTTCTTAATGCCATCAAAGCCCTCGGCGACATACAAGGACGCAAGACGGTGATGCAGCCCTCCCTCTCAATTCTTGCCCAGCCTCTCCGCTCAATCCACCCCACAGGACTACAGGACGCCGAGGTTGAATCATCTGAATGGATCTAAGCACTGGGCATCGCTCGGTAACCACAATGTGAGATTGTCGCGGACGCATCGCCAGCCGCTTCGTGCTAGGAATCGCCGAACATCCGTGGGGAGGCACGCTAATGTGGTCGAAGTTTTCTTACGCCGGCGCGTTGATCTGCCTGCTGGCCTTGCCGGCCGTGGCCCAGAACGCCCCGGAAAGCACACCCACCCGCATCCGCGGCACCGTCGAAAAGCTCGACGGCCAGGCTCTCACCGTCAAGTCGCGCGAAGGCCCGGAGCTGACGATCGCCCTCGCCCCGAATTTCACCGTCTCGTTCCTCGTCAAGAAGTCTCTCGCGGACGTCAAGGCCGGTGACTATACCGCCGCAACCTCGGTCAAGGGCACCGACGGCAAATTGCACGCAAAGGAGCTCCGCATCTTCCCCGAGGCGCTGCGCGGGGCGGGCGAGGGGCAGTACGCCTGGGATCTCGTCCCCGAAAGCGTGATGACCAACGCCACCGTCGCCGGCGTCACCAGCGTACCGCAGGGAGGGATCCTCAAGGTTACGTACAAGGGTGGCGAATCCGAAATCAGCGTCGACCCCGATACCCCAGTCTTCGGCTATGGCTCGGGCGATGCAAGTCTCCTGAAACCGGGAGCCGCGATTTTTATCGTCGCGCAGAAAAAGCCGGACGGCAGCCTCTCGGCGGCCCGAGTGACCGCCGAGAAGGATGGGGTCAAGCCGCCGATGTGATAAACGGGTGGGCGGGAATACCTGGATCCACCCTGAGCGCCTGGCTCAAAATGAAGTCGGTCTTCACAGCGGGTTATCGTCGCCCCCGCGAAAGCGGGGGTCCAGGGGCAGCCGCTGCAGCCTTGCCGCCCCTGGATTCCCGCTTTCGCGGGAATGACGACAAGGAGCAGTAACTCATTGTAGATTCACGATTCACTCTTGGTCAGCCTCTGAGGGACGACAATGCCCATACATACCGAAGACCTCGAATACCTCCGCGTTGGAGGCACCCCGCTCCTTGCCCGCTTCTACCGGCCGGAGGGTCCTGGGCCCTTCCCGGCGGTGCTGGAAGTGCATGGCGGCGCGTGGACGTCCGGCGATCGGTTCAACAATGTTGCGATCGCCGAACACCTGGCGGCCCACGGCATCGTCGTGCTGTCGATCGATTTCCGGATGCCGCCTGCGGCGCGCTATCCCGATACCGTTGCCGATGTGAATTTCGGCATCCGTTTCCTGAAAGCGAATGCCGAGAGGTTCGCCACCCGCCCGGAGCTGGTCGGCGGGCTCGGCACCTCTTCCGGCGGGCATCTGTTGCTGCTCAACGCCCTGCGGCCGCGCGATCCGCGCTATACTTCACACCCGCCGCTCGCGGGCGCCGATGCCCACCTCGCCTTTGCCATCGCCTGCTGGCCCGTGGCAGATCCTCTGGCCCGTTACCGCGCCGTCGGCGAACGCAGCAATGACCGATTGGTCGAAGCCCACCATCAGTTCTGGCCCTCCGAGGAAGCCATGGCCGAAGGCAGCCCCCAGCTGATCCTCGAACGCGGCGAGCCCTTCGACAAGCCGCCCGCCCTGATCATGCAGGGCACCGCCGACGACAACCTGACCCCCGAGATGGCGGCCAATTTCGCGGCTGCCTACACCACGGCCGGCGGCTCGATCTCCTTCCACAAATTCGAGGGCCAGCCCCATGCCTTCATCGCCAGAGACCCTGCTGCGCCGAATGCAGTGCGGGCGCTCGGCCTGATCACGGACTTCATCCACCGTCAAACACGCTGAGGTTCACGGGATCTTGGGCTCGCTCTTCTTCAAAGATCCCGAGCCGGTTGATGCCGTCGAATGCTGCCACTTTGTAGCATTCCGCCAGAGTCGGATAATTGAATACCGTGTCGACGAAATAATCGATCTTGCCGCCGAACGACAACACCGCCTGACCGATGTGGATCAGCTCGGCAGCCCCTTCCCCGATGATATGAACGCCGAGGAGCTGGCGGGTCTCGGCGTGAAAGATCAATTTCAGAAGCCCGGTGACGTCGCCGAGGATCTGGCCGCGGGCGATCTCCTTATAGCGGGCCTTGCCGACTTCGTAAGGAACGCCGGCCTCGGTCAGCTCCTCTTCGTTCTTGCCGACCATCGAGATTTCCGGAACCGCGTAGATCCCGTAAGGGAAGTGCGCGGGGGTGCTGCACGCTCTGACGCCGAAGGCATGGCAGACCGCCAGACGGCCTTGTTCCATCGAGGTCGAGGCGAGCGCAGGGAAGCCGATCATGTCGCCGACGGCGTAGATGCCGGGAATTTGGGTTTGGTAGTGCTCGTCCACTGCCAGGCGGCCCCGGTTGTCGGGCACAAGGCCGGCACCCGCCAAATTGAGCTGGCCGGTGGCGCCGGTGCGGCCGACCGAGTAGAGAGCCTTCTCGGCGATGATCGTCTTGCCGCTGTCGAGATGCAGCCTGACCCTTGCGCCGTTCCCATTGGCGTCGACGATCTCCAATCTGTTGACGCTCTCTCTCAGCCGCAGGGTGGCCCGGTTTTCGCGGAGATGGTGGCACAGCTCGTCGGCGACCTCCTCGTCGACGAAAGGCAACAGCCGGTCGCGTTTGTCGATCAGCGTGACGCGCACACCGAGAGCGGCAAAAACACTGGCGTATTCGCATCCGATCACACCCGCGCCGACGACGGCCAATGTTCTCGGCAATCGATCGAGGTGGAAAATGTCGTCGCTGGTAAAGATTTTATTGCCGTCGAAAGGGATATGCGGATCGCGGGTGGTTTCCGTTCCCGCCGCGATGACGATATTCTTTGCCTTGACCGTGCGTGACGTGCTGCCATCGACATAGTCGAGACGCACTGTGTCCCGCCCTGTAAAGGAAGCCGTGGCGGGGACGAGCTCGACATTATTGCGCATCAGCTGATGGCGCGTGACATCGATTTCGTGCTGGATCACTCGGTTGGTGCGGAACAGCAGATCCTGCATCGTGATATTCTGCTTCACGGTGTAGGAAGCGCCGTAGAATTCGCGTGAGCGATAGCCGCAAAGCTCCAGTGCCGCCTCGCGCAGGGTCTTGGACGGGATTGTGCCCAAATTGACGCTGCACCCGCCGAGGACAGTTTTTCGCTCGACGATCACAACTCTCTTGTCGAGCTTAGCGCCCTGGATCGCGGCGCGCTGTCCGGCCGGACCGGAGCCGATCACCAGAAGATCGTAGTCGAACGAATCCGCTGCCATACACCCGCCCCCAACGCCAATTGCGGTTACGGATGGAGAATGCCGCAAACGTGCAGCGTTAGGGTGACAATTGCGTTACGGCCGCTCGGCGGCCGCGGGCGGTGTGCTATTCGGCCGCAGCCAGACGCGGCGCCTGCTGCTGCCGCAATTCGGCGACACGCGCCCGCGTGTAGAGGTCGGTCCAGTTGGAGAGAGCGAAGTCGGTGACCTGCCGCGGG
>Ga0137359_10001326_pt1 | contig 19641 bp, 19 predicted proteins | sample Mad1_40_16metaG_FD_108281 | JGI IMG/M metagenome (GOLD analysis project Ga0137359, IMG submission 108281) | Vadose zone soil microbial communities from Angelo Coast Range Reserve, California, USA - Mad1_40_16 metaG | ecosystem: Environmental > Terrestrial > Soil > Vadose zone | place: USA... | reverse complement strand
TGCGCCTTCAGAGGGAGTTCCCGAGGCACTCGAAGCCATTCGCGCGGAAGCTGTCCAGGCAGGAATGAGCAGCGTTCAAGACGTTTTCATCACCAACGGCGCCGGCGAAGCTGTGGACGTTTGCCTGACGGCGTTGCTCAATCCGGGAGAGAACGTACTCACCCCCAGCCCTGATTATCCGCTGTACACGGCGGTCCTGTGCAAGACGGGAGCGGAGATGAACTCGTATTTTTTGAATGAGGAAGATGGCTGGCAACCAGAACTCGAGGACATCCGGCGGAAGATCAACCCGCGTACCCGGGCCATCATTCTGATCAATCCAAATAACCCCACCGGTGCGTTGTGCACCCGGAAGATGCTGGAGCAGATTGCCGAGCTTGCCCGGCAGCACAATCTGCTGATCATCGCCGACGAAATTTACAACAAGCTGATTCTCGATGGCGGAGAGCACATCTCAATCGCCGCGGTCGCTCCTGACGTTCCCGTGGTTACTCTCGGAGGGCTCTCAAAAAACTATTTGGCTCCGGGATGGCGCATCGGCTGGGGTATTGTGAGCGGCGAAGCCAGTACCGTGAAGCCGTATATCGAAGGCATTCACAAGCTGCTGCGGGCGCGCCTTTCAGCTAACCATCCGGAACAGTATGCGATCAAGGTCGCGCTCGAAGGACCGCAAGATCACTTGATTGAGGTGCGCAGAAAACTTAGCTCGCGCCGCGATATCACCGTTGAAGCCTGCAATTCCATTCCTCGAATGAGCTGCGTTCCTCCGCGCGGCGCGTTTTACGCATTCCCGAAGATTGACGTTCCGGAACCGGACGACGTCTTCGTGAAGGAACTCTTGCTGGAAAAGCGCATTCTGGTCGTGCACGGCTCGGGCTTCGGCCAAAAGCCCGGCACTAAACACTTCCGAATTGTGTTCCTCCCGCAAGAGGAAACACTCAGGCATGCCTACTCGGAAATTCACGAGTTCATGAAGAAGCGTTCCTGATCCCCTTCCTCGTTTTGACTTTCTTTTTGAATCTGCTGTAATCCCTTCGTGATTGACATTCACTGCCACATCCTGCCGGAGGTGGACGACGGCCCCAAATCCTGGGAAACCGCCGAAACCATGTGCAAGATGTCCGCGCAGGACGGTATCGAACACATCGTCGCCACTCCTCACGCTAACGACCGGTACTACTATGACCGCCCGTATCTCTCAGGGTTGTTGTCGAGACTGCAGGAGAAAATCGGCGACACTCCCAAACTGAGCTTGGGCTGCGATTTTCACCTCTCGTTTGAAAACATGGCCAACGCGCTCCAGACCCCCGAGCGATACTGCATTGGTGACACCCGGTATCTGCTGGTTGAACCCAGCAACTTCAGCGTCCCGCAGCAAATTGACGAGTGGCTCACTCAGCTTCAGGAGAGAAACATTACCGCAATCATCACGCACCCTGAGCGGAATCCGATCCTGCAACAAACCGGGGACAGAGTTCTGCGGTGGATCGAGCTAGGATGCGCAGTGCAGGTTACGGCCTCAGCGATCACTGGGTCGTGGGGAACTCGAGCCCAGCAAACCGCACAGTGGCTTTTGAAAAAGAAAGCGGTGCACATCGTCGCAACCGACGCTCATGACATCCAGCGGCGCCCGCCGGTCCTGTCGGAAGCGGCGAAAGTTATCGCAAAAGATTTTGGCGAGGACATTGCCCGCGCATTAGTCGTGGGGAATCCCGGCGCAGTAGTGAGGAACGAACCATTGCCTTACTTCAACAAACAGCTGTAATGGATGAGACTATCTGGCGGGCGAGGCTAAACTGCTCGCCGGGGCAGCAACCGCTTTTGCGCCTTGTCCCGCTAACGCGCCCGGCAATGTCGAAGATACCGCTCTTGAAGTCCGGCCCCGTGAAGATGCGACCGCGGGGCTGCCATGCGGGAGCTGCGGCTCCGTGGTCATGGCACTCTCCGGGTTAAGGAGGTGTCCGTGATCCGGGCCCAGCCCCAGACGGATCAGCGCGCGTGAGTCCGGCACACTCTTGCTTTGCCAGCCCTGGGCAGCCTGATAACGCCTCATCGCTTGCTGCGTAGCATCATCCCACTTGCCTGTGGGCGAACCGCTCATGTAGTGCTCGCGAATGAGCGCTTCCTGGATTTGCCAGGCACGCTCTCCATCGATGTTTTTTTGGCCCCGGGCACGAGTCTTCCTGCTCTTGCTTGAATGATGCGTTTTCGCAGAGTTTGACCCGGACTTCACCGAAGTACCCTGCTTCTTGGGAGGGGGCGTCGCGGCAAACGACACCGAAGCGGCCAAAAATATAGCCAAAGCTCCTGACCCGAATTGTGGCCGTAATAGACTCATGCTTATCTGATAGCAATCTGACGCCGATCATCATCTCGCGAAGTGTCGTTCAGCGCCAGTGCCGTTAGTGCAAGTAACAGTTACGGAAGTGTTCCAGCCAGGAAGATTGTTCCGTCGTTCCGTCCTGCGCCCCGCTGCCGGACCAGAAATACCACGTCCTGTCCACTCTTCAAGCCGGACTGGAGTCGGTCGAAATCTTCTTCGCTGTTGACCTTTTGTTTGTTGATTTCGAGAATCACGTCGCCGCGAGTCAGCCCGACATCATCAGCAAACGATCCTGGCTTGACGTCTTGCACAACCACGCCTTGTCCCGCGGGTACATTCAGCCGGTCAGCCATTTCCGGCGTAAGCGGACGTATGTTGACACCTAATTTGCTCTGCTTGGGGGCAGACTCCTCGCCGTTCTCTTCCTGTTCACCCAGTCGTGAAGCGAAGAGTTTTGCGCGGTCCGCAACCGTAACTGCAGCCTCTTCCTTCTTTCCATTCCGGACATAACCGAGTGTCACTTTCGCTCCGGGCTTGCGAGCTGCAATGTCGGAAACTAATTCATCGCCGTTCTTGATCGGCTTGCCATCTACCGAAACGATGGTGTCACCAACTTTGAGTCCGGCGCGGTCTGCCGGGCTTCCGGGTACAACGCTGGAGATTGTGATCCCCGACTGAACTCCGTACACACGCGCGATCGCGGGATTCTCCTGCGCGTTGAATTCAATGCCAATCGATCCACGCTGTACCCGATGTTCCGGGCCGATGAGCTGGTTGTAAACCTGCACGACCGTGTTTGAAGGCAAGGCAAAGCCAACTCCGGCATAAGCATTCGTATCGGTAAGAATTGCCGTGTTGATGCCGATCACTTCACCATCCATGTTCACCAGCGGACCGCCCGAATTGCCCGGATTGATTGCGGCGTCGGTCTGAATGAAAGTCTGGAATTGCCGATTCGGCACGATGTTGCGGCCTTTAGCTGACACGATTCCAGCCGTGACTGTGGCCTGTAAGCCAAAAGGACTGCCGACGGCGAGCACCCAATCGCCAACGTCCATGCTGTCGGAGTTGCCCAACTTGGCCACGGGGACTGGGTGGTTAACGTCGATTTTGATTACGGCCAGATCGGTTTCCTGGTCGGTGCCGATAACTTTGGCGTCATGCTGAACGCCGGGTGGGTCGTCCTGCAGTCTTACGCGGATGCGGTCCGCTTTCTCGACCACGTGGCGATTAGTGACAATGTAACCTTTCGCATCGACCAGCACCCCAGATCCCAAGGACCGTTCCGGAACGGGTCCGGTATCGCCCGGGCCGCCAAAAAACTTGTCGAAGAAGTCGCCGAATGGATTGTCTTCATTCCCGCCAGGATTCTGGCCACCGCGCCGCCGCGCCGAAGGCTTGATCGTAGATTCCGTATTGACGTTTACGACTGCCGGCTCCAGGGATTTGGCGATTTGCGAAAACTGGTTCGAAAGCTGCCGGGGTGCGGGCACGCTCAACGGAGTCGCGTCAGAAGACTTCTTTTCCTGCCCCTTCACACCGCCAGACACTACCGTGCCGATCAAAATTCCCAGCGCAAGTGTGAGTAGGACCAATAAGGTGGATGCTGGGCGATTGGCTTTAAAACGCTCCCAAAGGGCGTTTGCGCGCACTTCCATGTTGACTTGCCTCCGTCGTTCCAAACTTTCGATTATACCGCCCTGAGGAGCTGGAAGGGCCAGGATCACTATCCGTCAGAGGGTTAGACGCGCGAGCGGTAAAAAGTGTTGTTGGATCATGGACGTAGCGTGTAAAGAGGTGTCAGAAAAGGCTATTGATCGACCAGCAGAGCGTAAGTGAATCCTCCTGAAACGCCGTCCAGAGCCACGACCGTCTGGTTTTGCCCGGAGGTCAGATTGATAGGCCCGGTGCTCACATATGCATTCGGGGTTCCCGGTTTGGTCAGGAAAACCTGAAAACTGCCGGCGGCAATCAATTTGTAACCAGTATCTTTGTCAAATGCCAAGGCGGCGCTGGTTGGCTGAACTCCGAAAATACTGCTGCCCGCGGGAACGATATAAACGTCGGCGGGACCCATCGAGCTGGACGCATTAAGCACGCGAACGTATCCGTCGCCGGTGGTTGTGGTTGTGCCGCCGTCGGTGAGTGTAACCGGCTTGATGCTGGCCGCCGCGCCCGTCAGAAGAAGCGTCTGGTTCGAACTAGCGGTGAGCGAGATCGACTGATCGAAAATAGGAGACGACCCAGCGACCGGCACCGCTTGAATGTGCCGCGATCCGGACTTGACCGACAAGTAGCCGGTGTTATTGCCGTAAACGATATTTGTCGCCGTAGAGGCGCCATCAATCAAGATGTTGACGTGGGGAGCATCGGGTGAAGCCTGGAAGATGCGCAGATTTGCAGTTCCGCTACTACTGCTGCCGCCGCATCCGATTAAGCATGCTATTCCCAAACACACCACGAAAAGCCGCGTACAACCACCCACAGTGCTCCTCCGGTACCAGCTTTTGTTTATCAGAAATTCGGGAATTCAGGAAATTGGATGCGTGCACCAAGCACTTTCATTGTCTGTCTAGCGTGAAATTCACCGTTACCCGAAAGTATCCGTTACGATTAGTGTCCCTGCTCGTCCGGGTACAATCGCCTTGCATGCGTAAAGCCGCTTTGTTCTACAACCCCATCTCTGGCCGCCGGCGTAAACACCGGCTGAGGGACGTCGAAACTGCCAGGTCTATCCTTCACGAGGCCGGCGTTGATATCGAAGTTGCGCCGACGCGCGCTGCCTCCGACGCGGCAGCCCAGGTCCGTGCCGCCATTCGCGACGGCTGCGACACCATAATCGCATGCGGAGGCGACGGCACCATCCATGACGTGATTCAAGGGCTGACTGGAAAGCAAGCCGCCCTCGGGATTATCCCGCTCGGAACAGCAAACGCGATGGCGCACGATCTCCGACTCCCGATCAATCCTGCCGGTGCGGCCCGTGCCCTGTTGACTTCAGTCCCCAAGCGAATCGCAGCCGGCAAAATTGACTACCGCGATCTCAACGGCCTGCCAACTTTTCGTTACTTTACGGTCGCGGCGGGAGTCGGCGTGGACGCGCACCTGTTCTACAAACTCAACCGTCTGATCAAAGATCGAATGGGTATGCTCGCGTATTACAGCAAGGCCACGCATCTCTGGCTCACCCACCGCATGCGCTACTTCCAGGTGGAATTTTCGAACAATGGCGGTGCGGCATCGCGAGAAGAGCGCTTATCAGAGATGCTTGCTGTCCGCATAAACCAATTCGGCGGCGTGCTGCGCGAACTGGCCCCGGGCGCATCTCTAGGACGTAATGATTTGCGACTCGTGTTGTGCCGCACAGGGAATCGTGCGCTTTATCTGGCGTATGTTTTTCGAGGCATTCTTGGGCTGTCGCGCGGCGTTCCGGGAATCGAACTCGCCCATGCCGACCGGGTCACCTGTCGCGCCATCTCTGGCGAGAAAACCGAAAGAATCTACGTGGAAGCCGACGGCGAACTACTTGGCCGCTTGCCGATAACCCTCTCCATGGTGCCAGACGCGCTCACTGTGCTAGTTCCCCAGAATCATCCCACTCTCTTGTGTTAGAAATTCTACTTGGAACCCATTACTCATTTTCTGACCGGCGCATGCCTGGCACGCGCGGGATTCAATCGCAAAACCGCGCTAGCAACTGCGACCATGACTCTTGCCGCCGAGGCACCTGATCTAGACACACTTTGGAGTTTCAAAGGCCCGGTCGTCGGCTTCGCTCATCACCGCGGCTTCACTCATTCCTTCCTTGGACTGTTTCTCGTGTCGGCGGTGGCTGTCGGCCTCATGTACTTGATCTGGCTTCTTCGCGGAAGAAAGACGAACGACCCCAATCTGCCCCCACGCTGGGGATTGCTGTTTCTATTCGCCTACATCGCCGGGCTTAGCCACATCCTGCTGGATTTCACCAACAACTACGGAGTGCGGCCATTCTGGCCGTTCTGGGAGAAGTGGTATTCCTGGGACATCGTGTTCATCGTCGAGCCCGCGCTATATCTCTTCCTGATCGCCGGACTCATCCTCTCAACTCCATTCGGACGTAAGGCGGCAACAGTTGCACTCGTCTGCGCCGGAGGATTATGGGCGGTTCGGGACTTCGAGCACAGGAAAGCGTTGCACGCACTTGAAGATCTGCGCTTCCAATCTGAGGCGCCCGTTCGGGCTTCTATCTATCCCTACTACTGGAACTTATTTCGCTGGTACGCAGTCGCAGAGACAAAGAATTTTTTCGCAACCTCCGACATAAATGCCCGAACCGGAAAACTGGATGGTTCACTGCTGGAGTTCTTTCCGAAACCACCAGAAACTGCGGCCACTCTCGCGGCTAAACGTTGCTATCTTGGTCGCGTATATCTCGACTGGGCGCGTTACCCGCTGGTCACTGAAACTCGCGAAGGCCAAAATTTCACCGTTCATTTCAAAGACCTGCGCTTTGATTATCCGCAATTGCGTGGGCGAATTACGCTATCGGCGACAGTCGAGTTGGACAGTAATCTTCACGTAGTCGCCGAACAATTCGGTTCACGGGAGCAAAAACCACCGCTGGACTAGCTCGGGTGGGGCGGGCGCCCTCGCCGCGAGCGGCCGTGTGCCCGGCAGCAGGAGGAATTGATGCCTCAACCATTTCACATCAGTTCAGGGCATAGGCGGGCGTGGGCGCCCGCCCCACACAAGCCCCCCACACGAGCATCCGCACACTTGACGTCCTCCTGCCCAACCGCCACAATCAATTGCCTGAGGTGATCTATGCTGGCTTACTTATTTGTTCTGCTCGCCATTGCGGTCCGCTTCCTGCCACACCCACTGGCGTTCACTCCCGTCGCGGCCTCGCTGCTGTTCTTTGGCGCGCGCGGCCCACGCCGTCAGCTTTGGATACCTCTCACGCTATTGGCCGCCTCCGACGTAATTCTCACGAAATGGGTCTACGTCTACTCGTTCTCCTGGGACCACTTCGTGACCTGGGCCTGGTACGGAGCGGTTCTCTTTCTTGGGACCAGGCTTGGTGAGCAGACGAAGTGGTTGTGGATTGCCGCCTCGGCGCTGGCCAGTTCTGTTTCGTTTTACCTGTTGAGCAACTTTGCAGTCTGGGCCTGCTGGAATATGTATCCAAAAACTGCCGCCGGACTTATGGCAAGCTATGTCGTCGGATTGCCCTATTTTCAGCGTAGCCTCGTAGCTGATTTACTGTTTACCGCGGCAATGTTTGCCACTCCTGCGATCGTGAGCCAGTTTTCGCACAGGTCCGACAGAAGCCGCGGGCCCGCTGCCGCATAGAAAAGAAGAGATTCGATTTACAAGCTCCGCTGTTTCCTTTACGGGACCGCTGGAATCCGTGTCTTCGCACTCTTCCGTCGTCTCACGATGAGCCATATCGCGAGCGCCATCACGGTCGCAATCAGCACCCAGTGGAAATGGTGGCTGAAAAATATGCGCAACGTGTGTATCACTCCAGGGCCGAATTTCAGCACCAGGATTCCCAGCACAAGAAACCGCACCGTGCGCCCCAGGAATATTGCCAGCAGAAAATGACTGATACTCATTTCCGCGACTGCGGCCCCGAGGGCGAACAGCTTGAATGGTGTTGGCGGCGGCAGCATCGCTGGGAACATCAGGCTCCAGAACGGATGCTTATCAAAAGCAGTGTGCAGTTTCTCGAATCGTGCCGCGGAAACACGTTTCCGCAAAAGCTCCTCCCCGCCTTTGTATCCGATGGCGTAAATCACCAAACTCCCCAAAGCTGATCCGGCGGCCGCCATCAGAACATAGAGCAGCAGGCGCTTGTGGTCTTGCGCGACGTATCCACCCACCACAACGTCCATCGGCAGCCCGACAGCGGCGCCGTCCAACGCAGCGACTGCAAACACACCCCACACCCCGAGCGGCTGGAGGATCGCCCACAAGAATCCGGTATAGCGGGAAAGAATGTGTCTGACGGTATTCATTCCAAACCATTTCACCACAGAGACATAGAGGCACAGAGAAAACCGGGGAAACTGAAAGACACAGCAAGCCATTTCCGGCTGAGTCTCTCTAGTCTGGTCTTCTCTGTGCCTCTATGTCTCTGTGGCGAAATCTTTTGCTAGTTCGACATGTGCTCAGTTTTTCCGGCCAGTATCTGGATCGCGTGCGGCAGAACGTCAATCACCGCTTGCAGTGATTCCACCGCGCCTGTCGGGCTTCCCGGCAGATTCAGTACTACAGACGTCCCGCAAACACCACACAGCCCTCTGCTTAATACTGCAAACAACGTCTTCTTTTCGCCTTCGCGCCGCATCCGTTCGGAGACCCCGTCGAGCATCCTGCCGCAAACCGACCGCGTGGCCTCCGGCGTAACATCCCGCGCCGAAATTCCCGTTCCGCCTGTAGTCACAACCAGGCGCGCCTTGCGGGCAAGCTCGACGATGGCCTTCTGGATTGCTCCGTGGTCGTCCGCCACTACTCTGGAGTCGATTACGGTGAAGTGATGCTCCTCGAGAGCACGCGCCACCGCCGGGCCGGAGGCGTCAGCCCGTTCCCCACGGGCACTAGAGTCGCTGATGGTCAGCACCGCAGCGCGAAAAGTCTCAGGAGTCGAGGAGGACATCCTCTTCCTCCTCACTCTGCCCACCGCTGTCCCGCCGCGATTCATCCAACAGGCGCAGGCCTTCCATGAGCAACCCTTGCGTGTTCAGCGTGGTAGTCTGTTGCTTGGTCTTGCCTTCAAAGTTGATCTGAAAACTCCCGCCCGCCCAGCTCAGTACTTTGAACACTGCCACATCGCCGGTAAGCGAGCCGTAAGCTGCGTGCGGCACCTGTCCCTCTTTAAAGTACATCTCGCATTTCTCATTGTCGTTGGTCAGCGTGAGCAGGCAGCTCTTGCGGCCCATTTCAAGTGACTGCACCAGATCGATAACGTTCATCTGCGACAGACTCCCGCGCACGACTCCTTCTGACGAAGATGACTTCGACATCTTCTCCAGCGCAATCTTGTCGATCAAGCGTTTGATCCGTTGAGTGGCTTCTTTCAGGAAGAACGGCTTCTCGACGAAATCATCCGCCGTGTGGTCTTGCGTCGAGAGCTTCTCGGAGATGTCGGATTTCGTTGCCAGCAAAATGACGGAAATGCCGGCAGTACTGGACCTGCTCTTTAGCTTCTCGAGGAGTTGCCGGCCATCCATCCCCGGCATGCGGTAGTCGCTGACCAGCAAATCGGGCGCTTCATCGACGGCTTTCAGCAGCGCGTCGGCGCCATCATCCGCGGTTGTGACCTTGGCCAGCGGCGCCAGCGCGTCGCGGAGCATCGCCAACACCAGCGGATTGTCATCGACCAGCAGGACTTTTACATTACTCTGCATGTCAGCTTTCTGGTATCAGCCACAGCCAGAAGATTCGCTCATTTCTTGCGGACATAATCGCCGCTCTTGCCGCCGGACTTCCGTTGCAGCATGACCTCGCGGATTTCAATTCCTTTGTCCAACGCCTTGCACATATCGTAAACGGTCAGCGCCGCGATGCTGGCGGCGACCAGCGCTTCCATCTCGACACCGGTTTCCGCGGTCGTTCTTACCGTTGAGGAAATCGCGATCCCATTTTCGCATTGCCGCAAGTCCACATCAATGTGGGAGACCGGCAGAGGATGGCACAGGGGGATCAGTTCAGCCGTTTTTTTGGCTGCCATAATTCCCGCGAGACGGGCCACTTCCAAAGGGTCTCCCTTGGGATTGTTCCCCAAAGCCTTGAGCACTTCAGGTTTCATTGCGACAAACGCGCTGGCCTCAGCCTCTCGCGCAGTAGCAGACTTTGCAGAAACGTCAACCATCCGCGCCCGGCCAGACTGGTCGTAATGTGAGAGCTTGCTGGGCAATTTTAATGTCCGAGGAAAGTTATCTTAGCAGTACCGGAACCCACTCTCCGGCTTCGATCCTCTCCCGGTCAGGAGGCACGACGATATAGCAATTCGAGCGCGTAACGGCGGCGATGTCGCCGGAGCCCTGCCAGCGCATCAGTTCGACCTCAGAGCGCTCAAATTCACCTGAGAGAAGCGCCGGCAAAAACCGCTTTAATCCGGTCTTGGTCCGAATCTCCGTCTTCAATTTCGCATGTACGAAAGGCAACTTTCGAGCCGCCATTCCCGCCAACGCCTCGACCACGGGCCTGGCGAAAAGCTCGAAAGTCACCATCGTGGATATAGGATTCCCCGGCAAGCCGAAGAAATACTTACGAGGTCTGACTGTTGATGCCGCTTCGCGGGCGGGGGCGCCCGCGCCACACGGAACCTGCCCGAAGACGATTGGCTTTCCCGGCTGAATCAGTGCTCCTGTAAAGAAAAACTCAGCTTGCATTTCAGAGAGGGCCTGCTCCACCAGATCGTACTTTCCCATTGAGACGCCGCCTGCTATCAAGAGGAGGTCGGCGTCCAGCCCCTCAGTCAGGAGCTCACGCAACCGTACTGGCTCGTCGGGAGCAATTGGCAGCAGCACGGGCTCACCCCCCGCGGCTTGAATCTGCGTCGCCAGTGAATAGCTGTTCGAGTTGCGAATTTGATTCGGACCAGGAGGCACATCCACATCAACTACCTCATCCCCTGTCGAAAGCACGGCTACTCGCGGTTTTGCATGCACCACCAGTCGTGAGCGCCCCGCAGATGCTGCCAGCGCAACCTCGGCATAACTCATCCGCGTGCCCGAAGGGAGTAGCTGCTCCCCACGTTTACCTTCAGCGCCCATCGGAACAATGTTGTCTCCCGCAGACACACTCCTCATAACCTGCACGCGGTTTCCGGCGAGCGACGTGTGCTCAACCATGACTACCGCATCTGCTCCGCTGGGAACAGCAGCCCCGGTCATGATTGCGACAGCTTGCCCCGCCGCGACTACCGGAATCTGCGCGGCACCGGCTTTCGCTTCTCCGATGACTTCCAAAGTCGCTGGTAAGACTCCCAAGTCGGCCGCAAGCACGGCATATCCGTCACGCGCAGCCCGAGGGAATGGAGGAAAGTCTCTATCAGCATGAATCGGCTCCGCCAGAACGCGTCCGCTGGAATCCAGCAGCCCAAGCAGTTCCCGGCCTTTGGGCCGCATGCGAGACGCATGGTCCTCAACCACGGCGCGAGCTTCTTCAAAGCTAAGAATGCCCCTCGGCTCTGGATGAGCTGCCATGCGGAAATAATAGGAGGGATGTTGGGGAAAAGCGAATGCCACTATTTCGCCGAGGCAGCGAGTTTTTTGGACAACCCTGGAGCATTCGTTGCGTACGTGAGAGCAGTTTCGGAGCTGATAATTCCCGCCCGTACCAGCTTTTCGATTTCAATGTCGAAGCAAAGCTCATGGGAGGTGTCTATTCCAGCAGAATTCGCGGTACCGTTCTCGAGCAGGCCGCTCAGAACACTCGATCCAGCGTTCAGTACCTCGAACAAGGCAACCCTTCCTTCGTCACTTTTGCGCGGGATCAAGCGTTGAGAGATCACGCACCGCAACATCCTGCCGAGCCGTTCGCGGACCGCCGATTGTTCGGCTGCGGAAAATGCTCCTACGAAACGCTCCACCGTCTGTTGCGCGTTTAGTGTGTTCAGAGTGGAGAGCACCAGATGGCCGGTTTCGGCCGCTTCCAGGGCGAGCTCCATTATTTCGCAGTCCTTCAACTCACCGACAGCGATCACGTTTGGAGCCTGCCGCAATGCTGCCCGCATAGCGTGGGCAACGCTTGGCGTATCACTGTGGAGCTCCCGCTGATGCACCGTGGCCCGCTTGTGATTATGCAGAAATTCGATGGGGTCCTCGATGGTGATGATGTGGCAAGTCTTGGTCTCGTTGATGCAATCGAGAAGGGCTGCGAGCGTTGACGACTTCCCTGATCCGCGGGGGCCTGTGACCAGCACCAGCCCGTCGTGAAATTCCGCGATGGCGTGCAAATGCTCGGGCAAGCCGAGTGTCTTAAAATCAGGGACCAAGGTCGGAATTACACGCATAACAACGGCGCAACTTCCCCGCTGAATAAATATGTTCACTCGAAATCGCGCCAGGCCCGGAATCGCATAGGAAACATCGCAGTAGCCTTGCTCGCGAAGCATGCTGATCGCAGCCTTATTATTGCCGATCAGGTCAGAGGCAATCCGTCTAGTGTCGTCGGCGGTCAGAGAAGGCGCTCCGGGCATAGCGACGGGCACAAATTCCCCGTTCACCTGGATCTGGAACTTCCGTCCCGGAGAAAAAATCAAATCGCTGACGCGAGGATTCACCCGCAGCAGCGCCGCTAGTAAATCATCCGTCCCCGCGCCTGCAGAAATCGGATCAAGCGAAACATGAATTGGAGCCGTGCCAGCCGCAGCCATCAACGCCTCATGAACGAGCTTTCGCGCACACTTCAGCTCAACTCTAGCGAAATTGACTACGCTTCTCTAGAAAGAACAGCTTGTTCATAGACCTTCGTAACTTCAGTGTCGCAGGCCCAAAAGAAAAAGGGCGGCCGGAGACCGCCCTGGAACAATCCGCTTTCGTGAACCCTACTTCTTCTTCGTCGAGCCCTTCTTGCCGTAGCTGGTTTCAACCTGGGTGTTCAACGCCGCCAGCATCTGTTTGGCTTCATCTGCATGCGGACCGGTTGGCTGCAATTCCAGATACTTCTGGTAAGCCTCGGCGGTCCCCTCAGGGACAATCATCTTCCCGCTGCTGTCCGCGGAAGCCATCCCCATCAGATTCTGGGCCTTCCAGTAGTACGCATCAGCCCGATTCGGATCGGCAGCAATGGCCTTATCAAAAGCCTCCAGAGCTTGCTTGCGCACATTAGCGTCGTTGCTCATGTTCGCATTGGTCAGCACCGCTCCCATATTGAAGTAGTACTGCCCAGCGTGCGATGGATCAAGCTCGGCGGCTTGTTTGTAGGCATTCGCTGCCTCGTCGGTTTTGGCGACCTTCGAAGCCGCATTCCCGAAATTGTCGTAGTAAGCCGCCATACGCGCATTATCCGAAGGCTGGTTCGGCTGGCTAGCCGGTTTCGGAGGGGCGCTGGAAGCAGCAGGCGCATTGGCGGCATTCTTCCGTAAGTCAATCGCCTTTTGCAGATCGTTGTAGGCTTCGGCGTAGCGCTTAGTTCTTTCTGCCGCGTCGGTCTGTTTCTTCGCCGAATCCAAATACGCCTGTCCCAGCCGGAACCAAAGCAAGTCCTCATTCGGACCCATTTGCGTAGCTTCATTCAAACTGGCAATTGCGGCATCGTCATTGCCCGCTTGTGACGCAGCCGACGCAGCCTTGAGCTTCTCATTGATAACTTTGATATTGGAGTTGTACTTCTCTGCGGCCGCCTGCTGCTCCTGCAGTTGCTTCACCTGTTCGGGAGTAAGGCCCTGCTTTTTCGCGGTGTCCTGGACGGCCTGCTCCTGTTGCTGCTTCAGGTCGAAATCCAGAGTCTTCTCATCCACGCTGACTGGGAAGCCCTTTTGGCTGTCGACTTGCTTGCCGTCCTTGCTGACGGTGATGTCATATTTCCCCGGCTCAATGCCGAGTGAGAAATATTCGCCCTTCTTATTGGTTTTAAGGTTGTAAGTACGCCCATTGTCGGTGTTGTGCCAGACGACCTGAGCATCAGGTACTGGATTGCCCTGAGCATCTTTTACGACGCCCTTTACCGTGCCGAACGCCCCACTCTGGGCGAACGCTGGAGCCGCAATGAACGCGGACAGGATTGCAAGCAGCATCACAAAAACAAAATTTCGTTTCATGAAAGCCTCCTGGTGGGCCGCATGAATTCACACATAAAGCGGCCAATATTAGACTGTCTGAGCTACTGGAGCATATGGAAGCGGATCAACAGCATCCGCCTCGTGAAATGCCTTCAGCCGTAACGCGCAACTATCACAAATTCCGCAGGCGCGGTCCTGGCGGCTGTAACAAGACCAAGTTAAATCGAACGGCGCATTCAGTTCAAGGCCAAGACGCACAATCTCAGCCTTCCGCATGGCGATCAGCGGAGTCACCACTTCGATGCTGCCTTCCTTCGTCCCGGCCCTGATGACCTCATTAAAGGCTTGATAGTATGCCGGACGACAGTCGGGATATCCTGAACTGTCCTGTTCTACCGCGCCAATGTAAATCTTAGATGCGCCAATCACCTCAGCCCAACTCACCGCCACCGAAAGGAAATGCGCATTGCGGAAGGGCACGTAAGTAGTTGGAATCTCTCGCCCAATGTGCTGTGACTCAGGAACCTCGATAGCGCTGTTGGTCAATGCCGATCCCCCAATCAGCTTCAAAGCCTCATTGCGAACAATCAGCCGGTCTCGAATTCCCAACCGGTCGCAAATCGCTTGAAATGAATCCTGCTCGCGCTTCTCCGTCCGCTGCCCATAGCTGATGTGCAGGGCTGCGGCATCGTAATCACGCACTGCCAGCGCCGCACACACACACGAATCCATTCCTCCACTGAGGAGAACCACGGCCCGCAATTTGTTATGAGTCGAGATCATCGGCCCTGAATTTTAGATTGGAGACTTTAGATTCTAGATTAAAATTCTTATGCATCACGAGGTGTGCCATTCAATCTGAAATCTTAAATCCTCAATCTGCAATCCTCCTACACTCCTTTCATCGCAGGATCCCAAATCAGCTTATGAATCTGCAATCCCAGCCGGGCGTTAACATTGTCCTCCAGCATCCATTCCGCCAGTTCTTGCGGATTGAGCAAGCAATTGGATGCGTCCCGCCCGCCGGAAGCATCTTTCCTGAATGCTGGAGAAAAAAGGACTGCATTGACACGTCGCGGCAGATCGTGACGGGCAGCGAAGTCGCGGGCAAACTCGTAATCTCCACGGCTGCTGATCACGAACTTGATCTCGTCATGCGTCGTCAACGTCTCTAAGTTCTCGATTTGAAATGTGTCGCCCTCTCCGGAATCAGGACACTTTACGTCGACAATTTTCACCACGCCTGCCGGCACGCGCTGCAATGGACGCTCCCCACTGGTCTCGAGCAATACCTTGAAACCAGAATCGAGCATCCGCTGCATCAGCGGAACCAGTTCCCGTTCCTGAAGCATCGGCTCCCCTCCGGTTATTTCGACCAATCCGCCTGCCGGGCTCAAGCGCTCCACTTCATTGAACACCTGCTCAGGAGCCATTTTCTTTCCACCGTAAAAGCTGTATTCCGTATCGCACCACGAGCACCGCAGATTGCATCCCGTCAACCGCAGGAACACGCACGGCAGTCCGGCGTAGGTGGACTCTCCCTGAAGCGACTTGTAGATTTCAGTGATTTGCATAATGGCACTTGGCACTTAGCAGTTGGCACAAGTGATCCAAGTCCTTTTGTGAGTGGCAATCCCGTTCAGGGGCTAAGTGCTAAATGCCAAGTGCTAAGTGCCGCCCCTTACTCGCTGTATTTTGCCGTGGTGCTGTCGGTCTCAAAGACGGTCACGTCCTTCACCTGCACGCGTCCGTTCGTCACCTGCCGGAGCCGACCGTTGCTCTCTTCATAGAAATACTTGGCAAGGTTCTCCGCCGATGGATTCACTTCAGTAAAAGGCGCTATGTCATTAATCATCTGATGATCCAGGCGATCAATTACATGTCTCATCACTTCCCGCAAGTCCTTAAAATCCAGCAGCAAACCGGCCTTATCGAGTTCTTTCCCCGCCAGGGTCACCCGGATTTTGTAATTGTGCCCGTGCGGGTTCTCACACTTGCCCTTGTAATTGCGCAGGTAGTGCCCCGCGGCAAACGAATCTTCGACAGTGACTTCGAACATGAAACTCCTCAGCCCCCAAGCCGTAGGCCTGCGCTGGCATTATGCACCATGAACTTATTATTTTACCCCTTGAAGGATGTATGCACCCATCAGCGGGCGAGGGCCCTGAAAAGAGCTATTGGAGCCAGGACTCCGACTCCGATTCCGTACCAAAGATCCGCCCAAAAAAAGCGCGCGAAGTTAAGGACGTACAGGATCGCAACCAAAGGCAAGCTTAGTATCGCGAGGACGTTCCCGCGCTTCGCTTTCTCGGGAGCCAGCTCCCACATGTTGGAGAGGTCGGCGGTAGAAGGAAACGCATGCATTCCGATCGAAAGCCCCAGCCAATAAAAAAAATAGGCCAGTGGATCTGTCACCTTTAGCTCCCAAACCGGAAGAAAGGCAGCGGTACAGAACACTACACACAGCAGTGTGTTGGCAAAGAACGGTCCCATGCTGACGAAGAATAGCGCCCGGAAGTTGTCCGTCTTTTCGTGGATCACATAGCCTGCAGGGTTGCCGAAACGAAAGAAACAGACGTCGTAGACCTGGAGCTTGAATAGCCGGCAGAAAAACAGATGCCCTGTCTCATGAATGATAACGCCCGGGAAAGTGAGTGCGGCGATGACAAACCCTGGTATGAAGAACACTTTGTTTCCCTACCCTTTCCCTGCCAGGTTGTTGCGGAATCTCCGGTTGTATTCCGGCGTACTAATGATTTGTCTGCTTTTTAAGCGATACTCAATCCGTTCCGAATATTCTTCGAAACGCGTTTCCGCCTCGGGGTTCCCGGCGACGAGTTCATGGGATCTCCCCAGCATTTCATTTGCCTGCACCCGGTATTGCGCGTCGCCCGTGACCGCGTATTTGCATGCCAGCGCACTGGCCACCGCGGCAGCCGTTTCCGACCCGGGATGCTGCTTCCATTCCTTCATGGTAATTGCCAGGAATGTGTCGTAATCCTTTTGCTCGAAGGCGGTCCCCTCGTCAAAGACTTCCGCGGCAGCTGCAAGGCCTGGCATCTCCGGATAGGCGGCCACAGCCTCGTGCATAAGCCGCGCGGCTTCGGCGGCTTTACCGTCCTCATTCGCAATTTTGGAAGCTTTGTCGATCTTCTCTAAGGCATTTATGGCGCGCGTCCAGAGGGCATCCACCTCACGAAAACTCTCGCTGTCAGCATTCTCGAAATGGCCGCCGCCGTGACCTTGCAGTGCCTGTTGGGCGATTGCGACAATACCTGTAAGAAGAGCAGCCTTGCTCAGTAAGAGCACCGCCTTGTCGGAACCTGGCGCGATTCGGAGTGTCTCCTGCAAGTAGGGCAAAGCGTTGGTGTAGTCACCTTGCTGGACCAGTCGCTCGCCCTTGTACATAGCTCTTCCGGCACGGAAATATTTGCGGCCGTGAACAAGGGCCACTAGGAGGAGAACAAGCAGACAAGCCAGTGATACCTTCAGCCACTTCGGATAAGGCCAGTTCGTGATTAGCTCACCGCAGCTATAGCAGAAGGGTTTATCGCCGACCAATGGAAAATCGCTAGCACCATTGTCCTTGCCACACCGCAGGCAAATCGTATTGTCTTTGAGCGACACATACTCCGACGCTTGTCCGCTCTCCATTGCCTCGCGCGAAGCCTTCCATACGCAGGGCTCACAGTACGTTTTGCCATTCACCCTGTAGAAAGATCGAATGGAGGTGGTCAGGCCACATTCGCAGCACGTTCCTTGCCGCATGGCTGCCGATTATGTAACAGAGCTGGATTTTTGTGAAGTAAAAACTGAGGAACAGACAGGATTGCTCTAGGAAAAGAACTCCTCCACTTTCGACATTTCCGTAGTTCGTCGATAATTCGGCAGGCTTTCCACGAACACCCGCCCATAGGCCTTCTTCAAAATGCGATTGTCGAGCAATGCCAGCAACCCGCGATCATGTAGCGACCGAATCAGCCGCCCAAAACCCTGCTTCAGCGTGATCACCGCGGCGGGGACTTGATACTGAAAGAACGCATTCCCACCTTCGGCATCAATGGCTCTCACCCGCGCCGCCACAACAGGGTCAAACGGCACTGAAAACGGCAGCCGGTCAATAATCACGCAACTGAGTTGCTCGCCTTGTACGTCCACACCCTGCCAGAACGATGACGTCGCAAACAGCACGCAATTCGGGGTCAGACGGAATTCTTCCAGCAGCGCATTCTTTGGCGCATCGCCCTGCAGTAGCATGGGAAATTCAACTTCACCCAGCAGTCGCTGATAGATGTCTCTCATTTGCGCGTAGCTGGTGAACAGCACAAACGCCCGCCCGCGCGTGATCTCGAGCAACTTCCGGATCCGGTCGGCTGCCTTCGCCGCAAATTGCGGGGTACGCGGGTCCGGCAAATCAGGCGGCACATACAACAGTGCCTGGTTCTGATAGTCAAAATGTGACGGCAACACCAATTCGCGCGCGTGCTCCACGCCTAGCCTTTGGCGGATGTAATCGAAGCCTCCGCCGACCGCGAGCGTCGCCGAAGTCAGCACCGAAGTTTCCAGCTTCGACCACAAAGCCTCGCGCAGGACGGGTCCGACATCAATCGGCGTGGCTTGGATGGAGACGTTCGACTTCTCCCGCCCGGCGCGCCTTCGCTCAATCCAGAAGACGGTGTTCTTGTCCTCATTCTCCATCAGGAATCCAAGCTGCACGTGAAGCTCTTGCGCGCGGCGCGTAAATGCAAAGACTTCTTCCGGCTTGGATGGCAGGCCTTCAATTTCGGAGTTGAGCCGCACTAAGGACTGCTGCAAGCCAACGAATTCGTCGCCATTCTCCTCGAGAAATTCACGCCGGTTCTCGAATGCAAACCGGCCTTCTCCTTCGGGCAGGAGGGAAAAGAAAAAACCCGAGCGCTCGCGCAGACTTTTCAACGCCCCGGACAGTCCGGACGTGTACATGCGGTTTCTCTGCAAGGAAGCCTCAACGTCCCGGCAAAGTTCTTCCAGCCGCGCCGCGCTTACCGAAATCCCAAAGTAGTTTCCGGCTACATCTTCCAGTTCGTGCGCTTCATCGAAGATCACCGCGCCTGCCTCGGGCAGAATGCCGGCATCGGGTGCGCCGTCGGCCTGTTGCTTGATCGCGAGATCGGCAAAAAATAAATGATGGTTGACGATGATGATGTCGCTCTCTGTCGCCCGCCGGTGCATTTCGGTAATGAAGCACTTGTCCCAGGAACTGCACTTCTGTCCCAGGCACGTGTCGGCGCGCGCATCCAGTTTGTGCCATAGGGCACTCGCCTCTGGCAGCGACGCCAGCTCCGCCCGGTCGCCGCTCGCGGTCGTCTGCTCCCATGCAGCAATCGCGCGATACTGCTCGATTTCGTCCAGGCCGCTGAGCACCGGCTGACCTGTGAGGTCGTAGAGCTTTTTGCGGCACAGATAGTTGTTGCGTCCCTTCATGTAGCAGACGCTGAGCTTCCGATTGCCCTCGGGAAACAGCGCCTGCTCAAGAAACGGGATATCTTTGTGAAAAAGCTGCTCCTGCAAATTCTTCGTACCAGTCGAGATAATGACCCGCTTGCCGGAACGAATCACCGGCATC
>Ga0137359_10001323_pt1 | contig 19680 bp, 29 predicted proteins | sample Mad1_40_16metaG_FD_108281 | JGI IMG/M metagenome (GOLD analysis project Ga0137359, IMG submission 108281) | Vadose zone soil microbial communities from Angelo Coast Range Reserve, California, USA - Mad1_40_16 metaG | ecosystem: Environmental > Terrestrial > Soil > Vadose zone | place: USA... | reverse complement strand
TCCGAGACTCTCGGATCCCCGTCACGGATCACTTGCACGCACATGCGTTCATTTCCCCCGCCGACCGGTTGGGTTGGTTTCGTGGCATTGCGTATAGTGCTGTTGCATGGTACGATGTCGACGACCTCATCGCCGAGATCCGGTAGGTTTTGGCATTGTTTCACCCACTCACAATGATGTTGCTTAGTCTTGGCAAATCATTTTGTGTTAGCGAATCGGTATCAAACAACCGTGTCAAGTCCGGATATGCAAACCGACAAAACGCCCCCATAGATCTCGTTCCGGATGCAGGGGCAAGAGCTGGTACTTCCAGCGGTTGTGAAACAACAGAGTCGTCGCTTGCCGCACCTGATATAGAAGAAGGGCAACGGATGCCTCGCGGCTCACGTTCTCGCCCTTCCAGTATATCACCTCCAACCCCTGGCGGGAGTCAAGTGTAACTCGAGGAACTCTACTCTACTGCACGTTTCATGACTCTTCGCAGTGTTCCCTTCATAGTTTTAACTGTTTTCTAGGATTAAGCGACTTCTGAGCATCAGAGGATTCAGCGTCACTGGGACATTGGACTATGTTTTGCAAAAAATAATAGGTCCAGTAATTAACTTGTGGCATCAGATCAGCATGTCTTACTTAAACTCAAGCACTTCCTATATGAGGGTCAGATCGAGTCGGCCACGCGAATGAGAAGCCATAGCGGGCAGAAATCCTATGGCTTCTACGCATCTAAACACGGATAAGGACCCTGACGCAATGATAGAACTTTGTGACATAAACATACAGTATGATGAGCCCGTTAGTAGTGTAGATAGTGCCGTAAGTTGATCCTCGGTGAAGCGCTTCGAGTCCTCGTGCCAAGTGTCTTGGTGTGTCTTTTTAAAGTTACTCGCACACTTCTGAACTGTTAGTGATATTGGTATCTGCATTGAGTAGTTGTTAGCGATACCGAGCGTTCACTGCAAGAAAGGGTAGGCGGACAGGGTCATATGCATGCTCGGCGAGGACATTCGAGAGCAGCTCGGGCATCCAACGTTCAACTGTATACGGATAACTGTCAATTAGGGAGCATATACCAAGAATTGCAGCGTGGCGTTGGCGAATAGCGGCATTGTAGACTGGTGACTGCCGATTGGGGAGGGGTGAACGGCGTAGGAGTTTGACAAAGCGGTCCTGTTGACACGTCAGGCTATGCCCAGAGAGAGCGACATGAAACTCAAGCTGCACCTTCAATGTCAGTTGACTACGCCGTGGGGAGAGACGTAGGACGCCAGAGAGTGTTCTAGCGCAGGGTGAGAACCGCCCATAGAGCAAATGCACCGAACATACGTCGCAGCCATTTCGCGAACTTCGACCACCTCGTCGTCAAGACATTTACAAAGCACCTGCGCGGCGTTATTGACATAACAAGAGGCGACAGATTTACCTACTTCGAGAATCTCAGTTATTCGGGCGTCGCTCAGAAGGGGTACTTGCCGGAAGTAGAACACTGATTGGCGCGTGATCGCACCGTGATTCGGGACTGGAAAAACGGTAATACGAACCTTGTACCAAAGGCAGGGCTTGCACTCGGACTTTCCATGACTATCCGACAATATAAGCGGATATGGACAGAGAGTATGATCGGAAGCTGTCTAACCGGAGAGTTCAAAATGGTGTCAAAGATGATTTTCAATATTGGTCCAATGAGAGGCCGTGGGGGGGTCACCCCACACATACGCACGAGAAGCATGCGGGCTCTTGATAAAAGCTCGTCATTGTCATTCACTGATTCGGATATTAGCCCCGCCGCAGTTCGGTGGATATAACTTGCCTTCGGTAAAGCGAAAAAGTTCAGGCTGTCATGAAGTATAAATTGTTGTCAGTAATAGATGTCAAAATTTCACGCACCATAAGGGGTAGAATATAATCAAACGCCGATATCGCGTTTGTATCATGCACGGTCTGGAACAGCCAACGACATATTGTGGTACCCACTCTGCCCGCGTCTTAGGAAAAGGCCGAGGAAAGTGGCTGAGGGACTGACTTATCGTACGTTGATTGAAATGCGCGAGAACCAGGGAGCCGCTGTGCACGCCATTCGGGGAATCGTTGCACTAGTCCTTGTACACGCGTTTGGTGATAGATCCCTCGCATTCCTAATATATCAAAGTCGATGGGTGTTGTCCGGCATTCGCGTACGAAGACTTCCGCCGAAGGAATCGAAGGTTTCGGTTGACGCTATCGCTACGTCAGCCCATGCTCTGACGTATGCAAGCTTACTCACTTTGATTTTACTCGCGAAGGCGAGAAGCTCGCTAATATACGCGCGGACCTTAGGACTGGGTGTCACTAGAAGTTCATTTTTGGGACAGTGGTATGTAACTTGCCTCATCATGCTCGCTAGATATTTCGTCCCATACCCGTTCAACGGCTTGGTCCACCCACTCGGAGAACTTCCAGTTTTGTTCTTCGTAGAAAGCGCGGAAAAAGCACAAGGCTTTGACAGCATTGAGTGACGACTCGCCGTTATAATCGGTAGAACAAAACTCCTGCACGAGATAGTCAACGAGGACTTGATATCGGCGTGGGTCTCGTTTGTGGAACAGATACTGTCGTCTATTAGCAACTTGGGGGAAAGACAAGCACGATCCGCACGACGTACTTCCAAGAACGACATCCAAACAGGCAGTGTATCGGTCTTGATTCTGTTCGCAAAGGTGGTCTTCAATAATGGCATGGCCCAATCCCAGAGCTCCTTCTGGCTTTGCATAGGCCAATGTTTTGCACCTGCAATCTTTGAGGGTTGTATCAGGGCACAAAAAGAATCTGCCCCACCATTCAGGAGACCCCCCAGAAATTCAGCGGCTCCTCTCTGTTTGTTCTGGTCAGGATTCTGGATCAACTCCTCAATGAGGGCTTGCAGAGGAGTAAAGGTTTCGCCTTCCAACAGCTGGACTGATGGAATTAGGTCAGTAAAGTAAAAGATCTACTCAACTTGGACCGACAAACCTATTGACTTGACTGAAGCGACATTGTCCGAGGATACGACTTCCGAGTGTGTCTCAGAGCTAAAGTGGATTGACAGATTTTTCCAGAAAGAGGAATCTCTTGCGGCGTCTCTCACGACAGAGATAGCTGGTTCACTCTCCGGATCCCATGGTATCAAGGAAGGTTTAGAAATGTGGGGACAAGCGTAGGCTACGATGGAATCTTGCCAAGCCAGCCACCCGCTGCTAACATCTTCAATCAAGGGACTTGAGGGGAATATCTAACTCAACCGTGGCTTATTATTGATTAGAGAATCCACTCACGTATTTGACCCAGTTTTTAGCAGGTCAACAGGAGCCCGGAACTGGGCAAGAAGGTCGCGCGTAAAATCATGAGACGGCTCTCTGATTGCTATCGACTGTTTTAGAGGATTGTTATTTCGCTCGAAGATAAGGTCAATAGGCCCCCGTGCGAAGGTCTGTAGCTTTATATAACGGATCGCTTTCATCACAGCCCTCTGAGAATACTGGAAGGAAACCTTGTCAAAGTCGAATACCAGCCAAGTGAATTGTACTCACGTATCGCTAAAGGACGTACGGGCTAAGCTTGTGCTTTCACAGAGAAGGTAAGTTGAAAGCACATACCAAAGAGGGGTGGTTGTCGTGACATTTGTCAAGAAAATACCTCATATGAGGAGCAGAAGTAGGCGCATCCTTTCTTACTAGCGTCCGTAGACACCGAGTGGCAAAGATGGCGTAACGCCAGTGTGTAGATTTTGCCCAAGCAATCTCAAGGACAAGGGACGTCTGTCAGGCTATTAGCACATCTTCCTGCAAGAAGAATGCGGAGCCTCAAACCGTCTCCTTGACTCGTTGTTCACAGAGCAGGATTCTACTTATTTGCATCTCTCTGCAGCGAAAAACTAGCGAGTTTTCTTCTGCATTGAATGGCAACTCCGCCTGAAAATTAGCCAGCGCTTTATCTAAGCGGGGATAGTTGACTTTATAGAAGTGAAAGTTGGGTTCAACAAAGCCATTGATGCCTGAGGAAACGGTGAAGCCAGTTCTGGATGCAGAACAGTACATACCATTCTCGCAAACAGACAATACGGCACTCTGTATAGATGGCTGGTATCTTCTATCAGGAACAGGCAACATTTGATCGGGAGGGGCAATTACCTTCTCATTGGCTTGACACCCAAACAACTTCTTGAGCAACTCGGGGGCCAAGGAAGGTTCTAGTTAAGAATCAGAAACCAATTTTTATGTCCGCACTGCAGACTTGCCAGATATGGCGTATTTGACTGAAAAAATAAAATATCAGTCTTCGGTGGTAAAACGAGGCGGCTACGCTCACCAAATGAGCTAGAATTTAATGTCCACAATGCCCCCTTCATCCGATCGTCCTCTGTACCAGGTTCCAGAGCAGCATATATCAAGGGGAGGCAGCGTCTACGGATGCCATCGTAGGCCTTTTGAAATATGTCAACAACACAAAGCGGGTTGTATAGAAAGGAGACGTACACCACAAAGTGCGTCCAATAACGATTGACTAGACCTGTGAAAGCAATCAGTGTGATATTCGCGGTCAGTGGTTCTTGTCTCCTACTCTCGCACTAAGGACAGTTAGTACACATTCAAGCAATGCCATAATACACACCAGTAGCGTAATGCCAAAGTGCCCATTCTGAGACATCATCAATGAGTTTATCGTCGTCCGGAGTGCGTCTTCTCTCAATGGAGTTCCATCTCAGCCGAGCTGCGTGATAGAGTCTTTTGAAGAACATACGTCTATCAAGACAAATACAATTATATTCAGGTGCACTCACCGCGCACGCCGTATAAAGATCGCCCTTGGCCATGCCTTTTGCCTCGTATATTGTCGGGCGTAACTGAGCTCGGACCCGTAACGGTCCAACTGGACGTAATAGCTGGAAGGGTCTCAGTAATCAAAAAGTCTGAATGTATAGGGCCCATTAAACCTGTCTTTGCTGTCGCCGTAGTCCAGAAAATAGGTACGAATAGACTGTATCTAGAAGGCGAGAAGTTCGAGGGAGAACAAAAAAACGGGATGAGGGAATTGCAGGTTGACGTACCAAAGCATGGACCGCATCGACGGTATTCTCCTCGCCTTGTTGACGTAGCGATACAGATGCTTCGTGCAGGAGTTTGCCAAAGCGCTGTCGTAAAGATAAATAGTATTGGGCACGCGGGTCTTGAGGGTCTGAGATTGCGAAGCCTGAATTGAGTGGCTCTATGGAGGCTATCATTTCTGGGATCTCGTTCCTGAATCAAAGTGAGGGAAGCATCCTAGTGCGGCAAGAAAAAGGACCGACAGGATATCGCTTGTTTCCAGGCCATATTGTTGGTCTTCTTTGGTGAACACCTCCTTGACGAAAGTGGGTGTCCCTGAGAATGCATTGCGGACGAAGCTCAAAAACCTACACGAGCCCTCGCTTGAATCGCGCAGCTAGCTCAAAAACCAAAACCCTATCACTGACCGACAGAAGTCATTCCGCCATAAACTATCTCTGGGTATATCTGGCATAATAGAGCGTCTTACTAGGCGCACGGAACGACCATTACCGCACGTACCTGGTCCCAAAAGTTTTTCCAATTTGTTCAACGTTGACTCCGCGATTTCTTTGAATATCTCCAGAGCAAAATCTAACTCTTCCCCGTCTGGGACGTGCCACGACACCTAACACAAATGACATGCGAAGCCACGACAGGTCGCGTGCGTACGTACCGAGACTTCCTCAGCCGTATAGAGTTTTCCCCAGTATTTGTGATGGTTGAAACGGAATTCTGAGAAAATGTCCAGTTACAACACACGATAAAACGGGTCGTTCTTACCTTCGCTGTCCCATTCCTCACGGTTTACGAACTTATCCTCCAGAGGATAGGTATGAGTCAGTGTCAAAAGCAGACTGGAAAGAAGTTTGCCACTCCAAGAAAACCCGCGCTTGGAAAACGTCTTGTCGCGAAGACGTTTGAGAAGGGGTATGAACTGATCCCTGTGCTTCAAGATCTGTTCCAGCCACATCAACGCACATCAACGCACGCCATCTCGAGATTGTTCAACGTACTGCTTTGCCATCACTATTCCCTCCATGTGAGATGTTGAGACAGGCTCTAACCAAAGGACTTACTTAAACATGGCACCCCGTAGCACTGCCAAATCTGAAAGGCACGTAAGTGCGAACAAACATGGAAAAGAGCATCCATACTCCAATGGAAAGTAGCATCTGAAGGCAGTGGCGTTGAGAACGTCGACGTGGTCCGTGTTGAACTCGCTCCGTTCTCGAGTTCTACCTCGATGTTTTTGATACAAAAGGGAACAAATTTAGCTAGGGTCTTAGCCGGATTGGCATTCGCAATACATTCCACTAGCTGGTGAACAGCTCGGACCGCATTGGGTCTAACGTTGGTGCTGGCGTAATCGAATATCATATTAAGGACCAGATCAAAGAGTGAGTCTGATAAGTGGATGCAGATTTGACTGCACGCATTTGTGACTGCATCCACTAGCTGCACTGAGAACAAAGGTCATGATTTATCTGACACATAAAAATGAAATAATCTCCACTGACCTTCTGATGCACCGCCCGCCTCCTCTGGAAGGTTATCGAAGAGAAGGATGACTCTCCGAATGAAACTGGCAATCCAATCTGGGAAATCTGCTGTCGATTCGCGCAATAATGCGTCTTCCTCGGCTTTAGACAAAGGCAGGCCATCGCTCAATTCGACGTCGATATGGACTTCACATAGACTCGGAGAAGTCAAGGTGAATCCGTTTGGAATGTCCACGTTGGCGGGTGTGCAAGAATCTACGTCTGCCGACATCGTGATGCTTCTTGAGGTTAAATCTCCGAATTTGATGTATTGGGAAACCTCTATAAGGAATGTTGTCGTGCAAAGCTATATGATAAAATCGTCTCCGTCAAGAGATGAAACGCACGTTCGAAGCGGCACATCTTACCGTCTTCGATGGATCGTTCTGTCATTCCCGTTAGCATACCACATCAATGCGGATCGTTCGTCGGTTACATACTAGATCAATACCCGGTATTAATAGTTGCAAAATCGAGACCAAGTGTTTCGCCCCTGGGTAGTAGACCTCACGAGACACGAGTGCCGGAGCGATGGCACCCAGGGCTTTGATTACGGCTATGGTGCGCTGTGTCTGTGAACTGGGGTTTGTGAATGACTCTGAATCCATCTTATTACACAGATACCTCGACTAGAGCTTCTAGGGAAGGCACAGCCCTCTCTAGTATTGGATACAGTATAAGGTCTGGCTCCATGAGACTCATCCACTTCAAGCAGCTGGAAATGTTATTGGAAGTAGTCGAATCTTCGGAGAACATAGCCAGTAGGGCAACAGTCCTGAAACTCTTGACGAGTTCACGTTTCATTGCCCGCGTAAGACGTCGGTACTAGAAACGAATCAAGGTGATGTCAATAGACCACAGGAGCGCCTGTAGCAAATGTAGCAAACCATCGGGGTTTTACAATCAGGACGTTGTTCTTCGTGCCACCCTGAGGATGCGTGATAAGCTGCTAGTTTGGGCAGAAAGGGGCAAGTTACGTTTGTTGAATTCATAAGCAACATACTTGATAAATGCTGTCAACTGTGCGTATGCGTATCAGCACTCAGCTGATTCAACGACTCAAACAGAAAAGAGCTCAACGTGATATGCGAGATGTTAGACATACATCAGCAGTCCAGGCTCCGGAGTTCGAAGGATGGAAAAAGCTTTCAGTAGAAGCAATCAACTTCACCAGTGAGTCGAGAGCTTTTGAGCCGCCAACATAGCTCTTGAGACTCATGAAGGAAATCTTGCCTAGCGGGGCCGTCAAGTAGTCACCTACAGAGCCCCCCTGATGCCGAGGGGTATTCATCCCAGACGCGAGAGGTGTCCCTAAAGGAGTGGGGGCACTGGACGGCGCAGTAGGAAGTCCATCCGGTGACATGGAATAGACAAGGATACGCGCCAATGAAGCTTGATTAAATCAGAATCCTGAGGCCATACATGGACCAAAAGATTGACTAACCAATACGCCAAGTCGGTTTAGGAAGGCGACCAATCTCGAAACCCGCCTGGTTATCTGCAGACGGGCCCGTGGTAAGAGATCCCGAGTCCGCGAGTGGAATTTCTACACATGGGCTTTTCAATAAACAATAAATTCGATGAAAGAGGAACAACACTAACCCATAGACGCTAAACATTTGCACATGATGAAATGCCAGTCATAATCAGTAAATATGCCAACATCTCTAAAAATTCCACCCCAAAGGCCACTGCTGCTGAGATCGTTTTTGTTCCAATTTGGCCGGCCCTCATTCTCAGACGTCGCGTCATCCAGTATCTCGTCAATTGTTTTAGGGTCACTGATTGAGGGGTCCACGTGCATTTCTGCTAATTGGGCCAAGAACTGAAGCATGCGCTCATCATACATGTACGAGTTGATAGACTCCCACAGACGGAAAAGCATTGGTAGGTAGGACTGTGGGTGGCTCTGAGGGAGAAACGTCAACATAAAGAATTGCGAAGATAAGAGACTCTGTAATCCACATTTAGTATGAGAGTTGGCTACAAAGGCACTCGGCAGTATAATTCGAACATACATTCAGACTAGTCCCATTAATCAGTGGTACAAATGTTTCGAGCATTTGATCAGTAGCCGCGGGATGGAAAAATCTCTGCACTGTGCCAGCAATTATCCCCATATAGTAAGACGTTTGGCTTGTAGGGTCGGTCAGCGAGCCAATGCGACACGAACTCTGAGTATCACACAAACCTAACTTCAAATTGACGTCTGGTGAGAAACAGGTCGTGTCTTAGAATATCGAAAATGGGCATCCAAGGAAGTCTGATGTCTTGAATGCTTAGTTTATCTTTTGATCTTGTCAGGATTTCCAAAGCATCGGAGCATGTTGCGACGACATGGAGTGGCATGCCAGGCATGGTGCACATGCTATAATATAGATCTACCAGTAAAATTCGCTTTCCTTTGGGAATGGGATACTTCAGGTATGACCAACTAGCGAATACTTTGAGTTTCTGATCTAGGCGAGAATACCGTGGAGCGCACTAGGTTAACATACTATCCCACTGCAAGAAACCGGGATCATAGTCTCTGGCTTGTACAGTCTGCACAATGCGCATGCAGATGAAGTCAAGCAGTCCTTGCATCTTTGAATTTGATTCGATGGTATAGGGTAGTGCCCTTGCGTAGGACTTTAGTTTGAGTAAGTATCGATCTGAGGCGTCCTGTATGTCGGGCTCTATAGGCGGGGGCCCCGGATCATGGGCAGAGATAGAAAACCCGTTGAGGCTCATCTCGCGAGAAAGAGTAGGGTAAAGATGGGAAGAAGGTAAGGGATGACAAGAAGTACAGTCACAGTAAGTACAGCCAAAGCCTTGTGTTGTGTTTGTATTATTATTATGAAACCGTCACTCTTGGGGCGGCGATTGCACGGGCCGTTCCTGGCACCGACTATTGGACAGCCGACCCACTAGCCATCCTCTGCAGTTCCTGTAGTGAATTTGTCCTCACCATCGTCCAAACTTCATCACGCTGTGCCCTGATATCGCCCAAGCTTTCCCTGATTTCCTCCAAACGTTCCACATACTCCCGGACGTCGTCTTGAAGTTCGCGTAGAGTAGAAAGTGATTTCTCAAGGTTCTCTCGTTGCATGTCTGGGTGGACAAAGTGGGAGGGATCAAAAACCGGAGAACCTCCATTTGGATAGGACACTATAAACAGCTTTTGAGTTGGAGGTGAGAGGTTTGGGGCTCGTGCTAGCCTCCTCTCCCTCTCGCCTTCTGCATTCGTCCCTTCGCTCTCATCCTCCTGTTTTGGGATGACTACATCCTTTGGAAGGACCTGATCGGGGTCCTTTGAAAGCACTTCCCAGAGTCGGCCAAATGCACGTTTCATGCCTGCTTCCCCTTCGATAAGACCATTTGTAGCACGCTCCAAGTCTTCGAGCATAAGAGAACGAAAAGAGTGCGTGACACTTCTATCCATAACGAATGAAGTATAGCTGAGATGCTGAGTTGGAAGTGCCACATATGGTGCAATAAGAGGAGGTGAAGGTGACCGAAGATGGGGTAATACGGGCGGTGATGGAGAGCGATTGTCGGGGGGTAGTAAAGACTTGATACGCTTTCGAGCACGCTCGTCTGCCTTTAAACACCGCCTTGAACATCGTCTCGGAAGAAAAAATGACAATGCACACCTCCCATTCTTCCATGCCGGGGCCCCAGGCAACTAATTTGCCTTTTCTAAGCCATCTAGCACCTTTGGTCGCCTTTCTTCCCCAATTCCCCTTCACCACATCAGTAGGTTCCTCCTCATTGCTAGATGAGCCTTCGAGAGAGGGGTGATACCAGGAATTACTATCCTTTGTGGGAGTAGGAAAGCTGTCCAAGAGATCATTTAAAATTCCTCACGGAAGACAAAGATCATTCTCACTTAAAGTTGTCACGGTCTTCAAACATGGACGCAGGTCGCTTGTGAGGGGCGAGAATGGAGGGGTGTTGATGAGCAGTAGAAGGGCGAGACGACGGTCGACTGATACTCGAAATATTTTGCGGGTGTTCCGTGGTCATGTTAATTGACATCTTATAGGGACGTCGTGAAGCTTGACATGAGCGTCTGAGACATGGGCGTCTGAGTAACCACACGCGCACACGTGGTCAGTTAACAACCTCAGGGGTCGCGTACGTCTTTGTGTACCGCACCATGGCGAAAAAATTCTACTACGCCGTTAAGAGAGGTAGAGAAGGCCCAAAGATTTATGACTCATGGGAAGAGGTATGATTCTATTGATTTTGCTACTAGCTCAGGTCATGACTAAACTAGAGGTCGAATTGTGCTTTAGTGCCGAATGACCGTACGTTTCATTGCCATACCTTGAAAGTATGACAGCAGCGTTACAGTATGTGTAGGTGACGAGATACTCGAGGGCTGAATTCAAAAAATTTAAGTCACTTGCTGCTGCGGAAGCCTGGATCTCACCTGCGCTCAAATGTACTGCATCAAGTGTACCTTGGAGTCACGTTCCTGACGGCTTGATTTTATTCAGCATTTCGAGATTGTACCCCAGCCGAGCAATCAGCTCAGGTATCAACCAACCTGATATCCGCCGAGTCTGGGTCATCGACGGAGCAATCAACCCGAGAATGTATTCAACCCGTACTATCTGCTGAACCCAGGCTATTAGATATTCCCACTACTTGGGGAGAGGATAAACTCTGCGTTGATACAATGAGGGACAAGGCCACTAGACCCACAACCATAATTCTCTCAAAAGAGCAAGCTGATGTTTTGGAGAAAGTGAAGAAAAAGGACAATGTCTTTTTCACTGGTCCTGCAGGTTTGTATTCTCACAAGTACCATACCATCGACTTTCGTTACATCTTGTTTACATGAAATTCAGGGACTGGGAAGACAGTCTTACTTCAAGAGATTATAAGACTTTTGAGGTCCACAGGTCGAAGAGTTGCTGTCACGGCTTCGACTGGGCTTGCATCCATCAACATAGGTGGCACTACGTTACATTCGTGGGCGGGTATTGGCTTAGGGGAAGGCACCGCATCTGACCTCTCTGGTAAAATTCTCGGGACCAAACCCTTGAGATTGCGTTGGTGGGGTGTAGAAAGCCTGATAATAGATGAAAGTAAGGTCATTTCATTGTGTGAACTCGTTGACCTATGCCAAGTGAGGGACTAGTATCCATGATTAGCGGCGTACTATTTGATAAGCTAGTTAAGTCTTTCGTACTCTCCCTTTCCACAGTGTTGACGCCCATTTAGGAGGAGATCGCATGGAGGGTTAGAAAGAATAAGAGGCCATTCGGAGTGAAACCATTTGGAGGTATTCAGGTGAAACCTGAGCTACCCTAAGTGTCGCCACGCTCCTTACACTGGCAATGTTCTAACATCAGCTTATTGTCACCGGGGACTTCTGCCAGTTGCCGCCAGTCCCGGACCGCCACGAGGGAATAAACATTCCATCCACGTTTGCCTTCGAGGCAAAATCCTGGTCAAGATGTATAGATGCTCCTATGACGTTAAAACAAGTGTTTCGCCAAAGAGACCAAGGTAGGGTGGGCAGTGCGCAGATTCCATCCTAGCTTAGACACTGCCAGCTTTCGTCAATATGCTTAATGATATGAGATGGGGACAGATGAGCCAGTCGTACATCTCCAAGATTCGCCGACTTTCTAGGGAAATCGTGTATGAAGATGGGATCGAACCTACTGAACTGTAAGCGAGATACTGATAACAAAAAGAAAGCCGCAATTGATGTCGCACACAGGTATCCCACGCGAAGTGAAGTTGAAAACGCAAACAACACCCGGTTGGCGCAGATTATGGAGAAACCCGTTCAATTTGATGCAGTGGATTACCCAGGTTATCATAGGGATGGGACACGTGTGTCTTTCCAGGAGATGAAACGACTCCTAGACCGACTTGTCGCTCTCCCGACTTTGGTTCTGAAGGTTATTCCAGTGGCATGTTGCTGTTACGTTTGTCTAATGTCTGCTAGACTGGCGCACTAGTCATGCTCGTCAAGGCACGTACAGTGACACACTCAGCTTTGATACCCACAAAAGTTGCAACTCGTGTTTTAGAACCTTCAGCAGGGTCATTTAGTCAACGGTTCCACTGGAAAGGTGATCGGTCTTAGCACACGCCTTGAGGCCGCTCGCCGTGGTGTACTTATCGCAGGTCGCTCTGAACCGGAAGACGTAAGACATCGCTGTGTCCAACAATGCAGCACACAGTGGCCCCTGGTAAGGTTTACAAGTGGCTCTGAGTGGCTCTGTGCCCCGGTAGATTTTACTGTCAACGACGCTTTCGGGGAGGTTCAAGCATGCCGGACCCAAGTACGTGAACCTATTACTGCTACTCTACTGGTATTATTGACTTCAGCTAGGTACCACTAATTCTCGCTTGGGCACTCAGTGTGCACAAATCCCAGGGCCAGACACTGGAGCGTGTCAGAGTCGACCTTCGTAATACTTTTGAGAAGGGTCAAGGTATTATGGCTCATGACCTAAATTTTCTAATCCCCGCTGAATCCCTATTCTATAGCTTACGTGGCTCTCTCCCGTGCCACGACTTTGGAAACATTGGAAGTCCAAAATTTTGATCCACTAAAGCAGGGATTCCCTCCCTTCATTAGAAATTGTTTCTCATTGTATACCCCAGGGTTATGGCACACCCCCGCGTCATCGAGTGGTATGAGGAAATGACCAAGGGACCAAACAAGGAACCGACAATCGTCAGAACACCAACAGATTCGGACGAATACGAGGAGTACTTAACCGACGAAGCATACTTTTATCCAAGTCCCTAGTGACTCAAATCCCGTGATTCCAAGGCCATTGGCTACTCAGGCGTATCTATTAAATGCCATTTGATTGTGCAATCCAGTCATCTGTTCGCAATCCCCACCGCAGGAGCCGTGGGGCCATCACAGATACGATACTAAATACCTCCATCTAGCAGGAATCTATTTGTACTATAACCCTAATCAAGGTGACTGAAAAGATCAAGATCTATCTACATACTATCTATATTATATTCGACCACCAAGTTATTTCTTGATGGTGAATACAAATTGGAAACTAAGAGATTAATGCATATCAACGCGAAGTACAACGTGCCGCAAAGGGTTTGAGGTGCACTTACAGTGAATGGGATTGAAAAAAAAAAATGACAGCAGGTTATGAGATGGGACGAAGCAAGGAAGGCAACTAGCTATAAGAAGCTTAAGGGCTAGACCAAATCGCGAATAAAGACGCCGAGACTAGTCTCTTGTACCAATCTCGAAAGCCAACGTTTCTCGTCTATGGTCGTCCGGTCTGTCAGATCCCAACGTTGAGACAACGGCCCAATGGATCGAGTTGCGTCGTCTCTACGTGGTCTCCTGAAGCTTTTTACCGCCCTAGAGATGATAGACCCGCGGCGTGTCACTGTGGTCCTTGCAGCCGTCTGACTTTCCGCGGCAGTAGTGACGTCTTCCTTCGCGTGCCGTACAGAAATGCGGGGCCATTGTTGTTTAACCTGCAGCTCCAAAGGCATCAAATCGCCGATGAGGTCCGTATGGATAGCGAGGGTATTTTTCAGCTCGGGAAGAATAACGCTTTGTTCAAGAACAGAAGGGTGTATACTCTCTTGGGTAACTGAGTTGAAAGACGATGGTATTTGGCGTCGGATGGCGTTCGCTAAGAAAAAAATGCCTGTCCTTGGGCTAAAAAATGGGTGAAACTCCAAGGTCGTTCATCGAAGTGGGAAGGATATACATACTCATGGGGCGCCTGAGCACCCCAGGAAGCGGTGGGTCCCAACAGAGAATATAGGTATTTAGTATCAACTGCAACAATGTCCTCGACGTTGGCCTGTGACACGAAGGAGGTACGAATTAGTATAGGACGGCACTCCAGATGTTGTACGTACCACCATCCAGAAGAGCGTGATGTCCGATAAGTCATGCTCTTTATAACCTCCACCAATCTACGATAAAGGTTGACTTTCTGAGTTAGCCACATTAAGAGATATGTCACTCACGTCAGAGTGAGATCCTTGATTCGGGCTGCTGTCAGTGATCATGGACCTGCGATAAGGGGTGATACTGACCTGCAAACCAGCACTAGAACGCGATCTTAGCAATTCTCAGTGTGCAGCAGACTATCTACCCATACCTGCTTGAGCACTTGCTTTTTCCTTCTCCCTTCCTCCGATTGATGAAACTTGTTGCAGTCCTGTACGCTCATCAGAATGACAGAAGTACGCGATATGCGATAGGAACTTACGAAATCAGCTCTGGTTTCGTTGAGAGCTAGAGCTTGATAAGCCCGTTCGACGTGGTCACCTAGGACAGAATCAGGGAAGCCAAAGAGTGTTTTGATTCTTTTTGACCCGAAAGCGAGTTCTTCGGGGAGGCCCAAGGACCCCACTGTGTCAAATACGCCGACGCATCTAATGTGTGCGTTGTAGATGTTCTCGAAGTGAACTCCCACGAGGACACGTACTTAACCGAAAAGCTGTCTCCATCATAGTCCGCTCTGCTTTTTCCGGGTGAGCTATGCTGCGTCCACGGAGAAAGCTTTGCGTCCAGAAGCTCAATGCCTGCTCAATGAACTAAGATACTTCGCATGGAGAAGACAAGCATTCTCACTATGTTTATCGTTAGTTTTCCCGCGGGCTTGTAAGTCAACAAAAATATCCGCAAAATGGTCCATGTCCGTGCGGTCCAACACGCCGATTTTTCCCTAGAGCGAAGTCAATATTGATGACATGGATAGAAAGTCCAATTACCCACGATCATATCTGCTATAATACGCACGGTATATGCACCCTTAGAACAGTCAGTTGGGACCGAGCAAAAAGAGTCAATCACCACTCGAGATTCCTTACCCTGGAAAAGCCAAACAAGATTATCTAGAGCGTATTAATTCCCTAGACTATGCTGTTAGTTAAGAAGAAACCAACCTCGTCCCCTGGCTCGTAATTGCTAGAGCCCACCGCTCGAAAGTTAGTCGCTTTCTTAGGAATGGAAACTCACAGAAACTTACTAAGCTATGAATGCATAGGCCTCTTGGACCTTATCCGCTAGTATATTTGGTCAGACTGCATTGGCCTGGCCCAGAAGATCTAGAAGAAGCTTACCAAGATTCGCCGCCGTGGCACCTACGGGCACATGACCCCAGGGTGAGTATTATTATGTATGTTACAAAGTTGAGTCATACCATCAATGAGGAAGGAGTAGAGATCAGGGTCGGTCCCAACACCGGCCTGATAAAACACGATTTGAGGAATAGGTGGGACACTCGAGCTAATGTAAGAGAGGGAAGGTCCTAAAATTGGGCGCGTGCTTACGATCTTTCGTCAACACGATGGATAGCTCTCGAAAGCCTCTAGCAAAATTAACACAAATGATAAGATAATTGGAACCCGTGTGTGAGGGCTACGTACAAGGATGTTCGTGTATTTCCATCGCTCGTTCATCACTAAACCATCTTGCCAGGTTCTGGCAGTATCATGCGCTCAACCCTTGAACTGATTAATGAAGGAAGGACATACCCGTCGCAGCAAACAATAATCCTTTTTCTAAGTTTCAAAGATGATGGTGTAATGTGACCAGAGGAAGAGCTACGTCTCCTGGAGGCAGGATCCGGGTTTGCTAGAGATATGTTCACTGGCGTTGTTGAGGGGGGAAGGATATTCATTACTCGGGTGTCAGCGTAAGACAAGGTCAGTTTTACATCGCTCAAATACTTTAAGTTGTGTCAAATCGACGCTCAAGGACGCTCGGATTCCTAATGCGATGTCTCATTGAGCCAAAGAGGCGGTGCCAACTACTGTATTGGCAGATACATCACGTCACTCAAGCTATTTTCCCAAGCGGAACTCGGCGCTCGAGTACTCGTCCAAAGCTCTACGGACATCAAGTTCACTCAGCAGCGTCCAAGTTTTACCACGGCCGAATACTTTCCCTCTCAGCCATCGGTCTCTGCATCCTCTGAATCCGTTATAACTGAATTTATCGCTTCAGTCACTGTCACGCATGAACGTTAAAAAGCGCTCACTGGATTTCTGTCAGTCTGGCCTGCCATGGAGGAAAGGAGTGCAACTCCAGTGGTGGGAACTGGCGCTTTGGGACAGTCACATGATGTACTATCATGACATCCGGCGCCGTATATCCACGCGCCCCTAGGTTCAAAATCGTTCTAGCCTCAGGTCATACGAGACAAATTGTTTTCATTACCTTCGAGAATGGCTTGTAGGTCGAGTATCGAAATGCCAAACTCTTCCATCTCTTCTACATTCCCAGAAGTTCCGTGAGCGGCATTTCGAAGAAGGCTGTCCGCGACAGCAGCAATGGTAGGTTTGCCAGCAGCACGGGAAACGAATTGGAGCACGAAGTTTTCCGGTGGCCCGGACGACCCTGTGATTCAACTCGAATCGAATAAAATAAACGATAAGCCTTCGCCGAACTTACGATGAAGCTGAACTGCAGGTCGGTTACGACCCCGTTTCCTCCGTCTCTCTACCATGTCCCCAGAATAAATTGACCGGATGCATGTCTTATATTTGAAATATCGTCCGTTTGGATCGTCAGAATCGTCAGAATCATCTGAAAAGGGGGGCGTGAGAGGAAAGACTGGCTCCGCCAAGGAGGGCTGAGTGGGAGGAAGACATTTCTTGAGACGTTCCCCGACAATGTCAAATGCATTAAGCAAAATACCTATTGAGCCTAATGAAATGAGGCAATGGTTTCAAAATGACGGCACTAACCTTGACGGTCGTAAACTGAAAGACAACGAATGCCAGCTGTCCGACAGTATGCCACCGCCCTTTCAGTGCATGCCAAGAATGCTTCCCTTGCTTCGGAAACACACAAGTCGGACTCTTGAGATACAAGAACCAATGCGAGGTGGGAAGGAATCTTGCTCCTGGCTGCGGTGAGCGACCTAGGAGCGGGTCGAAAGTAACGACTGCGGATGGACGACAACACAAGATAGAGAGAGTACAGGAGATGGAGTAGCCAAAGAGCGAAACGAAACAGCAAGTGCATAGCACGGAAAGAGGAGCTCAAGGGAGTGTGAGGGTATGAGTCTGCGTCGTGCAAACAGTCGCAATGGTTTTTCTTCTATCGTCTGTGGCGTGCATCGTTCATGTTCGGGTGCGTGAGGAATCGCTGACCCAGCCGAGTTTTCCACCCACTCGGCGCCGCAAACTCGTTTCCGACATTTCTCAAGTCACTCAATAATCGGTACAGATGATGGGTAATATATATCGGTAAAAGGATTGGAACCACAACAGTAGCAATGATAGCCTTCAAGTTAGACCAGGGGCTTGCTGAATTCCCCTCTTAATCTTCAATAATATTGCCGTCTTCCAATTGTCGAGTTTCGTGACCTGATCAAACTCAAAAACCGTGGTTGAAAAGGCTTCATCATCGCCTTGCTCGAGAGCATCGAGCAAAGCAGCTACAAATTTCGACTCGCGTGTGGAGGAGAAGGTGGTGTCCAATTGCCCATAACGTGTTAAGTTCCGTCGAGCGCTGACGTAGTCCTGGTGGGACCTTTGTAGGTGGTACGTGTCGCGCAAAAATGACAACTCACGAGTGATGCGAGCGTACATAGCAGTGCCTTGAGCCAATAATCCTTGACACTATACTTGGTCAGGGCTGAGCCGAGTGAATAATTCGCGACTTGGTCGTAAAGAGATACGGCAATTTGATACTCCTCGAGATCGGCATGAAGATCGGCCGCATCTTTAAAGCAAGCATTGGCGGTCCTGCAGCGTATTGGTAATGACAAAGGCTCCGGCGGAGGAACTAGAGCATACGACGTACGCTGCGGCGTCCTCCTGGGCATACCAGTCTCCTGCGCGTTGGAAGCTCTCACAGGCACGGCGTAGGTCATTTTGTTCTTGGAGATAGATTTGAGCAATCTCTTTCTCTCGATCTGCGGCCTGGCGAAAGCGACCAGCTTGAGTGAGATGGGTAATTGTTTGCGACAATGCTTGAATCGCGACTAGGACGATGATTGTCGTCAGTAAAGAAGCAGGGAAGAGTATCCGATGAGCGCACGATCGGGATAGCCTCTCTTGTAAGCTTTAGCAGCATTCCACCAGGCGTTAGCTGCATCATTCATCTCTTTGCATTTCTCCCGGCATTCTGCTTCCTTAGAAAATGCGTCTCCAGCCTCTCTGAATAGTTTGTCAAGTTTGAAAGCGTTTGCGGCCTGCTGGTACAAGTCGCCCGCCTCCTCAAACTTGGTGGAAGCCGAAGAGAACCAGCCCGTAGAGGCGCTTGCTTTTTTGTCAGCCTTCTCTAATAGGGTTTGTGCTGGTGACTTTGAAGGCATATTGGAAGCTCAGGTCGAGGGGATCACTGCCACTGCCAACGTGGTTATTAGCTGAGGTTGGTTGTGACATAATCGTGCCCTTACTTGACCGTGACTTGACTCGCCACATCCCCCGCCATGTCCACTCACCTCGATGTCAACGAAATTTCCCGTCTCTCGGACCTCCACCTTAAACCGATTCATTTAAAATATCAATATGGTACTGCAGGCTTTCGAACATTGTACGTACATCTAACGCATCAACGTTTATCATACTCAAATTCCCTCAGAGGATCTGTCCTGGATTCTGTTCTATTTCGGGTGGGAATCCTTGCGGGCCTTCGGAGCAAAAAACTGGATGGAAGGACCATCGGTGTGATGGTCACTGCGTCGCATAATCCTGAGGATGTTCGCAATCACTCATCAAATGCATCGCAGTCACGTTATCACTGAAGCTGTTTCTGTTTCCACAGGACAATGGTGTCAAGCTTGTTGATCCCCGCGGGGAGATGCTAGAGGCGTCCTGGGAGAGTCATGCCACTGCTTTAGCCAACGCTCCAACAACGGCCGATTTGATTGAAACGATTGACTCGCTCGTCCGGACTGCAAAGATCGACTTGTCAAAGCCCGCCAGGGTTGTGTACGGGCGTGACACCCGACCTTCTGGACCCGCACTGGTAGCGTCTCTTCGGGATGGTTTAGCAGCTATAAAAGTCGAATCACGCGATGCTGGAGTAGTGACTACGCCCATCCTCCACTACTTCGTGCGCGCCATCAATACCAAAGGTACGAAGGATGCTTACGGCGATGACTCCGAAAACGGTTACTATGACAAACTTG
>Ga0137359_10001322_pt1 | contig 19687 bp, 17 predicted proteins | sample Mad1_40_16metaG_FD_108281 | JGI IMG/M metagenome (GOLD analysis project Ga0137359, IMG submission 108281) | Vadose zone soil microbial communities from Angelo Coast Range Reserve, California, USA - Mad1_40_16 metaG | ecosystem: Environmental > Terrestrial > Soil > Vadose zone | place: USA... | reverse complement strand
TGTGATGAGAAACAGAATGAATGATCCCATTAAGCGATGACCTTTGTAGATGTGACCGAGCCCAGGAATAATGCTGAGCAAGATCGCCATCGCGTCGCTCGCTTTCGGTTCGGCCGGCTTCGTTTGCTCGAGGGTCCAATCGCAATTCGTGCAGTGCGTAGCGTTTTTCGGCAGCGTAGTTCCGCAATAGGGACACTGCATCGTGTCCCAACTGAGTTGCGGTTGCTCCTGGACTGGTGCGTCGGTGTATTCCATCTGATTTGAATCGCAACTAAGCGTCACAAGAGCTGTCGAGTTCGTCAAGTTCCTTGTCATTTGAAACGAACTCAGGAATTCTTTCCTCGCCGTGGCCCGCCGCGCGGCGTGGGGCCCATATGGGAAATAGGTCCATTGTATGAAACTTCTCTGCTCAGCGCTGTCTTTTATTATTGTGGCGTTGCTCCCGAATTGTGGACTCGATTCCGGGCAAAGAATTCCCGCAGGCGTTTACGAGGAGCCTTCTGGGCAAGAAAGAGTTGTGTCAAAGGATGAAAAACTTCAGTTCGAAGTGCGGTTAGTGGGTGGCCAGTACGAAGGCAAGATTGGGACCAATGACTATAGCTATCAAGTCTTACGGACCGGAGAAATTCACGTGATTAGTTCGTCCAGTGGTGCAGTATTTATGCAAGGGATCTTGCCCTATGAATGGTTTTGGGATGGAAAGCAGATAATTCGCCAACGTACCGAAGCTGCTCATGACGAAAACAATAACCTCGTCGGGACGAAGCCGCTTGGTCCACCAACTATTTTCGCACTGAAAGCTCCGCAGGACTAAATACCACGCTTTCGTTTTTCGGATTCGGAAAAGAGAGCAAGGCGATCTGGATTGATCTGAACTCGCTCCAATGAAGCTGAACTCTTGCCTTTCGAAGTCACTCGTTGCGCTGATATCCACAGTTCTGTATGCGTGCCAGACCGACAATCCAGCAGCTGCATTGCAAATTGCGAAAACGGACCGCGTGAATCCATGGTTCGGTCCGCAGAAGCATTATGAGCACGTCGTGAAAAACGAAATCGGCGATATTACAGAAGTGTACCGCTATTATTTTGACGTAAAGGGCAACCCTATTCTGGATGGCACACGTGTAATTTATCGTTGGAAACACGATCCAGGACATACGCTGTTGTACCGCGACGGCCGAGTGATTCGCGAATGGGACAACATCGTGAAAGGCTAGGAGATTGGTCTTTGTGCTCGTGGACGTAATCGCAAAAGTGAAAAAGGGGGTCGTACTTAAAACATTCAAGATTTTGCCGCTTGGCAATGCGTTGAGTCGTTTAGGCGTTGAGCTGTTGAGTTGAAGCACGGAACGAAGTAAGGACGTACGCGTAGTCGCTGCGACGGATGTCTATCTAAAAGTTCGTCGTTGGATGCAAACCTCGCTACAATTGTCCGCGCAATGCCCACGCTTTTTGAAATTGTCGAATACACGAACAATTATCTTCGGATTGAGGAAATTGAAGATTGGCCGAATGCGCTCAACGGTCTGCAAATCGAAAATTCCGGCAAAGTGACGAAGATCGGTGCGGCGGTGGATGTGTCCACGCGCGTGTTGACCGCGGCCGCGAACAAGCATGTCGATCTTTTGATTGTGCATCACGGTTTGTTCTGGCCGGGACTGCGAACGGTGACTGGGGCATTGCGGCGGCAACTGAAAATCGCGTTTGAAAACGACATCGCGCTCTACAGCGCGCATCTGCCGCTCGACGTTCATTCGAAAGTTGGCAACAACGCGCAGCTCGCCGCTGCACTCGGATTGAAATCGACGAAGCGGTTCTTGAAAGAAAAAGGAACGTCGGTTGGATTGAAAGCAAAAGCAGCAACGTCGCGAAGCATACTGATTCGAAAACTGAGATCGGTTCTCCACGGTCCGGTGAAAAGTTTCAATTTCGGTCCGGCCGAACCGCGGCGAATCGGAATCGTGACCGGCGCTTCCGGTTCGGAGATTTATCGCGTCGCCGAGTCCGAGCCGGACGGGCACAAGAAGATCGACACGTTCATCACCGGCGAAGCGCCGCATTGGGCGGCGGTCGCGGCGGAAGAACTCGGGATGAATCTTTTGCTCGGCGGTCACTACGCTACGGAAACGTTCGGCGTGAAAGCTTTGGCCGCGCATTTATCCGACCAATTCAAATTGCCGTGGGAATTTCTGAGTTGTCCAACCGGATTATAGCTGCTCATCATTCCGCCGATGGACGAACTTTTCCTCCTGACGCTTCTGGTCCTGACGACGCTCGTCTTGTCGATCATCGCGTTGTCAAAATCCGCCGGGCTCAAAGCGAGCATTGACGAATTAAAACGACGCCTGCTCGAACTCGAGAGTCGTGGCGACACCGCCACAGCAAAGCCTGCGGCAACCGCTGCCGTTCCGCCGCCGCTTCCAAGTTATGCAACGAAACCGCAGGCCGCTGCTGCGCCGACGCCTCGGCCAGGTGTTGCGCCGAAGCCGCATACCCCTTTCAACTGGGAGTCTATCCTTGGCGTAAAACTTTTCGCGTGGATCGGCGGCTTCGCCTTTTTCCTTGGGATCGTCTTTTTGGTTAAGTACGCGTTTGAGAACAATTGGATCACGCCCGCGATGCGGATCGTCGGCGGCGCAATTGTTGGAGCGCTACTGATCGCGGTGAGCCTATTGCCGCGAATTCGGTGTTATCGTGTTCCCGCGCAAAGTGTCTGCGCGACCGGCATTTTAATTCTTTACGCTGACGTTTACGCCGCGCACTCGTTCTACAATCTGATTCCGTTGACGGTGACAATCGCGCTGATGTGGGTCGTCAGTGCAGTTGCTCTCGCTTTGGCGAATTACCTGGCTGCGCAGAGTGTGGCCTGGCTGGCGGTAATTGGTGGGTTTGTCACACCTCTTTTGTTCAGCACTGGCTACACGAATCCGATTTTGTTCGTCGCTTACATCGGAGTTCTCGACTGCGCCGTCGCCGCAGTGGTCAGGCTCAAACGATGGAGTTATCTGCTTTCCGTCGCCGCGCTTTTGTCGGTTCTTTTGTTGTCGGCGTGGACGGCGGGCATTTTCACCGACGGATTCGATCCAAAAGCGCCGCACCTTCTTTTTCTTATTATCGAAGGACTTTTCCTTGGGCTTTGCGTCGCTGTCACATGGCAAAAGGAACTCGATATCTGGACAATCATTGCGATGGGCATCGCCGGTCTTGGAGCGCTGATCGGTATCTCGGTGGCGCGGCTTCTCTACGAGAGCGACTTAATGCTCTGGTTGTTGGTCGGTAATGCCGGCATCATCGCGTTCGCAACCGCAACCCGTCGATTCGCAGACAAAGAGTCAGCCCTCATAGTCATGGTTGGACTGGCTTTAGTAGTAATTTCCTTCGTTGAGTGGTTGTGGTGCTACGACATTCTTGCGTCATGGCAAAATGTTAAAGGTTTGTTTCTCGACACTGAACGCGTGGTGATCGAAGCCCGCGGCCATCTCGGGCTGGTCATATTCAGGCATGTGGCCATCTTCATGCTTTACGTCGCATTTCCTTATCTGTTTGGAACAAAGCGACTTTGGCCATGGATGTTCGCGGCGGTTGCTGCACCGATCCACTTCGCGTTCGTCCACGCTTATGTGGATTCACCCGCGCATTTAATTGCGCATGAATTGTTCTGGTTACTCCCGTTGGCTTTCGCTCTGCCTGCCGCGTTTGGCGTTTGGTATCTGCTCAAGAAAGAAAATGTCGATCTTGCCTCGGGCGATTCGCGATTGGCCTCACAAGGCGCGGCGGTGCTCGCGTTCGTCAGTCTTATTTTCCCGGTCCAGTTCGACCGTGAATGGATCACGCTCGGCTGGGCGATCGAAGGTTTGCTGTTGATCTTGCTTTTCCGTTGGGTCCCAAATCGCCGTTTGCGAGCGGCGTCGCTCATCATATCCACGGGAGCATTCGTCCGATTGGCGCTGAATCCGGCGGTGTTCAGCTACCATCCGCGCACGCACGCGCCAATCTTCAATTGGTATCTTTACGCCTACGGAATCGCCGCGATCTGCTTGTTTCTCGGCGCGAAGTGGTTCGGCGAACCGAGAGAAAAGTTTTACGAGCGGAAAGCTTCGGCCTTCCTCTATTGGACGAGCGGCATTGTTTTGTTTCTCCTGATGAACATCGAAATCGCCGACTACTTCTCGATTGGTCCGACTCTGACGTTTTCATTCGAAGGAAATTTTGCGCGCGATATGACTTACACGATCGCGTGGTCGCTGTTCGCATTCGGTTTGGTTGTTCTCGGCATTGTCAGAAACGTTCGCAACGTTCGGCTCGTCGGGATCGGCTTGCTTTGCCTCGCATTTGCGAAACTTTTCCTTCACGACCTCGACAGCCTGGCGCAGCTCTACCGCATCGCCGCGCTGATCGCCGTTGCCATCATCGCGATCGTCGCCTCGTTTGTTTACCAGCGTTTCCTTTTGCCGAAGACCAAAACCTGATCGTTCGCCGAAAGTTTTTGCTTTCGTTAATCCACGGACGTTGTTCTTTGTTCGCCGATGTCTGAGGCGCAATCGCAGCGAGTAAGCACGCGCGCGACCGGTGTGGTCGGCATCGCGGTGATGTCTTCCCGCATCCTCGGATTGATTCGCGAGCAGATTTTTGCCGGGCTGTTCGGCGCGACGCGCAATCTCGACATTTTCCTGATTGCCTTCCGCGTCCCGAATCTGTTGCGCGACCTTTTTGCCGAAGGCGCGCTCTCGACCGCGTTTATCACGACGTTTTCAAAAAAGATCGCGACCGAAGGTGATCGGTCAGCCTGGCAACTGGCGAACAAAGTCGCGACGCTCACCGCCATTTTTATGAGCGCGATCACGATCGTCGGGATCGTGTTCTCGCATCAAATCATCGGCGTGATCGCGCGCGGGTTTGCGGCCGACGAGCAGGCGATGACGACGCTGCTCACGCAAATCATGTGGCCGTTCATCTTGCTCGTTTCGCTCGCCGCGCTGGCGATGGGGATGTTGAACGCGAAGCATGTGTTCGGAATGCCGGCGATGGCGTCGACGTTCTTCAACATTGGTTCCATTATCGCTGGTGTCGCTGTCGGTTGGTGGCTCGATCCGCATTTCGGCCAACGCGCACTGATCGGACTCGCGGTCGGCACGTTGGTCGGCGGCGCGCTTCAATTCCTGGTTCAACTGCCGACGCTGTGGAAAGTCGGGTACCGCTTTCAGCCGAACTTCGCCTGGCGCGACTCCGGCGTACGGACAATTCTCGTGTTGATGGGTCCGGCGGTGATCGCCGCCAGCGCGGTCCAGGTGAACGTCCTGGTGAATAGCACCTTCGCGTCTTTTTTGGAAAAGGGCGCTGTCGCATGGTTGTCGATCGCGTTTCGTTTAATGCAATTGCCACTCGGCATTTTCGGAGTGGCGGTCGCGACCGTTGCCTTGCCGCTCGTTTCGAAAAGCGCCGCGGTCGGCAACATCGCCGGATTTCGCGCCGCGCTGGCTCACGCGGTGCGGCTGGTGTTTTTGTTAACGGTCCCCTCGGCGATCGGTTTGTTCTGTCTCGCCCGTCCGATCATTGCCGTCATTTATCAGCACGGCCGGTTTAGCGCGGAAGCAACGAATGAAACCGCCGGTGCGTTGCAATTTTACGCTATCGGACTCGTTGCGTATTCGGCGGTTAAAGTGCTGGCGCCTGCATTCTACGCTTTGGACCGGCGCTATCTGCCGATGCTGATTAGTTTGTTGTCGATCCTCACGAATTTCGCGTTGAACTGGTTTTTCACGTTTCATCTCGGGTTTGGTCACCGCGGGCTGGCGCTTTCGGTCAGCCTGGTCGCGATCATCAACTTTCTGCTTCTATATATAATGATGGGCCGCTACGCCGGCGGGTTGGAGACTGGATCGCTAATGAAAACGCTGGCCAAAGTGCTCGTGGCCGGCGCGGCATTGGTCGGGGTCTGTTGGTTGGCGCTGCAATTCTTGTTTTCGAGTTCAATCCCCCTGTGGCGGGAGATTATCGATCTTACGACCACGATTGCGCTCGGCGTGGTCATATTTTTCGGCGCGGCCTATTTCCTACGCGTCAACGAAGTTCAGGACATTGTCGATCTTGTCCGCCGGAAGTTCGGCCGAAGCAGTCAGCCAAGCGCCTGATTCAAGTCATCGATCAAGTCGTCGGCGTTTTCGAGTCCGATTGATAATCGAAGTAAACCTTCGGGCGATTTTGTACCCGGCCCTTCGATCGACGCGCGATGCTCAACGAGGCTTTCGACACCGCCCAGACTCGTCGCGCGAGTGAAAATCTTTGTGCTGTTCGCGACTTTCATCGCGGCGTCGTGGCCGCCCTTCACTTCGGCGGAAAGCATTCCGCCGAACATCGACATCTGCTTTCTCGAAATCTCGTGGCCAGCGTGTTTTGTCAGGCCAGGATAATGAACGCGTTCAACTTTCGAGTGCTGCGCCAAAAATTCGGCGACCTTCGCCGCGTTTTCGCAGTGTGCGCGCATTCGCCAGGGTAGAGTCCGCATCCCGCGCAGGATCAGCCAGCAATCGAAAGGCGAGGGTACGCCGCCGCCTTCATATTGGATGCTGCGAATTCGCTGAAAGAGCTCATCGTCTTTCTTCGCGACGAGGATTCCGCCGAGGACGTCGCAGTGGCCGCCAAAATATTTCGTGGTCGAATGCATAATGAAGTCGGCGCCGAGATCGAACGGCCGCTGAATGATCGGCGCCCACGTGTTGTCGCAAACACAAAGCGCGCCGGCGCCGTGAACAATTTTCGCGACCGCTTCAAGATCGACAATCTTGAGCAGCGGATTGGAAGGGGTCTCCATCCAGGCGAGTTTCGTTTTCGACCGAATAGCTTTTTTCACCGCCGCGAGATCGCTCATGTCGACGAAATCGGCTTCAAGTCCCCAACGCAGAAAAATCTCCCGCAGCAAGCGCGTCGTTCCATAGTAGGCGTCCTCATGGGCGAGAACGTGATCGCCCGGGTTCAGCGCTTGAAAGATTGACATCGTCGTGCCGGTGCCTGAGGCAAATGCCGCCGCGGCGGCCCCGCCTTCGAGCGCCGCGGCTCCTTCCTCGAGCGCTTTGCGATTTGGATTGTCATTGCGCGTGTACATGAAGCCGCGCGAGTAAGTGCCTTCGACGTCGCGTTCGAAAGTCGTGGACAGGTGAATCGGAGGCGCGACCGCGCCGGTCGAAGGATCAATTCGGTGCCCGGCGTGCACCGCGAGGGTTTCAATCTTCACGGGCAGCACGTTACGAACTCGTTAGCGCTTGTCGATCTTGAAGCAAATAGCCGTCTTGCGCGGCTTTGCATTTGACGCGAGAATTTTTCGGAGCAAATAGGCATGCTTCACTTGGCGGCGCTGAGTGCTCCCGTTCATGACGATTTACGACGACGTAGTTTTTAAAATGGCGTGCGACCAGTTTCAGGTCATCGCCGATTACCTAAGCATCGATAAAAACGATCGGGATCGCTTGATGTATCCGAAACGGGCGATCGCGGTGACGTTGCCGGTGCATATGGACGACGGCAGCACCCGGACGTTCCAGGGTTACCGAGTTCAACACCACCTCACGCTCGGTCCGACCAAAGGCGGCACGCGCTTCGCGCCCTCGCTTTCGATGGGCGAAACGGCGGCGCTCGCGATGTGGATGAGCTGGAAATGCGCGCTCGCCAATTTGCCCTACGGCGGAGCGAAAGGCGGCGTGGCTTGCGATGTGACGAAACTTTCGCGCACCGAGCTTGAAGCTGTCTCGCGTCGTTACATGCAGGAAATGATTCCGTTTGTCGGTCCGCACACCGACGTAATGGGTCCCGACATGGGCACCAACGAACAGGTCATGGCGTGGTTCATGGACACGTATTCGGTTTATCACGGATACGCGGTGAACGAGATCGTAACGGGTAAACCGGTCGCGATCGGCGGGACTGAAGGCCGGCGCGAATCCACGGGGCGCGGCGTCGTTTATCTGATCGAGCGCGCGATGAACATTCTCAAAATGGATCCCGAGAAATGCACGGCCATTGTTCAGGGATTCGGAAACGTTGGCTCGGTCGCGGCGCTCTCGCTTGGTTACAAGAGTGGCGTCAAGATTGTCGGAATCAGCGACGCCTACGCGGCGATTTACAATCCGAACGGGATCGACGTTCAAGCAGCGGAACAGCACGTTTTCAAAAAGGGAAATCTCCGCTCGTTTCACGAGGCCGATCATGTCGATCCGAGAGAACTCTTAACCATGCCGTGCGACATTCTCGCACCGTGCGCAGTCGATCGCGTGATTAACGGATCGAACGCGGACCAATTGAAGTGCCGAATTCTCGCCGAAGGCGCGAATGGCCCGACTACGCCGGAGGCGGATTTGCTTCTCGAGAAACGGTGGGACGAAGTGTTCGTCATTCCCGACATTTTGTGCAACGCGGGCGGGGTAATCGTTTCCTACTTCGAGTGGGTGCAGGGTTTGCAAGCATTCGCTTGGTCGGAAACCGAAGTAACAGACAAGCTCTTCCGAATTCTCGAGCACTCGTTCACTCAGGTGATTAGACGCGCCAAGGCGCATAAGATTTCTCACCGCACCGCCGCGATGGCAATTGGCGTCGAACGCGTTATGAAAGCCAAAAAGATGCGCGGCTTGTTCCCATAAGATCGACATAATTTGGCGGATTGATTTCGGAAAAATTTCTGCACTGAATTAACTCCATGCCAGCTGCATCTCTGCGGGCTTTGCTGACGCGATCGATTGATTACGCGGGAATGTTTCCGCCGTGCAGCCTCGAACTAGAGCCGGCGCTCTCGAAGCAGGCGGACTACACCCGGTCCGGAGATTCCTGGATGCTCTCGACCTTCGTTTTGCCAGTCGCAAAATTTGGCGACGCCGAGAAATTTCTATCGCAGTTTGACAAGCATCATTCGTTGCGGATTTCCGCTTTGGGACCAAAAACGGAAAACGCGGCAGACTTTCAGACGGAACTGAAAAACATCGCGGATGCGATCCGTTCATTTCAGAAACAGCATGTCGATGTTGTCTCGATTGCGCAGCTGGAAATGGTCCTGCCACGAGATGTCGATCTTGGAAAACTGAACGAAACGGCTGCCCTGCTCGGCGATTTGAAAGTGCAAATGTTTTGGGAAACGCCAGCCGAATCGGCGGAGGAGACGATCGGGTTGATTGCACGCACGAAACAAGCGGCGTTCGGTTACAAGTTGCGCACCGGCGGTGTCGTAGCCGATGCGTTTCCGAGCTCGGTGCAAATCGCGCGCGCGATCCTTGCCTCGACCAAGCGTCATGTCCCAATGAAATTTACCGCCGGGCTTCATCACCCGATCCGATCTTTACGCGATGAAGTGAAAACCGAAATGCATGGATTTCTGAATGTTCTCGGAGCGGGCGTGCTTTCGGCCGAGCATCATTGGGACGAGGCGCAAACCGTCGACATGTTGGAGGACCAAGGCGCGAAATCATTTGAGTTCCACGATACCGTGTTCGCCTGGCGCGATTGGGAAATCACGCTCGACCGGATCAAAGCGCGGCGAAAATTTGTCACTTCGTTCGGCAGCTGCAGCTTCGAAGAACCGCGCGAAGACCTGCGCGCGCTGACCTTCCTTTCGTAATGCCGCTGAAATCCTTCATCGACGTCGCGCCTGATTCGCACTTTCCGCTTCAGAATCTTCCGTTCGGCGTATTCAGACCGCCGAACGGCGCGGCGCGAATCGGCGTGGCCCTCGGGGATTACGTTGTCGATCTTGCCGCTCTGCAAAGCGCCGGGCATTTTCCCGATTTACGAGATCGACAACTGTTCGAGCGCGATTCGCTCAACGATTTCCTCGCGCTCGGGCGTCCGGCTTGGAAAAACATTCGCGAGATTTTGCAGAGGCTTCTCTCGGCGGAAATGCCGACGTTGCGCGACGATGCAAAACTTCGCGAACGCGTTTTCCGTCGACGGGCGGATATCGCGATGCAGTTGCCGGTGGAGATTGGGAACTATACCGACTTCTACTCGTCGTTTCATCACGCGCACAACGTCGGCACGATGCTACGCGGGCCGGAGAACGCGCTCATGCCGAACTGGAAATGGCTGCCAGTCGCGTATCACGGCCGCGCGAGCTCGGTCGTCGTCAGCGGAACGGACGTGCGCCGGCCGAAAGGACAAATCAAACCGCCGGACGCTCCGACGCCGGTGTTCGGACCGACGAAGAGCTTCGATTACGAGCTCGAGATGGCGTTTCTCATCGGACCGGGCAATTCGTTAGGCGAACCGGTGCCGATCGACCGGGCCGCTGATCACATCTTTGGTTTCGTTCTGATGAATGATTGGAGCGCGCGCGACATTCAAGCCTGGGAGTACCAGCCCCTCGGCCCGTTTCTGGCGAAGAATTTTTGCACGAGCATTTCGCCATGGGTAGTCACGCTCGAAGCGCTCGAACCATTTCGAAAACCGCTCCCGAAACAAGATCCCGAGCCTCTGCCGTACTTGCGCGCGAAAAACGATTTCACGTTCGACATTCAACTCGAGGCAAAACTGCAAACGCAACGGATGCAGTCGCCGCAGACGATCACGCGAACGAATTTTCAAAACCTCTACTGGAGTGTTTCGCAACAGCTCGCTCATCACACCGTTGGCGGTTGCAATCTGGAACCGGGCGATTTGCTCGCGAGCGGAACAATCAGCGGCGCAAGTGAAGAATCGCGCGGGTGCATGCTCGAGTTGACGTGGCGCGGCGCGAACCCGCTGAAATTGTCGGGCGGTGAAGAACGAAAATGGCTCGAAGACGGCGACAGGTTGTCGATCGTCGGCTGGTGTCAGGGCGATGGCTTTCGCGTCGGGTTTGGCGAAGCGAGCGGCAAAATTTTACCGGCGCGTTGAATACGCAGTGCGGTAATTAATTTTTTCCCTGAAATACGTCCAATCTCGCGTTGTCTCTCGAATGTAAGACTGAGTCTGTGAGCATAAGACCTGATGGCATGGCCCCCCGAGTTCTAATTGTTGAAGATCATGGCGACACTCGTCGTGTGCTCAGCACTTTACTCGACCGATGGGGCTTCGATGTTTCGACGGCCGAAAGCCTCAAGAGCGGGTTGGCTTTCGTTAGCGCAAAAGAATTCGATGTGATCGTGAGCGATATCGCGTTGCCCGACGGAACTGGTTACGCGCTCGTTTCGGAAGCAAAACGAAAACACCGCGACCTCAAAGCGATCGCGATCTCGGGTTATAGTTCATCCGCAGATGTGGAGATCGGAAAAAGATGCGGCTTCGACTATCACCTGACGAAACCGTTCGATTGTCACGCGTTGAGAACGATCCTGAGCGAGCTTGATGGCCGTGATGCCCAGAACGGGCAGGTAGCGGCGCATTAAACCAGTTTGGGCGCCGGCTGCGGAGTGTCGAGATGAACGTCCGCGGCGATTTTCTCGATCGCCGACTTTAGTTCGGTCCAATTAACCGGCTTGGTGATGTGGTAGGAGAACCCAGCCTGGATACTTGCATCGACATCTTCTTTCATTCCATGGCCGCTGATTGCGATTCCGCGAATCGGATAACGTTGCGCAAGGTTTCGCATCAGCTCCAGTCCGCTGCCATCGGGCAAATCCAAATCGCTGATCAAGATGTCGAAAGCGCAGGGGCGATTTTGGTCCGGCGTCATCAGCGCATAGGTCTGCGCTTCTTTGATACTTCCGGCGCAAATGACTTCGTGGCCGGCGCGTCTCAACAATCTCGCAAATTGTTCCGCTGTGTCCTTGTGATCTTCCACCACTAACACGCGCATCGAGTGCGTGGCGAGCGCTTCAGAAGCGACATTGATCTGACGATCTATGTCGGCCGCGAGGACCGGTTTCACACAGTACAAGCGAACAACGAACGTTGCCCCTTTGCCAGGGCCTTCACTCGATGCGCTGATCGAGCCACCGTGCATCTCGACAATCGCGCGACTGATTGCGAGTCCTAGTCCAAGTCCGCCGAATCCCTGGCCGCGCGAGCGCTCGCCCTGTTCGAAAGCTCTGAAAATTTTCGGCAACGTTTCGGGACTGATTCCCATACCGCTATCGCTAACTTCGACGACGAGCTCGGAGAGCTTGTCGCTTTCTCCGTTCGTCGAAACAATGTTGGGGGACCGAAGCTGCCGTTGTTCGTTGTAAACGCGAACGTCAATCGCGCCACCCTTCGGTGTGAACTTGCAAGCGTTCTGAAGCAGATTCCAGAAAACCTGAGTTATCCGCGAGCTGTCGACAAAAACGTGCGTCTGATCCGCGGTGATTTTCATTGAAACGTGAATTTCTTTTTTGGCGGCAGCATCGACGCAATAGTTTTGCATCGCGTGCTCGAGCAGCGAGCGCGCATCGACGACCTGGCGACGCAGTTCCAGTTTCCCGCGAACGATCCGGTTGATGTCGAGCAAATCGTCAATGAGTCGCGCCTCCATCTCGATGTTGCGGCGGATCACGGATAGATCCTTCCGAACCTGCGCCGAAATTGTTTCATCGCTTTCAAGCATCGCCGCTGCCGCCAACGCCGGCGTCAGCGGCGTACGAAGCTCGTGACTGACAATGGCAAGGAATTGATCTTTCTCTTTGTTTGCCGCTTCGGCCGCTTCTTTCGCGCGGCTGAGCGCTTCCTCAATCTGTTTGCTCGCGGTGACGTCCATGCTCACGCCGGTCATTCGCACGGGTCGGCCGGTATCGTCGAAAAACACTCGGCCACGCGATTCCATGTAACGAATTGCGCCATCTGGATCGACAACGCGGAAATCGATTTTCAGATCCTGTTTTGTATCGACGGCGTCGCGCAGTGATTGTTTCACTTTGGCCCGGTCCTCGGGGTGAATGACGGGCATTACGGATTCAATCGTGCCGTCGAACTCATCCCTTGTCCGCGCGAAAAGCGGATACATGTAATCGTCCCAAGTGGCGCGGTTGGTCACAAGGTTCCAATCCCAGGTTCCGGTTCGAGATCCTTCCAACGCCGATCGCAACCGTTCTTCGCTCGCGGCCAGCGCTGCGCTGCTCTCGCCAATTCGCGCGAGCATCTGGTTAAATGAATCCGTCAGATATCCGATCTCGTCCGCGCCGTGCTTGGCTGCCCGGACGGAATAGTCATTACGATCGGAGACCGCGGTCGCCACTTCGGCCAATTCGAGAATTGGCAAAGAAATTCTGCGCTGAAGCGCGGCGGAGAGCGCCATTGCGCCGAGAAATGAGCAGACACTGACCACCAAAAGCAAAATACCGTAAACGCTGAGGCGCCGATACATTTGGCTGAGATCGGCCTCGAGATAAATCGTGCCCAGCCGCGCGCCTTCCTGGAAAATTGGCTGCACCATCACGAGATGCGAGCGGTCAAACCGGTGTCCGTCAACGCCTGGAGTTGGCGGCAGTTGATTTGGCGTGAGATTTTGCGGAAAGCTGGCGAACAGCCGACCGTTGCGATCATAAATCGCGGCCGCAGTGATCTGATTTTCGGCCGCAAGCGCGCGCAAGATTTCGTTCGCGTTTTCGCGATCGTCAAAGGCAAGCGCCGCCGTGCTGTTCGAACCGATGATTTGCGCGAGCACTTCAATATTGCCGGTCAGGGCGCGGCGAAAAGTTCCGACCTCATAAAAAATGAGCGCAGTTCCCATTAAGAGAACGGCAAAACCGCTCGTCATCAAAATGACGAGCATCAGCTTGCGCTTGATCGGAACGTTGCGGAGCGAAAACGCCATATCAATGCGCGACTTCCGCGACACGCAGCAGTTTGGAGCTGACTTTCAAGTTGGCAGCTTTCACCGCATCCAAATTAATTCGCATGCGAATCTTATTCTGTTCCGTGAAAAATTGGATCATTCCGCCGAGTTCGGCAAAGCCATCGATATCACTGACTGTTAGCACGCTTCGGCCTTTCAAGTTCGAAACGATCTGGGCGGCTCGATCGCGCTCGGACTGAGCAATGAAAAGAATGTTCGAACTTCGCGGTTCGGCCCCTCGGCGGAAACGCTGGATCGTTAACGGCCGGCCGTTCACCTTTTCGCCGCGTACCGTTTCGTCCAAATACGAGCCGAACGGATCGTCGCCCAGAATTCCAATTACGAGTGGCGCATCCGGTGGTTGTGACGGCCAAATGACGAATTGCGCGAAATTGAACAGAAACACCGCCTTGACTTGGTAATCCGGAATCGGTGCTGTCTGTGCGAACAGGTCCCACGGGCTCGAGAAGAGCAAGACCAATGCGAAAAGAGCGCTCAGCGCTCGACTCTGCCGCTCGCAAGTCGCGCGTTTGTTCGCCGACTTCCTCAAAAATGCCATACGACCATTCCATAAATGTTTCTTTCGACTTCCGACTTCTGCGTGCCAATGAAGGTCGGGGCAAATTCCGGATGTCGATCATCCAAAAGATTTTGTCCGACGATCGCGAGCTGCACGTCTTTGCGCGGCGACCACGCCAGTCTAAAGTCGAGTGTGAGATAGCTTGGAACTTTCGGAAACGGCAGGACGTCCACATAACGCACGGTGGAATCGAACTCGACGTTCCACCCCACGGCGAGGATCGAACGGATGAAGAATTGATTATGCGGGCTCGAACCTTCATCCATGTTTTTCGTTCGCACATCGCTGCTGTCCTTTTCGAGGTGAAGATTGGCCTGCCAATAACTATAGCCGCTTTGCAGTCGCCATTGTTTGAACGGTTGCGCTGTGGCGGAGATTTCGGTGCCATAGGTGTCGCCGAATATTCGGTTCGACGCGCGGGATGGGCTAACCGGGCCGGGGAGAATCGGTTCGATCGTGCGCAGATCGTCGTAATGGTTGTAGTAGCCGGTTAAATCTAAACTGAGTTGGTTGATTGGCTGAACGCGATAACCAAGCTCGTAGGCGACCAACTTTTCCGAATTGAAATTCGGGTTGCCGAAGATAGTGAGAAATCCTGGCGGTATAGGGACCGGCGGCGCGGGATTGAGCCGCACGTCGGTCTCGGCTTCGGACGGCGTCCGAACGGCACGCGAGATCGATCCCCAAATCGTTTGGTTGTGGCCGGGAGTCCAAAGCGCGCGGGCACTCGGTTGAATTTCGAAGCCCGTAAAATCGTTATGCTCAAACTTCGACCCGATGGTCAATCGCAACCGATCCGGAATGATTGTGATCTCGTCCTGCACGAACGCGCTGTAGAGGGTCAGCGTGCGATCCGACGGAACGAATGAAACGTTCAGTGAGTTTTTAATGTCGGCGTGAGTGACGCGAAAACCCAGGCCCCAGACGATTTGCTGGCGTTCACCGAGCGTGAATCGATGTTGAAGATCGACATCTCCGGTATCCCGGTCCTCACCGAAGATCGGCGAGTCGCGCACCGTGCGATCGTAGTAAGCCTGAAGGGTCCCGACCGAATCCGGTGAGAAATTTCGTGTCCACCGGCCTAACAAATTTCCACCGGAGACTTCGTCGGTAGAGAAGATCGTCTTTGCGAAAGGGAACGTGAACGTCGGGATCGTGTAGGTTTCCTCTTGATCGCCCGTATAAATGTCGCCCTGAAACGTAAACGAGTTTTGAGTGTTCGAATCCCAGTCGAGTCGAAAGCCGCCGTGATACATGTCCCACGTGTCATGAGCGTCGGTATCGTTGCTGAGCACGGAATCGTCGCGATCGAAGTATTTGCCGTAGACGCGCAGATAGGCGTCGTCGCTGAGTTTCACGCCGTAGCGGATGTTCGTGAATCCGCGGTCTTCAATTCCGCCGCCGGCGGAAACGTAGAGGCCTTGAGTATCGCGAGCGCTCTTGGTGATGATGTTGATCACGCCGTTGACCGCATTGGCGCCCCACAATGTTGCGCCGGGTCCGCGAACAACTTCGATTCGATCGACATCGGCGAGAAACACGTCTTGAGTTTCCCAGAACACACCTGAGAACAGCGGCGTATAGACGGTGCGGCCGTCGATCAGGACGAGAAGCTTGTTTGCGAAAATGTCGTTGAACCCGCGCGAACTGATCGCCCAGGTGTGGGCGTCCACTTGGGCGACATCCAGACCGGGCACAAGGCGTAGCGCGTCGGGAATATTCGTGACACCCGAGCTCTCGATATCGCTCTGAGTGAGAACGGAAACCGCCGCGGCAGCTTCGGAGAGTTTCTCCGGATATTTTGAAACCGAAGTCACGTCGACGTCGAGCAATTGTTCAACACTGAGCTTTTTCAGTTCTTCCGGCGGGTGATAGGCGTAGAGCTCCTGCGCGCGGCCGTTGGCGCCGGACGCGATGAACAAAAGCATCGCCGCGCAAAAGCGCCGAACCTGAAACACCGAGCTGGGTAGGCCGGAGATACGCACTGTATAAGCCGCCCGAGGATAATACAGAATCGCCCTGGCTGACGAGCAGATTTGGAAATTGCGCGAGGTCGTGAGTGCTAATCAAAAAAAGAATGGCGCTTCAAACGAGTCCAATCCATTTTGACTCGCGAGATGCCTGCTGAATCCGAAAGTTCCCCGAAAAAGATCCGCGTTCTGCATGTCGATGATGATCCCGACATTCGATTGATGATCTCCGCTTCGCTGCGGGAGTTCGGATATTTTGTCGCGACCGCCGGTTCGTGCACGGAAGCGTTGAAACTTGTTCAGGAAGTGAAATTCGATCTTTTCATCCTGGACGTTCGACTCCCTGACGGCAGCGGGGTTGATCTTTGCCGCGAGATTCGCGAGCTGCAGCCAAACATTCCGGTCCTGTACTATTCGGCTTATGCCAGCGATGAGGAACAGGAAACGGCGCTCTCAGTCTGCGGCGATGCTTACTTGAAGAAGCCGGTCTCGATGCGAAAACTAGAGCAGACCATCACTTCACTGCTCGAGCGCGGACGCTGAGGACCTACCGCAAGCTGTAAAAAGCAGGGATGAAGTAGAACTTCACGTGGGTCGTAGAATCGACGGCTTTGCCGTTTCGATTGTAAACCGCGGGGAGAAATCGCGCTTCAGCCAGTCGTTCGCGAACCTCGTCACGCAACGGCTTGAGTTGATCTGTTTCGCCCCAAAGTCTTGAGTAGGAAGGAAACCCATTCGGGTCAATTCGGGCCATGAAAAAGAGCGCGCCGTGCTCCAGGCCGCGCCCCATTACGTGCTTGCCGTTGATCAAATTAACCAGCGACTTTGGTCCGTTGCCGACCAAGGCGGGACGTTTATCGGGAAGGCTCTCGGCGCAAAGCGAGGTGTGGCCAAACGCTGCGGCGAGGAGAATAGTTACAAGCGTTTTGTGGAAATGACACGTCATATTCATGCTAAGAAGTAGGGGACTGGGGCAAAAGGGGGGTTATTTGAGAAACGGACTAAAGCATGTTCGGATGATGTGTCATCAGAATCTATCGAAAAATTCTAAAAAAATTTCTTCGGATGGTACACGCGACCGTGAACAAGATGCGCGCCGAATTATTCGATGCTGTTGGGAGACTTTACTTTACGTTAACCGGTTTCTTTGCCTCCTCGACGAGTTTCTCGAACCGCGGATCATCCCGAAGTGCATCCCACCAAGGATGCAAGCGTAATTGCCCATAAGTTATGGGACCCGGCCCCTGCAAAACGGCAGCGATTTGATCAAGCGCCAGATCTTTCTCGCCGGTCCAGGTGTAAATGAGCGCGAGGTTTCGCATTAACTCGGGTCCAGTCATCACGTCTTTTGTTACCGGCAATAATTCAACAGCCCGCCGACCCTCCCGCAATGCGTCTTGCTTCCGGCCAAGCGCGGCGTCGATCATCCCGAGGACAGACATTGCCTCGGCATAATCGGGCTGCTTCTTCAATACGGCTTCCATTTCGTCACGAGCCTCCGCAAACGAGTTCGTTGCCGCTTCGTTGTCCCCGGTCAGACGAGCGACCAAGCCTTCACAAAAGCTCCGCGGAGTACGGACATTAGCGCCCCACGTTATTCCTTCCTGCAACATCGAAGCGATAGCGCGTTTTGCATCGTTCGCATCGCGAGCGCAGAGGGCAATAGGAAACCATCGATCGACGATTTTGACGCCGTCGCTGGGGTTGTTAGCCAGCACTTGCTGAACCGCCGCTTGTGCCGGTTGAACCGTTGCGTTCGAGTCCAGTTCAGCCAATCCTCTGGCGACTCGAGCAACCGCATCGTTGGGCGTGACCGTCTGCGCTCGGTCGAATGTCGCTGTGAGGTTATTGTAACGGCGCAACACCTGATAGGAACCGGCTACCTGGTGAAGGATAAAAACATTACGCGGATCAAGCTCGAGAGCTCGGTTTACATTGCGCAGGTGGTCCTGCCACCGCCCCTGCCGCCGGTCGATCCAGGCGAGGGTTGCGAAGATCAACGGTTCGTTAGGGAGCAGACGGCGAGCAATCGCCAATTCGGAGCGCGCCCGATCGTAGTCGCGATAACAGTAATAGTACAACAATCCCGCAGCCAGATGCGGTTCGCCCCGGTCTGGGCCAAGCCGAAGGGCGGTTTCCACTGCGGCAGTAGCTCGTGTTAATCGCTGCGGAGTGTGGTCGTAGCCATTGAAATAAAGTCCTTGATGCGCAAAGCCGAGGCGACAATAGGCGAGAAGAAATTTTGAATCTTGGGCCACGGCATCCTCAAGGAGATGCACAGCTTGGTATCGAAGATCTGCGGAGCGCGCATCCAATGCGATTCCGTCGAGAAGAATTCCGGCGCGAACATAGCGGTCATACGCTAATTGCTGGTCGGTTGGCTTTCCCTCAATTGCGTCTTTCTCCGCCGCCGAAAATCTCGCTTCAAGCTGATCTGCGACGGCTTTGGCGATTTTACTTTGAATCGCAAAGACGTCGTCGAGCGCACCCTCAAAACGTTTTTGCCAAATGTGAGCGCCTGTCCTCGCATTAGTCAGCTGCACACGCACCCGGACGCGATCCGTGCGTTGAGCGCTACCTTCCACGACGTAAGCAACTCCGAGAGCATCCGCAATCTCGAGAAGATTCCGTTTCGCCCCTGGCTTGTATTGCATCACCGAGGCGCGGCTAATCACCTTCAAATCCGAGACCTTGGCCAAGCCATCCCGAATTTCATTTTGAATGCCAATAGCAAAGAACGCCCCCTCAGGATCGCCGGTCACACTTTCGAAGGGCAGAACGGCGACGCTCTTTTCTGCGACTCCTCCAACCGGCGCGTTATTTCCAAACCAGATCCCAAGCCCGGCGGCAACCGCAAACAGGACGCCCCCGGCTATGAAAGAGGCTTTAACCGCGCGTTTCGATAGAATTTCCCGCGCAGCTGCCCGCTTTGTTACTTCGATCTGTCCAGGCATGCTCAACCTCTCGGATACTTAGAGATTGGGATCATAATTGGGCCGTAACGAAAATCCAAGCTCATCGCAGCTTCATTCTTCAACTGTGTTATTTCGGGTGATCTTTCGTTTGCGGTTGGACGCCGGACGCCAGCCGTTAGATAATTTTCGCGCGATGGGCCTGTAGCTCAGCGGTAGAGCAGGGGACTCATAATCCCTTGGTCCCTGGTTCGAATCCAGGCGGGCCCAATTTCATTTTCGATTTTCGATTTCGGATTTGCGATCGTCGATCTGTGCGAGCTTTGTTGGCCGCGTTTGAAATCTTGATCCTAAGCGCGCTGATTCTCGCGACGCGATGCGCGAATTGCCACGACGTTTTTGTTGAGGGAAACATTTACTTCATCGACGCCGATTGTTACGCGCGCATGACGCGCGCGCGAATGTGCGCGGAACATCCGGGAATCGTCATCCGCCATCACGATTTCGAGAATTTTCCGCA